>SKEX01000042.1_pt1 | contig 165298 bp, 122 predicted proteins | sample 4841451 | NCBI WGS metagenome assembly SKEX01 (sample SAMN11008798, study PRJNA524170) | human gut metagenome | isolation source: fecal sample from pouch patient p38, | place: Israel: Tel-Aviv | reverse complement strand
TTGCAGCGGCATGGGGATTGTTATATGTACTGACAGCAGTCTGGACCTTTCTGCTCAGAAGAGCCGGGTTTGGAAATCTGCTTATCATTGTAAACAATTTAGTTCCAATCTTGATGGGATTTTTTACAATGTGGTTCGAAAAATGGTATCCCGCAAAGATGGCAAGAGGCAAGAGAAAAGAAGAAAGCTCTGTACCGTAAAAACATCATAAAGAAAAAAGCCACAGGCTGGGCGGGCTCCAGTCTGTGGCAGGGGGGGCGCCCCCGCCTGGTATCCTATAAGCCGGCTTTACACAGCTTTGCGTAAACGCCATCTTTATCCATCAGTTCCTGATGTGTTCCCTCTTCTGCAATTCCATCCTCTGTAAGGACAAGGATTCTTCTGGCATTGCGAATTGTAGAAAGTCTGTGAGCAATTACAAAAGTAGTTCTGTCCTTTGCAAGACGCTCCAGCGATTCCTGAACCACCTTCTCACTCTCATTATCCAGCGCAGATGTTGCCTCATCAAAAATCAGAATAGGCGGATTCTTCAGAAAAGCTCTGGCAATGGAAAGACGCTGTTTCTGTCCTCCAGAGAGCTTCACTCCACGCTGCCCAATATCTGTACCATAATTATCCGGCATTTCCATAATAAAATCATGAGCATTTGCCAGCTTAGCCGCCCTGATAACATCCTCGTCTGTAGCATCCGGACGTCCATAGCGAATATTTTCCATAATATTTCCGGCAAACAGATACACATCCTGCTGCACGATTCCTATGTGATCACGCAGATCCTTCAGTTTAATCTTACGGATATCTTTTCCATCCAGATAGATTGCTCCTGATGACACATCATAAAATCTGGGGATCAGACTGCAAAGAGTAGTCTTTCCGGCGCCTGAGGTACCTACAAGAGCAACATAATCACCAGACTTTACTTCCAGATTCACATTAGAAAGCACCTTCTCATTATGGTCTTCATAATGGAATGATACATTCTCAAAACGAATATCTCCATCCACATGTTCCAGAGGCACAGCATCCGGTGCATCTTCAATATCCGGTACAATGGACATCATTTCCAGGAAACGGTCATAACCGCTGTAACCATTCTGGAACTGTTCAGTGAAATTCACCAGCTTCGTAACGGGCTCAGTAAAATTATTGATATACAAAAGAAATGTCACAAGGTCTGTAGCGCTTAAATTTCCAGATGCCAGGAACACAGCACCGGAAACAAGTGCTGTTACCGTGATCAATGTAGTAAAGGCATCCATTCCTGCATGATAGCCTGCCATATAGCGGTAAGTCACACGCTTAGAATCCACGAAACGCTCATTTCCTTTACGGAACTTCTCAATCTCACGCTTCTCATTTCCAAAGGATTTTACCACCCTGATTCCGGAAAGGCTATCCTCAATCTGACTATTGATCTCACCCATGCGCACACGATTCTCTTTAAATGCACTTTTCATTTTCTTATTGTAGATCAGCGCGTAGATCAACATGATGATCACAACAGCAAAACACAGCAACGCCATCTGCGGCTTTACATTCAAGAGAATGATCAGCGCTCCGAACAGCTTGATCACGGAGATCAGAATATCCTCCGGTCCATGATGAAGAAGCTCTGTAATGTCAAAAAGGTCACTTGTAATACGGGAAAGCAGCTGTCCTACCTTCTGGTTATCGTAGAATGCAAAAGAAAGCTTCTGATAATGGCTGAAGATCTCATTTCGCATATCGTGCTCAATATAAGCACCCATCATGTGACCATAATAGGTGATAAAATAGCGGCTTCCTAGCTGCACCAGGATCAGCAGCAGCATTCCCACACCTATTTTCAGAATGATAGTCTTAGCCTCCACCGCTGATAACTCGCTTACCGAATTCATAATATAGCGGACCATCAATGGAATAACAAGGGTAACTGCCGCCCCTAGAAATGCAAAAAACAGATCTGCAAAAAATAATCCCCTATATGGTTTGTAATAGCCAGCAAGCATCTTCAGCTTGCCAGGCTGTTTTTTCTCTTGTTTCATGTGATTCTCCTCCGCTTTTACTGCTATATTTTTATTAGCCAGCAGCAAAAATTTTTATACAGAATTTATTATAAACCGACTGGGAGTGTTTTGTCAAAATGCTTCTGCAAATATTTTCTCCAGTAAAATCCCATTTCCTTATCTGTTTCCTTGCATTAGTGATATATCGTTACCTTGAAAGAAACCTGGAAAATGCCTTCAGCTGCGAAACAATCTCACAATTTATCCCATTTTTCTTCCGCCTTTTTTAAAAGGCGGCGATTTTTGATAATATATTCTCCCATATGTGTCAGTAGTACATTAAGTTTCTCACTCCTGCTGCTTCCATATGTATGCAAAAGTATATCTGCCATTTTTATAAATGTATCCTGAAAAGCCCCTTCTTTGAAATCTTCAGAATTTAGTATCACTTTATTTATCTTATATTTTCCATTCTTTTTATCAGAACTATATATTTTCTCTGAAAATTGTAAAGGATCTATCTGTACGGTATTTTCGTGACTGACTTTAAATTCAATTTTCTCTGTTTCTATTACATATGGAATAACAGCATGAAACACGCTGCATAAAAAACGGATTTTCTCCTCTTGCAAGGCATCTGGCACTTTATATCCCTTCAACCGTTGTACCTGGTACCGTTCAACCAATGATTCCGCTCCCAGAAATCTAAATATTGGATTTACAATTCTCTTCTCACTATTTTCCCTCGCCCAGATTCTTGTTTCATTTATTATTCTGTTCTTCTTTTGGTTAAAAGTTTTTCTGTCTATATATGCAAGTTTTCCTTCATATTTTTCTCTGAATTTTCTTGTATATTCTTCCGATTTCTTTACATTTCTTACCAGCTGACACACAAAATAATACCATGTTTCCCATTTGTATCTTGAACATTTCTGAGCATTCCAATGCTCCTCCATATCCATCAATATCTGATATGATGTGGCAGCATCCATTTCATCAACAATAATATTCAAAATCCTCCAGGCATCATAATCTGCTAATATTTCTCTCTTTCTGGACTCAGAATCTTCAAAATCTCCTCGAACCATTATACAATATGGAATAGAAATACGCCCTCTTGCAAGATAATTGCAATACAAAATACCTTTAAATTTGGGTCTGTACGTAGCACATGGGATCAGTTCTTTACTTCTCCTGTAAATTATACACCTCTCTGATTCTCCTATTTTTTCTCCAAACAAAGGATTTTCTTTATAAAAAAAATGCAACAAGGCTTCTGATAATTCATCATATACATACCATGGAACACCATGCAGCACTAAAGTAGTTTCGCCATCATCCTCTGTTTGTTCATATTCATATCCCAACATCTTAACAACTGAGTTCTCTACTTTTTCTTCATAAATACATGGTCTGATGTTCCAATCTGCTGAATGCATAAAAATATCCATTATTCCCATTTTCCATAGGCTTAGCACAGAAATCTTAAATCCTTCTCCATATTTTCCTATATATTTTCCAACGGATGATGCTTTTGTGCTGCCGCCTATGTAGACCAGCCATTCATAACTGAAGGGATGACCTTGTGTACTCATTTTAACAGTGTAACTTCTTTTTCCACCATACTCAGCCCTATAAGAATAATGAAATTCTTTTGCAAAATTTTCACATCCAATACTGTCATAAAAGTTTTGTATTAAATCCCTGAGAATTCTTTCAAAATCCCACTCTACCGGATAATCCATTGCAATTCCAAGTTTAATCAGACTCATACTACCTGCCTCCATTCTTTCTCAAAAATATCCAGCAGTTTCGTATTCTCCATAAACTTTTTATTCATGAGTAGCAAAGCCTTCCGAAACTGCATGCTCTGGTCTCCTCCATACTGATGCAGAAGTTCATGCGAATATACCGCTAAGGCACGTCCAAAAGAGTCTTTCTGCAAAATATGACTTTGTACAAAAACATAATCTGCATGCTGAATCTTTCTTAATTTGTAGCAATTCTTTTCTCCACTCTTTTTCACAACTTTCGTATATCCATTTACAGGTGCTTTGGGATTTAACAGAACTTTACAGACAGGAAGTTTTTCCATGCATAAAAGATCATTTAAAATAGTTCCTGCTGCTTTTTCTAATATTTTTATATACTTCTGCTCTGATTCTGCTGCATCTCTTTCAGCAGCAAAACCATTATTTTTTCTGCATAATTCTACGATATCATCAATATCAAGTTTATGAAACTCAGATATTACCACTTTTCTCTTTTTTCTTTGTTCCCACGCCTGATACCAGCACCGAGATAACTGTAGTATATCTTTTGTATATAATGAGATATCTGTTTCCGGCAAAGTTACAAGTCTGTCTCTATATTTCCGGGTAAAATATTCGGATATTTCTTTGTTTTCACTAATTCTACAGATTAAATGCCTGATTGGCCATCTCCACTCATATTCCATTTTTTTGTTCACAGCCCAGAAAGGCTCCAGTTTCTCTAAAACATTCAACGCTTCTTCCGGACTCAGTGAGAGTATTACAGGTTTGATACAATCCCCGATTTCTGAGTTGTAGAAATAGGTTCTGTCACGATCATCTTCTCTTTGCGTAACTTTATGGTTACATATAATCAATGGAGGCTCTATATAAGCCCGAAGCTGATAACCAGAAAATACAGCGCCCTTGTGTTTTCCGGGAAAGTCTATATTTTCCGCTTCATAAACTGCATACTTTTCCTTTTTGGCTATACATTTTCCAAAATATGGATTTTCAACATAATAAAATTTTCTTATCTCTTCTGAAAATGCCTTGTAAAAATCTTCATTTACATTTTCAAGAATCAGTCTTGAATTCTCCTTATACTCTCTGTTTTCAACATCATAAGCAAGAAATTTCACCGACTTCCCATCAATATATCCATTTTCTTCTGTCACTCTGATTTTCCAGTCTCTGGATTCCATGCAGATTGCCATATTATAATCCCTGTATGCAGTCAGCGATGCTATCTTAAAACCTTCTCCAAATCCACCAGCTGTGCAAGCGTTTTCTTTCCTTTTCGTGGAGGTTCCAAGATACAAAAGCCAGTCCAGTGCAAAATCTACATCAGCAGACATGGTCATTGTTGTATTTTCCATCTCATAATGAAATCCGGCAGCAAACTTGTCCATACCCAGTGCATCGTAAAAATTTTGTATAAAATTATTCATGATCGTATTTGCTTTCCACGATACCTGATAAGTCATTACCAGATTTAACCTGATTTTTTCTCCCATGTATCTATTCCTTTCTTCTATCGGCAATGAAAAAATTCGCTCTCTTCCAGAACATGTTTTGCTGCATATTCAACAGATAGATGTCTGTATTTTTCCATAAACTTAAAGAAATCCCTACGCTCTTCTGTTTTACACATTTTCTGCATTTCATCCACTATTGCTGCTCTGTCTTTTTTCTTATAAACCCTAAGTATTGTTACTACTTCTCTATAACTCTCTACTTCCGCTATTATTACCCCAAGCATATAACCTTTATAATATGCTTCGCCTTTATCCCAGACTTTCTCCAGCATATTTCTTTTATCCTTTCCGCTTCCGCCTCCTTCATGTATTTTTTATCTTTCGTTTCTTTATATATTCAATATATTTATCTTTTGTTTTTGCTTTAATCGTTTTGTCGTTTGTTCTCTTTACTTTTTATCTTATGTGTATTTTGATTATTTTCATTTATCCTATGTAATCTGTTGATTTTCCTTGATCTGTGTAGTCTACACTATCATAAAGCATATTTCTCACAGACATAACATAACTCTGTACCTTGTCAGAGAGCCAGTTACTAATCACTATATCCTTTGTTCCCAATGTTTCCCTTCCTTTCGTCTATATAAATTTGTGCAACTGATTCATGCGCAGACACTGCGCGGATTTGCCACCTGCAAGTAGGCTGCGAATAGATGTAAATTTATGATTACCTAATTGAATTGAAAACTTAAGAAAATTTCCAGATATAGTTCTTATTTCCTGACAAGATATAGTATAGCATATATTATTTTAGAACGCAACGGGCTTTTTCAGAAACGTTATTGTTTAATTTTACATCTTTTCCAATGTATTTTTCCATAAACCCCACCTCTTTATATCTGTTGACAATCCACATATGAAAGGGTACACTTTCATTATCAGAAAATAAAGGAATGGAGGGCATAGAGATGAAGATACTTTGGATTGTTCTGGCTGCTTTCATGCCTGCCAAAAGAACCTTTATGCGCTGCTTATGTAAAATACAATTATGGTGGTGAAAGTGCACATCAAAACCCTCTCTTCATGAAGACAAATTATATTCTTGCAGCGGCATGGGGATTGTTATATGTACTGACAGCAGTCTGGACCTTTCTGCTCAGAAGAGCCGGGTTTGGAAATCTGCTTATCATTGTAAACAATTTAATTCCAATCTTGATGGGATTTTTTACAATATGGTTCGAAAAATGGTATCCCGCAAAGATGGCAAGAGGCAAGAGAAAAGAAGAAAGCTCTGTACCGTAAAAACATCATAAAGAAAAAAGCCACAGGCTGGGCGGGCTCCAGTCTGTGGCTCAGTTAGATTTTTATACTTTCTTTAGAGAACTTTTAAGACAAATTTCGTTTCTTTATTTTCCCGACAGGAGGGGTGCGACCCCAATGTGGTCACGGAAAATCTCTTTTTGTTCATTCAAATAGTCCTTCTCAGTTATCATTTTATAATTCTGATATCACATTGTAATTTGTTTTCATTCTGCTTTAATTATCATCTTATCGTTTCCCATTATAATCCAGAACGTTTCTCTTTGTACAGGAATTAATCCAAAAACTTTCAGCTTCCGCTATTGCTCATATATTCTGCAAATTTATCCGGTCCATAAGAAACGGAGATTCCGCCATCTGGATTTACTGTTATATTAGCTTTTATAGATGCTGAGCTTCCATTCTCTCCCCATTTTTTGGATTTTGTTATTAGTTTCGTCTCCCAGCCTGGAAACTCCTTCTGCAGTTCTGCTCTTAATTCTGTATCCGATGTTCCAGCGGGTGCTGATGGTTCAATAAGTACAGTACCTCCCGTTGTACCACCTGTACCATCTCCAATGATAAGCTGATATTCTGTTGTCTGCAAATGATGAGCACCGTCCGCTGCATACAGCTTAATTGCATTTACCATATCATCCATATTACTTGCATCTGCTGCTTTTCTGGCTTTCTCTACATACTTGGTATACTGAGGAGCAAGTATACCGATCAGAATAGCCAGAATAGCAACTACTATCACAAGCTCGATTAATGTAAATCCTTTGTTATCCTGTTTCTTTTTTTTCATCCTTATTCCTTCCTTTCGTCCTACTGAAAGATAATTTAGTAAATCTGCTTCCTCAGTCCAGATCAAAGAGCTGACGCTGTTTCAAATTGATGGATGTCCAGACAGTTCGTGTATTTGCTTGTCCATAAAGATATACCAGAGTATTCACATAATGTCCATCCGAATCCTGGTCTGTTCCTTTTTAAAACCATCAAATTGTTTTCTCTCATCACTTCCCGCTTCACCCGGTTCCAGATGGAACACATACTGTTTAAACCAGTCATGGTTTGTATATCCCCCCCCCTGATAATACATATGGTCTACTTCCACAGTCTGTTCTGGGGCAGTATCATCAGGTACGAAGTCGTAATTTCCTGTACCCGGAGTTAATTTATACTCTGCATCGGAAATATCGTGATATTACAGTATTATAAATATGCACAGAAGTATTACGCTTTTTAACATAAGAAGCCATACTGTCGAATCATTTATAAAACCATACTGATATCCCAACTGCAATATTTCTCTGGGTGAACCTGTCTCCTCATCCTGGATACCATGCAGTCTCATAATCTCCTGCAGAGCTTTCTATGCTAATTCAAAGGTAAGATTAAACTGTCCGATCACACCTGTCCTGTAAATATCATTAGAATCTGCCAGCACGAAATCTGCGTTCTTCAGTATGGACAGACAATTTGAAAAATTATCAAGTTTTTTCATAAATCACCACACCATCCTTCACAATTTCTTTCCTTAACTCTTCCGAAATATCTCCATCTGCCTCAACAATGTCAAATATCAGCAATGAGTGCACATTTTCTTTGATATCCCAGTAAAAAGAATCAAAATTCCCACCATATACAGCTATATCTATATCACTTCTCTCTCTGTGAGTTCCTCTGGCTCTGGAACCGAAAAGAATCACCTTTTGAATGGAGTGTTTTTTTGCAAACATTGTAATTTCACGAAAAACCCGCTCCGGAAGATTATATATTTCACCTCTTGCACAAATCTTTTCTTCAGGTAATTCCATCATAACAGCACCTCTCCATCTTCCCATATTTATTTCTTCTCGCCTCATACAGGATATTATAGAGGCGATCGTCAGAACTTTCCCGGATATGTGATATCAGTGTAGCAAACGGCAGGCGGGATGTCAACCTGGGAATCGTGCGCAGACATCAGAAACATTGGTTGCTGTGAACGGAGTGAACAGTAACCTGGGTGGGCTCCAGTCTGTGACTTAGTTAAATTTTATACTTTCTTTAGATAACTTTTAAAACAAATTTCGTTTCTTTATTTTCCCGACAGGGGGTGCGACCCCGCCAGGCCGCTGTCACTGCTTATTTTTTACAATCGGAACAGTGAATTTTTCTAACTTAATTAATCGATTATCGTATACTGCATCATTTCATAGTGTAATTTGCTTCCCTCTACAATATCAAAAGGAAGAAGCGCCCTCGCAACAAGTTTTAATTCCTCATCAGGAACATCTGTCCTGCGCAGATGCGCATAATCTCCATCAATTGATTCTACGATATAATCACACACTAACATAATGAACCTCCAGCTTTTGTTTTTTACAGTTTATCACACTTTTACTTCCAAATTAGCAACATTTTCATCTTAATTCCAGATTTTCCAGCTACCTCCTATTGAGAAGATGTTTCATAAATGTTACTATTCTTTTGTGCTTAGCTAACACAAATAATAAGAATAAGGAGGACGTAATATCTATGTGTTTTAATTTCAGTAATTGCTCCGAGTTATTTAATGCAATCTGCAAATATTTCAATCTCGGTTGTTAATCCATAATAACAATATTACCGGCAGAATAATTCTCCTGATATTCTGCTGAAAAAACAGCTCTGAACTTTTCGAAAAAAATCAGAGCTGTTTCATTTTATACTTCTCAATGCTTCGTATACTTAATAGATGGTCTGCCACCAGTAGAGTAATCAATCTGACTGTTGATCTCTCTGTTCTCTACCAGATAGTTCACGACAGAGGGTGCGACCCCAACTGGGTTTCAATATCATAAGTATGTGTTTTCCCACTTCTGCATTCTGCAATAAAATCAAGCCACTTATCTGATATCTCAGGGAATTTCAATATTTTTAAATTATCATTGGGATTATAATCATAATAATTGATTATCGGCTCACCGATACCACGATTCGCCCAACGGATTGCCTGATGAATATTATTGGTACAATAGAATCCCCATGAAAAATCCTAGTATATTTCGTCTTCCTTATTTCAGGATATTGAACTATTTCTTTACTTGCATGATATAATTCCATAAATCAATCACCTCATATAAAATGGTTCCACAGCATCATTATTTTTATGATACCATGAAACCATTTTAGCGTAAAGTTTATAATTTTTAACGGTATATTAATCCAGTTCAAAAAGCTGGCGCTGTCTGAGATCAAGTACTGCTGCTGAACTTGTCGATACCTCTCTGCCATAGAGATAAACTTTGCTTCTCACCAATACATATACTTTTTTGTTCTTGTAAGAACCAACATTGTATTTATCTCTTAGATAATCTTCAATGTTGCTGATTTCAAAACCATACGCATTATTCTGCTTCAGATGGAATTTATTATCATTTGCAACATTAACTGTTTTCGTCTCTGCAGTATTATACTCTTTCAGCTGTGCAACTGTAGCTGTTATGTCTTTGAGTTTCTTTCCTGACATTACGGATGGCAGATCAGTTTCCGTCAATTCACTTCCATCTGCAGATTCTATATAAAGCTGTACCGTCATCTCCTGCTTATCCAGGTCTTCCTGATTCAGATCCGCACTGACCATATTATAATCTTTTACGTTGAAGTATAACTCCATATCCTGCTCAAGTGTATTTGCTTCTTCGCTCCATATTGGCTGATCAGTTGTGTAATATTGGGTAGTTTCCTTCTCAGCTGCCGGATTAAGGCTTTTAATAAAAGATACTTCCGGTTTAACTGCCGTAACATTTGCAGCAGCAACTATCGCATTGATAAACAACTGTATTTCATCTACCTTATCGATATTACTATGTCCGGCGCCTGTATAAATAACATTACCCTTACTATAGAAATAATAATCATTACGTGCATCATTAGTAGAACTTCCATATGCTCCATTTGGAAGGCAATACCATACCACCACATCATTACATCCGTCACTTCTTTTATTGATATCCCGATCCTGTTCCAATGCAAGCTGGTAATATTGTCCATGGGTCGTAGCTATCGAAATCGTATCTCCAATCTTATATGGATACTGTGTAATAGCCCCATCATTAACCTTTGTTGCCTTTTCGGAATAAGTAGACAATACATTATTCAGAAGAGCATTGGAGTATCCCTGCGTTTGCGCATAACTGCTGGTTTTATCATTCTGCTGATATGCAACATCCCCTGCAAGTTCCATTAACTCCTTAAAACTTACAGAATCTCCATCATGCAACACATTCCCCTGCTTCAAAAGCGTGCCAATTTCTTTTCCCCCAATCTCCTCATCAGATGTAATTCCATATCTGTCCATACCGGTAACAGAACGAAGAATCGTGTTTAATGACAACCCCCATGTTACATTATAAGCTGTACTATGAAGAAAATTATCATAAGGAACTATATAAGCATCAGACAGATTATTATAACTATCCTTAGGTATACTTGTATTCATTTTATTATAATCATAGTTCACGTAAGATGTTGTATCATGAGAAAAAATAACACTTCTACCAGAACGGATAAAATTCAGGATTGCCTTTGTATCCGTCATATTAATATCTTTATACACATCCGCAAATCCAATGATCAGCATCTGCTGATCTTCCAATATATCGGCCAGGCTATTATAATTTCCATACTTATTATAATTTCCATCATTAATATCATTTACATAGACAGTCTTCAGATTAAGCTGAAAATCTTCCACCCTATTCATATATGTCCAGAAATTACTGCTGTCTTTCAGTGTCCAGGTGCATCTGTCAGGTACAAGCTGCACTACATTAATAGTTTGTCGATTTTGAGGATCACCTTTCTGCTTTGCATATCCGGTTTCAGAAGTATGAATATATTTATTTCTGTTACTGGTCAGCTCAAGTTTCCAGGCAATGATCTTAAAATAATCTGACGGGATTTTACGTGTAAGTGTATATGTTTTTCCAATTTTCAACTCATATTGAGAATTGCTGTTCCGTGATAAAACATTGCCCTCAGAATCTTTAATTTCAATATAATTACTCTGATTCTCTTTCTTGGAAAAATTCCCATCAAAATTCAAATCAATATAAAGATTACAGTCATATGATGTAGTTGCCGGTGATGCATCTGAATCATTTTTTACAGTAAATGTATATTCCAGTTTATCTTTAATATAATAATTCTCGGTTCCATCATCAACATCTTCATTCAAACATTTTGGTTCTGCCGGTTTACCATCTGCCGCAAAATCAATTACCGGCTTTGCCAGATTTGAAAAGAAAGAAATCTCTTTCCTGCTCTCACTGTCTACACCTTTTCTTGTATATACATTGTCATATCCCAATGCGTCTGAGATAAACTGGCTATAATAAGAAGATGAATCCACTTCCTTCGAATTTACTTTTTCTCCTGAAACAAGCCCATCTGCCAATATAACCGGATAACCGCTTTTAACAAATTCCATCAGCATATTATACTGTTGTTTCGTCATATCATTACCTGAACCACGAAAATATCCGGATCCGTTTTCATTATATGTTGAATATGGTGCAAATCTGGTTCTGTCATTATTTAAATAATCTGTATCAAGCTGTCCAAGAAGTTTAAGAAGATTAGACCGGTTATTATGGTTATTATCAGTAGAAGCATTATTGATTCCAACTGCAGCCCCAACATGGGCATATCTAAGATTCCCATTGCCTGTGATCAGTGAATGATCTGCATCTGTTTTCTTATCTCCTATATATATCATATCATATTCTGAGCCAATATCATCAATATGACCGGCAAATTCAGAAGCAGTCATGTGAGTGACTTCCGGATAAATCGTATACGGAGCATAAAAGAAATTAATCTGCACGCAGGACGCAAAACCTCCATCCGGATCCAGTGTTTCAGAAAAATAAATTCTTATTTTACTTACATTTGTAAATGTCTGCCCGAAAGATAAAGTTACTTTTCCAATTGTCTGGTAGTTACTTTCCGTAATACCTGTTGAACGTGTTTTATTTCCGGTACTTCCAATCAGCTGATCATCTGCGCTGTAAAACTCTGCCCTGTACTTTGTCAGGACACCTGCTGTAGCATTATTTCTTCCTATGTATTCAAATCCATTTATCGTCGATGGGTTATTTAGAGTTATCTCCAGATAATGTTCATGATTTTTACAATTTTCGTATCCGGAATCACTTCTCCATAAAGTATGCCACATTGTCGCAGGATTATTGTCTATAGCATTAGAAGGTGGATCTGCATACCATTCACCGCCTTGCCCATGCCAACAGTTAGCACTTGCTGATTTATTTTCTGCATATTGTTTTTCTTTTTTAGTTGCATCTTTATCAGATAACCATTTAGTAACTGTTTCCTCATCGATCTGGCTACAGTTCTCATCCGGCATGATCTCCAGAACTTTAATATCCTGCTTCTGATTCGTATTTCTCCTGTATTTATAATTAATGATATATTCAATGGCTCTGGCCTGACTGAGGTTTTTTTTCAGTGAATCTATTGTTCCGGAAGAGAATTTCTCTGTGCCATCACTTATTTTTTCTTCGTCTGTATTTTCTACCGCAGCTGTCGCCGTATCTGAACGACTTAAATCACGGTACTGATTCTCGCTCTCAATATATTCCAGAATTTCTTCAAATCCTTCTACTGCATTATTATCGTCAGAAAAGTTATCTCCTGCATCCGGATTAAAATTACTGTTAAAGTTCAGATTTACCAGGTTGGATGAATCATCAGTCGCAAATGTATTTTTAAAAAAATATATGAACTTGTTTACATAATGTCCATCTTTATCTTCCGGTTTTGTATAATCACTGACCGCCTGTGACAATATTGTTCCCTGTACCGCTTTAGCCATATTAATAACAAATGGAACAGAATTGTCATACATTGCCTGAATTCCTAACTCATTGACCTGTCCATTTACATAAACCAGTCCATACTGAGACAATTCACTGTCAGATGTTGTTGCACCATTTCCGGCAGAAAATGTGTTTGTATCTCCGTTTTCACCATCAGAAAAATCTGCTGACGATGCTACATCTGATGATGTCACGGCAGGCTGTTCTTCGCCACTATCAGTCTCACTCTCTGAACCATCCTCAAATTCTGATGCTGTATTATCATTAATTTCATTTTCAATAGATACCAGTTCTACGCCAGCTTCACTGACCATAGGAGCAACTGTCGAAGTTGTAGCTGTTGTTTTTCCATATTTCTTATTAAAATCTTCCGCTGAGATCGTATCGACTTCTATGTTAAAATTTTCAAACTGATTTCTGACCATCTCATCACTGTCTTTCGGTGACAGGTGAAATACATGACGTTTAAACCAGTCATGATTTGTATAACCACCCTGGTAGTACATATGATTTACCTGTACCTGCTGTTCTTGATCACCGCCTGGGATGAAATCATATTCACCCTTTCCCGGGTTTAATTTGTATTCAGCATCTGAAATATAATATGTTGGTACTTCTTTATCTTTTATAGGAAGATACACATCTTCATTCACCGGATAGTTCGGATAATACCATCCAAAATACTGAAAATCATCTGATTTCTCACCTGGGCCTGCTGAAATACAGCAGAAGTATACTGCCTTCACTCTGTAATAGTAGTTATATGTAATCTTTGTAGTATCAATCTCCTGCACATTGCTGAACGCTACAGGCTGAAGTCCTGTTACAATAGAAAGAGGCAGTTTATCAAAATCTCCCTTTTTAGCATTCGCTTTCCAATACCAATACTGTCCATCTTCCAGAGTAATATCTCCATCTTTTCTGGTAATATTTTCTTTATTATCCTGTTTCTGTTTATCTTCTTTCTGATTATTTTCGGCTGTATCTTTTACATACTTTAAATCACCAACCAGTGTATATTTATAATACGGATATTTATCTATATTCTCTCCAAGATAAATAAAAGGATCAGACTGTGTGTTCTGTACTTTAGGATTTAAAATTTTTCCCAACATTTCCTGTGCAGAAGTATTTTCACCTTCTGTTCCATCAGAATTGCTGTTCTCTGCATCCAAAACCGGAGTATCTGTTGTCTGTGCTGACTGATTTTGAGAAACAGCCGGATCAGCAGATGTAGAATCCGATGTATCGCTTATTCCATCATCTCCGGAAGAAAAATCTCCATCACTGAAAGCATTATCCTGACTGCTGTCAAAATCTGAAGCTGTATCTGCAGCATCTGCCGTATCTGATGTCTGTCCATTCACAGTTGTAAATTCATCTTCATCACCGGAATTAAAAGCATCTGCCTGTGTAGATGTATTTGTCCAGAGCGGCACACTGTCATTAACAAAATTATCCGTTTTAGCTGGATTTGAACCTGGAAATGTATAAGTTCCAGCACTTATATTGTCTGTCATTTCTTCTGTTAAATCTGCATACACATTTTCATAATAGCCAAATTTACCTTTCTTGGCATCATACTCTGCTCCAATTGTATTCTGTTTCTTGTTTTCAGTTATTGCAAAATTAACAAAGTCATTTCCAACTTCCTCAAATTCCAAATAATACGGTGACTGTGCACCATCTGCTGAAGCATCAAAAGACTCTATATTTTCTCTATATTTATTAGGACGACTGGAATCAGCATCAACATTCTTTCGAATCGGATAATATTTCTGTTCTTCTTTCGTATAATCTCCGGTTCCTGTTGAATTTTCCCGATAATTTCCATTTATGGAAACAGTATCAGTTCGCGTCTTTCCAGTTTTTATGTCTGTGAAATCCACTTTTGTCCATTCATCTTTATTATCACTGCTGTCAAGGAAATATTTTTCATTATAGTTTGTATAATTTAGCGGATAGACCTCCACAGAATCTCCGCATAAGCTGCGAATGTCCTTAATACCAGTACTTTTGCTTGCATCAATCTGACCATTTTCATCTAATTTTACATTTGTTGCAAACTCTCTGCGGAGTGTTTCATTCGGAAGTTTCTCCAAACCATCCTGAAGACTTGAAAAATGGATTGCTTTCTGTTCTCCGTCTTGCTCATATGAATATGTATATAATTTTATATACGGTTCCTGTCCGGATATATAATATCCAATCTCCGCATCCTCTGTACTGTCCACGATTTCCAGAATTTTAAATGGATTCTTTGAGTCAGAGTTATCGCTTACAATTTGTTCTATACCAGGCATCATAGCTGAAGACGCCTGTACAGAGACACTGGTCTGTAATAATGCTCCTATGCCTAAAACACCTGCAAGAGCAGCCGCTGTACCTGATGCCACTAATTTCTTGTGCTTGATCTTCATATATTTTTTGATTCTCCTTAGTAAAATCATAGTTTGCGATTTTGTATTTTTTACAGTTATAGCCTATCACAAAAAGATGTCAAGTGCAATGTGAGGGGGTAAACGGTTCTACCGTTTACTATTATAGTATCATTTGACTCTCATTTGTAACATTATGTATTACTTTTTCTCCCTGTGTATCTCTTATAGTGATATCCATTGCTGCCACATATTGAGCCCCTACCTTAAGAGTCGATAGAGTTGATACAATCTTAGCATCCTTTATTACACTCACTTCTCTTTCTGCATATACTTCCATTTCGATTGGTGTACCCAATCCCCATTCAATAGTTTCTGTTGCACCACCAAAATTAGCACCATCTAGAGCAAATATAAAATCTAATCCTGGATCTACTCCACATTCATATTCTCTTCCTGGTTCAACAACATACGCTGCATCCTCATTTCGTGTATGTATCTGACCGATTCCAATGCTTTCACCAACAGAAAAATTTGTTGCAGTTTGAACTATGCCAACTCCATTTCGAGATGTCAAATTAACTTCTGACGTTATCTCTCAATTTCCAACATCCGTTTCTTCAAATTTTCCCTGTGCCTGTGCACTCTGAATATAGTTTTCAACTTTTTGTGACCCTTTTGTTACGTTTGTTGTTGGAGTTACCGTTGTAACAGCTTGTCCATTTTCTTTATAAATACATTCCCATTCTTTTGAATCCCCAACTCTGTACTCTCCTGTTGGTTTGACGATATCAATTCTTGCAACTATGATTGTTAATTTTGCAGAAATATTCTGGTAACCCGGTGCTTTCACTGTTACATCAAAGCATCCAGTTGTATCAGTACCTGCTGATGACTCTACAGATAACTCTCCGTTTGAATTTACATTTGCAAAACCACAATCTGACTCCCATTCCAAGTCACTAGCTGTTAATGTTTTAGGATTTTTTCCATCATCATAATTAACCGTACATTCTATTACATCATTCAGTTTAAGACCATTATAACCTGCCGCAACAAGAATTGATTCTGTATTTAGACTAAGACTTACTGGTGTTGGTTCTTTTGTTGGCGTTGGTGCTGGTGTTTCAGTTGCAGTTGGTGTTGGCTCTACCGGATCATATCTGGATCAATGTCTATCTGCTCAGAAATACCTAATTCGTTTCGCAGGCTTACACTGTGAAGTGTGTCAATTTTTTTTGTTCCATTTTGAGTAGTTAACTGAAAACGTACGATTTTATCGCTAAGAGCCTTTGAAATATCTGCTCGAAAATCCAGAATTCCTGTTGCCAGAATTTCATCATCTTGAGATATTCTTTTCCAACCATTTCCCTTTTTTACATAATGGACATATTTAATTTTACCTGTCGATTTTTCCCAGACAATGCACTGTCTGTCGTTTTCATTTTTTAATACAGTTGTTGTATCTCCCGTATTTCCTGAACCTATCGCAATATTGCCTGTTCCAGTGTTACTTGCAGACATAACCGCTATATCGTCGTCATCATCCATCTGACTAGCCGTATCTGAATCATCCCCGGATGATACCATAAATATCTTCCCACCGGAACTATTATCTGCACCTTTTCCCTTAATATCATTACTAATGGCCTTTTTATCTGCAGTAAAATAGTATAAGTTGCGGTTTGCATTAATGATCATATCCTCTATTTTATCAAAAGTCTCCTGTGTTTCCATCTGAACTTTTGCACTGCTGGAGGTATTTCGATATGAACTTGAACTGCTGGTAATAAGACTCAAAACTGCGCCAGAAAAAATTGCAACAATCGCAACTGTTACAATCATTTCTATTAATGTAAATCCCAGATTTCCTTTTCCGTTCTGCTTCTTATACTTGCTCATGCCACCGCTCCTTTATCTATTATCCTGCCTGAATCTCATACTTACCGGTATCTTTAAAGAGATTAATTATTCTTTTTCTTCCGCCTCCACTGATAATAATCTGACTACAATAATCACCACCTGTAAATCCCTTTTCCAAAATTCCAGAAACATCCAAATCATTCCAATAGGTTTCATCCTGATTCTGTAAAGGTAAAAATCCTCCGGTCTCTCTATTATAGGTAATAATAATACTCTTTCCCTCTTCTAGCGGAATTTCATCATCATTATTTTCAACCTTATAGCTGATAAGAGTTTTTGCCGGGGCAATTTTTTCCTCATCTTCGTTCCATTTGATATTTTCATTTCCATTTACTTTTCCACGATCAAGAATGTAGCTTATATAATATCCATTTGAACGCTTTTCAAGTTTCATCTCACCCACGAGACGATTAGATGCTTCTATTTTTGTCTTGTCCAATCCAGACGCAATGGAATTTGTGGCTCTCTGCACCCGAAATCCTATAATAGAATTTAGAGATGGAACCAGAATTCCAAGAAGTATGGCAAATATTGATACTGTTATAACCATTTCCACCAATGTAAATCCTTTATTTTTCTTTTGCATTTCCGGTTTCACCCCTTTTTAGCTTTTTATTCTTTCTTCCAGTTACTATAAGTTACACAATCTGCCAAATTATAAGTTGTTGATTCTTTCTCTGTATTCTGGCTGTTATCCGTAGTATTTCCAAGTACATACTCCTTTCCATGCCAGAAGAAATCCTGTGCTTTCAATGTCTGTCCATTTGAATTTTCATCTTCAATCTGTGCCTGAAATACCTTTGCAGCCTCCAATGGTGCAGCTTCCAGTTGTACGCCCGGGTTTACTGTAATTTTTCCCTTTGCCATAATAATACCTCTGAATTGCACATCTTTCGCAATTTCAACATCTCCGGTGCAAACAACCAATCTGACGCTTTCTGCTTCTTTACTTGTAATCTGCAAAGTCTTATTTGTTCCCTGACTTCCATTATTACACATAATTACACTGGGAGAGCCTCCCTTAGGATATTGATACTTTTGTTCAGTTTCATTTTTAACAAATTCTTTAAGTTTTTTTTCATTTACCAAATTATCAAATACTGTACTGGATGGATCTGTTTCATTATGTGGTGACGTTGTTTTGTCATCGGGATCTGATACACTGGTATCCAGATCATTATAATTGCTGACCATCTTACGATTAAGCGCAAACCACTCGTCCTGATAATCGATCTGATCCTGTATCAGTTTATTTGTCAATTTCGGATGTGTCGCACTATACAATTTTCCCTCTTTATCCTTACCAGAATACGAAAGGATATTTCCATTTGTGACATAAAGAAGATATGTCTCGCTGTCTTTTACATAAATACCAGAATCCTCACCGTTAAAATAAAATGATAAATATTTATCCATCTGTTTCTTTATATCCGGATTTTTCTGATAGTACTCACTCATAAACTTAGATGCATTTGTTTCATCAGTAAAATTAAGGTAATAATAAACAACTGTTCCACTGGCATTATCTGAATAAAACACTTTTTTTATTGGAGTTTTCGAGTCAACACCAATATCCCGTAAAGTTTTTCCTCCCCATGTTTCCACAGGCGTATCCCATTTAACAGGAATCGTATTTCCCTCCAAACCATTTGTTACAGCCTCATCATATGTCATAGGATTCGTATAATTAGAACTGTCTGCAGAATCGTCTCCTAAAATCTTTGCAGATGCTAAATATGCTAACTGAGTTCCCTTTACCGTAACACTTTCTCCAGTCATAACATCAGACGTTTTTGACGGATCTGAAATATAGCTCTTTCCTGCCAACATAAGTTTTTGTACACCTGAAAGATCAAGTTTTGTTGCCTTTCCATTAACAATAATAGCACTGTTTAAATCAGTATCTTTATAATTTTTATAACGTTCTTCATAGTGGCTTTTTTTAGCAGATTCTGCGGAACCATATCCATAATAGTTTCCAGCTATAGTTATTGCACTTCCATTACCAGATGCAACTGTTAAATCATCAGCAAAGTATGTATCTCCAAGCAGTTTTGCCATTGATGAGTTCACAGTTAAACCTTTCGCCCATAATTCAACACCCGCATTGCTTGTAAATGAGCTTCTGGCAACAAGATTAATATCTCCTGCACACACAAATTTATCTGCAGAAATAATGGATAGATTCGCATTATTTTTAACTAAGAGACTTGTATCTTTATCTTTCGGAAAACCTTCTTCACTATCATTAAGCAAACCGGCATATATGTTTCCTGTCAATTTAATATCCTTGTTAGGATCCCCCTCACATATAATTCCACTATTAGCAACAACAACCATTCCCATTAAGTCCGGTAATGAAGAAGGGGTAGCAAATTTTACGTTTGGAATTCCCATCTGAATATCTGTTTTTATAATAGATGCTCGACCCTTTTCATCTACATAAACTGCTTTCAAATTTTTTAAAGATACTTTACTACTCTTTTTTATTTCATCTCTATTAAGTTTTTCAGATAATGTAGGTTCCACAATTTCTAATGTTTCATTATCACCTACCGTAAGGTCAATATAATCCTCTTGCAAATGTCCTAATTTTTTCTGTACTTTAACATATAAGTTATCATAAAAACTCTGTCTAAATGCTTTTTGACGTATTTCATCCTGAACATCATTCTGACTTTTTCCTGACTGATCATATGTTTCAAGAACTTCTATATAAGCTTCGGACATGGCATCTCCAACTTCCTCCTGAAGTCCTACACGGATTTCTTCAATCGCACGTTCTGCTGTATAAAAACTCTCTTTTCCTTTTAAATCAGTAATCTTCATGTGAAAGTTAGCAATTGCTATATACAGAACAAGCATCCCAAGAATTCCCACAAAAGCTATTGAGACTATAACAGTAAACAGTGAAAATCCTTTATTATATTCTTTTTTTTCTGTTACATGTTTATCCATTTATGCCTCCTGAAAAAGTTAGTCTTCTTTCGTTCCATCTAATGTCACCACCAGATCCTCTTTCGGAAATCCTTTTTCTGCTGCACCTGCTTTATATACTTCAACCTTGGTTGTATATATACGATCTTCCAGCTTTTTATCATCCAGTCCATTATAATCAACTATTTTCTTTGCTGCTGTACCAGAAACAGATCTTTTTAACGCAGAATTGTCCTGATATGTTAAACTCATTTGATTGATTTTAGGTCTGTCAAGTTTATCGTAAATCTCGCTTATATTATAATCGAGATTTGTGCGTAATTTTATCTGACTCTTATATAAACTTGGACTTGTATTCCAGTTTGAAGTCTCCGGATTTTCCTTTATAATTAATGACATACGATATTTATTTTCATCTGCCAAAATAGAGTTTTTATTATTCTCGTCCTGCTGCTTTGCAATATATAAATTCACTGGATAATTATTTAAGTTTTCTACTATAATCTTATCCAGAGGCTTTACGCTGCTCTGAGATTTATAATTAGGATAATAAAAAATATATATGTTCTTTAATACTTTGTCTGCACTGGATGTAAAAATATTCTGGTTACTTACAATTGAACAAAAATATTTCTGAGTCGGATCACTGTTTTCCTGATCTGGGTCTCCACCGCATGGACATAAATCCATTCTTCCATATTCTGGATTTACTGATGAAACATAATCATGTGCATCAATCGTATATTTTGCATTTACTTCTACCTTTTCAGTCTCTTTATCATAATCAATTGTAATTAGTAAGGTTTTTTTCGCACTATTAAATACTTCTTCTGCATCCAAATCTGTATCTAGCGGTTCTTTATGTTGCGCAATAAAAGCCGCTTTTTTTTGCTCATAATCTTCTGCCTCAGTATCAGTTCCACATGCTGCCTTTAGTTCACTCTCCCATTTATCATGTGCAAATTTAAATTGTTTTGCTATCATCCCATCGGTTCCAGAAAATGCCTCTAAATATTTCTTCTTTTCAACAATGAACGGTGCATTAAAATCCGTATCAAGATTTGAGATATTCGGTGCCAGATAATCGTTCTTCCCCTCTTCATTATTCGTTGATGTTTTCTTCTTATACCCGGAATCTTTACTTCCATCAAAGGTCACCAGTGCATCAAAGGTTTCGTGATTATTGGTTACATTTGTAAGCTCAAAGTAATATTTAGACACATTATCTCCTGTCTCTCTCGGATTGAATTTATAAGTCTTTCCATTATCTGTAGAAATTACCGAAGCTGTAACGTTTGCTTCATCCATGCCATCTACGTATTTTCTAACAGGTGTGTATATTATCTGATTACTTGTATCTTTAGCTGCCAGTACTTCTCGAACTCCCAGTTCATCGTCTTTGCCAGTGTTGATTCGGTTCTTCTGAGGGTCTAAAAATGTAAGTCTGACTGAATTAGAGCTGTCCAGAGGATAGTTAAATGCCAAAGAAACTTCTTCAAATTTCTTAGCTTTGATCTCTTCCATGATATTCTGTGCAACTGTAGTTGCCTCCAGATAAGTATTAGATTTTCTGTTAATTCGGCTTGAAGTTACAAAACTCTGAAGGAGCACAATCGCAGTTATGGCAAATATGCTCACTGCCACAATCACTTCTATCAGTGTCATACCTGCGTTTGAGTTCTTATTCTTTTTTCTGTCCAACTGTCGTATACTCCTTTCCCTTATGTCATTTTCACTGTTGGTATCATTTAGGGTTTTATTGTCCAAAATAGCTCTGTATTTTCCATACAGCCATCTATTTCATATGTCATAAAAACACAGCTAGAGGGGCTCTGTACCTCTCCCCTCTAGCATACTTTCCTTATTGTGCCTGTGTGGCGCTATCAGCAGGGGCTGCTGCATCCTGCGTATTTTCTCCTTCCTGACTGTTGGTGTTCTGGCCGTCAGCGCCAGTATCGGAAGCCGTCTGGTCTGTCGTGCTGTCTGTACTCTGTGCATCAGCTGTCTCTGCGGCTTTCTTCTTACTCTTTTTGCTTTTCTTACTCTTCTTGCCAGATTCAATGGTTCCGAAAATATTATCAGTTCCGTATGCTACGCCTCCTGCATCCGGTTCTGTATAAGTCTGGCCTGTTCCTGCCATGAAAAACAGGTTTACTGTAATGCTACCCGAAAGATTTCCTGTTGAGGAATCAAAGGAGGCATTTACATTGTCAAGTGTCATCCTGCCTGTCTGGTCAGCCAGATAATCAACCATATCCTTCAGACTGGCATAGGTTCCTGTAAATTGCATGGTGTCCTGTGTTCGGTAGAGTACAGGACTGGTGAACACATTGTTCAGATTCTCCACTTCTGCATCGGAGGCAGCCTGACGCTCTTTCTCTCCTATTACATCTGTGCCCTCGATCTCATCAAGCTGAGACTGGGTCTGATCATTTGCCTGCTCTGAGAGGGTCTGGTCAGGCAGATCTGCCAGAGGGTCTTCTGTACTTCCGTCCAGAGAAGCCACAAACTCTCTTGTGCCCAGACCTACATTGGAAATCTGCATATCCAGGGAGTTCTCCATATTCATGGAAAGTACGATTCCGTCTTCAGGACGGATATCTGCCGGAAATGCAGATGTATATTCGCTGACCTTTGCATTGATATCTTCTGTTTCTTTCAGATAAAAATCCCTGTCTGCAGCCAGCTTCAGCAGGTCATCCAGCCTTGTCTTCAAAGGTTCGGTTGATGCCTGGATGCTCTGCGCCTCTTCCATCTGCGGTCTGTATCCGAAGAAATATCCTGCTGCAAAAACACCTACTCCAAGAAACATCAGCAGTATTTTTTTATCACGCATAGAAATATTCATGTCCATCTTAATCCTGCCTCCCTATCATTCCTCAGAACTGTCCAGCGGTGCCGGATCTGAATATGTACAGAGTACACTTAAGGATACGGTTCCATCCTCAGCCTCGTCAATTCCTGTAGTGGTTACAGTAGACAGGCTCTCAAAGGTACGAAGCTGCATGATCGTGTTTGCTGCTGCTGATTTGCTTCCCACACGCATGGAAAAGCTAACCTGCGTTCCCGTAGAGCTGAAGTTCTCTACTGTGATATCCGAAGGCATTTTCTCTTCCAGCTCTTCGATAAATGTCTTAAGTCCCTCATTGGGGGTATTTGTATACTGGTACATATTCTGATAATTGTCATACTGTGCCTTTGCATTGGTATAGGCACTGTAAATCTCCTCAATGGAGCTCTCTTCTGAGATTCTCTGGTTCAGCCGCTCCTGCTCATGCTGCTGATAAATACGGTTTGCATATCCTGCAGCTGTCAGCACAACTCCTGCCACTGTTCCCACCACACAGATAATGATAGCACCACTTAAAGTCTCTTTTTTTTCTTTCTTCTTTCTGTTGACCTTGTCCATCAGGTTTACGCCTGAAGTGCCCGGTGAAAGAACTGCAGCGTAAAGACAGACTTCCTGTGTATCCCCGCTGGCAGGCAGGGCAAAATTCTTAAACTCCTGTAAAACATCCACCTGCTGTCCCAGCTCATTGGTGAGAAGCTGCATCAGCCCCTTTACCTGAGCCCCAAGACCACAGCATACAATGGAATCAAAATTTGTATCCGTATGGCGGGAAATATAATAATCCATAATACGGGAAATATTTCCGATCAGGTATCTGAGGCTCTCTGTCACCTCAGCTCTGGCAGTTTCCAGCTTTCTCTCCTCGTCAGAGATTTCTTCGTCAAAAGACTCCATGTCAAGGAAAGGATTGATACATTTTCTGCTGCAAAGCACATCCAGAGCCTCATTTGCATCCAGTCTGTCCCCAAACTCAGGGAATGCTCTCACTGTCTCTGCCGCACTGTCCACACCATAGTTAATATTACGCTGTAGGGTCAGTTCACCGTCCCGGATGATCGTAATGCTGGTTCCCGTATATTCCACTTTAACCAGAATATGAGTTCCTTTTGCATACTCATCCTTTACCGAATGATAAATACTGTCACCTGTGTAGGTGATCCCTGTCATTGTCAGTCCTGCATTCTCCGCAAACTCACTGTAAGCTGCTGAGATTGCTTTGGGAGCAGCATAAACCATCAGATGATACTGCTTTGTCTCTTCCTTCCCGTCCTCAGATTTCTGGCTCTCCACATCGACCACACTGTAGGACAGCACATACTTGCTCACATCAATGGGAAAATAATCTGTGGCATTTGCCTCTACAATGCTCTGTATCCTGTTTGCTTTCACAAAAGGGATACGGACTTCCCTGCTCGCAATCCTGGTAGAACCTGTGGCAAAATATACTTTCTTTGTCTTAATCTTTCTCTGGGAGAGCTCTGCCTTAAGATTCTCTCCGAGAGTTTTCGTATCACGGATCTGTCCATCCTCCACAGCCCCCTGGGGTGCCGGTATACAGAAACAATTATGGATTTTACCCTTTTTACCACGTACTTCAACTTCTGCAACCCTGATCTGAGATGCCTCTGCCTCTATACTCAAAATTTTCGCCATTTGTATTTTTCCTCCGTATGAGCCGCTGCCCTCTGGAGACAACCGCCCTTTTTCAATTACAAAAATAAATTTTAACAGATAAAACATCTTAAAACTCATTTTTCTAACTGAAAAATTCTATGATTTTCAGTTAAAAATTAATGACAGGTACCAGCTGATCCACCTGTTTCCCCACAAAGCAGCCAACAAAATCCCGGCTGACAGATAAGGACCCATGGCAAGCATACGCCCTGCCTTCTTCCTCACCATGCGGATAATATGAACCACAGAGCCAATAATACATCCCAGCACAAAAGCCAGCAAAATCAGCTTCCATCCAAGAATCAGACCACAGGCAAACATCAGCTTAATGTCACCCCCGCCGATCGCTCCACCTCCGCTGACCAGATAAAGAATCTCCAGCACACCACTGACACAGACCATCCCAATCAGATGCTCTGCCAGATTCCCTCTGTCAAGCACAGCCATGGCAATCCCAAGGACAAACAGAAACACATTGATTCCAAACGGAATCTCATACGTCCGCCAGTCGATCACACTCAGAACCAGAAGAGCCGACGCCATAAGGCAATAAATCACGCTGCTCCACACCAGTCCATTAACAGCAAATATCACCACATAGAGGATGCCATTGACACCCTCTATGATCGGATACTGAACCGAAATCTCAGATTTACAGTTACGACACTTACCACCTAACACCAACCAGCTAAACACCGGCACCATATCATACCACCGAAGCTTCCGCCCACAGGTCATACAATGGGAGGGGGCTGTCACCACCGACTCCCCAAGAGGGAGTCGATAGATACAGACATTCAGGAAACTACCGATGGTGATGCCGAATATGAAGATTGTTATGTAGGGGATTGCGTCTAGAAGAAAAAGCATAGGGAGTTTCCTTTCCATCATTTAATACTAATTATCTGTAGGTTCAGAACCTGTCTGCATATAAGTTTCAAAATCTCCTCCACCATATTTAACACTTGTACCACCATCTTCATTTACAGTAACTTCTGCGGTTATAGACACAGGCTTTCCTGCATTCCATTTTTTAGATTTGGTAACCGTAGATCTCCAATTTGGTATAGAGCTGTCCAATTCGCTCTCAAGTCCCGTAGCTGAAGGTGCTGTTGCACCTGATGTACTGCTTAACGCAGCTGGAGTAATGGTAGTGCCAATTTTTTTACCATTTGTTTCAGTTGTAGTTGTAGCAATTGTAATTGTGTATTTACCAGCTTCAAGTTCATGAGTTGGATCTGCTGCATAAACTTTAACAACCTTTACCATCTCATCCATATTACTTGCATCTGCTGCTTTTCTAGACTTTTCTACATATTTGGTATACTGTGGTGCCAGTAATCCTACTAAAATTGCAAGAATCGCAATTACAATTACAAGTTCTACAAGTGTAAAACCTTTATTATCTTTTTTTTCTCTTCTAAACATAATATCTTCTCCTTAAGTCAAATTATGGCTGTGTTTTCTCACTACCAGTTTCCATATATGTTTTAAATTTACTATTTGTATCATCTGCATTATTCTCATTACCAGTTGTTGAAGATGCATAAGATACTGCTGTTCCACCGTCCTTTTTCACTTCAACTTTAGCAATAATAGATGCTGCTTTACCACCCGTGCCCCATTTTTTGGATTTAACGGTTGTTTTTTCCCAATCAGGAATAGAACTTTCCATTTCTTTTCCTAATCCCTCCGTATCTTTTGTAATATCTCCAGCCGTAGCACCTTTTAAAGTAGTTTTATCAATACCTATTGTAATTGTATATGTATCCATTGCTAATTCGCTTGCCGGATCCGCCGCATAAACCTTAATTACCTTAACCATCTCATCCATATTGCTTGCATCTGCTGCTTTTCTGGATTTCTCTACGTATTTGGTGTACTGTGGTGCCAGCAGACCAACGAGGATTGCCAGAATTGCGATTACGATAACAAGTTCAACAAGTGTGAAACCTTTGTTATCTTTCTTTTTGTTCTTGAACCATTTGAACATTTTACATCTCTCCTTTTCATGCTTAGTGTGTATATATCTGATGAATGCAGTCCCCTATGCAAGACTACAGCACATCCTGTTTCTTCGGAAACTTTTATTGCGGTTCCCAATCGCAATCCGGAACTTTTATTACAGATTATCCAGTCCACTGTACATAGCCCCAATCGGTGAAACCACTGCCACAACCAGCGTACCGACCACAACAGCCATAAACACAATGATCAACGGCTCCATAGCCGCCAGTACACTCTGGGTAGTCATCTCCACCTCTTCGTCATAGTAATCCGCCAGCTTCTCCAGCATATCCTCAATATTACCAGTCTCCTCACCGATCCCTGTCATATGGCACACCATAGGCGGGAAGATTTTTGAGGCAGTCAGCGGTTCTGACAGCGGAATACCTTTCATAACTTCCTCACGTGCTTTCAGCAACGCATTTGTGTAATGGATGTTATTGACAATCTTGGACACTGTCTCCAGTGCATCAATCGTGGAGATACCCGACGACAGCAATGTACTCATTGTCCTTGCAAACTGTGCGCAGGCAGTCTTTACTGTCAGCTTGCCAAACAAGGGCATCTTCATCTTCACCTTATCGACGGCAAGTCTGCCCTGTTCTGTCTTATAGATCATCTTATATGCCACGATCACCAGAATGATCAGTGCAAGAATCATATACCAGTGTTCTGTCATCCACTTACTGGTGTTCATAACCCACATGGTGATCCCCGGCATCTCCACATCCAGGTCTGCAAACATATCAATAAAGATGGGAATAACGAACAAAAGCATAACAGCCACAACTCCGATGGCAGCAATGACCAGGATGATCGGGTAGATGGTTGCTTTTCTGATGGTTGCCTTCAATTTGGCTTCCTTCTCAAACTGTACTGCCATTCGTGTGAAAGCCATCTCAAGGCTTCCGGAGTTCTCACCTGCCTCTACCATATTGATAAGCATTGGCGGGAAAATATCTGACTGGCCTCTCATGGAGTCTGCCAGTGTATTTCCTTTCTCCACACTGAGAAGTACCTCTGAGATGGCGCGTTTCAGCCATTTGTTCTCTGTCTGTTCCGAGAGCATCTGCAGGGCTTCCTTCATCGGGACACCTGCCTGGGTGATGCTGACGAACTGACGGCAGAATACACTCAGATCTCTTGGCTTTACTTTCTTTCCTATGGAGAAATCTATCTCTTTGTTCAGGGCGCCCTGTTCTTTTACAGAGACAGGGATAAGCCCGTCGTTTTTCAGGATATCTATAACTTTCTCTCTGGTGTCAGCCTCAATACTTCCTTTTTTCTCTTTTCCCTTTTTATCTACTGCCACGTAGGTAAAACCCGGCATTTTATCACTTCTTTCTCTCAGTCAGGCTCAGGGGATCTGCCAGATCGGGTTTCTGTCAGAAGTCAAAGCTGACTTTTTTGTTCATGCTGACCGGATCCTGGGCATATGTCACTGCATTGTCCCCATCGATCAGTTTTCTCATATATAAGTCATACAGTGCATCATCCATTGTCTGCATCCCTGCACGTCTGTTGGTCTGCATCACAGAGGATATCTGATAGGTCTTGCTCTCACGGATCAGGTTTCGCACTGCATTATTTGCAAAAAGTATTTCAAGTGCAGCCACACGGCCGCTTCCATCTGCTTTCTTAAGAAGCTGCTGGGATACAACGCACTCTAATACAGAGGCAAGCTGTATCCTTATCTGCTGCTGCTGATTTGGCGGAAATACATCAATGATCCTGTCAATGGTCTTGTCCGCACCAATGGTATGCAGGGTGGAGAATACTAAGTGACCGGTCTCCGCTGCTGTGATCGCTGTGGAAATAGTTTCCAGATCTCGCATCTCTCCTACCAGGATAACATCCGGGTCTTCACGCAGTGCAGCCCTCAGTGCCTGTGCGTAACTCGTTGAATCACTGCCGATCTCCCTCTGATTAACCACTGACTTGTCATGTCTGTGAAGATATTCGATCGGGTCCTCCAGAGTGATGATGTGATATGGATAATTCCTGTTTATCACATGGATCAATGAAGCCAGTGTAGTTGATTTCCCGCTTCCTGTCGGCCCTGTTACCAGAACGAGACCTCTTTTCCGCGAGGTCATCTCCACTACCTCTGCAGGAATACCAAGATCCTCAGGCTCCGGGATGTTGAAAGGAAGGCTTCGCATAACAGAAGCAAGTGTTCCTCTCTGTTTAAATACATTCACGCGGAAACGTCCCACACCTGAGATGGCATATGCGAAGTCTGTCTGTCCGTTATTCTGCAGTTCTTCTCTGTGACGGACATCCATCAGGGGCATGAGAATATCTTCCAGCATCTGAGGAGTCAGGCGTTCTCCCTCTATGGGAGACAGCACACCATCGATTCTGTAACTGGGCGGTCTGCCGGTTGTCAGGTGGATATCGGAAGCCTTTACCTTCACTGACTGTATCAGTATTTCATCTAAATCATACATATTTCCTAATCTGCCTCGTAACTCCCTGTGATCTCCGGAGGACTCCGGTTCTGCAGGAATTCCTTCTATATTAATAGTCGTAAAATTAATAATCTGTGAGTCTCGATCACTCATAAGATGCCTTGAGCATCTCTTCCACAGAGGTGGTTCCATTCAGCACATAGCTGATACCATTATCTCTCAGTGTGCGCATTCCGCTGTTTCTGGCTGCGCGTTCCAGTTCTTCTGTTGTCCCATTCTCTGCGATCAGGTCACGGATCTCGTCATTGACCTCCATGATCTCGAATACACCGATACGCCCGTAATATCCTGTATGGCTGCAGAAATCACAGCCACAGGGTTCGTAGACATTTACTACCTCCTGTGTATTCATTCTCAGAACTCTCTTCTCCTCAGAGGTTGCAGGGCGCATCTTCTTGCAATGACTGCACAGCTTGCGCACAAGGCGCTGTGCAATAACTCCCACAACAGAATCTGCGATCAGATATCTCTCCACGCCCATGTCCGCCATACGGTTCAGAGTACCTACTGCATTATTTGTATGCAATGTAGAAACAACCAGATGTCCTGTTATGGAAGCCTGTACTGCAATAGCAGCAGTCTCCCTGTCTCGGATCTCACCGATCATAATGATATCCGGGTCCTGACGTAGGATAGAGCGAAGAGCTGACGCAAAATTCAGTTCTACCTTATTGTTGACCTGTACCTGATTTATACCCTCAATATCTGCCTCCACAGGATCCTCTACTGTTACGATATTGACTGCTTCTTTATTTAATTCACTTAATGCTGTATACAGGGTAGTGGATTTACCGCTTCCTGTCGGTCCTGTTACAAGGATGATCCCGAAAGGACTTGCCAGCATATGGTTGAAACGTTCCATCTCATCGGGTGGAAGTCCCAGGTCTTTCTTGTTACGTGTAAGGTTCAGTTTGGAAGAGAGTCGCATTACGATCTTCTCTCCGTGCACAGTAGGCAGAGAGGAGATTCGGATATCATAATCCTGTCTGTCTACCATAATGGACATACGTCCGTCCTGAGGTTTCCTTTTCTCTGAGATGTCCATACCCCCAAGAATCTTGATACGGGTAGAGATCGCAGGGAGAAGGCTGTTGTCATATACCATACGCTCATAGAGCGCACCGTCAATCCTGTAACGTACACGAACCTTATTCTCAAGAGCTTCGATATGGATGTCGCTGGCTCTCTGGCGAATCGCCTGTTCAATAAGGGAATGGACCAGCTGTACAATAGGCGCATCACTTACATCTGTGTCCGAATCATCCTCTGATGCTCCTCCACGAAGCTGCGCCCTCTCCTGGGTAAAACGTCTGGCTGCATCCAGTGTCTCTGACGCACCGTAACATTTATCTATTGCTGCAAGGATATCCCTGGTAGTAGCTATGTAAGGCTCTATCTGCAGGTTAGTCACGATAGATATGTCATCGATCGCAGCCATATCCATCGGATCTGCCATTGCAAGATGAAGGATATTTGCGTTGTAGGGATCCAGTTCAAAGGGAATGCAGGTATATTTCTTGAGAAGGTCCACGCTGACCAGATTTCGGACTTCCTTGGGGATCGTCACACCTGTCAGCTGAACAACTTTAAGCCCCAGCTGCATCTGGAGGGCACGCACGATCATATCCTCAGTGATAAAGCCATTATCTACCAGAACTTCACCGATCTTCTTGCCGCTTCCCTTCTGCAATTCCAGGGCTTTCTTTAATTCATCTTCAGTCAGTACATTCTGCTTGATGAGCAGGTCACCAAGTCTCATTCGTTCACGTCTTAATGCCATCTATGCGTCTCTTTTCCGAATTTAGCAATGCCCTGTTTCTGATACGAGTAAGCTGCCCGCATACCGATCACTGATATTTTCAGGTACGCTAAATACTGTATCTAATATATATCAAATACAGCAGAAAACCGGAATCATATTATAGACATTACTATTCTCTTATCTTCAGATTTTTATGCTACTGTTCACTTCGTTCTCAGTAACATTTTTATTGATTTAAACTGAACATATCTTGTATAGTTTGTCAATTTTTGTTTCCCTATTTGCACATATTTTTCACATTTTCCAGACATATCCCGCAGATTATCAGACAAAAAGCTCAAATTTAACTTTAACGTTTCAGTTCTAATGCTGATGGTTTATTCCGAAAATATATAGAAAACACAAAAAGGCAAAAGACCTGGGCAGTAAGTTCTGTCAAGTGCTTTTGCCTTTCTTATACTATTTAATTTCCGAGCAGTTATTCGGTGTAGAACCACGTAGCGAAAGCGGTTTTCGAATATCCGATTGACTTATTTCGCCTTAAATACTGCAACATCCTCTGTAGACAGGTCAATCTTATCAGAAATAATAGATATTGTATTTGAAGAAGAATCCGGTGCTGTCAGCCCTGTTGCGGAAGAGCTTGCAGAACCGCTGTTCTTCATTGCATCCTGCAGGGTATTGCTTACGGTTACATTTGAACTGAAGATATCTGTGCCGGAACTGATTGCTGCGCTGCTGTTCTGCATCTCCTGTACCTGCTCAGAAGTCGGATAGAAGGATGGCTGACGGATATATCTGAAGCTTGCACTATATGCTTCACCTACCGTTACACCATTCTTTCCGGAAGAACAATGTACTGCAATCCAGTCACCTGCGTCTGTCTTACCACAGAGAATACCTACATGGTTATCGCTTCCTGCTTCTGGTCCTTTCTGGAATACGAGATCGCCAGGCTGTGCATCTGCTTCGCTTACTACGTTTGCTTTCTCCCACTGGTCTGAAGTTCCGTCTCCTACAGCTTCCTGCATAGCTTTTTCCTGATATCCGTTGATTACTGCCCAGGTAACAAAACCGCTGCAGTCCAGACCATATGCACGAATTGTACCGGTACTCTTGCTTCCTTCAGCGGATACTGTCTCAGATGTTCCCCAGCTTGGATCATCTCCGATTACTGTAGATTTACCACCCCAGAAATATCCAACCTTACCAACCAGTGAATAAGCTGCGGAGATAACATTTACTCTCTCCTCAGAAACATCATCACCAACGCTCTCACGGACGAAGCCATTTGCCGCTGTTACAACCGCGCACAGAAGCTTGCAGTCTGTTTCTACATATTTCTTAAGAATTGTACGGTCTTTCTTGGAAATTTTATTCTTCTTGATATAGTAGTTGATCTTACGGTTACCGTATGTAACGTGAGTAATATTCTGCTTGTCTCTTACGATTGGATTCATCTCTGCGAAAATCTTCGCCAGATCTTCCTTACAAGAGGAATCAAGTGTGAATTCTGTCTTGCCGTCTTTGCTCTGCTGGTATACATATACTGCAAGGATATCCTGCCAGTTTCTTACCAGAAGACTGTCCGCGGATGTGGTGGTCTTGCTGCCGTCAGTGTCGCTGGCATCTGAAACTTTATTCTTCTCTTTATATTCTTTCTCGATTTCATCCATAACAGTGGCAAAATCATCTGAGAAAGTCAGATTGTAATTGCTCTTTAAGCTGTCCAGATAGAAATCCTTACCGGCATGGATATTAGATGCATAGTATACCGGAGTTCCAGTCTGCGCTGTGCTGGTGGTATTATCTGTAAATGAATTGTTTGTGTTGCTGTTTGTATTATTCTTCTGCTGTTCTTCTAACTGGGCAATCTTAGCCTCTGCCTGAACCAGAAGATTATAATTTGAAACCTGTGCTTTCTCTTTATCAGAAAGGGCATTGTAAGCTGTACGGATACTCTGAACAATAGATTTCTTCTCCAGAGTTACTTCCTGCGCATTCAGTTCAGTAATTCTTTTGATCACATCCTGTGCTGCCGCTGTAATCTGATCTGCCGGTGTCGGTGTAGGGTCTGCCGGTGTAGGCGTTGGGTCTGCCGGTGTCGGTGTAGGATCCACCGGTGTCGGAGTCGGGTCTGCAGGAGATGGTGTCGGATCTATCGGACCCGGAGTTGGGTCTACCGGTGCTGGTGTCGGGTCTGCCGGTGTCGGTGTAGGAACTTCAGGTTCTGAACCAAAGTCGCTGGAGTCGCTGAAGTCTGAACTGCCGCCTTCTGATGTATATGCAGGTACTTCCTCCGCTGCAAGTATGGACGCAGGACCTGATAATACCATACCTGACATCAATGTCAGACATAAGAACTTGGTAAGATACTTGTTTTTCATATATCTAAATTGCTCCCTTCTTACTCTAAGCATGTCCTTATCCCCCTGTCAGTAAGGGCATACTGTTTATTCTTTCCTATCACTCAACAGCATTAATTATGCTGTTTGTAAGTTTATTTATATTTTTTACTAAAACATTAACCTGTTTTATTCTAGCATAATCATTTTGTGAAATCAACCGCTGTGGCCGGTCAATTTCCTCATTTAACCAAAATTCATTTTTTCGTCACATTTTAACCAAAGCAGGTTATGAGCAAGTAGCAAAGCGGATTGCGAATTCATCTTCTTTCAAATAAACCGCGGAGCGGTTATTTGGTATAGAGCCACGCAGCGAAGCGGATTGCGAATATTGGTCGAGCACAAAGAGACTGTGTGTAAAAAAGCTGTGCAGAAATTTCTTCCGCACAGCCTTTCCTTATTTTATCAGCATGTATTTTTTCGCTTCAGGCTGCCTGTGCAGTCTTTGCAAAACTCTGTCCGATGCAGATCTGTACCAGCCCCTGGATTACCTGAAAACACATATTCAGAATGAAGCGAATATCTTCTTCCACACAACGAAGTTTATTAAGATATCTCTCATGATTTGCTTCAATATAATCGACCAGTGTGGAAAAATCCGCAAAACGTATCGCAGGTTCCAGATATTTATGTGCTTCTCCCTGCTGTATACAGGCTTTCAGTCTGTTCTTGAGCACTTTCTCATAATGGTTATGCTGAGCAAGTGTGCCCGTATATGTCTTATTATGAGGAAAGGTAAAATAATCCGCCATATAGTGGATCACTTCGCCGAACCGACGCCAGTAAACTCTCTGGTTACTCTCATCCAGTCTGACATCCGCCAGTTCTCTCATTCTTCTCTTGACATCCTCAAATGTTCCGTAGAACTCATGTCTCTTAGTAATGAAAGACGGCTTGATATCCGGCAGAATGCTGCCCAGGCAGAAAGCCTTTCTGTGAGACTGCAGGCTTGCTGTGGTCTGCATCTGATCCGCAAGATACCTTGCTAATAAAATATGTGATTTTTTACGCAATTTTCTTCCTCTTTCTTTCTTGTGAGAAACTATTGTCCGAATCTGCAGCAGATGTTTCAATTTACTGTTTCATAAGACATCCGGATAAGTGCTGGTCATCTGGATATCCGAGTATAAAAATGTATGTTTTGAAGCATTTTGTTACCGATTGAGTGAACAATAACTAACTATAACCAACATAGTATACTATAACAGGTTTATACATAATATTCAAATAAAAATTTTGTAAAATCTGCTCCGGCCGATTATTGCGTTACTGCTTATTGCTTATTCTGATAATTGTCTTAATAATTCCAGATCGCTGTCTTTCACCTTGAGATTTGTCTCGATTTTCTCTCCTTCAGGAGTGGTAAATACAATCTCAATAATGCTTCCCTCTCTGATTCCCTTGCGTGAAACCGCCTGACAGAATGCAGGGAATTTCGGATGGTTTCTTTTGAAGGTGTTCCATGCACCTGTAAACTTCATCATATTTCTAATATTCATTGTATCAGATATCCTTTCTGCCCTTTAAATCTCGCTGAAATCCGGTGTTCCGTACAGGTCGAATGGAGTGCTCTGATATACATAATAATTCAGCCAGTTTGTATAGAGGTTGTTTGCATGAGCTCTCCACATAAGAAGTGGTCTGTTCTCCGGGTTATTGTCTTTGTAGTAGTTCTCAGGTATCTCTATCGGAAGGTTTTTGCTGACATCTCGCTTGTATTCTCCGTCAAGTGTCACGCGGTCATATTCCGGATGTCCCATTACGAAAATCTTGCGGCCACCATCTGCCATTGCGAGGAAAAGTCCTGCTTCTTCTGATTCTGCAAGTACTGTCAGTTCTTTACAGTTATGGATATCTTCGATTGGCACTTCGGTGTGTCTGGAATGTGGTGCAAGGAACATATCGTCAAAGCCTCGTACCAGCGGAATCTTACGATTCAGCACTTTATGCCAGAAAAGGCCGAACATTTTTTTATCCAGTTTACGTTTCTTCAGGCCATAGTGATGATAAAGTCCAGCCTGGGCAGCCCAGCACAGATAAATCGTAGATGTCACATGATCATTCGTCCAATCCATAATCTCTGCCAATTCGTTCCAGTAGTCCACTTCTTCAAACTCCATCTGCTCTACCGGCGCACCTGTGATGATCATTCCATCATACTTATTATCCTTTAACTCCGGAAATGTCTGATAAAATTTATTCAGGTGACTCATGGAAGTATTCTTGGATTCATGGCTCTGTACCGCCATAAATGTTACATCCACCTGAAGCGGTGTATTGGAAAGAGAACGAAGGAGCTGAAGCTCTGTCTCCTCTTTCAGAGGCATCAGATTCAGAATAAGGATCTGAATCGGGCGGATATCCTGATGGGACGCACGGGATTCATCCATTACGAAAATATTTTCTTTTTCCAGAATTTCTTTTACGGGCAGATCACCCTGTATTTTAATTGGCATTTTTCTTTTCTCCTGTTGTCTTATTTTTTATTTACACTCACTGCTGTGCCATCTTAAGGAAGTCTTTCTCCGAAAGAATCGGAATTCCCAGCTCCTTAGCTTTCTTATTCTTGGAAGAATTAGAAGTCGTATCATTATTGATCAGGTAATTCGTCTTAGATGTCACAGAGCCTGTAACCTTGCCTCCCAGTGATTCAATAAATTCCTTCGCCTGCGCTCTGTTTGCAAAATGTTCTACGCTTCCGGTGATAACGAAATTCATGTTCCGAAAAATCTGCTCACCGGTCTTTTCTTCTTTCTTGATGGTCAGATAGCTCATCAGATGATCCAGTTTCTTATTATTCTCTTCTTTTGCAAAATAATCTGTCAGGCTTCTGGCAATCACCGGTCCAATAGTGTCAATGGAGCTGACCTCTTCTTCATCCGCATGACGGATTTTCTCCAGGTCATCATCAAAATGGCGGCAGATTACTTTTGCATTTGCAAGTCCGATATTTGCAATTCCCAGACTGTAGATTACTTTTGCCAGAGTCGTCTCTTTTGCCTTATCCAGGCTGGCGATCAGGTTCTCAAAGGATTTCTCCCCGAATCCATCCATCTCTACGATCTCATCTCTGTGTTTCGCAATCTCAAAAATATCTCCGAAATCATGGATAAATCCTCTGGCAATAAATTTCTCCAGTGTCGCTTCAGACAATCCATCTATATTCATGGCATCTCTGCTTGCAAAAAGGGCAAAGGATTTAATCTTCTTGGCTGCGCAATCCGGGTTTGTGCAATAAAGTGCTTCTACATCATTCACCTTCTGAATCTCTGTGGCATGTCCACAGGCCGGACAGGTTTCCGGTATCTCCAGTTTACTGCTGCGGGTAAGATTCTCTGCAATCTGTGGAATGATCATATTCGCCTTGTACACCGTGATTATATCCCCGATACCGAGTTCCAGTTCTTTTACAATGCTGACATTATGCACACTGGCACGGCTGACAGTTGTCCCCTCCAGTTCAACCGGTTCAAAAACCGCCACCGGATTGATCAGACCGGTTCTTGACGGGCTCCACTCAATTTCCAAAAGGTGCGTTTCTTTGATCTCATCTGCCCATTTAAAAGCAAATGCATTTCTCGGAAACTTCGCGGTTCTTCCCAGGGAATCTCCGTATGCAATGTCATCATAAAGTGCCACCAGGCCGTCTGACGGGAAATCATTCTCTGTAATCGCTGTCGAAAAATATTCCATCGCTTCATCCAATGTAGCACCAGTCACTACCCGGTATTCAACCACATCAAATCCCTGTTCTTTCAGCCACTCAAACTGTCTTTCTCTTGAGTTCCGGAAATCTACATTCTCTGCGCTTACAAGCGCGAACGCATAGAATCGTACATTTCTGCGAGCTGTGATCTCATTGTTGAGCTGACGTACGGATCCGCTGCATAAGTTTCTGGGATTTTTATATTTGGCATCTACATCCTCTATCGACTCATTGATCCGTTCAAAATCGGAATATGTGATGATTGCTTCCCCACGAAGTACAAGTCTTCCCTGATAAGGAATCTTGAGCGGAACATTCTTAAATACTCTGGCATTATTTGTGACAACCTCACCTACTACACCATTTCCACGAGTGACAGCTTTTGCAAGTTCACCATTTTCATAAGTAAGAACGATCGTCAGTCCGTCCAGTTTCCATGACAGAAGCGTTTTGTGTTCTCCCATGAAGTCCCGCAGGACCTCTCTGTCTTTCGTCTTATCCAGAGACAACATCGGTGACTCATGCTCTTCTTTCGGAAGCTGGTCAACGGCTTCGTACCCTACGCTGATGGTTGGACTGTTTGCCAGAATGGTTCCGGTTTCCTTTTCCAGTGCCTGTAGCTCGTCGTACATCTGATCGTACTCTCTGTTGCTTATGAGTTCTATATCCTGCTGGTAATACGCCTTTGCTGCTTTGTCCAGTTTCTGCACCAGCTCTTTCATTCGCGTGATTGCTGCTGTTTCCATTGTATCCTCCTGTTTCGATCACTGTTTCGCTGGAAGAAGATACCAGCAAACGGTTCAGTTCTTCCCATTCCCTGGCAGTGATCTCTCTGTATTCGCCTTCTTTAATTCCATCCAGAGTCAGATTCATAATTCTGATTCTCTTTAACTTCTGTACTTCGTATCCCAGATACTGACACATTCTGCGGATCTGCCGGTTCAGTCCCTGAGTCAGGATAATCCGGAAGCTGCATTCTCCCGTCTGTACTACCTTACACGGTCTTGTCACCGTATCCAGAATCGGAACTCCCCTGCTCATTCTGCGGATAAATTCTTTATCTAAAGGCTTGTTTACTGTAACAAAGTATTCTTTCTCGTGATAGTTACCTGCACGCATAATCTTATTTACCAAATCGCCCTCATTTGTCAAAAGCAGCAGCCCCTGTGACTCCTTGTCCAGTCTGCCTACAGGGTAGATCCGTAAAGGATAATCCAGGTAATCTGTCACTGTTGTTTCCTGGCGCTGTTGTTTCGTGCTGCACACGATTCCTCTGGGTTTATTAAAAAGAAGCATTACTTTTTTTTCATTTTTATGGACAGGTACATTGTCTATACAGATTTCATCTTCTGTGCTTACCTTCTGACCGCTTACAGCTTTCTGGCCGTTCACAGTGATCCTTTCTTCTTCGATCATCCGGTCCGCCTCACGTCTGGAGCATACACCCGCCTCGCTTAAATATTTGTTAATTCTGATTTTTTCGTTCATTTTTCTATTATATAATTTTTTTCCCGTCTTATCAACGGGGAAATAAACCAAAATTTGCCAAGGGGGATTTACCTTGTATTTTGTCGTTCTTTATTGTATGATAGGGCTAGCACAGTGTGTTTGAAAATTACTTTTCGCAAATATACCGCAAAGTTACCATGCATCCGTAAGGAGCTGCCAGTGGCAGATCCTGTAGGTCGGGTGTTCAGATTGCGGGATTGATTTTTCAAACACGCTCTAAGGTTGTTGGATTTATCTGACTCCGTAAAATGCCGGATATTTCACCACAACCTTATTACAACTACACAAAGGAGGCTTTTATGTCAGGCCATTTACCACGTACAAACCGCTGGCTGATCCTGCTTTCCATTGTTCTGTGTCTGATCTTCGGAGGAATTTTTACCCGTTCTTCTGCTGGTCCTTCACAGGTCAGCGCAGACAGTGATGCCGGAGTTTTTGTATCAGAAGATCAGGATTCTTCGGAGTTTTCTTCTGAAGGAACAGTGGCTGATAATAATGAAAATTTTACAGATATTTCTTCCGATAGTTCCGATGATCTTTCACCTGACAGTTCAGATAATGCTTCGGCAAAAAATTCAACCGACAATGCATCCGAAACATTATCTGAATCTACAGAAGAAAAATCCGGCAAAAGCTCAAAGAAAAACTCTTCAAAGAGTTCTTCCGCGGCTTCATCAGGCGGTCCTGCATTAAGTTCTGATATCTCAAAAGAGGCATCAAAAGGTCACTGGGCTTCCAGCGGAAGTAACTGGATGTTTCTCGTAAACGACAATCCATATACCGGCTGGCTGACCGACACTGATGGCAAGCAATACTATATGGATGACACCGGAATCATGCAGACAGGCTGGACCGATATCGGAAAGAAACGATATTATTTCGACATGGATGGTATTTTGCAGACCGGGACTATTAAAGTTGATAAAAAAACTTATGAACTGAATGCGGACGGATCACTGAAAGATTATGTTCCAGCGAAGGATTCTTCTGAGAAATCCAGGAAATCTTCCCAAAATTCTGATTCCAGGAATTCGGAAAGTTCCGGTAGCTCCGATACTTCTAAAGAAAACGATACTTCAACAACCCAGAAGGCAATCGCCCTTACATTTGATGACGGGCCAGGTTCCTTTACCAACCGTCTTCTGGACTGTCTGGAACAGAATAATGCCAAGGCTACTTTCTTTATGGTCGGCACTGAGATTGCCAGTTTTCCGGATGAGGTGAAACGTATGAAGGAGCTGGGCTGTGAACTTGGAAATCATACCTATGATCATACTGAGCTGACAACTTTATCTGCTGATCAGATCAGTTCAGAAATTACTAAAGTGGATGAGCAGCTCGTCAATCTGACGGGCCAGGGAGCATCTGTTGTCCGACCACCTTATGGTTCCGTCAATGATACTGTTAAGGCTACAATTGGAACACCTATGATTCTGTGGTCTATCGATACACTTGACTGGAAGACACTTGATGTCGAATCCACTGTAGAAGAAGTTATGAACAATGTAAAAGATGGTTCTGTTATCCTGATGCATGATATTTACAGTACTTCTGTAGACGCTGCTGAGATTCTGATTCCGCAGCTGATTGAAGACGGATATCAGCTTGTGACGATACACGAGCTGGCCGCACTGCATCAGACAGAATTATCCGGTGGAAATACATACAGTGAATTTCATAATGCTTCTTAGTTTATCATTATTACAGCACAAAAAATACTGCCTATCATCATTTTCCGATGAGTGGCAGTATTTTTTATTATCCGTATTTAATTGTTATTCAAGCAAGTCTCCCCTGATGTATCCGGTCTCACCATCATAATCAATCTGAACCCATTCACCATCAGTGCCTTTCTTCTCAACCTGCTCGCCTGCCGAAATCACGCCAAGGATCTCAGCATCTGTGCTTGCTTCAGCGCGCACATTACATTCATCTGTAGTAGTAAGCATTGTGCCATCCTCTGCATCTGTTGACACACTTGCTTCCTCTCCGAGGCCATTTAAGAATTCTGCAAGAGATGAATCTGACTGCTGTGCCTGATCCAGCTCATTTTGTACTTTCTTTACAAGGTCAGAAACATCACTGTCTGACAACTGGTTCTCCATATATGCAGAAATTTCAGAATCCTGTAAAGCTCCGTTATCGATTACCCAGTTACCTTCACTGTTTTTATACACATAGAACTGAGTCAAAGCCGGTGCTTTCGTCTCGATACCCTGACAGATGTAAGAGAAACAGGCGTAAACCACGTAAGAATCATCTGTCATACCTTTCTTCGTGTACACATCGCCCACTTCATACCCTTCGATATAATCTTTCAAATTTGTGACTTTTGACTCATCGGATGGTGTAAAATCATCTTCAAGAGTCTTCAGCGTTGCAATATCTTTTTCCCCCAGAGCCTGATAATAGCTCTTAATCAATGCAGTGATATCTGCATCTGCTGTTTCCATGGGATTGGCGTCTTCTTTCTTCTCGTCAGACTCCCCTTCACTTGTCGGAGAAGAAGGAACATTTCCCTGGTCTGTGGATGTGGTCTTCTGTCCATCTCCGGAATTCCCCTTATTACTTCCGGAACAGGCACGAATGCTAAAAAACAGGACAACCACGATTATCAGAATCGCACCACCCAGCATAAAATACCGGAGGTTGTCTGACAACCATTCTCTGAAATCATCCAAGTTCTTGTCCTCCTTATGAGTCACTGTTCACTTCGTTTCTCAGCAACTCCTATATGATACAACGCACCGGAACTGTACATACGTCCCAGGCAGCACACCTGAAGGGAATCGAACCCCCGCACATGGTACCGGAAACCACTGCTCTATCCACTGAGCTACAGGTGCAGGTAAGACAATAAATTCAGTAACCTTCAATGTTCTTTAGTTACTAAATTTCCATTTATCATTCTATCACAGCCCTATGTAAAAGTAAAGTTTTTTTTGGAATATGCATAAATGTACCAAACTTATCTACTATTACGATAATTTACGAATCAGGCTGAAAATTTACGATATATTATAACAAAAATACCATGTTTTTAAAGTTTCTCTGCTACTGACATTTTTCACATTCTCTGAAGCAAAAATTTCTGTAACATAATCAGAAACTATGCAGAGCAGCAGTTTCGGCTATCCAAAGCAGAAATTCACTTCCTGCTCCGGATAGCCAATCCGCTACTCTGTCAATTTCTATCTGATGCCAGTACTGTGAATATTAAGTAATTCCTGTTTTAACATAAAAGCTTAATTTCAACAGTACTCATCTCTTTATATCTTCAGATCATCAAATTTCAGTCGGATAATCACCAGTGTAATCGCCATCAGAATGATTCCGGCCGGAAGTGCAATCCAAGGTGTCTGTACAAATCCTGCGATAATATAAGTCAGGAAAGATACAACCGCTGCAACCATTGCATACGGAAGCTGTGTGCTGACATGGTTTACATGCTCACACTGTGCACCTGCTGAAGCCATGATCGTTGTATCAGAAATCGGTGAGCAGTGGTCACCACATACAGCACCTGCCATACAAGCAGAAATAGAGATGATCATCAGTTCATGGTTTGTTCCTGAGAATACATCAACTACGATCGGAATCAGGATACCAAAAGTTCCCCATGAAGTACCTGTCGCAAATGCGATCACAGCACCGATTACAAAGATGATAGCCGGCAGGAAATTCATCAGTCCGCCCGCGGAGCTCTTAACAACTCCATATACGAAATCAGATGCACCCAGGCTGTCTGTCATGGCTTTCAGTGTCCATGCAAAAGTAAGGATCAGGATTGCAGGTACCATTGCTTTAAATCCATCCGGGATACATGCCATGCAGTCTTTGAAATTCATAACGCGGCGTACCAGATAGAGTACAATTGTGATCACAAGTCCAAAGAAACTTCCCAGTACAAGTCCAATAGAAGCATCACTCTGTGAAAAAGCAGTTACAAAATCAGTTCCGCTAAAGAACCCACCAGTATAGATCATACCAATAACACAGCATACTACAAGGCTGATGATAGGAATCAGAAGATCAATCACCTTGCCACGTGGATTACCCTTCTCATCCTCGGCAGCGTTTGCATAAGGACGTGCAAGTGTTGTATAAATATCACCTTTTAACGCATTTGTTTCATGAACACCCATCGGGCCAAATTCTACTTTCATAAAGACCATGGCGATCATCATGAAGATTGTAAGCAAGGCATAGAAGTTATATGGAATTGCATGTACAAACAGTGAGATTCCATCCTCTCCCTTTACGAACCCGCTGACTGCTGCTGCCCATGAAGAAATCGGAGCAATAATACATACAGGGGCTGCTGTCGCATCGATCAGATAAGCCAGCTTTGCACGGGATACGTTGTGCTTGTCAGTTACAGGACGCATAACGCTTCCTACTGTCAGACAGTTAAAATAGTCATCGATAAAGATCAATACGCCGAGAACAACTGTTGCAATCTCAGCACCGGCTCTTGTCTTGATTCTCTTACTTGCCCAGCGGCCAAAAGCTGCTGAACCTCCGGCTCTGTTCATCAGGCAAACCATGGTTCCGAGGATAACCAGGAATATCAGGATACCCATATTATAGGAGCTTGTCAGAACACTGATCATTCCGCCTTCAAAGATATGAAGGATCGTTCCCTCAAAGCTAAATCCTGAGTAAAACAGTGCGCCAACTAAAATTCCGATAAACAGCGAACTGTATACCTCCTTTGTGATCAACGCCAGCGCAATGGCAACGATCGGCGGAACCAGCGCCCAGAATGTACCATAAAATTTTGCAGATGCTGCCGCTTCTTCCTCTGCTGCAAGTACAGTCAACGGACTTGCAAGGATCATCAGCATGATCACTGACAGAACAGCTGATAATTTTTTTACATTTTTTTTCATGAATGTACCTCCCTCTTTTGTAGATATGTACGATATGTTACAATCCTGCCCGAAAGGCCTTTCATATCGCAAGAACATTACTGAGTAATTTCCTGTGATATTTTTATGTAACAGGAAATTCCAGCAGAATTTTCTATTACATAAAAAATACCACAAATGCATTCTGAAACACATTCGTGGTATCTGTTATACATTACAGTATACGTTACATCCGATAGCGCTTCACCCAGGTGACAGTACGGCGCATATTCTGCGACGTCCCAGGAATCTGCCCCCTGACCTGTCAGATTCCTTCGGCGGTTTTCCCTTTCTCCGGATGGGTGTCATTCCATCTCTCCCGGACTACTGATGAATCCCGCGCCTCTATCATTACATATCATCTCACTTACTGTATCAGTTTTCCTGACAAATAGCAATAGGTATCTGCTTCTTTTTCATTAGTTATTTTATTAACGAAAATTGCCCATGCACTGCTATTTTTGAGGAATTTTGGCATAATATACCCAAAACAGGTTCTTCGGATAAGATTCCTTTCCGGCAAACTCTGTTTCCGGCAAGCCTAGCCATTATATTTATAAACATAATGAGTCTCTGTCTGTGCGACCAGTTCACATCCGTTATTTACCAGAAACTCATGATCTACCTGCCCGATTGCGGTTACCACAAAATCGGTCTTTGTCTTCCTGAGAGCTTTTTTGAATTGATCAGGGCTGTCATAAATATGATAATCGATTACATCCAGCAATGCCTTCTGCCGTTTATAAAAGCCACTGTTTTCATCGAAACTTCCAGCTACCGTACTTCCCGCGCGATAAATACTTGCATTTCGGCTGATCACAAGACCGATACCTGCATCATACTGTCTCACAATACTGTTTAAGCTGCTGTCAAATACAACCCTTGGGAAATCATTCTCCTGATTTTGGTGAATCACATCGCAGACTGCCCTCAGATCATCCGGAACTTTATATATATTCTCCGTCATCGCAAAATTGGCCACCACACCGTCAAGCGGATTCCCCAGTAACACAAAGCAGCCAAGTACGACTATCGCCGCAAGCGCGCGCTGCCATTTTTTTCTGAAAACACTTACCAGTTTTACCCCGTAATATGCTACAGCAGGAATCACCGGCAAAATCCAGATAAACCTGTAATATTCGTTTTCGAACTTCACTTTCGCGATCAGATATTTCACAACCAGCGGATTATAAACTGTGAGCAATAAGAAAAGTACATATCCTATAAAAATTCTGGAATTCTTTTTACGTCCCCAGATCAGCGTGCATATGATACCCACCACAAACAGAAAAGGATACCAGCAGGAACTCCAGTATAACTTCATACATGCGCTGACAAAGCGGAGTCCATATTCCTGAATCGTTACACCTGCCATTATTATCTCCTCCTATTTAAGATGCCGCCAGCGTCAGCAGACCAATCCTGCATGCAAAAAAGACAGCCGCATACAATATTGACGGGATCATACACACAGCACAATATATCAAACCCGAAATTTTCTTATTCATAACTGCTACAGGTGCCATCCCCGCCGCGATTACGATTGGGAAAATAATCGCTGAACCGGAAAATGTCAATGCACTGACAGCTGTGATAAACAATACGATCCAGACATTTCTGTCGTTTTTTTCCTGAAGATACCATATCGCACACATCAGCACTGCCGGAATGGCGATATTGGCAAGAATTGCCTTTCCCTCATAACTTCTTGTAAAGAAAAAAGTACCTGAAGAATAAATCGTTCCACAAAACAGCTGTAACACACATGTGAATACCGTCATCAGGTCTGCTTTCTTTCTGTTTCCGTCAAACAGTCTCTTACCAATCTGGTAGATAATCAGGTTAGCTGTTATCATATTCATACATGACATCACAAGCTTTGCCTGTACAATCGGGTGTATTCCCAGAAGCCTGCACCAGACTGCATTATTCATCGGATATGCAGAGAAAACATATCTGGCCTGAAAAACTTTCAGGATTATTCCATTGTAAGGATTATATCTGCCAAGCGTATCTGTATATACAGAAGTGCTCACCGTTCCCACATAATATGCCGCATCTACCGTCGTATCTTTATAGAAGATTACAATCAGGCACTGCAGAAGAACTACAGCACCTGCGATAATGATCATTATCGAATGCCTTTTCCATATATCAGAAATACTGTTGCCTTTTTTCGGTGTGATATCTCCGGAAATTCCTGCTGCATCTGGCAGATTCTTACTATACTTATCTTTTGTTTTTTTCTTTACAGCACAGATAATTGCCACTATAACAGTAATAATCATAAGTCCTGCCCATATACAGGCAGCCGTAGTAAGAGAAACCCATTTTAAAGTCATAGGCACTGTCACCAGTTCAAATACAGCAAAATACGTCAGATATCCAAGAATAAACGTCAAAGAAACGTCTTTTTTCATTTTCAGTATTCTTGTCAGAAGACTGCCCACAGCATAAAAAACTGCAAATTCCAGCACAAATCCTATACATGCAAGGCATAGTTCTTTCATCTGTCAACCTTCGCCTCTGTTTTGGCATTCTCTTTCATCTGGTCTTTTGCTTCCATTTTATTCTTCAGGATTCCCATCGCGATTTTCTCCGGAGTCATCGGAAGTTCTGTCAGACGTACACCTGTTGCATTGTAAATTGCTTCTGCAATTGCCGGACACGGGGTATCAATAACCAGTTCTCCGATTGATTTAGCACCAAATGGGCCTGTCTTTTCGTAACTGCTCTCGAATGCCACACGAATATTTCCAATATCCTGTCTGGTCGGAATCTTGTACTGCATGAAGGAGTTATTGCGGATTTTTCCCTTGTCTGTGTACTGTACATCTTCCCAGAGTGCCATACCGATTCCCTGCGCAATACCACCTTCGGTCTGGACGCGGGCAAGATTTGGATTGATTGGCGTACCACAGTCAACTGCCGCTACATAATCAAGTACATCCACATTTCCTGTCTCTGTATCGACTTCCACTTCTACCATGCCAACCATGAATGGCGGCGGAGAAATCGGGGAGGAATGCTGCTGTACGACCTGAAGCTCGACATTGTTAAAGAATGTGCTCTTCAATGCGATATCTTCTATAGAAACTTTCTTTTCGGCCAGATCTGCCTTGTCATCTGCGGCCGTAGAAGTCATACTATTTTCATCTGCCGTGGCAGCATCACCATCTTCATCACAGTCATAATCATAGAAGACATAAGAACCATCAAAATCAACCTTGTTCTCATCAACTTCCATCATCTCTGCACCAAGCTTACAGATTTTCTTCTTAAGCTCCTCGCAGGCTTTCATTACTGCCACACCGGTAGTATATGTAGTGGAAGAAGCATAAGATCCTGAATCATACGGGGAAATATCTGTATCTACGCTAAATACTACAATATTATCCATCGGAGTATTCAGACAGTCTGCTGCAATCTGTGCCATAATCGTGTCACAGCCTGTACCCATGTCAGTACATCCAAGCGCAAGAGTATAGGATCCATCTTCATTTAACTTGATATCTGCTCCGCCGACGTCTACTCCCGCAATGGAAGACCCCTGCATTGCCATGGCAACACCAATTCCACGGACTTTGCCATTACCCATATCGCGGCGTGGGTATTTTGCATCCCAGTCCATCATCTCTTTGGCACGTGCCATACAGCGATCCATTGCACAGCTCTGTGCATATGGCACATCCGGATAACCCGGAAGAGGGCCACCTTCTACCGGCATATTCAGTTCCTTGATTTTAACAGGATCCATTCCCATCTGATGTGCAAGTTCATTTACCGCAGACTCTACCGCAAAAATACCCTGGGTAGCACCATAACCACGATAAGCTCCTGCTGCCTGTATATTTGTATATACAACATCAAAGGCAAACTTGTACGCTTCTGTATGTCTGTAAAGACCGATTGATTTATGCCCACTAAGTCCTACTGTTGTAGAACTGTGTTCGCCATATGCGCCTGTATTGGATAAGGTATAGACATCGATTGCCTTGATGATACCATTCTCATCTGCTCCGGCACGTACTGTGATCTCCATCTCATGACGTGGAGAAGAACAGATCATGGATTCATATCTGGAGAAAATCATCTTAGATGGACGGCCGGTTTTCCATGTAACGATTGCCGGATAAATCTCGCTGACAGATGTCTGTTTCGCACCAAAGCCTCCTCCAATTCGCGGCTTGATCACGCGGACTTTGGAAGCCGGAATGTCGAGTGCTCTTCCTACGATTCTTCTTACATGGAACGGAATCTGTGTAGAAGACAACACGATCAGTCTTCCAAAATGGTCCAGATAGCAGGCAGTACGGAAAGTCTCCATCATTGTCTGCTGATTTGCTTTTGTATGGTAAGTACGCTCAACTGTATATTTACATTTGGAAAGAACCTCATCTACGTTTCCATGCTCTTCCACCGCAGAGGCACATAAATTTCTCTTATTATCTCCGCCAAGCGGAATTTTCAGTTTCCAGTCTTCCTCCGGATGGACAAGGATCGGGTTATCTTTCGCTTTGTGAATGTCAAGAACAGGGGCTTCCACACGATAATCCACACGGATTCTCTTTAGTGCCTTATCTACTGCTTCCTCAGTCTCACCGGCTACGATAGCAACCGCATCTCCCACGAAACGGACATGGCGGTCAAGGATCAATCTGTCATCCGGACTCATTTCCGGAGCAGTCTGACCGGCAAGAGTGAAACGCTTTTTCGGCACATCTTTATAGGTAAGGACACAGGCGATGCCTGCTACTTTCTCTGCCGTACCAGTTTTAATGTCTTCTACCCACGCATTGGCATGAGGGCTTCTTAGAACTTTGACGATCAGACAGTCCTTTGGTGCCAGATCATCTGTATAGACAGGCTTTCCTGTCACCAATGACATCGCATCTGTTTTTCGTACAGGTTGATTTACATATTTCATCTTTATGCTTCCTCCTGTGCTTTTTTATATTTCAGGAATTTCAGGATACTCTTTGTCTGAGAAACGAAACCGGAACATCTGCATAAATTTCCGGCAAGATACTCTTTGATCTGTTCCTCTGTCGGTTCTTTGATCTCATTTAACATTGCAAACACATTCATAATAAATCCAGGATTACAGAAGCCACATTGTTCCGCACCTTCATTCGCCAGGAAACTTCCAAACTCTTTCGCTTCCCTCTGCATTCCTTCCAGTGTGACAATCTTCTTTCCCTCAACGCGGGCTGCAAGTGTACTGCAGGAGAGTACCGGACGTCCGTTTACCAAAACTGTACACAGACCACAGTTTGCTGTCTCGCACCCTCTCTTTACGCTGTAACATCCCTGCTCTCTCAAAAAATCAATCAGCAGTGTGTCAGGATAGATCTCCGCATGGCGGTTTACCCCGTTAAGCCAGAAATTAATATTCATTCTTCATCCCTCCTACTGCTTCCCAGGCTCTTCTTGTCAGTACTTTTACAAGAAGACTTCTATATTCTTCTGATCCTCGCATATTGCCTGCCGTCGGAACATTCCCGGCCGCATATTCGGCAAATTCTTCGATTGCCTGCGCTTTCTGCTTCTTTGTCATGTTTTTAAAATTCTTAAGAATCTGTTTCTTATCTTCTACGACCATGGCTCGTGCAGGTCTGGCACCGATTACTGTTCTTGCCTCATCTCCGATCACTGAAGCAGTACAGGTCAGTACCGGGAAATCTGTCTTCGTGTTTCTTTGGCTTAAATAACAGGTAAGAAGCGGCTCTTTGCGCACAATAATATTCACAAGGATGTCATTATCTTTCTTCATGTTTACAAATTCAGTCAGTGGAATGCGGCCTGCATCATATAATTCTACCCATGTGTCCATTCCAAGGAACATGGTCAGAACATCTGAGAAACCAAATCTTCCATAAATGCTTCCTCCCACAGTGGCACAGTTTCGAAACTGTACTCCCACAATGTGGCAAAGGCTTTCTTTCATAGCTCCATGTGTGTAGGTGTTCAGAGCCTCATTTGTCTCCAGGTCACGAAGCGGAGTCATGCAGCCAATCACGAATTCATCATCATCCTCAGAGATCGTATCCAGTCCCAGACCGGAGAGATCGATTGCTGTAGATACTGCTCTGTTGCCCATCTTCATCCAGACCATTCCGCCAAGAACACGGGCTGTTTTTTTCTGGTTCAGCTCATAAGCCTCTGCCAGACTGTTTACCTTTACATAGCTTTTGATTTTCAGCATTATGTATTGTATCCCTTTCTTCCATACTTATCATTTATCATAAGAGTTACGGACTGCTGTTTCTTCAGGTTTCCAGACTCTGTGCATTGTTCTCCTGAGTCTGTTAAACAGCAGTATATTTACGGACATTTATGCACAATCCGTAAACGTCTGTCGGCATCTGCCAGACAGCCAATTAAGTATAATAACATAACTTAAAGAAAAAATCTATAAATAACCACTATCTTATAAATAAATTTTCCAATTTAATTTTATCATACGCAAAATATCCACGTCTATTGATAAATTTGTCCAAAAAAGCAGCAAAAAAATAGCAGGAATTACCAGAGGACTATCACTGATCTGCTCTTCAAGTTCTTTGATTTCTTCTTTCCCTCCATTTGTTTTGACCTGATAGCCAAATATTATCTGGAAAATATGTGCAAATTTTGAGATGCCTGTGAAATCCGGGTGAAAAAGATGTGTTCAGAATGTGACTTTCTATTTCACTCAGATATAACAATATCTTTCGTAAAGGTCTGTTTGTTTTTGTGTAGTATATATAAGTTTTCTTGTATTATTTTTGTTTTTTTATGTATTTTACTGGTATTTTTCTGACATTAGTGTTATAATGTTAACAAATAAAAGACTTGTTACTATTGATAGGTGATACGATATCAGGATTATGGGAGCTTTGGCTCAGGTATCATAAGATAACAGTAACAGGGATGTCATAAGGAGGTTTTGATTATGAGTAAACGCGTGATTACAATAAACAGAATGCTCGGCAGTAATGGCCGTCTGATCGGTAAGGCTCTGGCAGAAGAACTTGGATTTGCTTTTTATGACAAAGAACTGATCGATATTGCAGCTCAGAAAGAGAATATTCCTTTTGATGTGCTTGCCAAAGTTGATGAGAAACGCGGCAGTCAGTGGCGTTTTCCTATCGATCATGAACTTCAGATGGATAGCGATTTTCATTTTGTTCCAATGAATGATGTTCTCTTTGATCTTCAGCGCAAGATTATTCTGGATGCAGCGGAGAAGGAGGACTGCGTAATTGTCGGACGATGCGCGAATTATATTCTTGACGATAAATGCCTGAGCATATTTATTCATGCACCATTTGACTATCGTGTACAGACTATCATTGAGCGTACCGGACGGGAAGAAAAGAGTGCTCAGAAACTCGTTAAGAAAGTTGATAAAGAACGCCGTACTTATTATGAATATTTCACTGATAGGAAATGGAAAGATATTTCCCAGTATCATCTGGCATTTGACAGTAGCAAATTTGACCAGGATACGATCGTTAAGATGATTAAGATGGCATTATAGATTGCAAATAAAAAACAGGTTCGTAAACGAACCTGTTTTTTATTTGTTCAGAATATATTGTTTCAGGAAATCATAGATCTGATTTTCTGTAGGCGGGCATCCGTTTACATTGTGTTCAAATTTACAGGTGCAGGCACCAACGCCCAGTTTTCCTGTTTTGCCACGGTAACCCTGCCCGATACAGATCTTTGTATCCAGTTTTTCAAAAAGCCCATCATTTTTGAGCATTTCCAGTGCAGGGATAAGGTATCCATAGCAGGCACTGCAGGATTCTACTTCTTCTACAGCATCCTGAAGTTCTACTACCTTTCGGGATTTCGGCAGTTCCTTTCGGGCAGATTCCTCACAATAGATGATGTGAGCATTTTTCAGATCTGTACTTCCAACTCCCAATTCTTCTGCCAGTCCGATATAAGGAACATCTTTTGTCTCATAGTGCATGACCTGACAAACATAGGAATCAATCAGCACCGGGTCCATTCCTGCCCAGATTCGATTCATCACTACCGGGTTTCCACCATCCTCGAAATCCAGATCTCCACAGATATTGTCGACAACGATAAAGTCCTGATGAATTCCGGCATTGAGATGTGCGATTGGCTTATGCAGTCCCATTGCATGGAATCTGCGTTTCTCGGTGTTTGGAATCAAGCCTTTCATATTTTTTAATGCACAGGTTATTTTTGTCTGACAGTGTCCTTTCAGTACCGGAACGTTAATCAGGAAATCAATGTTCTCTACTCGTTCACAGACATTTAATTTCACACCTTTACAGTCATACTCTATTCCCTTGTCCTCCTGCATATCCCAGAAAGGCACCTGATATTTCTCTGAAAGTTCCTGATAACCACATACCTCGTAACTCTCTTTCGTCTTATCTCCTACCCAGGAACCTTCCAGAATTGCAATATTTTCATATCCATTCTCCTGCAGATATTCGATAATTCCCGCCACGATCTCTGGATGTGTGGTAGCTCCCCAGGAGGCTTCAGATGGTGATACAAGATTTGGTTTGATGCCGATCTGTATTTTCTTATCTGTTATCTGAGATACAAGGTCACATTGCGCAAGGAGTTCTTTTGTCATTTCTTTGTATTGGGTACCACTTTTTATATAGATTTCATTTTTATTCATTGTGTTGTCCTTTTTTCTATGTAAATTGTGTAATTTCTCTTGTGCATTGTATCACAACTATTCCTGACCTGCAATAATCCGCCACTCACCACACACCACAAATAAAAATGCCATCAGTTACAAACTTATTCTGTAACTAACAGCATTTCATTTTACAAATAGTTTTACAAATATTTCTGCATATCATCCCGCAGATTCTCTTCCATTCCAATAAGCTTCTTTGCAATGGAAATACTTTCGGACGACGCATCTTTGCATTGGTGCATGGCTTCTGTGATAGACTGGGTTCCCATGTTGCAGCCATTCATGATGATCTTAACCGCCTGTTTATTCTCATCTTCTCCGGTCATCATTTTTACACCTGTCGTCATCCACGAAAATGTGGATACCATAACACCCGGTTCTTTCTCCGGCTGGCCTGCGCAAAGAAGTATTTTGGAAATTTCCTCTTCCAGTTCCTTGTGTTTTGAACAGGATTTTTCAATCGTTGCTGCGATTTTGGCATCTGTCACATGATGCTGTACCTGTTCCATGCTCTCAATTCCCATCTTGCATCCGACACTGCATTCTTCTAATAGTTTCTTTGTGCTGTTGTCCATGTCTGTCCTCCCGTATAAAAATTTACTTTCTACATGGAAGATAGTATACGTACTTTTTGACTATTTATGTATCTTTCCCGTTACTGGGTACGGAGTGTATAGTGGTTCAGTTGTCAAGACAAAAATCTAAGCTTTTTATAATGAACTGATATATGTAACTGAGTAGGGGAGAAAATCCCCCCTTAGGCCGCATGATTAATATCTCCTTACAATACTGTTTTTTCTGCACGATTATACAGGTATAGAAACCTTAGTTTTTTTGCCTTTCAACCAATTCAGAAAAGAAACCTCCTGCTTTACTCAAAGACTGGTAGGTACCATCTTCAATAATGTGCCCTTTATCCAAAACGATAATCCGATCACATTCTTTGATTGTGGACAATCGATGTGCAATCACAATTCTTGTACTTTTTAAGTTTTTCAAAGAATCAGAAACATGTTTCTGTGTAATGTTATCAAGTGCAGAGGTTGCCTCATCAAACAAAAGCACTTTCGGTTTTGTAACAATTGCACGCGCAATCATCAAACGTTGTCTCTGCCCTCCCGATATTCCACCGGAACCTTCACTTAATATCGTATGCATCCCCATCGGCATATTGCGTATATCATCTGCTACACCAGCCATCTCTGCTGCCTCCCAGGCCTCCTTTAATCCAAGCTGCGGTGCTGAAATCGTAATATTAGAAAAAATATCACCACTAAAGAGTTTTCCGTTTTGCATCACAACACCGATCTGTTGACGCAAAGATTTTTGATCTAACTTCTGAATATCCTTCCCATCATAATATACAGCCCCGGATTTCGGTGTTTCAAATCCCATCATTAATCGCATTAACGTTGTTTTTCCACAGCCGGTTGTCCCGACTATCGCAAGATACTGACCTCTGGGAATTTTAAGATTCAAATGGTCAATGATCCACGGTCCATCATCAGTATAGCGGAAAGATATATTATTTAACTCAATGCTTCCTTTAACCTTTTTTACAATTTGACGCTCTTCACATACTTCCGGCTTTGCTTTCAGTATCGGTTCTGCAAGATCCATGATCGGACGAAGAGCTGATATCATAGCTGCTACTGAAGTCAATTCCAAAATTGCTCCGCTCACCATTCCAAAAGATGTATTAAATGCCGCGTACTGAGGAACACTTAATGATTTGTTCGCCGCAACAGCGAATAACAACATGCTTCCTAATATCGTGACAACCGGTGACAATGCATTTTGAACTTTGAACGCAAACGGCGGATTATACCTGGCCTTAGCCTCCATCTGATATTTTTCTGCCCATTTTGCAAATGCACGCTCCTCACATCCTGCAAGTTTGATTTTCTGAATTCCCGAAAAGATCTCATATACAATACCCTGTACTTTTGTGGATGCTTCAAGTTCCATTGTCATTACAGTCAACCGCCCATAAACACTGACTCCCGCAATAAGAAGCTGAACGAAAAGAACTGCCAGAGCCGGCAAAAACATAACAGGAGCAATACTTAAAATCTGTATAAGATATACCGAGGAAAACAATGCCGTCATACCAAATCCCAATAATATTTCGCCAAAAATGGTACACAATTCTGTGAGAGCCATCACCCTCTCAGACAATTCACCTGCTGAATACTCTTTAAAAAACTGAACCGGTAAATTCAGGATTCTTGCAAACACAGCACTTTGGAGCTCAACTTTCATTTTCTGCTCTACACGTCCCCTCATCATCTCTTTTACAACAGAAAAAAGAAATTTTGAAACAGCAGTTCCCGCTAAAAGGACGGCAATAGAACCAACCATAATCGCCTGACCTGATGGCAGTATATTCTCCAGCAGAAAAGTAGTCGCCATTGGAACGATCAGACCTAACAGCATAATTGCTAATCCCGTAACTATCATATAAACTTTATCCTGACTTGTGAACGATTTCAGTATAAATTTAAACAGGTCTTTTTGTGTCAATTCCCTTTGCGGAAGCGGACGGTAAAAACAAACCGCTTCTTCGCAGAGCTCTTTTGCTGTCTGCGAATCAACACGATTCTTTGATTTTCCTTTTATATCCTGATAATAATAATGATCTCCTTTTCCCTGAAGGAGGGCTATCATCTGTCCATCTTTTCTTTCTGCCAGGATTGGTCCATAACAATCTTTCCACCATTCGCCTGCCAATTTAATACGTCTTCTCATGATCCCGCTTGGACGAAACAGATATTCCATCTGTTCTTCCAAATCCACAATATTGTCCGGCACAGTATTAACTTCAAGATGGAAATAACGACAAATCTGCGTCAATGCATTCTGATTTCCAGTGCTCCGGGTGTCTGCAAAGGTCTCATTGGTCTCCTTCATAACAACTGATGCCAGATTCCAGTATGCCTTTTGAAGCTGTTGTTTATTATTTGAAATTCTTTCTCTAATTTGACTGTCAAACCACCCCATATTAAACCTCTTATTCCATTGTAACCAATTGGGAATACATTCCGCCCAGCTTATATAATTCCTCGTGAGTGCCTCTCTCTTTTATCTGACCATGCTCTAACACAATAATTTCATTACAGTCCCTGATCGTAGAAAGACGATGTGCAACTACTATCGTAGTAATTCCACGGTTTTTGATCGCCTTGGTGACTTCATATTCTGTTTTAGCATCCAGGGCTGACGTTGCCTCATCTAAGATCACGATTGTAGGGTCTCCTGCCAAAACTCTTGCAATCTCAAAACGCTGGCGCTGGCCACCACTAAAATTGCGGCCTCCTGCATCAATCTTGTGTTCATACCCTCCCGGACGCGCCATAATATCCTGATAGATCTGGGCATCCCGAGACGCAAGGATCACTTCGTAATCCGTAATGCTCTTATCCCACATTTTGATATTTTCCGAAATACTATCCTCAAATAATGTGATCTCCTGATCAACAACAGATAGCGAACCTAAAAACGACTCTCTTGGTATCTCAGTTATCTTTTTTCCATCGTAAAGGATTTCTCCCTCCCACGGTTCATAGAGCCCCGAAATCAGCTTTGCAATCGTAGACTTTCCGCAGCCAGATGGTCCTACAAAAGCAACTTTATCTCCGGGATGAATGATCAGATTAAAGTCTTTCAGAAGCGGCTCCTCCAATTTCGAGTATCCAAAAGTCACATGCCGAAGTTCTATTGTTCCTTTCAGCTTCTCAAATTCAGTAATATCATCCTCTGAAAACGTCTTTACATAACTGTTGTCAGAAGCATATTTCATAACATCCTGTACACGTTCCATAGAAGTACGTGTTTCCTGAATACTTTGTCCAATATCAAGCAGGCTTTCCACAGGCATCATAAATTGCTGAAGCAAACTCTGAAATGCCACAAGCATACCAACACTGAATTTTCCTTTCATGATCAGCCACACACCAATGGTAAGAATTACCGCATTCGACAATTCCTGAAGCAAAACCGGAATGCTCAGAAAGAAGCTATCATTTCTTAACTGCTTTACTGTCTGGATATTTGCTGAAGCCTGAAATCCAGCCCATCTTTCAAAGAACCCATTTTCTGCACCTGAGCTTTTAATACTCTCTATCATATCAATTCCTGACATAGTTGCAGAATCCACTTTACTTTCATCCCTCATACGAACTCTGGTAGTTTCCACCCGCATATGTGATGCGATCTGAGACGCAAGCAGATTTAACACAATCGCAATACAACCTACAAAAGTCAAAACCACACTGTAACGTATCATGATTATAAAATAGAAAAACAACAGTATAATCTGGATAAATACCGGAGCTATTTTTGCGATCAAAGTCTCTGCAATCTGATCATTCAGTTTTTGTCTGCCAGCAAGGTCTCCCACCATTCGTTGTGCATAAAAATCCATGGGCAGATGAAGCATATGCCACATAAATGAGGCATTTGATACAATAGCAAGCTTTCCTTTAATTCTGTAAAGATATATCTCATTAAGAAAACCAACAATCATTCGGAATATAGCAGTGAAAAGCATTGCCACCAGAAGCATTTCAAGCCAATGCATATTATGTCCGGGCAAAATCTGATCCGTAAATATTCTGGCAAACACGGGAGTAACCAAGCCTACAAAAGCAACAAGGACAGCCGTAATCATTACAAAAATCACAGAAGCCGTTGTATTGGCCAGTCTATCCTTCAAAAACTTAAATACACTTTCCGGCTTTCCACCCTTCTCAAAGTTTTCTCCTGGTGTGAACTCAATACATACTCCTGTAAAAGAATGATCAAATTCTTCCATTGTTACCTTGATCGTTCCACGTGCAGGATCATTAATTACAGCTGCATTTTTGGTAAAACCGCATAACACAACAAAATGATTAAAGTTCCAATGGATAATTGCAGGATAAGTAACATTCTCTTTTACTTCGTCTACCCCATATCGATGCGCTTTTACCTCTAGCCCATAACTTCTTCCAGCTTTTGCAATATTGGAAGCTTTGCTTCCATCTCTTGATACTCCACAATCACTACGAACTTGTTCAAGCGGTAACCACTTGCCGTGATACGCAAGAATCATAGCAAGGCTTGCTGCACCACATTCCAGGGTTTCCATCTGCATAATAACCGGAACTGTGATTCTTTTTTTTCTCTTTTTCATAGCACTCTCCTAGAGCGTGTTTGAAAAATGCTTTTCGCAAGATGTGCGTCACAATTTATGGGAGATTTTGTCCGGATGAGGGCGTCGTAGCGGGCTACGGCAACCGAATTTGGACAAAATATACCGCAAAGTGGGGCGTGCAGATTGCGGGAATGATTTTTCAAACACGCTCTAATTCAAAATAAATTGAATTGGTTTCATTTCGGCTGTTGTAATGATAACTGTTGCCAGCATATTTGAGGGAATGTCTTCTTCAGCTATAACCCGAACTTCATAAGAATAGTTTCCATCAAGCACATTATCCGCAAGCCAGTCTTCTGATATTTCAGCACGAATTTCTTCCTGTGAATAAGGATTCTGACTCACTGCTTCCACTTTGCCACTGATGTTTCTTCCATCAGGCAGTGTAATATTTGCCTTACATCCTATCAGGTTTGTGTTGGCATTTTCTACACATTCATAGCAGTTAATCACATTACCTCCAACAGTAACTCCTTTCACTGTCATCGTCTGTGGAAGACTTCCTACAACGCTCCATACAATCACAGATATTACTGCCACCAGAAGTGCCGCCATAATTAACCAAACCTTCGGATGAGACACCTTAATATATGCATCTAATTGTTCCGGAGATTCAACACGATCAAGACTTTCCCTTCTAAATATACTCTGTTTATCCACTTTTCCATCCTCCAGTATGCAATTTGTTTATCATATCATCTGACTGATGCTGTATTTTTATCATTTGTTTATTGTATCTGGTCTCTGACGCTTTGCATCAAAGATCTCCAGATAAAAATAATTTTTTCTTCATATAATGTGACAAATTCTCTTCTGATGTTTATAAACAGATAGGAAGCATTCGAATTCTTACAGGAAAGGAGAGCTATTATGAGCGAAATCAAACAGAACATTACAAACGAATTATCTGAAGAAGAATTAGAAAATGTTGCCGGTGGTTTTGGCCGTCCTACTATGGATGATCCCAGATATAGGGAGCAGATGAGGATAAACAATATGTTAAAACGAGGCATGAATATGGAGGAAATTCAAAAAGCGTTGAAGCGTTGAAGTTCTATTCGTAAATAACTATATCAATCCTTCCGGGCAGCCTTAGGGCTGCCCCTGTTTTTCTCTGGTCACCTTATCACTTCCACGATTAGTCAGAGTTCCTGCCAGTACCACCGTTCCTGGCACCAGCACCATGATATATATGATTCCAAGCCCAAATCTGAGGAACTTGCCAAGGCTTCGGCTTATTTCTTCTATTATATATGGGCACCCTGTATTTATCCACCAGTACAAAGGAATTAATGCAAAAATACTGATAAACAACCTTAGCTTTTGCGAAATTCTGTCAAAATCTAATTGTCTTTTTTCCAGTATCCTGCAGATGACAAAGGATGCAATAAATCCGACTCCTTCATATGCATCTCCCCGCATTTTAGCAGGATCAACCAGAAGTGATCCATCCGGCAGATAATCAAGTGGATATGATTTGTATTCATAGTACAGCACAGCAGCAATACAGATCAAAAGCCCTGCCACAAGAATCATGAGGTCTCTTTTTTTTTCTTTTTCACTCCACAATTCCAACCACCCGGTCAGATACATCATAACTGCTGTTGATATAAATCCCACCAGAACATCCTGCGAAGTATGTACTCCCAGATAATTTCGTGAAAACATAGTCAGGAATACCAGCACAAACAACAGACCTGCAACGACACTGTGCTTTTTTTCCATGAACCAAAGTCCACTTCCACCGAACATAGCCGTTGCCCGCGTTGTATGCCCACTTGGAAATGAATATCCGGTAGCTGCTGTTTTAGAATCACCATAGGGTAAAATCCGTGTATCCCGTATCCATGGGCGATAGACACAGAAAGTAAGCTTTAAAAATCCGTTGATAAACAGACCGCCCCCAAGTCCTGCCAGGATTTTTCGTCCCGCCTTCCGGTCAAATGCCCAGTAAATCATACACATCATTGCAATAGGTAAAAATCCTGCGGACAGCTTTGTTACTGCATTCATAAGCGGTGTCAGAATACTGCCAACCGTTTCGCGAAATTGTTGCAGGTACAATAAATACTCAATATCCATAGCTTTCCTCTTTCTGCTGTTCTTTCAGGCGAAAATAAAGCTGTGACTGTGTTAAATACTGATATGGTCCGGCAAAGAATATATTAACCAACCCGAATGTTATAATTCCCAGAAGGCTCCATCCTATAAAAGACAGATCTAATACAAATGCAGCCCACTTATTTCCCTTCATCATCTGACGGCTCTTTTCAAAAGCTTCTTTTCGATTCATCTGTGGATTCTCTGCCAACAAAAACGGAATCATCATATACTCATACTGTTTTATAATTCCCGGAATTATAAACAAAAGACTCCATAAGCTTACAAACAATGTCCGCAAAAACATAATCCAGCCAACATTCTTTCCATCTCTCCTGTTGATCACCGACCAGATACATCTCGTCTCCGCTGTTCCGTATTCACATTGAATAAACAGCTTTTTACATCCCACCTCCAGAGGATTCCAAATCAAAATCGTCATAATAAAGTTAACAAGCAACGCAACTGCCACAATTCCAAGTGCAATTCCTAAAACAAGGCCAAAATCATCAGTTTCTACTGCGCCTATCACTTCATCAAAACTTCCGGAAGAAGACCTTTCTACTACCGAGACCACTCCTGAACCTCCAATCAGGGATAATATAACTCCTGCCAGAACTGCTTTCCAATAATTTATCTTTAAAAGCTGTTTGGCACACTCTTTCAATTCTCTCCTTGTCCACATATACAATTCCCTCCTCTTCAAACTACCCATATGCAAATATCTCATATCTGAAATATGTCATCCGGCTTTCATAATCTATTACAATGCATTATCCCCAGTCAGTTCAGGCAGAGTCTCTGTAGCCTGAACGCCTATTCCCTCTGTTTTTCCATAATCATTCGCAACTTCTCCAGAGCACGTTTCTGTATCATCCTTACATTTCCCGGTGATAAATTCATCTGCCTGCCAAGCTCTGTGGAACTTTTCTGATAATAAAATCTTCCCAGAAGAATTTCCCGTTCTCTGTCAGAAAGCTGCTCCAGACTTTTTCTTAATGTCTCTTCTCTCATAATCTTTGCCACAATCTCTTCCGGCATTTTTTCCCGGGGAATTGTCTGCTGCTTCAGGATTTCCAGAGAATAATGAGTCTTTTTATCCCTATAATAGTTTTTCAGGCGGTTTGCTGTGATTGCATACAACCAGGTAGCTATACTACCTTTTTCTTCATCATAACTGTCCATATTTCTGTAAAAAGACAGAAATACATCTCCAGTCAGTTCTTCCGCTTCATACAGATCAGGAACTCTTTTATGTATAAATGTCAAAATTTTCAGATAATATTCCTGATAAATACGCTCAAACTCCTCATACTTCATCCTCCGCCTCTTCATAAGACTCAATCTCTGCATAGAGATGTTTATCTTCTTTCACATCTTCCTCTGGCTCGTACAGTTCTTTACACTCCTTATCTGTATACATAATGTAATAAGAATTATCGTCATGAAGCATGATCCATACATGATTATCTGCTGGAACCGTGATTGCATAATCCTTTTCCTGCTCTGTACCAGGAGCTGCAGTAACTGTCACATTACGTACATCACCTTCTGCTTTTTCTGCTTCTTCGTACTTTTCACAGAGATCTGCTACATCCTCAGGTCTGTCCACGCCGTAGGAGAATTCCATCTTCGAAGCTTCTTCTGAAGTGCCGTCCTTATGATTCAGAATCTGAGTATGTTTCAGTGGTCTGTAATCATCCGAAGCAACCACATATTCCATAGAAATCCAGTCTCCCTCTGTGTAAGATTCTCCATCGCCCTGAGAATTCAGTGTGCTCTGCGTAAGTTCTTCAGGTACTTTTGTCTGTATAATGATTGTATCACCATCGTCCTTCAGATCCGTCACTTCTTCCTCCATGGTTTCATCTGTATAAAAGCTTATAAGATCATCTGCATTTCCATCTGCTTCATCAATATACAGACAGGAGAGATACTCATCTCCTTCTTTTCCGTATTTTAATTCGCCATCCTTATAGAGCATCTGGGTAGTACCATACATATCTACATACATCACTTCAGAATCTTCATAATCATATACCTTTGTATTCTGCAGTATATATTCACAGGTAGCTTCATAGCTTTTATGATTGCTTACAAGACTGTCTGTTTCTCCTGCTTTCATCATCTGTTCCAGTGCATTGTCTTTTGTCAGTTCAGGTAACGTATCCGATGCCTGGACACTCACACATCCTGCTCCCAGAGTTCCCATAATCAGTGCCGTCACAATAATCATTCTTTTCTTCATTTTTTAGTCTCCTTTCTTTTGAATGTTTTTGTGGCTATATTATTTATATTTTTATATTATTTGAATTTAATTCCCTTGTCCATATTTTTGCGTGAATAGTCAAAATATAGCGTAAAAAGGCCTTCATATGATTTGATTTTGCCTTCTGCCAATGGTATACTTATTTTTAATAGGTAACCTGACCATTATCTATCTTTATGACAGGAGGGTTTTATGATAGCATTGCGTTATTTCTGCGGATTTTCTCTTCAGATTTTTCCTTATGCATTTTTCTGTTTGTATCCATTTCGGGATCGTTTCCGCCTAAGCACAAAAAAGACAATGCTCATGGCACTGTCCATTTTTATTGTAATGGTCATTCCGTTTTCTCTTATCGCACAGTTCAACATTGGCGGTGATTACAAAGAGCTAATCTGGAATGTTATTTTTTATATTGCCCTGCTACTGTTCGGAGTGTTGTATTGTTTTATCATCCAGGCAAAAATAGCAGAAAAACTATTTGTATTTTTTGTTGTAATGAGCTACGGATTCTTTGTTACAAGCACCGTTACCTTTTTGCACCGTACTTTCCGGTTTCCATCCGATTATTTTATGTATCCGCCCTTTGCACTGGCTCTCACACTTATCATAAATCTGGTTCTTGCGAAACCATTTCTCATACTGATGGAGCGAATCCGTACTATGATCAATGCAGATCTGGAATCACGGATCTGGAAGATTCTCTGCTCCCTCCCTGCTTTGTTTATTCTGATTGCCAGCATTGCACAGTTCTCAAGCATAATAAATCTTTCCAATAATATAGTTGTCCATGTTATGTTTGTACTGTTTGCAGTATTTGCTTTCATGGTGTATGCCGTATTCTTCAGTGTCATGGGATACATCCGCAGCAAACAGGAAGAACAGCGGATTTCCGAGCGCATGCTGGAAAGCTACCGGAATCAGGCAGAAAACAACGAACATATTCTGGAAATACACCATGAGATCCGGCATCATATGAATGCCCTGTCCTCCTATCTTAAACAGGAGGACTATGCAGGTGCCAGACAGTATATACAGAAATTTACTGAAGAAGCCGAACAGCTTCCTTTTGTCACCTACACAGCCAATGCTCTGGTTAATTCCATCCTTTCAGAATTTGCAGAACGTGCCAGCCGTTATAAAGCCATAGTGGAGTACAGTATTATCATTGGCAGAAGACTCAACATGGAAGACATTGATTTGTGCCGGATGTTGACAAATATATTGGAAAATGCAGTAGAGGGGTGTCAGAAGGTTTCTGAAGGACAGCGGGTCATCCGGCTGAATCTCCATTCAAAGGGAAATTTTCTGTTTATTAAATGCGAAAACTCCTGCAATGAGGATAACTTGAGAATCACGAATGGAAAATATAAATCCAGTAAAAAGAACAGTGACAGACACGGTTACGGTCTTAAGATCATCAATGGAATCGCCGAAAAATACAATGGTATACTGAGCGTACAGGTACGTGGTGGCTTTTTTGCTGTAACAACAACACTTTGTCTTGACGAAAATAATGAATAATAGGGGGCTTTCACTATGTACCATATTGTCATCTGTGATGATGAACCGATTTTTTTAACACAGATATCAGAAATGATCATCGATATTTTAGCATCCATGGGAGAATCCTGTGAGATTCGAAAATATACTTCTATTTCAGAATTAAAAAATACATTGCAGAATACTCCCAAAAGCTGTGACATTCTGATTCTTGATATTATGCTGGGTGAAAACAATGGGATCAGCTTTGCAGAATGTCTCCGTGACACTGAAAACCAAATTCCCGTTATCTTCATTTCCAGCAGTAAGGAATTTGTATTCGATGCATATTCTGCTGAACCTGTAGGTTATATCCTTAAGCCGGTCAGCCGTCAAAAACTTGCAGAAGCACTAACCCGTGCAATCCGACATCTGATCCCGAAATCCATTATAATCGACACTCCGTCCAGAACTGTATCCTTTCATATCAGGGATATTACCTATATTGAAATAATCAATAAAGAACTGCAGATTCACCTTCAGGACGGTACTGTCACGAAGATATATAAATCCCTTTCTGCAGTCCGTGAAATTCTGCCGAAAGATATCTTCGTGCAATGTCACAGATGCTACATTGTTTCTCTGTATGCTATCCGTTCAATCAGACGCTTTGAAATCACACTGAATAATCATGAAATAATCCCGGTCAGCAAATACAGCTACCGGGATGTCCAGGAACAATTACAGCAATACGCTGCAAAATGGTTTTAATTTTTCCAAACAGCAGAAAACGGCGGTCTTATCGACCGCCGTTTTCTCATTGATATTTTGCAACAAGCTCTCCGGCATTTGCTTTCACATCATCGGAAACAAGCCCCGGGAATTCTTCTTCCAGTTCATTCAGGATATTCAGAATATCTTCTTTTTCCTGACCGGTACTGATAACAACCTCGCAATAGTTGATCTTCTCCATACCTGCCACTGAGGTTTCCAGCTGCATAATATAATCCACATGCGGATTCCCATATAATCGGATCAGATCCTCCTGCGACCTTGCTTTCATCTTAAAGTTCAATGCATATTTCAGGTTCCGTTTCATACTATAATTTTTGTCAGTTCCGAGTATGCTGTCCACAAAAATAGATAGTGGATTTCTTCCCTCCATGGCAGCCGTTGTTGTTGTCATTCCGGACCATCTTGGATTAATTTCGATAATATACCATTCTCCTGCCCGGTAAACCAGATCGACTTGCACTGTTCCTTCAAATTTCAAACTCTGTGCCATATTAAGCAGTTCTTCCTGTACCTTTTCAAAATGATAGGAAGGATCCGTCACCGGACCAAATTTTACAGAGCTTAACGGATCTGTAATGCCCTCTTTTGTTACAGAAAAGGCAATCGGCGGAAGGACACTGTAACGTCCCTCTACACCATGAATTTCCGTTCCGAACTGTTCTCCCTGGATCAGTTCTTCCACCATTATATCTGAATTGTTCCGATCGGAATTAAGAAAGCTCTCTACTTCCTCATAGGAGTTCATGACTTCCACTCCGATTGACCCTGCACCTAATGTATCCTTCACAATGACCGGAAAGTTCATTTCCTTAATCCGATAAAAAACATATTCCTTATATACATTTATACTGACACCCGGATTCTTCTTCTCCGCAAGAAACAGCTCATGGTGAATATAGATTCCCTTTGCCGCTTTGACAAAGCTGCGGAACATGATATTACTACGCCACTTATCAAATGCTGCCACTGACACCAGCGTATTATTGGCAATGGTTGCAATTCCTCTTTTCTGTAATTCCTCAGCAATGAGAGCGGTCTTGATCGGTACCCAGTCAAAGTGAACGGCTCCCGATGCAATTGCTACAGCAATATCCGGCTTCTGCTGTGCAATCAGCTCTGCCGTATCCTCCGCACTCATTCCACTCTCCAAAAGCACGTATTTCACCTTCTCAGGTTTTTTGCAGATTTCCCCATCTGCCACGTCAAAAATGTAAGAACCATTCAGGGGTCCTGCTACAACAAATTCGCAGTCCGGATAAAGCCGGTCCATTTCATCCCAGGTATCTGCCCGGAACGGCTGGTAGGTTGTTTTTGTTGATGAATTGGAATGTGCTGATGTTGACGCACTATAAAATACAATACGCATAATCTCTTCCTCCGCCTATTTTCTATTATTCAAACTGTGCCTGATATAATCTGGCATAGGCTCCGTTTTGTGCTAATAGCTCTTTGTGGCTGCCCTGCTCCACGATATGTCCGTTCTCCATAACCAGGATCACGTCTGCATTGCGAATTGTGGACAGACGGTGGGCAATGACAAAGCTTGTCCGTCCCTCCCGCAGCTTATCAAGTGCCTGATCAATCATGGCTTCGGTTCTGGTATCTACAGAACTTGTTGCCTCATCCAAAATGAGAATATTCGGTTTCACAAGAAATGCCCTGCAGATCGTCAACAACTGCTTTTCTCCGGCAGAAAGGCTTGACATTTCATTGGAAATTACAGTCTGATAACCATCAGGCAGTGTACTTACAAACTGATCCACGAAGGTCTCCCGGCATGCATTCCGGAATTCTTCTTCCGTGATTTCCCGTTTCAAACCATATTTCAGATTGTCTCCGATCGTTCCTTTATACACCCAGGTGTCCTGCAGAACCATTGCAATGTTCTCCCGCAGGCATGCTCTTGTAAGGTCGTGAATTTCTACTTTGTCATCAAAAATAATTTCTCCAATGTTTACTTCATAAAATCGTTCGATCAGATTTACAAGTGTTGTCTTGCCGGCACCAGTTCCTCCAACAATAGCGACCATCTGGCCCGGTTCTACAACAAGGTTCATATGTTCGATCAGCTTCCTCTCAGGTACATAAGAAAAGCTCACATCCCGGAAATCGATCTTTCCCTGCAACCGGTAGCTCTCTCTGGCTTCCGGTTTTTCTTCAGCCTGATCTTCACTGTCTAACAGCTCATAGATCCGGTCAAGAGACGCTATTCCGGACTGCAGTGAAGAATACGCCTGGGACAGCTTGGAAAAGGGTGTCTGAAACTGTCTGGTATACTGAATAAATGCCTGCACATCTCCGACCGTCATCTGTCCGGATATTACCCGTAAAGCACCTCCCAATGCCACAATCACATAATTCAGATTCGTAAAGAACCGGGACAATGGCTGAATCAAGTTCGATACGGCCATAGCTTTGAAGGAAGATTCATACAGCAGACGATTCTGCTTCCTGAAAGCTTCCACGAACTTCTCTTCCTGACCATAAAGCTTCACAATATTGTGTCCGTTCACACTCTCTTCCACATTACTGTTAATCATTCCGGTATAATACCACTGCTTCTGATATTCCTTACGCACAAACCTGGAAATCAGGGTCACAATCCAGCCCGAGACCGGAATAATGATCACAGTGATCAATGCCAGCCTCCAGTTAATTGCAGTCATCATGACAATCATCCCGACCAGCTGGAAAATACTGTAAATCGTATCTGCACCGGAAGAATTCAGAGTCGTGACCACATTATCAATATCATTTGTGGTCCGGCTCATGATATCTCCGTGACTGTTTGTATCAAAATAATTTAATGGCAGCGACCATAGCTTTGTCTCTACCTGACTGCGCAATTCTTTCGCCGTATCAGAGATGATCCGTGTGGAAAACCATGCGGATAGCCATTTCGATACGAACTGGATCAGAAAAATCACACTCGATATCCCTGCCCAGAAGAAAAAACGGTCCCAGTGAATGTTACTACTTACCGGGTTTGACATATCCTGTACAATGGAATCCGTTGCATACCCCAGATACTGCGGTCCCAGCGCTGTAGCAACCGCTGAAATAATAATACTGAACAGCATAAGAGCGGTCAGCATCTTATTTTTAAAGAAGAAGAGCTTTAACAGCCGCTTGAAAGACCCCTTTTGTATGGTCTTTTTCTGCTTTGTACTCATGATGCCACCTCCTTATCTGTGGGCTGGGAAGCCACAATTTCCTGATAAGTCCGGCTGCTTTGCATGAGTTCTTCATGTGTTCCAACCGCTTCAATACGTCCCTGATTCATCACAAGGATCTGGTCAGCATCCTTAATGGTACTGATTCTCTGTGCAACAATAATCACAGCCGCATTCTGTGTAACCGGCTTCAGTGCTCTTCGCAGCTCCTGGTCTGTCCGGTAATCCAGTGCAGAGAACGAATCATCAAACAAATAGATGGAGGGTCTGCGGACAATTGCTCTTGCGATTGCAAGCCGCTGCCGCTGCCCGCCCGAAAAGTTTGTTCCCCCTTCGGAAACCTTCATCTTAAGACCACGTTCGTTTTTCTCCACGAACTCCTTTGCCTGCGCAATCGAAAGAGCCTCCCAGAGTTCTTCCTGTGTTGCATCCGGTTTTCCATCCCGCAGATTGTCCTCCAGTGTCCCCGAAAACAGGAAAGCCTTCTGCGGAACCATGCCGATTGCCTGATCAAGCTCATGCCTTAACAGCTTCCGGACATCCATGCCATCTACGAAGACCGTCCCCTCTGTCACATCTGCAAGACGTGGAATCATATCAAGCAAGGTAGTCTTACCACATCCGGTAGATCCGATAATCGCCGTCGTTTTACCCGGCTGTGCGCAGAAGGAAATGTCCTTCAATACAGGCTCCACCTGCTCATTATCCGGTGCATAGGAATACGTCACATGTTCAAAACATATTTCTCCCCGGAACTGCTCTGGCAAAAAAGCATCCTCTCTGTCCTGAATTTCACTTTCACTGTTTAAAATCTCTTCAATACGTGTAACCGATACCTCGGCTCTTGGTAGCATAATAAAAATCATGGAAGCCATCAGGGTTGCTGTCAGAATAAAGGATATGTAGGTTACGAAGCCGATCACCTGTCCAATCTGTACCTGACCGTTTCCCGCCATACGGCCGCCAAGCCAGATCAGCGAAATATTGGCAAAGCTCATTGTCAGGGTAAAGATTGGTTGCATCAGCCCTGTAATCTTACCGATGCTGGTATTAATCCTTGAAAGATCTCCGTTAATCCGTTCAAAGCGTTCCTTCTCGCCTTGTTCCTTCGTAAAGGCCTTTACCACACGGACACCGGAAATCTGATCCCTGAGTACGGTATTCATCTCATCTATTTTCGTCTGCTGTTCTCTATAATAAGGAAGGATCAGCTTTAAAAATACCACAGAAACCCCAAGCAACAGGGGTATCGTCACAAGCAATACCACCGAAAGCTTCACGCTTTGGGACAAGGCAAGCACAAGACCTCCGATAAACATCATCGGTGCTGCAATAATCGCGGTAAATAAGAACGTAATAAACTGGGTTACCTGCTGTACATCGTTTGTTGCCCTGGTAATCAGCGTAGGAGCTCCCATGCTTCCGATCATCCTGCGTGAAAAATGCATCAGCTTCTCATAAACCTGCTCCCTCAAATCCCGTCCGGTCATCAGTGCCACCTTTGCTCCGAAAATACCAGCCAAGGTTGATAGCAGAAACTGGATAAAGGCTATTCCCAGCATGAGAATTCCCTGATGCATGATATATGCAGCATCCGCATTCGCCACACCATAATCGATCACTCTGGAATTGATTGTTGGCAGATACATGGTTAAAAAGGACTGACCAAGCTGCAGTAAAATGACCAGTATCAAAAGTCCCCTGTATGGGCTTAATACTCTTCGCAAAAATCCGGTCATGCCTGTCCCTCCATAAAATCATCAATAACGGAAGCATATGCATCCATCATCTTACGCCCCGGCATACCCGGAAATGCATTTACCTCTGCCAGCACATACTCTCCATCACCAATCATAAGATCCAGTCCGATAATCGGAAGATCAAATATGGACGCCACCTTTTCACAGAATACCTTTTCTTCTTCGGTAAGAGTCTTCTCCTGTGTAGTTCCACCCACATGTACATTCGAACGGAATTCATCAGGATTCGATGCATGGCGCTCCATCGAAAAATAATATCTGCCATGGAGAACAACAACACGGATGTCTCTTCCTTTGGAAGTAGCAATATATTCCTGTGCCACATAAGCCTGTCCATAGGAAAGAGTTGCAAAGTAATCCTTAAGCTCCTGGCCGTTATGGATCAGTTCTACACCAATCCCGCCAAATCCACTGTCCGGCTTCACAACAAATGGATAACCAAAACGACCAGACAGTGTTTCGGGATCAGAATCTTTGAAAAACACCATCGTATCAGGCACCCGTATTCCATTCTGTGCAAGTCTCTGATAAGTTGCAATCTTACTTCTTGCGACCTGAAGCTCACGCAGATTTAAAATAGATGGAATTCCCGCATCCTGAAGCATATTCTCCAGAATAAATCCATCCGTGGATCCAAGCAGTGGCCAGAAATAATCCGGCTTTTCCATTTTTTCGCCCAGACAGGTGATCGCAAGCTCCCCGTTCCTGCAAATTTCAATCGTGGAATATTCGCAGAAAAGTACTTCCTTATCTTTACCTATCAGTGCCTGCATCTGCCTTCTTCCATTTGTCTTAACATCTTCCACAGTACTGTCCTGGCTTGCTACTAAAGCTAAAATTTTCATAGACTCCTCCTTTTACTTATTTTACAAGCTCCACCCCGTATTCTGTCTGACTGAAAAAAAATTTCCGCTGCAGTTCATTCCGAATGATGTGCACAGGCTTCAGCTGTGCCGGCGCAATTCCCTTCATTATCATCAGATCACGATATAAGCTATATGTCTCCGGCTCTAAGATATTTAACTTAGTTGGCGCACAGATTCCTTTTGCCACCTTATCTCCCATGGACGGATTGGCCTTAGCAAGATTCCTCTCCAGAAAAAAGCGGATTTCCTTTGCTTTCATCCCCTCCGGAAGGCTTTCGATTTCCATAAAATAAGTATAACGTGGAGGAACATGTTCAACATCCGGATATACTGTAAAATCAATCATGTCAAAGCCAAGCTGCTTTGCTGTATCCTCTGCGGCAGTCCTGAGTGCCACTTCTGTTGTCTTCTCCCCCATAACACTGACTGTCTGATCAATACGTCCGATGAATTCCAGAATCGGCAGATTCTTATATTTTCCTGCAATCTTTACCGCATCACGCATACGATACCGGTAAAAACCGGAAAGATTCGTAACAATCACTTCATATTCTTTACCTGTCTCAAGCTGATCTATCGTTACTATTTTGGAGAAATCATCATCTGCGTCTGTCGGCAGAAATTCATAGAACATACTGTCCGGAACCGGCACGCTCTTCTCATCATTTAACCGGTACGGGACACTGATCATGCCTTCAGATGCATTAATTCCGGTAAAATAACGGGCTATTTTTTCTCCCATATATTTCTCTTTGATCTTATCAGCATAAACCTTAAATCCACCAGAACCGACACCGGTAAGGAACTGTGCATGAGGCCACAGCTTCGGTACAATCGGTTCCTCAAACCCCTGCATGAAAATTCCCCTCAGTTCCTGCGCTCTCTCCGGCATGGGCTGAATTTTCTTTAAGAGACTGGAACGGACTTCCTCTGACATTTTAATACCCAGATCAATCGTTCCCTGTTCAATATCATTAACCAGAAGCTCCCAATTCTGTTCCATATAACGCAATACTTCCAGTAAAAATCCAAGAAAGTTCGCTGCCATATTCGTAAGATCCTGGTCCATCAGTCCGAAACGTGCATGCAGATATCTGGTGTTGGTTTCCGATTCCGGATAAATTGCTTCATCGGGAGATGTAAAACTCATTCCGAGGTAAGGGCGGAATTCACCGATCATTTTTACTGACAAAGCTCCATAAGTAACACCGCTTTTCACGTGCTGGATCTCTGCAATGGATTCCGCAATGGACATATTCCGTCCGTTGATCCAGTCTTCTCCGAGTTCTTTTGCGACCAGCCCCATACGGTAGGGACCATTATACTTCTGAAAAACCTGAAAAGCCTCTTCCGTCAACGGTATACGCTTGGGATTTCCAACCGTTCCTGAAGACTTGTTATAATGTACAACCTTACCGGAGGTAATCAGATTCTCCTCCCCATCCTCACTCATTCTTAAAATATAGCCTGCATAATCATCGTATACACTGACCGGAACCTTCTTCTGGTATTCTTCTATGGAATGAATATCCGCAAAGCCATATTTCCTTCCATATTCCGTATCCTTATTCTGTTCCAGAATCCTTAAAAGCAGCTTTTCATTTTCCCCCATGGGATCCTCTGCCATCCGATTCAATGCTTCCACTACCGGTATTCCCAATTTGATCTGTTGCAGATTTCCCTGTCCGGCAGGTGTTAATTTTCTCTCTTCAATTGCCATATTCTTTTCCCCATTTTCATCCGTCTTTTATTGTTCGACTGTCAAAATACTGTCAAATCCGGTCGCTTCAAATACTTCCATAATAATTTCATTGACATGCTTTACAACCATACTTCCCTTTGCTGCATTCATTTTCTTCTGACAGGATAAAAGCACTCTTAATCCGGCACTGGAAAGATATGCAAGATCGGTAAAGTCCAGAACAAGCTCGGTAACTCCATCAAGCTTTTGGAAAATCTCCTTCTCAAATTCCGGTGCTGTTGCAGAGTCCATTCTTCCTTCCAAAGCAACCTCCATTTTCTTTCCCTGTGTTTTAACATCAAATTTCATTGATTTAACCCCCTCCATTATCCTTTTATACCATCATAGCCTGAGAACTTTTTACTATATCTGGTAAAAACTTTCTCTATTTTTCTTCCTTCTTTTAACTGTTTTTATATCTATATTATATATATTATTTGAATTCAGTTTCTCCGTCTATATTTTTGCGTGAATAGTCAAAATATAGCGCAAAAAGACATCCATCTGATTTGATTTTGCCGTTTGCAAAGTTCTTCTTTTGATAAAAGATTAACTTCCTGATTTTCTATATTCCGTATTACTGAATTTTGATTTTCACAATTCTTAGGCAGCTCATTCTGCTGGAAATACCCATCCCGGCGGCGATAATGGCGGGCGGTACATTTCCTGGTATTGTTCCATACTTGTGAAAGTAAGAAAGCCTGCAATCACTCCGGTTCCCAGAGAAATTAACAGGCTGATCAATAAGGGTTTTTGCTTCATTAAAGAGCTCCCTTTGTTTCTAAAATTAATTTATTATATTCTGCTGTCATGGCAGACATTCTACTTTTGGCTGCGTTACTGAGAACATTATCTATTGTCTGCTTTATTGGTTTTTCCTGAATCCGTGAAGTTGATTTCCTCACATACTCCTTAAACCCTATCTATTCATAAATTTCTCTCTTCCGAACGAGCAGCTGCATTAGAACATCTTAAAGTTCTTGAAGATATGGGACTATATAACAACAGTATTATTATTTTTGACAGAGGTTATTATTCAGAAGATATGTTCCGGGAACTTTACTTCTACAGATGGCCTGTTATGCAGATATCGGCATAACAGGCCATCTGGAATTATAGATCTTTTTAAGTTCTTCAGCTCCGAATTCTTCTTGTGGAAAGTTCGTTACAATGCATTCATAAGTATCTTCTGAAATCATAAAACGTACGATCCTGAAAGACATATCATAAGTATCCGTCGATGCATATTCAATGTAGTCAAAAGAAGCCGCTTTATCAACAAATCTCCGATAAAAATCACTTTTTATTTTTATAGATTTTCGCTGGGATCTTGTAAGGGTAACATTCACAGTTATATCAAATGTATCAGAATCCAGGAAAGCAAAATTGCTGAGTATTCCCTTTCTGGTGATATCTTTTGAACGAAAAACAAAATACTGTTCCTTCTCTATCACATGAGCCATGTTATTGTAAGAACAGTATCCCCTGTCACCAATAAACACAGTTTTTATATCTGAAGAGGGGATATGTCTGTCTATCATCTGGCAGAAAGCAAGAAATTCATCTTTTTTATGTGCAGACTGGAGAACAGCATCCATGTAAATATGCTTTTCTATATCATAAAAGGCATTCAGATGCATACTGTAAAAGCCATTCATAGAATGCCCTTCTGAAATAAAATAGTCATCAGATGCGAACTTTGGAAAACTGAAAAAAGAAATAGAAGAACCATCAGCGGCAATGTATTGGTAGCGCTGCTCTCGAGATGGAACATCCAGTTTGCATGAAGCAGACGTAAACTTATGAAAAACAGTCTCCAATGCTTCTGGTTTTAACTGAGAACGCCTTTGGTTTAGGGAAGATAAAGAAGGTGTCTCCAGTGACATCTGAAAAAAATCCAGAAATTCACATTTTGTAGATGATGCACCTTGGGAAATAAGAAAAGAGAGAACCTGATCTGCGGAAAGTTTTTTTACACGGGAATAGTCCCTGCCTGGATTATAGACAAAAGAATCAATGTCTGATACAACTTCCGCTATGGAAGTATTAAGAGTTTCTTTAAGTTTTGAATGAAACATAAATATGTGCCTCCTGAATTAGAAAATATATATTCTAATCAAAAGGCCGATCTCATTACCTTAAAAATTAATCAGTAATGAGATCGGCCGCACAGTTTGCCTTATAAGTCAAGACTTTTTAATATTTTTTGTTAGACCTCTAAGTTTAGGATAGAGGCAAAATTATCTAAATACCATTGGGGAGTGAACAGTAACCATTCTCGGTTACTGTTCGCTCCGTTCTCAGTAACTCATTCTCTCTGATTCCATTCTGGCTATTAGTAATGAGAGTCAATCGGATATTCGCAATCCGCTTTCGCTACTTGCTCATAACCGAACCGTAACAATTATTATTCGCTATACACCAGTACATCCAACAGTCATCAACACATTTTATGAAAAAGCTGAATTCTCTTATATAAACAGAAATACTATCTACTCTAATAAATAACAGCTCGTATAAGCAATCGTACAGTCTCCATAATAATACTTCAACCCATTTGCCTGACAGACCTGAGTCACCAACATTCCGTAAGCCTCCATCGAAGAAAAAGCCTGCTTCGGAAATCTGCACGGAGCATCGGGATAAGTACAAACCTTACATTTCGTACAACACCCTGCGCCAATTGCAAGCATATCCGGATAAATCTCTCTCAGTTTCTTCTCAAACTCCACAAAATACTCCTTATGTCTGGCCTCCGTCTCCATCATGCTCTCTCCATCAAGGGCATCTTCCAATTCCCCCACTGTCTGAACAATGATTCCATACTTATAATTTCGAACTCTCTTTTCACACTCCTCAAGAGAGCCACACCCTGGCGGGCAGCTCCAGCACTTATTATACTTATGACATGTATCTGAAGCACACATCTGCCGCACCTCCGGCTTCAGCTCAATCGTATCACAATCCAATAACGCTACATGCGAAAACCCCTGTTCCATTCCCATCTGTTCTAACTTCTTTATATCTAACATTTCGGTTCCTCCTCTCTCTCAGGAAACCCCAGTTCATCAATAAAACAATCTTGAAATTCCGGTGAAGCCGCCAGTTCCACGAACTCAATCTTCCTCACCAGTTCGTCCATATCCAGCATTTCCTTCTCATTCACAAGAGCAATCTTCGCACCTTCCCCTGCGGCATTTCCGACCGGCTTCACTTTTTCAACCAACGATGCCGGCAGCAAACCAATCTTCCCGGCACTCACCGGATTCATATAATTGCCAAAAGCACCCGCAATATATACCGTCTGGATTTCCTTTTCCGTAATCTCCAGCCGCTCCATAAGCATCTGAATCCCCGCCGCAATAGCAGCCTTCGCAAGCTGAACCTCCCCGACGTCCTTCTGTGTAAGATAAACACCCTTTTCATTCCCTGCCTCATTTGGCGGCACAAGCATAAATGCACTACGGTTCTCCTGTCCACTGTTCAGCACACCATTCTCATCCAGCAATCCCGCATCCAGAAGCCCGGCAACCAGATCAATAAGTCCCGAACCACACAACCCGGCTGCTGGTTTACTTCCCACAGTTGTATAACTCCATTCTCCATTCTCAAACCTTACATGATCCACAGCCCCTTTCGCTCCACGCATTCCACATTCAATCTTAGCCCCTTCAAAAGCCGGACCAGCCGCGGTAGAACAAGTCACCAGTCTCTCCCTATTCCCAAGAACCATCTCACCATTCGTACCAATATCAATCATCAGCGAAATTTCCTCTTTCAGATCCTGCCGTACTGCCAGCAGACATCCACAGGTATCCGCCCCCACATATCCGGCAATATCCGGCAATAAAATCAACTCCGCCCGTTTCTGAACATTCAGGCCATAATCCCCGGCATCTGACACAAGCCTTTCACTCACCGCCGGTGTATAAGGCGCATGCACCAGCGAAGCCGGAGAAATCCCAAGAAATAAATGATGCATACAGGTATTTCCCACAACACAAATCTGGAAAATATCACTCCTGCCAATCCCTGCCTTCTCAGCCAGGCTTCCAATCATCTCATTAACAACTTCCCGAATACACAGACTCAGCGCCTCTGTTCCATGCTCCAACGCATAATTCGCCCGCATAATCACATCCGCACCATACTGTGCCTGAGGATTCATCTTGCTCTCCACTGCCAGAGTCCTGCCATCTACACCATCCAGAAGATACCCCGCAATCGTAGTCGTCCCAATATCAAACGCCGCCAGACACCTCCTGCCAATTTCTTTTCTCAATTCTAATATCCGACGTCTGCTGTAAATCACATACCACGCATCCGACTCCCGACGCTTCTCATACAACTCCCCCGCCAGTTTCAGATCCACTTCTATCTCACCAGCCCGAACTTCACCATCCACACTCTCCAACTCATCCAACAATCTCTGCCAGTCCGACCTCTTCTCCCCAGGTTTCGCCTTCTCCAGCAAAACCCGCATCATCCGAAGTCCTGGTGCAAACACAACTTCTCTGTTAAAACCATCCGTCAGAATCTTCGCAGCCTCACTCCTATCCAATGTCTCCACCAGATATTCCTTCCCAGCTTCAGCTTTCACATCAACATTCAACTTCACCTGACAAGCTTTAATAATCTTCCCATTCAGCTTCACCAGACACTTACCGCACTTACCCTGTCCCCCACAAGGTGCATCCGGTCTCAACCCAGCCCGAATCTCCGCCTCCAGAACAGAACTGCCATCTTCCACCTCTATACATTTACCTTCTCTGACAAACCTCACCCAAGCCATAAAAAACCTCCTATGCCCAGTAACCAGCTCAGCAAAATATTTCATTTTAAGTGCATTTGCAGGGAACTTAGATATTCTTAGTCCGAAAAAATCTGCGTTATAAGTCGCCCGCCTCACGTGTCTGAGCGAAGTTTGCAACGGAGCGAGTTTGACAGGGCGGCTCATGCCTTTAGCAGATTTTTTCAGACTTAGAATATCTTAGCTCCCGAAACCGCACTCAAAATGAAATATTTTGCTGAGCGTCCCTTCAAGTACAAGTACATTATATCACTAAAAACATCAAAGGGACCACCCCATCACAGAGCAGTCCCCCTTTTCATGTTATGCTTTTAACCCACTTATCCAGGATCTGTCTCAGACCCTCTCGATCAGCTTAAGCCGCAGCCAGCTTCTTAGCCAGTGATGCTGCGCTGGCCGCATCATCAGAATATCCGTCAGCCCCAATCTCTTCAGCAAACTCTTCAGTAATCGGCGCACCGCCAACCATAACCTTGATATTACCTCTGAAATCTGCCGCATTCAAAGCCTCAACCGTCTCTTTCAGCGCCGGCATTGTAGTTGTCAGCAGAGCAGAAAGCGCAATGATCTTAACATCCGGATTCTCCTTATAGCACTCGATAATCTTAGCTGCCGGAACATCAACACCCAGATCGATCACTTCAAAACCGGCACTCTCGATCATCATAGCAACCAGATTCTTACCAATATCATGAAGGTCACCGGAAACAGTAGCAATGATAACCTTACCAAGTGCACCTGTAGAACCAGATGCCAGATGTGGTTTCAGAACCTCAACACCTTTCTTCATCGCACGTGCTGCAACAAGCATCTCCGGAACAAAAATCTCACCATTTTTAAATTTATCACCAACAATAGACATTGCACTGATCATACCATCATTCAGAATCGCAACCGGATCATCACCCTCATCAATTGCTTCCTGAACAGCCGGTCCTACTAATTTCGCTTTTCCTTTTTCAACTAATTCCGCAACTTCATTTATTTTAGACATAATCAAAACCTCCCTGTTATCTTTCTCTAAAAACGTAACCATTTTTTGCTTCAGTTTTAATAAACTATCACTTCTTTACCGGTCCGATCAGACCTTCTCTGTACGCTCCGATATATTCCATGCAATAATCATCCAGTCCCAGTAAAGCCTCTGTCGCATAAACCAGTCCCAGCATATCTCTGTTGGTCGGATCCATAATTCCACTGTCCAGTCCTGCATTCATTGCCAGCACCAGGAAACCATAATTGATCAGTTTACGGACCGGCAGATTGAAAGAAATATTACTGATAGCAGCTGTGATATGAATGGTCGGATACTGTTCGCGTACACTTGTGATCGTCTCAATATTTGTAGCAATTCCATCCTCTGAAGTACAGAGCATTTCAACCAGCGGATCAATATGAATTCTGTTCGGCGCAATTCCATATTCTTTTGCTTTCGCCATAATCTTGTCAAAAACTTTCAGACGATCTGCTGCACATTTCGGAATTCCTGTATTATCACTAAGCAATGCAATTACCTGCCAGCCTTCATTTCCAGGCTCCGCCATAATCGGGAAAATCGTATCAATCTTATGTCCCTCTCCTGATACAGAGTTAAAAATTCCAGGTTTCTTACAGAATTTATATGCCTGTGCCAGAACATCCGGACTTGGACTGTCGATAGAAATCGGAAGATCTGTAACCTCCTGAATACAATCGATCATCCATTTCAGGGTTTCCACTTCCTCTGCCTCCGGAACAGAAGCACAACAGTCAATATATGTAGCTCCACTATCCGCCTGAAGTTTTGCTCTCGCTTTGATAAACTCTGCGTCCCTTTTCGCGATTGCTTCTGCTACTGACGGAATAGAACCATTAATTTTCTCACCAATAATAATCATTTTGCAAACACCTCCAGCTGTCTCTTTCAACTCTTGCCAGACTAAAAATCAGTCCATTTATTTAATAGTCCCCACCCGCTGCTTATTGCACCTCGCAATTGAAGCAGGGGGACTTGCTTGATTCAGTTAAAACATAATCTGCCATGGAAGTCTTGTAGACTCAGAAGCCTTAATACCAAACTTCTCTTCATTCAGCTTATCAATAGAATCGCAAAGGGATTTGTAAACTCCCGGATAAACAGAACCAGGACCACCCTGCGCAATACAAGGAATAAAGTATTTATTACCGCATTCCTCACATACACGACGTACAACTGCATCACAGTTCTCATCTGTCCAGCCTTCGAAGTCTACTGCGCGATTCTCAATACCGCCCATGAAACTGATCTTGCCACCATATTTCTTAATCAGTTCCGGAAGATTATTTGTCTCCATACATCCCTGCCATACATCAATTCCCATCTCGATCATAGACGGAACCAGTGTTGCAGCATAGCTGTCAGAATGATGGATAACCAGTTCAACTCCATGACTATGATAATATCCATAAATTTCTTTATATGGCTCAAGTAAAAATTCATCAAACATTGCCGGACTCATAAATGTGCTGTCCAGTCCACCCCAGTCATCATGATGGAAAATTGCATCTGGATGAAGATTAGAACAGATACCTTCTGCCAGCTCCAGCTCCCATTCTGTCAGATACTTGATCAGATCATGCATTTCATCCGGATTGGTAATATAGTAAACCAGCGCATTGCTGATCTCACAGAGATGATGCGTCTGCTCAAATAATCCCGGTGCTACGAAAGCTGCTTTAAAAGCCTGCTCACCATCAACTGCATCATACTGGGCTTTCACCATATCCCACTGATCCTGAGTAAATTTCAGAGACGGTGCATGAACATAATCTTGCCAGTCTTCGATATCCTTTACTACGATCTTATCAGGAGTATGTACAGGGAAAGAACCCGGAACTCCTTTCGGGAAAGTATTTGTTACGCCCCATGCATTTACCACATTTTCCTGTCCCGGCTCAAGAAGCGGGTTAGCAAACATAAATGGATGAAACAGAAGCTGCACTGCTTCATACTGATTGACAAATCTGTCAGGATTACCGCCTTTTATTACTTCAAGCATATTCTGTTTTGGTGTTAACATACGATCTACCTCCTCATATAATTCAGGAAACGCCCCCACATTTCCATATTTATTTAGTTAAATTGTCGCTTCTTTATCTCGTTTTCGATGATTTTATTGTATCATTTGTATACTTCAAAATATATAAGCAGATATGTGGAATTTCCGCCTCTGTATTCCTACAATTTGTATGAATAATCTGTTTTTTAGCGTGTGAACAGTAATAAAAACTGTAATAATATCAGTTACTGTTCACACGCCACTATCCCGCGAGGTGTTTTGGCATGAGAATGCCAAAATCCCGAGACATACCGCGCGAATTTATGCGAATAGCATAAATTCTGTGCATCGCGAAGCGTGTTACTGAGAACGGAGTGAACAGTAACTAATATCGTTATTATCCACTCAATTATACTTGTAACTTCTCCCCATACACGCTATAATTTTAATATCTACAAATATTTATTTAACAGGCGGTGAACACAATGAATTTAAAAAAGCTTTTGCTTCCCCTGCTATCAGTGAGTCTCCTTGCAGCTCCTGTATCCACCGGCTACGCAGCAGAAACAAACGTAGCAGTAGCAGAAACGGAGCAGGGTACACTCTCCCCCTCTTCTGAAAATTCTGACAGCGTATTTGGCGGAACATCAGCTTCAGACGAGCCAGTCACAGACGAAGCACTTCAGACACTCTTAAATCAAATTCAGGGACAGCTCCCTGCGGATAACGGCAGCTGGTCTGTTTTTGTTTCTGATCTTATAAATGAAACAGAAGGAAGCATCAATGACCAGACTATGCAGGCAGCCAGCCTGATTAAGCTTTATATTATGGGAGCAATTTATGAAAATTATGACCAGATCATTGGACAATACGGCAAAGATTCCGTAGATTCTAATCTGCACTCCATGATCACAGTCAGCGATAACGATGCTGCCAATACATTGACAACCTATCTGGGTGGCGGGAACTCCAGTGCAGGTATGCAGGCTGTCAACAGTTTCTGTCAGGAACATGGTTATACCCAGACTCATATGGGACGTATGCTTCTGGCAAGCAACGATCAGGATGACAATTATACATCCGTAAATGACTGTGGACATTTTCTCATTGAAGTTTACAAAGAAGAAGAGTCCAGTTACGCCCATGCTTCTGATATGTATGCCCTGCTTAAAGCACAGACACGTCAGAACAAAATTCCAGCCATGCTTCCGGATGGAGTGAAGACGGCAAATAAAACAGGCGAACTTGATAATGTAGAGAATGATGCCGGAATTATCTACGATGCCGCAAACGATCTCGTTATCGTATTTATGTCACAGAATCTCTCCAGTGCCGGGAACGCCCAGAATACGATTGCATCACTGAGCAGAACTATCTATGACTACTACAATAACTAACATCATAACTTAATATGTCAGATTTCAAGAGCAAAAGCTTTATTATTGAGATTTTTTATCTGTTCGAACAAATATGCAAACACATAGTGGTATAGAGTATAGAATCAACTTGTCGGTACAATAGTTATTTCAGCAACGATGTAATCAATCGGATATTCGCAATCCGCTTCCGCTACGTGGCTCTACACCATATGGTAATAACCAGAAGGAGGATCTACTTATGAAGAAAAGAAAAAATGTTATAATTCCTATGATGCTCGTAGCCGCAGTTGCCGCTGCGTCCATACCTTGTAGTTCTCAGGATGTTGAGGCATCCTCCAATACCTATGAAGTAAGTGTAAGTAAAGGTTATCTGGCTCTCCGCTCTTCCATGGCATATGATTCTTCCAATGAAATCGGAGAACTATATTCCGGCGATCTGGTTGAAGTTACAGAATATACCAATGGCGACTATTGGTATGTTTATTCTCCGAAATATGACTGTTGGGGATATGTAAACAATGATTATCTGGTTTCCCTCTATTCCCAGTCAGGCGGCTACTCTTATTCTACTTCCTATACAGTTAGTGTAAGCAAAGGATACCTGGCTCTCCGCAATGCTAAAGCATACGATTCTTCTAACGAAATCGGGAAGTTATATTCCGGCGATACCGTATCTGTTTCTGACAGCAGTGATCCACAATATTGGTATGTCTACGCTCCGAAGCTGAACTGCTATGGATATGTAAATAAAGACTATTTATATTACAGTGGCGGCGGAGCAAGTACGCAGAGTGTTTCCCGTTATTATGGTGAATCAAGAACAGTAAGTGTTGCTACCGGTTATCTGGCTCTTCGCACCCAGAAAGCTTACGATTCCTCCAATGAAATCGGACAGTTATATTCCGGCGATACTGTTCAGCTACTGGATACCAGCGATTCCCAGTATTGGTATGTCTATGCTCCAAAATATGATATGAACGGTTATGTAAATAAGGATTATCTCATCGGTGGAACAGCATACACCACTAAAACTGTAAGTGTTGCCACAGGTTATCTGGCTCTTCGTAATGCCAAAGCATACGATTCTTCTAACGAAATCGGACAATTATATTCCGGTGACACCGTTCAGCTTATTGATTCAAGTGATGCACAATACTGGTATGTTTACTCTCCGAAACTTTATCTGTATGGATATGTAAACAAGGATTATCTGTATTAAATACAACCATTTAACAGCCTGCTATTCCGCAAAGTGTTTGGGTATAGATATAGCAAAATCTTATTGCCAAAGGCGATTTTTTATGGATTTTGCTTTTGCCCAATAGTCAGGTAGAGATCTCTTATTTAAGCAGGGTACCTACCTGATCAGGTAAAAATATAATAATGAAAGGACTCTCTCTATCATGAGCCCCAAACAAGAAATAAACCACAACATTCGCAAACATTTTAATAGTATCATTTACAATATCTCACGCTACACAGAAATCGTGCTGTCTATCATCATCCTTGTAGTGATCGCATTGGCCGGAATCCGTCTTATCATGGAAGTTGCAGGCACTGCTGTTCCCGATATGGACACAGAATTCTTTACCAGTTTCCTGTCTCAGGCATTATCCCTGGTAGTCGGCGTAGAGTTTGTAAAAATGCTCTGCCAACATTCCGCACAGACAGTTGTCGAAGTTCTGATGTTTGCCACTGCACGTCAGATGGTCGTTGAGCATCTCGGTCCAAATGAAACACTTCTCGGTGTAATCAGTATTGCAATACTTTTCGGCATCCGCAAATACCTCATGACCGACAACGATGACATGAACTCACACAAAAATAAAGACACAAAAGAACATTAAAATTTGCTCTCTTGTTCAGGAAAGAATCCTGCTTGCAGGATTCTTTCCTGCGGCGGATCGTTTTAGCGACATAATTCCTCTCCGCCGCAGTGCGATTATGCCCGAAGGGCTTTATTATATCAATCATAGAAACATTACGGAATAATTTCCTGTGATTGATATAATAAAAAGGCTGCATGGTTTCATACTATCTGTAATTTTTACAAACAGTACGAAACTATGCAGTCTCTTTTTTATTTCCACATACTGATAAACGGTTGTCTCAAAAAAAGGTATATTTCATATATTTTATAGTTAATATTATCAGTACGATGGGTTCTGTTTAGCAGTTTTTGTTTTGTAATTTTTATTTAATGATTTTTGTTGATGTTTTGTATTTAATAATTTCCACCGAAAAATTTACTGTCTTTTGGCAGCTCATAATCTTTAAAATAAGCTCCAAAATCTATCTTCAGATAATTGCAGAGATTAGCCAGTTCAACCATAGTATTGTCATTTACTGGAATGCCATTTTCCCTGCGTTCTTTTTCTGCCATAATTTCTTTCTCACCATGAGTATAAATCTGCTCTGCACCTTCGGCCTTCGGACTCTGGCGAAGAGTTTCCAGATATTCTGAGAAATGCGCCTTGATATCATCTGCATTTCCGAAGATTGCAGGATCGATTGCTGCAAATCCATGGCAGATACCTGTCTTATCTTTAAATGTACAGCATTTATCAGAAGTAACACCCATAGAAAGAATAGAACTGAAAATCTCACAGAGCATTCCATATCCATAACCTTTATGGCTTCCATTCACTTCTTTATTTCCACCAAGTGGCATAATTCCGCCGCCTTTTTTGCCAACAATATTTGCAAGTACAGCCGGTGCATCCGTACTTTCATGTCCGTCTGCTCCGAGAGCCCAGCCCTCAGGAAGCTGTTTACCTGATTTATTATACATTTCCAGTTTTCCTCTGGTTACAACTGTTGTAGAGCAGTCAAAGAGAAAGGGATATGGCTCTGCAGGCATCGCTACTGCGATCGGGTTGGAACCTAACATTGCCTTACGTCCAAAGGTAGGTACCATGATTGCTTCTGAGTTAGTACATGCCATTCCAAGCAGTCCCTTTTTAGAAGCCATTTCCGCATAATATCCTGCAATACCAAAATGATTGGAATTTCTTACTGAAACGAAACCAACGCCTGTTTTTTTTGCTTTCTCAATTGCTTTCTCCATTGCAAAATGACTGATCAACTGTCCCATTCCGTCATGTCCGTCGATCACTGCTGATACAGGTGTCTCAAATACAACCTCCGGTTCCGCATCCGGATGAATCGTACCTTTCTCAATTCCTTTATCATATCTTACCATTCTCTGCATTCCGTGACTCTCAATCCCGTACAGATCTGCGGTAAGTAAAACATCTTTAATAATATTGGTCTGTTCCTCATTGAAACCAAACTTTCGAAATACATCGTGGCAAAAAGTATTTAATGTGTCATAACTCCATTTCACGTAACCCATAACTGTAAAAGCCCTCCTTGAAGTACTACTCGTTCTCTTTTTGGTATTACCAATTTTATGAGTTGATTATACCACTTGTTTTTTCAAAGCGCAATACGCTATTTTATTTTTTTCAGAGCATACTATTTTTTTGAGATATCTTTTTATAATCAGATATTTTTGTCTCTTGCTTTTATAAAAGCTCAGGAATATACTATGAGCAGATAATAAACCGGCTGTTAAACAGTCTGTACCTTTCAGGGTATTCTCATTATCTCCTCATATTTTTCAGAAAAGGACTATTACATTATGATTCAAGACATCGCACCACATATTTACCATAACGAATACAAACCATCTGCCCCGGATAAAGACAGCTTCATCCTCACCTATGAAAATGGCAGAATTCTTCTTCCCCGACAGAATCGCGAAGAGGCAATCACATTTCCACGTTTCCAGGAATTAGAGGGACGGCTCGATAATCTTTATGTGAACTATATCTACCTCTTCTCCATTGATGACCAACGCTTTTATCTGATCCCACATCTGGATACTGCACTTCTTCCTGACTATGAATTTCAGGATGTACGTGTCCTGCGTACTGCACATCCGCAACATCTGGCATTTGCAGGGATTACAGGACATCAGTTATTCCAGTGGTACAGCAATCGTCAGCATTGTGGCTGCTGCGGAAAACCAATGGTTCACAGCCAGAAGGAACGTATGATGGAATGCCCTTCCTGTGGCAATCACGAATATCCGGTTCTGTGCCCTGCTGTTATTGTGGGGATTACAAACAAAGATAAGATCATCCTCTCCAAATATGAGGGACGCAACTTCAAACGCTATGCTTTGATTGCAGGTTTTGCAGAAATCGGGGAAACCATCGAAGAAACCGTACACCGTGAAGTAATGGAAGAAGTAGGTCTGAAAGTCAAAAATCTCCGCTACTACAAGAGCCAGCCATGGTCCTTCAGCGGCTCTCTGCTGTTTGGATTCTTCTGTGATGTAGACGGTGATGATACCCTGACCGTTGACCATGAAGAACTCTCCATGGCACAGTGGGTAGAACGTGATAAAATCCCGGATCAGGGCAATAATATCAGCCTGACCAAGGAAATGATGATGCTCTTCCGTGATGGAAAGGAACCCAGATAAACAATATTTTATATCAGAAAAAGCTCACAGAATATTTTTCCCTATTATGACAAAAGGATACATACACGGTAATGTTACTGTGCATGTATCCTTTTCGTTTCTCTTTCAAAAATATTTCTGATTACTCTTCACGCCGCACTCCCGCTGCCAAATCCACGGCTTCTGCGGTTTCCATTACATTCCTGTTCGAATTCTTTCAGTTTCCGTCTTGCTTCCGGTGTCAGACTGGTCGGAACTTCAATCTGTACAGTTGCATATTCATCACCGTGCACAGACGGATTGTTCATTGCAACAATACCTTTACCTCTCAGACGTATCTTCGTTCCGGACTGAGTACCCGGTTTAATGTTACAGAGAACATCACCGTAAATAGTGTGAACCTTCGCCTCACCGCCAAATACTGCTGTTGTAAATGGGATATTCACTGTTGTGTAAACATCTCTGCCTTCCCGTTTATATCCGGGCTTATCCTGAACATTTACTTTCAGAAGCAGATCACCGGATTCACCTCCGCCAACTCCCGGATATCCCTTTCCTTTAAGTCTGATAGATTTACCGGATTCAATACCTGCCGGAATATTGACTTCATAGTTCTGGACGCCACCATTACTGCTCTGCAGGCGGATAACCTTCTTGCCACCAAAAGCAGCTTCATCAAAGCTGACAGTAACCTCTGCATGAAGATCCTCACCTTTGCTGCTGTAAGAACCGCCAAAGCCCTGACTGCGAAAATCACTTCCACCTGTACCAAAGCCACTGCCGAATCCATCAGTTCCGTTACTTCCGAAACCGCCAAAACCACTTCCGTGAAAGCCACTGCCTCCAAATCCGCTGCTTCCAAAACCACCTGATGATTTACTCTTCTTAAATCCACCACCAAAAAGGTTCTTCAGGATATCATCCATATCTTCGCCATTTTCAAAATGATATTCATGATAACCATTGCCATCACTGTACGAACCATGGAAACCGCTGCCAAATGGATTGCCTTGCGCTCCGCCAAATCCACTGCCCTGTGCGTTTCCATAATTACCGGCACCTTCTTCAAAAGCAGCGTGGCCAAACTGATCATACAGTTTACGCTTCTTCTCATCACTCAGAACATCATAGGCTTCATTTACTTCCTTAAAGTGCTCTGCTGCCGAAGCATTTCCCTCATTACTGTCCGGATGATATTTCTTGGCCAGTTTTCTGTATGCTTTCTTAATCGTTGCTGCATCCGCGTTTTTGTTCACGCCCAGAACTTCATAGTAGTCTCTTTTCAATATCATCACCTTCCCTCATAAACACATTCTAACGCAATCATTCCTGACTTCATATTTCTGCAATCCTCATTATGCAAACAACGGGAAGCCAAAAGATTTGACCTCCCGTTGCTGTAACTTAACATCTATTATCCTTCAATGGAGATGCTGTGCTTCTGTTCCACTGCTGGCTTTGCTTCTTTCTTCGGAACAAATAATGTCAGGATACCATGTTTGAATTCTGCTTTGATGTCGTCCTGATGTACTTCTTTACCTACATAAAAGCTACGACTGCAGGCACCTGCATAACGTTCTCTGCGGATATAACGTCCTGTCTCTTTTTCCTTCTCGTCTTTGTCCAGGCCTTTCTCTGCACTGATAGTCAGATAACCATTTTCAAGTGCTGCATGGACTTCATCTTTCTTAAATCCCGGAAGATCTACAACCAGTTCGTATCCATTATTCATTTCCTTGATATCAGTTTTCATTACATGATTTGCTTTATGTCCATAAAGTTTCTTCTCTGCATCTTTCATTGCTCTGTCATCATAATAGAATGGGAAATCTCCAAAAAAGTCATCAAATAAATTTTCTCCAAAAATACTAGGCATCAACATAAGTCATATCTCCTTTTCTAATATATTTTATATATGTCAAATCTGTTCACCAGATTTACTTTCCAAATCTATCTTTACAGGTTTTTTCAACCTTTTATCTTCAATCTTTTAGTATAAACTTTTATTTCTGTTTTTAATCTCTGGCTGACCCTTAACGGGTCAGTCAGAATATTTATTCATCAGCCTTCAATGGCAATTGTTTTCTTCTGTTCTACTGCTGGTTTTGCTTCTTTCTTTGGTACAAATAATGTGAGGATACCATGTTTGAATTCTGCTCTAATGTCTTCTTTCTCAACTTCTTTACCTACATAGAAGCTACGGCTGCAGGCACCTGCGTAACGTTCCTTACGGATATAACGTCCTGTCTCTTTTTCCTGCTCATCTTTGTCCAGGCCTTTCTCAGCGCTGATAGTCAGATAACCATTCTCCAGGTCAGCCTTTACTTCATCTTTGGTAAATCCCGGAAGATCTACGACCAGTTCATAGCCTTTTTCAGTTTCCTTGATATCGGTTTTCATTATATGACTGGCTCTGCGTCCGTAAAGTTTCTTCTCTGTATCTTTCATTGCTCTGTCATCATAATAAAATGGAAAATCTCCAAAAAAGTCATCAAATAAATTTTCTCCAAAAATACTAGGCATCAACATAAGTCATCTCTCCTTTTCTATACCGTCCATCTGTATATGATGGACTCTCAGTTATGCATCTTTACCTTGTTTCTTTGGAACTTAGGTTATCAGGAATCTCATAGAACTTATTTCTTTGTTCTCTTTTTGTTCCCCTTCCTTTGTTCTAGCTGTAATATAACACTTATTATTAGCACTGTCAAGAGGTGAGTGCTAATTTTTTTGTGAAGAATTTGTGAACTGTCAGTCGGCTTCTTTCCTCAACAAGGTCATCACGTTTTATGATTCTATATTCATAATATTTTTACGTTTTTCAGACAAAAAAGACGCAAGCCACATTTCTATGACTCACGCCTTTCTCTACTCATATTTTCGTCATCCAGACTTTTAACTCTGCTTCTGATAATTTACTGATGACAACAGATCTTGCAGATGCATTACTTTCCACAGCACTCCACAATGGCTTTTTCCACGTCTTCTATCTGAAATGGTTTTGCCAGATGTGCAGTCATGCCGGCTGCGAGACATCTTTTTGCATCTTCCTCAAATGCATTTGCAGTCATTGCAATGATCGGAATTATTTTTGCATCCGCCCTGTCCATAGCACGTATGGCTTTTGTTGCTGCAATACCATCCATAACAGGCATCATGACATCCATCAATATGGCATCAAAGGTTCCCGGAGGATTACTTTCGAAGTGCTCCACTGCCTGTCTGCCATTTTTTACAACTGTAACCTTCGCACCGTCATCTGTCAGCAGCATTTCTACGATTTCTGCATTAAGCTCATTATCCTCGGCTGCCAGCAGATGCAATCCACGAATATCATATTTCTCAGCAATTTCCTTATCCTTTTTCTGTTCCCGCGCAATCTCAAAAGGAATAGTAATGACAAACACAGACCCAACTCCCACCTGACTTGTCACTTCAATACTTCCATTCATCTGCTCAATCAATCCCCTGGCGATCGCCATTCCCAGACCGGTTCCCTGATAAACACTCCGTGCATCTGTTTTTTCCTGTGAAAACGGATCAAAAATGCGGCTCAGGAACTCCGGACTCATCCCTATACCTGTATCAGAAATCGTCCATCTGTATGTACAGATTCCATCATGTACATCTGCTGCCTCCATTACCGTATTAATCTTTCCTCCCGGCCGGTTATACTTAATACAGTTTCCATAGATATTCAGAAAAATCTGACGAAGATGCAGTGAGCTTCCATAGACATACGGATAAGGAATATCCTCCTTATTTTTCTCATAAATCCACTGAATATCCCCATCTGCTGCCTTGTGCGTGATAATGCTCTCAATCTCATAGATCAGGTCTTTGAGGCAGATGTATTCATGTGTCAGAACAATATGACCTTCCTCTATTTTACTCATCTGCAGAACATCATTGATAAGGGAAAGCAGGTAATCCGCTGCTATCTTCATCTTTTTATGATTTTCCTGTATCAGTGCTTTATCCTCAAAATGAGTCTCATCAATCTTTAACAGACCAATAATACCATTCAAAGGTGTCCTGATATCATGGCTCATACGGCTGAGGAAATTCGTTTTTGCCCTGCTCTCGGCACGCATCTCATTGAATGCGGCCTGAAGGCGCGCCTGTTCCTGCTCATCCCGTTCATGTCTCTGTGTAGTATCCTGCAACAGAATGATTGCATAGATCATGGGTACCTCAGCAAGGATTTCTGTATCAAACACTACCACTCTGGTCATAAGAACTGTTTTCTGTACCCAGCGGATACTTCCATCGTCTTCGCGGGCACAATACTCCACAGACATATTTGTTTCTCCGTTCTCAAACCTCTTACGAAGCTTTTCACAATTATCGGTCATACAATAACCTGCAATTGTTTCCTGGGTGATTTTTTTCTCATATTCCCAGCAGTAATCCTGATAAGAACATGGAAGCGGGTAGTCCATAAAAAGTTCCCGGCTCTTCTGTTCTTTTCCATTCAGTACGATCCTTCTTTCCAGAACATCCTTTGTCAGATTTACTGTATAAATCACATCTGACAATTCCAGAAGCGCGTCCACATAGCTGTCATTTTCCAGGATTGACTGTTTCAGTTGTTCATAATAGAGATGCAGCTGCTCCTTTGCCCCTGTCTGACCTTCAGAAGTCTTTCGGATGGTTTCAAATGCCAGGAGAAAATGATGCAGCTTTTTATCCTCATCCCAGTCCACCGGAATCAGTGTCAGGCGGTTATATGCCCCCTGTTTTCCGATATTATACTCATATTCCAGCACATCTTCCTTCGTATGCATCTTCTTTTGAAGCTCCGAAATCTCCAGCCCTTCACGGATATCTGCCTGACAGGACTTTTCAATCTGTTCCTCTATAATCTGTTCCACAGCACCGGAATATGCACCATCAGAAGCCAGGAAAAAATTTTCACTGGAACGAATCGCCCGATAGGTATCCATCCTGGCATCACAATACAGACAGTCTGAGAAATTACTGCCGTGCTGATTAAGCAGCTTTAACAGCTGATATCTCTGATGCTTTTCTGCTGCGGCCTCTTCCCTTTTTACATGATTCTTATTGATATACATGTTTTTGTCTGCGCAGTTAAACAGTTCTCTCATTGTACTTCCGGGAAAATCGCCGGCCAGTGCAAATCCCACCGCATAGCTTAGGGGAGTATCCGGATACACTCTGGATTCCTCTGTCATATCCCTGCGCACCTTTTCAAGACACTGTGTCATCTGTTCCCTGTCCAGTCCATGGGTAACTGCAAGAAATTCATCTCCACCTGCTCTTCCCACAAACTGCTCAGCCGGCATGGAATCCCGCAGGCAGATAGCAAATCTACGGATATAGGCATCACCGGCTTCATGTCCTCTGCTGTCATTAATACGCCGGAGATTATTAAGATCAAAACTACAGACACCGATATCTGCACCCGGTTCTTCCTCATTCAGCAATTCTTCACATTTATTTTTGTTCGGAAGTCCCGTCGCATCATCCAGATATACCTTTCGCTGCAACAAACGGTTCATTGCCGCATATTGTATTGCTTTTATAAATTCATATCCAATCAGCAGCATCAGCACAACAATATCTGCTGTGATATATTTTTCAAGCAATGATAAGGATGTGGCTTTTTTCTGCGAATATTTTTCAGCCAGACCTGTTGCTTCATCACAGATCACAAAAAACTCTTCACTTTCCGGAATAATATCTGTGTTCTTGGCCCCTTTGAACCTCACAAGATGAATTTTCTTATATAGGTCAGAGAATTTATCATCCAGTTCCTGCATTTTATTCTGAAAATCAACATCATCAAGACGCACAAGATTTAATTCATCATTTCCATTTCGCAAACCATCAATAAAAGTTCTTATCTCATGGATCATCTCATTTTCCTGCCGCGTGGAAAGCTCCAGTTTTATGAGTCTCTGTGTCTCTCCCCTGACTAAACCGGTATAATTTACAATACGGGCCGTTCCCTGAATATCTGAGACAATTCCCATCATTATGATAATAAGGATAGCCAGAATAACTGCCAGAACACCGATACTGATCTGAATAATACTTGATTTCTTTTTCTTATTCTTTACTTCGGACATGGCCCTCCCCCTTCTTGTTTTATTCTGGAAAAGTACTTTCTGTACTCTATCTATTTTACCGTACTTTTTTCATTATGCCTACTCAAATTTGAATGTATTTATTTATAAACAGGCAAAAACACCCGGCAAAATTACTTTTCGTAATCTGCCGGGTGTTCTCTTTTTCAGTTTTTTATTTGACTGCTCCGGTAATACCTTCTGCAAACTGTTTCTGTAATACAAAGAATACGATCATTGTAGGAATGGAACAGAACAATACACCGCACATCAGCATACCATAATCTGTCACATAACCTGTGATCAGATTGGCGATCAGCATTGGCATGGTCATTGCCTTGTTGTCTGTCATGATTACCTTTGGCCACAGATAAGAGTTCCATGCATTCATAAAGGTAATAACAGCAGCTGCCGCATATGTAGATTTCATTGTAGGAATGAACATCTGGAAGAAAATCCTCACTTCGCTGAGTCCGTCAATACGTGCAGCTTCAATAATATCAACCGGGAATGATCTGGCATTCTGACGGAACATCATGATCATAAACGGTGTGGAAATAATCGGAAGGATAAAACCTACTGCTGTATTCAGAAGTCCCGCCTTGGAAAACATTTTGAACAACGGAACCATAGTTGCAACCTGCGGAACCATCATAGCCAGAAGCAGGATTGAAAATACTCTGTCTTTCCACTTATCATGGTAAACTTCAAATCCGTAACCTGCAATAGAGCAGACCAGAAGACAGATCACTGTAGTAAGGATTGCATAAAAGAAAGAGTTTCCAAGTGCTCTCCACAGTGGCTGCTGGGCTGTAAGATTACGGAAGTTTTCCATAAAATGGCTTCCCGGAATGATTCGTCCACGTGACACATCTGTGGATGTATTAGTTGCGGCTGAGATCATCCAGTATAACGGGAATACTGAAATAAATGACACGATGATCAGAAAAATATAGGTTGGGATCAATCTTCTCTGAATGGCTGATTTGTTTTTCTTAGTCACGTGTATCACCTACTTTCAAATTAATAAATGCAAGTACAGCTACCATAATGAATATGATAAATGACATTGCTGCTGCATATCCAAAGTTTGGTACGTTAATAAAACATGTATTGTAAATATAGTGGGACATTGTGATTGTTGAGTTTGCCGGTCCACCCTTTGTCAGGTTGACAGACTCATCGAACAACTGCAGTGTACCATTAATTGACATGATGAATGTCATGATAATTGTCGGTTTCAGAAGCGGAACTGTAATCTTCCAGAAAGTCTTCCAGCCATTGGCACCGTCAATCTTGGCTGCTTCATATACAGAATATTCGATATTCTGAAGTCCTGCCAGATAGAACACCATGTTATATCCTGTCCATCTCCAGATCAGCGCAAGGATAATTACAATCTTGGCACTGGCGGAATTTCCCAGGAAATTATAGCCGGTAGATAAGATTCCAAGTTTGATCAGAATACTATTGATCAGACCATCTGTAGCAAACATGGAACGGAAGATCAACGAATAAGATACCAGGGATGTCGCACATGGAAGAAATACACAGGTACGGAAAAATCCCTTAAATTTCAAATCTTTGTTATTCAGAAGCTGTGCCAGAAGAATTGCCAGTATCAGCATGATTGGCACCTGAATGATCAGATACAGGAATGTATTTGCAATAGACTGCTGAAATACCTTGTCTGCCAGAATACGTTTATAGTTGCTGAAGATCGGATCTGCAAATCTCATATTTGCTCCGGCTCCGGTCTGCAAGGAAATGATAAATGCACGTATCATTGGATAAAAGCTCATGATTGCGATCATGATAGTTGCAGGGGCCAGAAACATCCATCCTGCAGCTCTCTGCTTGCCAAGCAGAGACATACCTTTTTTCTTGGAATTCACGTGAACTCCTCCTTTCAAAAAACTCTGTAACTGTTCAGCATTTTGCCGGACAATTACCAACTCTTTGCAGTAAAATGGGGGACTGCTGGCAGTCCCCCGCACTTACCTGTTTTCATTCACTTAATTACTGTCTACAGATTGCTTCACAGTTTCACTGTTCCCGCAATCCTGACATCATCTGATCCTGCGATCAGAATTTATTCAGTCATCTTGAATGCCAGAGTATCCTGAGCTTCCTGAAGAGCATCTTCTACAGATGTACCGTTTACAATATTTACAACTGCTGTGTTGACACATTCTCTTGCTTCATAGTGATACGGTGTTTTTGTGAACTCCGGAATATGAGAAGAGTATTCTACAATTGTTGAGAAGATTGGCTGTCCACCGAAAAATTCATTTGGCTCGTTGTAAACCTCAGATTCACCTGCCGGCAGATAACAGGAGATTGCACCTGCTTCCGGAAGGATTGCATCATAGAACTCTGTACTGGAACCAAATGTGCTTGCAAGGAAATCTTCTGCGAGTTCTACATTCTGGCAGTTGGATGTAATATACCAGGAAGATCCACCATTGTTTGCATAGTTTGTGGCTGTATCAACATCATCTACTTTAGGCATTGTTGTAATCTGCCACAGACCCTTCTGGTCTTCTGTAGACATCAGAGTAGCTGTGATCCAGTTACCATTTACGATACCTGCTGCCTCACCGCCTGTAATAGTAGCGATATATTCATCCCAGTTATTTACAAGTTTAACAACGTCATTCTTAACCAGATCTACATAAAGATTGATACATTTCTCTGCCACTTCATTGCCTACGATGTAAGCTTCGCCATCTTCGTTTACGAAGTTAGCTCCGCAGGACTGCATCATCATCATCAGAGTATCGCCGCCTGTAGCTTCACTTGTAAGAAGATATTTGCCTGTTTTTTCATGAACATCTTTACCGATTTCCATGAATTTGGACCATGTGATATCTGTCAGATCATCAATTGTATATCCTGATTCATCAAGGATATCTGTACGATAGCATGCAATAACAGCACCGTTATCAAACGGAACACCATAGTGTGTATCATCTACCATGGAATAGGACTGTTTCAGTTTACCAAAATCATCCCAGTTAATGTTGATATCTTTCAGATCTGTGAACGCATCCGGATAGCTCTTCAGATATTTCTGATAGCTGTTGTCCTGCATAAGAACGATATCAGGAAGTGTGCTGTAATCGCCTGCATTTGCTGCTGTTGTCAGTTTAGTCTGGCAGTCATCAGAAGATGTCTCTATAATATCTACAGAAAATCCCTCATGATCTTTTGCATACTGATCTGCTGCGATCTGCATGGATTTGATATTGAAGTTCTGATCCCATGCCCATACGGTTAACTTGTTGTCATCATCAGATTTCGCTGAAACAACTGTAGCTGATCCTGCAAAGGATGCTACCATAGCACCGGTCATTAATACTGCGAGTAATTTTTTTCTCATATTTATGTCCTCCTTTATTAAGCTTATTCTTTCTTCCGAATCGCTTGTAAGCTAATTATAGCATCCGATTTTCAGGTATAGTTTGCATAACCGTACACATAATGTGCAATTTCGACCATTTTATGTATTTTGCACTATTTGAAATGCCAAAAAATCCGTTTTTTGTTCACTTTCTCATTTACACCGCTTTTGCCATGTCATTTTAATGATAAAAGCCACTTTCATGGACAAAAAATTATATTTTTTTGTCTTTGAAAATGACCTTTGTTCTTATTTCATAAATTTTTTATTAAATTTTTGTACATATTTTACAATTTTTAATTCATTTTATGCAAAATAGACTTTACCAGGACATTGTGTCTTCATCGCATGAAGCAGTTCCTCATTAAGATCAAGAAGCAGTTTTATCTTGTGCCCGTCTTCCCGGATAATCATTGTGTAGTAAGGAGTATCATCATCATAAGAGGTATAATCGTACTTTTTCAGTTTCTCCGTTCCGCCATTCCTTTTGTACCTTGCAACACTTTCATGCCAGTGCGGTGCCACTGTCTCCAGACTGCTCAACTCCAATATATGAGCTGTTTTGCGATACTTCTTGCCATAGATCACATCTATTTCAAACTGACCGTTTTCCATCGTGTATTCATAATCCTTCTGACTGAATATATCAAAGACAAAATACAGCCCTGCAAGCAGAAATCCCGGAAGCATAAATGCCTGGGAAATCGTGATTCCCATAACCACAAAAAGCACTGCAAAAACAATCATTACCACACGCAGGACTCCGGACATACTCTTTTTCTTTCTTGATACCTGCTCCACAATCTTATAGTTCATAACTTTTTACCATCCTTCCTCTGAATGAATATCGAAATCCAAAAGCTGCTGTTCATAATTCTCCGGCCGCTTTCTCCATTCAACCGGCGTCACTCCCATTATCTGTCTGAAGTTCCGGTTAAACGTTGAATTGGTCGTGAAACCACATTTGTGCGCAATATCTGCCACCGGTATATCTGTTGTCTGCAAAAATTCACAGGCAGTATGAATCCGCACAGAATTAATATACTCCAGAGGACTTACCTTCATATGCGATGTAAATACTCTTCTGAAATGAGTTTCACTGATGTGACAGATCTTCGCCAGATCCTCAATCCGAATGTCTTCCATATAGTGATAAGAAACAAAATCCAGTACGCGGGTGATCATATTTGTAAGTTTTCCTGTTTCCTCTTCCACCCTGTCTTCCGGTGATGCCCGGTTCAGTCTAGCAATTTCTACAAGTAGTGCCGCAAGAACTCCACTGGATTCTTCAATATAAAATTCTTCTCCTTCACGCATGATATTCATAATCTTAAGAATTTTTTCAGCTATGGAGGGAGACTCATTCTCTTTCAGAAATAAAGCCTTAGAATATATTCTCTGGATCATTTTTTCAGCCTTTACCGGATTGTTCAGAAATTTTTTCATAAAACCTTCCACATCTATGAAAAGATACTCCCATTTACTAACCGTACCCAGATCACTGTTAGTCGTATGAGCATAATTGGGCGGAATCACCGTAAATTCTCTTCCCGAAAACCGCATTTCAGCCTCACCAAACGCCATAAATCCATCCCCTTCATAGCAGAAACCAATCTCCAGGTAATTGTGAAAATGAAGATAATCCACATCATTTCCATAATTCTGAACCCACTTCTGCCCCAGAAGAGCCAGAATCGGACTTCCGGCAGGCATCTGGTAATAGCGGAATTCCATCTTCGGTTTTCTTCTCTTCTTTGCCATACAGTCACCTCATTTTCTGTTCTGCATTTTCACAATATGATTTTACCAGTTTTTTATATATTTTTCGATATTTTTATACATTTTCCAACAAAAATATACAAAAACACCTGACAGACTACTTTTATAATCTGTCAGGTGTCCCTTTTCCATATCTGTTATTATCAATCTTTTTATTCATAGTCTCATGGCTGAACCCGAATAATTTTGACTGATGACAGTTCTATACATGCCTCTGATATCATTTTATTTTCTTCATGATTGTGGTTTTCTCTTGATTCCACACTGGATTGCATTTGTCGGACAGGCTTTGCGGCATCTTCCACAGCGGATACATTCCGGACTGTTGGAGTTTTCCACAGGGTCTACGATCATCTGGCATGCTTTTGCACATTTTCCGCATTTTATACACTTATCTTTATCCACTCTGTATTTATACAGAGAGACAGGATTAAAGACAGAATAAAGTGCTCCCAGGGGACAGATATATTTGCAGAACGGACGGTAGATCATAATGGAGAGAATGATCGTTATGATAAGGATCACATTCTTCCATATGTACAGCCAGCCCAGTGCACTGCGCATGGATTTATTCAAAAGCACCAGTGGCAGTCCGCCCTCCAGTGTTCCTGCCGGGCAGATCAGTTTGCAGAAATAGGGTGCCCCCTGTCCCATAATATCCACAAGGAACAATGGAAGCAGGATCACAAACACTGCAAAAATCACATATTTCAGCTTACGAAGCAGTTTATCTCCCTTGAATGTACGGATTTTCTTAGGAAATGGGATCTTATTTAACAAATCCTGGATCAGTCCAAAGGGGCAGAGAAAACCGCAGATCAGCCTTCCTAGCATAGCCCCGATGAAGATAAGAAATCCCACCACATAATAAGCCATTTTGAAATTCCAGCTCCCTATCACCGCCTGAAGGGAACCAATAGGACAGGCGCCAACAGCACCGGGACAGGAATAACAGTTCAGGCCCGGAACACAGGCATTTTTCAATTTGCCTGTGTAAATTTTGCCTGTGACAAAACCGGTAACATGACTGTTTGTAATGAACGCCCACAGTGCCTGAATTCCGTGGCGTGGCCACTCATTAATCTTCATATTTTTTGTATTTTGTTTCTTATTACTTTTGTTATCGCTGTTCTTTTTGTTACTCATGATAATTTATTTTCTTTCCATTCATATCTTATACACAGACTTATCTTATGACAATGTTTCAGTCAGGCGGATATTTGCAACCTCCGCAGAGGAACCTGCCTGATTCGGTTAAATCATCCTATTCCTACACATTCCATACAGATGTTAATGGCTTTTGTAAACACCACTGCCAGCTCTCCGCGGGAAATTCCATATCCCATAAAGCAGGCTCCCACAAGCATAAGAATCACAGCCGGCCATTTACTGTTCCATATTTTGCTGGTTTTTAATTTATTCATTTATTTTTCCTCTGTTACATTCGCCAGCTCTTTTTCCACAATTTCTTTCCACTCGTCCAGGCTGTGGCTTCCGGAGTAAGTCTCGCCTACAATATTTCCATTTTTGTCAACAAAGAATGTTTCCGGGAAAGCGGAGATTCCATTGAGACGTCCGTTCATCATTCCGGAATCCGGGATCAGGAATGGATAGGATGCCTTTGTTTTCTCCTGAATTACCTGAGCCTTTTTCACTGCTTCCTCATCCTGTTTTCCACCACTGCCTATTGTATCCCGTGTAACGCCTACTACTCCCACACCTTTATCCTTCATCTCCTGATAAAGCTTCTCCAGATCAGGAATCTCATTAATACATGGAGAACACCAGGTAGTAAAAACATTTACCATAGTCAGATCGTATTTGCTGAAGATATCCTGTGTATAGGTTTTTCCGTCAACTCCTGTTGTTTCAAATTTGCCTACATTTGTTCCTTCAGCTGCATCTGTACTGTCAGAAGTATCCTGCGGCTGGTCAAATGCAGAAAGCATCTGGAACGGGGTCATTTCTGTAAGTGTTACTTCAATCCCCTCCACATCCTTTAGCAGGTCTGCATCTGCATCCTTGTTTGTGCTGAGATAATATTTATATTTGCCGTCACTGCTGGTGCCCAGTTCTTTATGCTCTGTGCATCCGGTAATCGTATCCAGATCTTTCTGGGATTCCTCGTCATACATTCCGATCACACCTACTCTGCTGAGACTTTTCAGCCAGTCGTCATATCCGGTGCCCATCTTGTCCACCTCTGCATCCTTCTGCTCGTCTGTCAGGGTACACCAGCTGGCTGTGGCATATGTGACTGCCTCTGCATTGTCATCCCATCTCTCATCTGTAAACATGGAAATATTCTTCTTCTCCATCTGCTCTTTCAGGTCTTTGGAAATCCCTAATTTCATTCCAAGGAATGGATATTCATAAGTATCCTGTGCAGGCTGAGCAATCTCTGAGGGTTTGAAGGATTCAGCAATCAGACCCTCGGAAGCTGCCACACTGCCATCTTCTGCTGCCTGAACATCCTTACCATCCGTCTGGACTACACCTGCTTCATCTGCAGGCACTGCAAGAGCCTCCCCTGCATGTACAGTTACAATACCTCCCATAGATGTCACACTTAATACACCTGCTGCAAAAATCGCCATTAATCTCATTCTTCTGTTTTTCATTATAAGTAAACTCCCTTCATTTTTTACTGTTATGATTTTTATATTACCTTTAAGCCAAGCCGATAAAAGCACACACTTCTCTACTTGCTCCTGACCAAATAACTGCTTCACAGTTTAGTTGGTTAACCGGCATCGTTTTATTGATATGCACACATTATAGCATCTGAGAAATAAAATCTGTGTTAAGAAAATAACTTTTTTCAAAATTTTATTTCGTAGCCACTCACAGACGAATTTGAAACTTGTAAAAAAACTTTATAATCGGATATTTTAGAGGATTGCTATAATATGAAACATTTTCTTTTTTTACACGAATTTTATACTTCGTGTGATATGATAAAACTGATAATATATCAGAGTCAAAAATTCAAAAAGGAGACTATCATGCACATTTTAATTATAGAAGACGAAGAACAGCTCTGCCGTTCCATGGCAGAGGGACTCCGCATGGACGGATACGAAACAGATACCTGCTTTGACGGGGAAGAGGGACTGGAATTATGTATGACAGAGAATTACGACCTGATCCTTCTGGATCTGAACCTGCCGGGAATTGACGGTCTGGAAATCCTGCGTCAGTTCCGTACCTTCAATACCAATACTCCTGTTCTCATACTCTCCGCAAGAGTACAAATCCAGGATAAGGTGGAGGGTCTGGATCTGGGAGCCAACGATTACCTCACCAAACCATTTCATTTCGAGGAGCTGGAAGCCCGTATCCGCAGCCTTACCCGCCGTAAATTTATCCAGGAGGATGTTTGCCTGAGATGTAGCCGCATTACCTTTGACACACGCACAAGAGAAGCCAGTGTAGATGGCACACCTCTTGCTCTCACCAGAAAAGAAAGCGCACTTCTGGAATATTTTCTGCTTCACCGCAACCGGATCATCAGCCCTGAAGAAATGATCGAGCATCTCTGGGATGGCAGCGTGAACAGCTTCAGTAACTCCATCCGGGTGCATATTTCTTCTTTAAGAAAAAAACTGAGAACCGCCCTTGGATATGATCCTATACAGAATAAGATCGGACAAGGTTATATTATGGAGGACTAAATCTATGAAATTTTATTCAGAAAAACTTTCCCCCCGCAGGCTCTCACTCCAATGGCGGCTCACATTGCTGATCTCCGGACTGGTTATCACAGCCTGTGCACTGATGTATTTCTTCATCAGCCGTTCTGCTGTGACCGGTCTGGAAGGGATTTCCGACTATGTGGTTCTAGTCACCCCTGACAATTCAAACCCGATCTCTATCAATGTAGATCCAAAAATCCTCATCCCTGATCTGGAAAACCAGATCCAGAATACCAAAAATATTTTTCTGTTCCAGAGCATGATTGCCACAGGTATCATTATTCTTCTCAGCAGTATCTGTACCTGGTTTGTCACCAGAAGAGCCCTGGCCCCCCTACGCAGATTCAGCGACAGGATCAGCCAGGTACAGGCTCAGAATCTGTCTGAACCGCTGGAAGTCCCACTCTCAGAGGATGAGATCTCACGTCTGACCAGATCCTTTAATGACATGCTTGCACGCCTGGACAATGCATTCTCTGCACAGAAGCAGTTTGTGGCAAGTGCCGCACATGAGCTTCGCACGCCCTTAGCTGTAATGCAGACAAATCTGGAAGTTTTTTACAAGAAGCCGGAACACACACACCAGGAATACGACAGGCTTTTCACCATGCTTCAGGAACAGACCGGACGGCTTTCCCACCTTGCGGAAATCCTGCTGGACATGACAGGCCTTCAGACTGTAGAGCGTTCTGATACCATTTCCCTTGCAGCACTCACAGAAGAAGTTTTCTGCGATCTGGACCCGGTTGCAGAAAAGCATCAGATCCGGCTTATTCAGACAGAAGGTGACTGTACTGTTACAGGCAGCTATATCCTTCTGTACCGGGCAGTCTATAATCTGGTTGAAAATGCAATCAAATATAACCGGCCTTCCGGTTCCGTCACTGTAAATATTCATTCTGCAGAATCTGCAGTCCTGGAGGTAACTGACACAGGCATCGGTATCTCCCCTGAAAATCAGGAGAAAATCTTTGATCCCTTCTACCGTGTGGACAAATCCCGCAGCCGCGCCATGGGCGGCGCCGGTCTGGGTCTTGCCCTTGTAAGCGAGATTGCCAGACAGCACAACGGCCAGGTAAAAGTAACCCAGAGCAGCAAAAAAGGCAGCACCATTGCTCTGATACTGCCTGTAACAATCCTTTAAATCAACTGACCACTGATTTTGAATAACTGCGCATCGCATTCCCGTTACTTCAATGATGAGTTAGACGCGCAGTTATTCAAGTTCCATTCCATTATGAATTTTCCAATCCATTTTTTAACAAATGAGTCATCGTTCTACATATTTTGTGATGACAGATGTTATAATCTCCATATCAACCGGCTTCGCCACATGATCATCCATTCCGGCATTCAAAGCAGCCTGCACATCCTCTGCAAATGCATTTGCCGTCATTGCAATAATAGGTATTTTCTTTCCATCCGGACGGTCCGACAGATTTCTGATGGCTTTTGTCGTTTCATATCCATTCATTTCCGGCATCATAATATCCATCAAAATCAGATCAAAAGTCCCCGGATCTGTATTGCAAAACTGTGTCAGGGCAGATTTACCATCTACAGCCCTGGTTACAATCATCCCTTTTTCTTCCAATAGTACTATTGCTATTTCCGCGTTTAAATCATTGTCCTCAGCCAAAAGAACATGCAAACCATGTAAATCCATATCTTTCTTTAACTTTTCTTTCTCTTCAGTTTCTACATGTTCTGCTATAAGCAGAGGGATTTCCACAGTAAATGTTGAGCCAACACCCTGTCTGCTGCTGACCTCAATTTTTCCACCCATAAGATCTACATACTGTTTAGCAATCGCCATTCCCAGTCCGGTTCCCTTATAACTGGTTCTTGCTCCATTATTTTCCTGACTGAACTCATCAAATATTCTGGTCTGGAACTCCTCACTCATACCAATTCCGGTATCCGATATACGATAGCGTACGATTATATGATGCTCATCATTACCCGGAGCGTTTTCTGCAACAAGTGAAATGCTACCTCCGTCTTTTGTAAATTTGACTGCATTGCTGATAATGTTAAGCAATACTTCCCTTATTCTGAGTTCATCCGCCATCACATAAGGAGTTTTTAGTTCTTCTCTTGAAACATACAAGTTAAGATCACGGTTTTCTATATATCCCCTTGCAATCGACAAAACAGTATTTATCATATCCCTGAGATCTGCCGGTACCGGTTTATATTCCAGTTTACCACTTTCAATGTGGCTGATATCCAGCACATCATTAATAAGCGTCATCAAATATTCTGAACTCTGCCTGATCTTTTTCAGACAGTTCTCCACCTCTTTGTCCGGTTTCCTCTTCATAGCAATATCTGTAAATCCAACAATTGCATTCATCGGTGTCCTGATGTCATGGGACATATGATTCAGGAACGTTGTTTTTGCAATATTCGCCGCATTTGCATTCTGTGCTTCTTTCAGGGCTTCCATCTGTTTTTTTCTGCTTACTGAAAGGGAATAAACCAGAAGAAGCAGTACAAAAATAATCACAGATGAAACTCCGACAGCCAAGCCTGCATACTCCGCAAGGACATCCTGTAAGGTCATTTTCTTTTCCGAAACAGAATTCTGTGCAAGGACAACACCATTTAAAATATTGGAGGACTGCTCAATTGCTTTATTGATAATAGTAGCTGCTCTTCTATTTTCTCTCGTCGTGAACATTCCCAATTCCTGCCGTTTTGCCATTTCTGCAAATGACAGACTTTTGGTCAATGAACTTTCATTAAGAAGATTAATCTTTGAAGATGGAATAACAGTTGCTCCCACTTTTCCATTTGCTACTGCCTCCAGGCATTCTTCCTGTGTGCCATATTGTTTAATTTCTGAATCCGGAAAAAGAAGAGACACCATCAATTCAGAATACAATGAGGTCTCTGTCGCTGCGATTGTAGAGAGACTGTTGCTATATTCATTTCCTTTGTAAATAACAACCGGCGTAATATCAAAGATTTCATCCGTCAAAACCACCTGAAACTGTTCCTGTGTATAAAAATCCTGAATGATAGGACCTGCAATATCTATTTTGCCAGATTGCAATTCCTCATTCATCTCTTCTCCCGTGGAACATGGAACTGCCTTGATCATAATTTTATATTTTTCCTGAACCGTATCCAGAACGGTTCCAAGGATTCCTGTCAGTTTCCCATTTTCTTCACCACAAAAAGGAAGATTATCCTTTAGATATCCCACACGGATTGTGTTTTCATGTGCATCCAGCCATTGTTTTTCTTCCTTGTTGAGTTCATATTTTATGGCCGCTTTTCCTTCATAACGGGCATACAGCTTGCTACTGTAGTCCGTTTCTGGATTGTTGATTTCTTCCAGGGCAGAATTTAATTCCTTTAACAGATCCGGTCTGGATTTTGATACACCGAAATAACAGTCACTTGCACCGATATTGGCAACGGTAATAAAATCGCTGTTGACAGACAGCGCCGGGATTACAAGTGCATCCAGTTCATCTGCATCCAGTTTTTCTATCATTTCATCATAGTCTTTACAGCCAACCACCTCTGCCTGAATCTGATTGCTGTCCAGCCATTTTTCCAGAAGTTCTTTCTGATAGCTTCCATCTGCTGCACCAATACGACAGCCATTCATCTGCTTTGGATCACCATCCGTAAGATCTGTATGATCTTCCCGGGTATAGATCCAATATCTCTCTGTTCCTGCGGCATAGGTCGAAAAATCGATAGATTCTGCTCTTTTCGGTGTATAACTGACACTTCCAAGTATATCTATTTCCCCATCTGCCAGCATATCCAGACACTCTTTAAATGAGCCATAGACATATTCATACTTCCAACCGGTTATATAAGAAATCTTCTGGAGATACTCATAGCCTGCTCCCTGCTTGTGTTCCCCATAGCCGCCTTCCTGAAAATTGGCATATGGGAAATACCCAACTCTCACGGTTTTATTCTCTTCCTCTATTACCTGAGTTGTTTTCCCGTCACTTTTAATTTCTGACGCATAAGCAGAAAGCGGCACAAAAAGTAACACGATAAGTATTAAAATGCTCAAACATAATCTTTTTTTCTTGCCTTTTTTTCTTATCCGTTTTTCTATCTTTCTGTTCATTCATTTCCTCTTTATTATCCATTCATGCCGGCTGTCAGAAAACAAATCTGTTTTTCACCGGGCTGTGTAATAAAATCGTATCGCATCTATCACTTTCTCCATCTGAAGCGGTTTTGAAAAATGTTCGTTCATTCCTGCTGCTTTACTCTGTGCAATATCATCAAGAAAGGCATTAGCTGTCATAGCAAAGATGGGGATGGTTTCCGCATCCCTTCGATCTAGCTTTCTGATTCTACGGGTAGCTTCCAGACCTCCCATTTGTGGCATCATCAGATCCATCAGGATCACATCAAAGTATCCGGGCTCTGAATTCTCAAATATTTCTACAGCTTCCCGTCCATTCCATGCCTTTGTCACTATCATTTTTTCTTCTTTCAGCAGGAACTCAGCAATTTCCATATTCAGCTCATTGTCTTCCGCCAGCAGAACCTGAATTCCTTCCACTGAACAGTTCTGATACATCTGGGATCTCTTTTCCGATTCCTCAGCAGAGATTTCAAAAGAAATATGAAGAATAAATTTAGTTCCCTTTCCCTGTATACTCTCAAAGGAAAGGGTTCCACCCTGCAGCTCTATCAGCTTTCTGGCAATGGCAAGTCCCAGACCGGTACCTGCATAATTTGTTCTGGCTGACTGCCCTTCCTGGGCAAAAGGCTCAAATGCCTTTTTCTGAAATTCCTCACTCATGCCGATTCCGGTATCTGTACAGGTCAGTTCATATTCCGCAGTGGTATCCGTATAGGAAACCTCACGACAGGTAACTGTCACAGAACCACCATCATAATTATATTTTACTGCATTGCTGCCGATATTCATCAATATCTGTTGGAAATGCACCGGACTTCCTATCAGCTGTGTATGGATGATTTCTCCATCTTCTACATAATAATTAATGCCGGATTCATTTGCCTGCATCCTGGTGATTTCATTCGTGTTATGCAAAAGTTCCAGCAGATTAAAGTGCTTTCTCTCCAGCTGTATATTGCCGGATTCCAGCTTATTCATATCCAGCACATCATTGACAAGGTTTAAAAGATAACCGGAAGCAGTCCTGATTTTGGTACGTGCTTCCTGCTGAAGCTCCAGATCATCGGGATAACGGTCTGCAATATCCACACATCCCTGAATCCCGTTGATCGGTGTGCGGATATCATGACTCATTCTCCTAAGGAAATCTGTCTTTGCCAGATTGGCTTTCTCAGCCTCCTGGGCAGTTCTTCTCAGTTCTTCCCGGCTCTCCAGCTCAGATATTTTCTGGTCATTAATATCTCTCGTCACATAGAGAACATTGGTCACTTCCCCTGCTTCGTTTCGCAGTTTCACAATAAATCTGGCCTGGTGCCAGACTCCGGTTATGGCTCTGTATTCTGTGGAAATCTCCTCTCTGTTCTTCAGACGTTCTGCCAGCGTGGAAACATCCAGGAATTCTCTCATTCTTTCCTGAAATTCGGGAGCTACGATTTTCTCTCTGGCTTTTGTAAACTGAACAGAAATCTTTCCACTTCTGCCGGTCAGACGGTGCATGGATTCCTTGCTGGAAATCTCCTCATAGGTATCATGGATCAGATCCATCCGGTAGATGATCCAGTACATTTTGCTGATTGCAGAGATAATCTCATTATTCATTTTCAGATCAGCCATAGTCTCTTCCATCTGCTGCTTCTTTTTCATATCCTCCTGCACAATATCATCAATATAGCGAAATCCCATAATGATCTTATAATCATCTCTGTTGCCTGTCTCCAGACGGATCACCTGCAATTCAAAATACTCATGCCCGGCATGGTTTTTCACTGACTGATAACGATATGCAAAACGTTTGTGATTCCGCAGATACTCTATGAGAGCGTGACGTTCCATCTTCCGGAGAAAATCCGGTGCTGATTCCCGGATTACATAATGATCATAATAATATCTGATTCCAGAGGTATAACTGGATTTCAGCTCCGGCATCTCATCAATCTCTGCCCAATTGGAATGTATGCTCTGTTTGATCATTTCCAGAGTATCATTTGCCAGATCACATAAATAAAATGAGGTATAATCTACGCAGAGAGCTTCCAGGATATGCTTCTCCTTCTGAAGTTCCTCCAGATTGCTCTCCAGTGTTTTCTGTTTTTCCTCAAGCATCCTGAACATACGCAGATTATTCAGTGTACTGGCAAGATGTCCGCCTGCATTGGAAAGAAGCGATATGGAAACACCGGGATTAACCAGCTCCGGATTATCCAGACCGATAAAACCGCTCAACTGCGTATTTGCAAACAAAGGTAAAACCAGCAGAGAATGAATGTCCTGAACCTTCAGGATATCATATTCCGAAGGCATGGTTTCGCGTATTTTCTCCAGATCATGAATAATTATGGTTTCTCCACGAAGAAATTTCTCATGCCACACCGGCATACTATCGACAGAAATACGAATCAGATTGTCAATCTGTGGGATGATCCCTTCTCTGCACCATTCGAAGGTATTGCTGTAATAATCCTGCTTTTCAGACATCAGTTCAAAAATATATACTCTGTCTGCATCTGTATATTCACCAGTGTATTGAAGCAATGCAGGAATACAGTCCTTCACTTCTTTCTCATTCGATGCCTGATTGATGTCTGATATCAGAGACAGAATCTGATTCAGCAGTTCCAGCTTTTTGTTAAATTGTCTGTAGTTAATCTCATGTTCTTCACTCTTATTATCATTTGCCTTAAACTTTTTCATATAATCTCCCAACATCATCATATAGAAAATATCACCTATCATATCACATTTGCCGTCATTGCAATGATAGGTATGCATGTTTTATCCTTATCTGGCAGATACCTGTTTGCCTGCGTTGCTTTATAACTGTTCATTTTGGACATCGGGAGGATTCTGATGAAGCATTCTACGTTTTCCTGTATCCTCAAAACAAGCTGATTCATTTTTCTTACTTGAAAGAACAATGTTTATCACTTTAACACAAAACTCACTTTAGGTTATTCTGTAATGTATTGATCAATTCTTCAATAACTATCGGCTTGGATAAAAATCCATTCATACCACATGCCAGTGCTTTCTTTCTGTCTTCGTCAAAAGCATTGGCAGTCATGGCAAGGATCGTGATTCCCGCCAGTGAAGGATCATCCAGTGAACGGATCTGCTCAGTAGCCTCATATCCATTCATTACAGGCATCTGCACATCCATAAGCACCAGGTCATAATCACCTTGTGTTGAATTCTTAACTTTCTCCACAGCCTCTGCTCCATCTTCCGCTGTATCAACCCGAAAACCATATTCACTAAGGAGCGCTACTGCAATTTCACTGTTCAGTTCATTATCTTCCACAAGCAGTATGCGCCTGCCTCTGAAATCTGAATCTGCTGCCGGAAGGATATTATCCTCTGCCTCAGCCTGCTTCTGGCCGATAGCAGCCATCAGAGTCTCTCTGATATCTGACATAAACATAGGTTTGGCACAGAATGCAGTCACCCCTGCTGCCCTGGCTTCCACTTCAATATCTGACCAGTCATAAGCAGTCAGGATAATGATCGGCGTATCGTCACCAAGACTGCGGATCTGACGGGTAACTTCAATGCCGTTCATATCCGGAAGACGCCAGTCAATGATATAAGCATGGAATGCATCACCCATTTCCACAGACTGTCGTGCGCGGAGAACAGCCTCCTTACCGGAAAGTGTCCATTCCGAACGCATTCCAACCTTCACAAGCATCTTAGTCACACTGTCACAGGTATTGAAATCATCGTCTACGACCAATGCCTTCAGACCTTCCAGCTCTGCGATTTTCTCTATACGGTGGTTCTCAGGCTGAATCCGCAATGGCAGACGGATAATAAATTCAGTACCTTTGCCCTGTTCTGTCTGAACCTCAATGGTTCCGCCCATCATATCCACGATGTTCTTGGTAATGGCCATGCCCAGTCCTGTACCCTGAGTCCTGCTTACAGTGGAAGTCCGCTCTCTCTCAAAAGGAGAAAAGATCTTCTGTACAAATTTCTGACTCATGCCGATTCCGTTATCCTTTACCCGGATTTCGTACAATTCACAGCCTCTCTGTGTACCCGGATACTCTCTCAGCCGGACAGAAACGGTTCCGCCTGCAGGAGTAAACTTGATCGCATTGGACAAAAGATTCAGGAGCACCTGATTCAGCCTCGTCTTGTCACAATAAACATCCTCATTGGTAACATCCATGACATCCATGTAAAGCTCCAGCTGTTTCGCATGGATCTGTCCGCTGATAATGGTTTTCAGATCATGAAGAACCTCTGACAGACTGACTTCCGTTTCTTCCAGATGAATCTTTCCGCTCTCAATACGGCTCATATCCAGGATATCATTGATCAGTGAGAGCAGATGATTACTGGAGGAAAGAATCTTACCCAGATAATCCCGTACCCTTTCTTTATCATCAATGTTGCTTACAGCCAGTGTGGTAAAACCAATGATCGCATTCATTGGTGTCCGGATATCGTGAGACATATTGGAAAGGAAGGTGCTCTTTGCCTTGTTTGCAGTCTCCGCAGCGCGGACCGCCTCAGAAAGCGCCTGATTCATTTTTCTGTCAGAGGTACGATCTGACATAACCAGGATATATTTCTTTTTCCCGTTTACCTCGCTGCCCATTGCAACATTATGAAACCAGCGGTGTTCTCCTGTTTTCTGATGAACATATTCAAAATCCCATTCCTGCTGCTCATGAACCTGGATTTCTTCCAGATAATTCTTCTCCGGATCTTCAACATCCCCGGGATGCAGTTTTCCCAGGACACAAATATCTTTACGGATCTGTTCTACTGTAATACCCAGCAATTTTTCCACATTGGGACTGACGTAATCTGCTTTATATGTTTTGGCATCCAGCATCAGGAAAACATCATCCACACTCATTGACAGCTTTTGAAACAGCTCGTCCCTGTAAAGGATCTCCGTATCCTTTCTCTTCAGGTTTACCCTGTTTTTCCAGAGAATAATTCCAATAAAAAGACCGGCAATACACACCGCTACTGCACTTACAAGCAGCATAGTGCTACGCTGCAGAACATTCATACTGGCATTAACGATATCAGCCTGGACAAGTCCCAGAAAGATCCAGTCCTGAGGTTTGGATTTCTCATAGACCAGATAGTAATCCTTTCCATCCAGATTTATCAGCATTGCATCTGTATGTCCTTCCTTAAACTCTTCTGAAAGTTTAAGGATCTCTTTTTCAGACATATTGGAATGCTCTCTCAGAATCCCAAAGAAATTATACACCTCTCCCCATGACTCAGAGGAATGATCCACAACAACACGACCATCCGGATGAACCACATAACTCTGGGCATTTCCATTAAAAGCAGAAATATTCAGCACATTTACGATATCGGAGTTTTCATAGGCAATGGCAATTGCATCATATTCAAAGCCCTGATAACTTCCATGAGGCTTGGGAGTGGCAAAAACAAGGAGCTGGGATTTTCCGGGAACTGTTGCATTGGTTATCACATCATTTCCCTGCCGGATCTCATCTTCAATATTTTCCTGTAATCCCAGATAGCCGGTTTCACCTGTTACCATCTTATAGTTCCCGTCCGCTGACAGGAAATAAAAATCTAAAAAGCCTGCATCTTCCTGTGCTTTCTCTATATACTCACGAATTTCACTTTCATCGGAAGTATTCTGCAGATATTCCCCCCATATATGGAGATAAGTCAGATTCTTATTTGTCAGCTCACTTAGCATATTATCAGACTGATGAAAAATTTCTGTCAGGTGAGAAACACTTTCCTCATAAACAGTCTTCGATACAAACTCCAAATATCGGAAAACAGTCAAAAGGATTCCAATGAATAGAACAATAAGAACTGCTGTATTCCATCGTTTTCTCACAACCCGTTTCTTTCTGTTTGTATTATGATTCTTAACATCCATTCTTCTCACCTCAGAGTAATATAGTCTTCAGGCTCTGCAAGAATGGCATTACCATCTGAAACATATGTTGTCCAGGTATCTTCCACAGAGGTATCCCCTCCATCAAATGCAATATTTTCCTCTGCCGCATAAGCTTCCATATATTGTGGTTCTGCAAGGCAGGTCACAGTAAAAGTATCCTTGTCCTGAATCTGTTTTCCATTCTTTGTAACTTTACTCAATGTATAACCATCATCCGTTTCCTTAATTTCTACAGAAATACCACTGAACACAGGCAGAGAGCCTCGATTAAAGGGGATAAAGCCTCCCTGGCAGCCTTCTACGAAGTTTCTGACCGTTTCCTTCAGTTCTGCCCCACTTATTTCGCTGCTATAAGCGGAAAGCTCGTTTGGCATGATCATGTCGCCCGCCATTTTTTCTGTATAACCGGCCTTCAGTACATTTCCTGTAAAGCTGTTTCCTGTTGCAATCAGCACATCCGTCCCATAAATACCGCGCAAAGTGTTTGCCATAACAGAATAGGCTTCATTGCCTCCGCTGGTATGGAAGCGATTGGAATAAGTTTTCTTTGAATCCAGCACAATATCCTCAGAAGTGGATTTTTCCTCAAGAAGCTGGGTGTTAAATGACTGATAAGCCTGCTCTGCATTATATTCTCCTGAAATCATCTTAGACACCACATCCCTGGAAATGGAGAAAAAGTCATTTGACGCAATACGGATATACATATGGTTTTCTTCAATCACAGGTTTCACATCCTTCAGATATTCTGTAAGCTTGAGACCCACATCCTGGCTGTAGCTTAACAGATCCTGTCCATCATAAATGATCCGGTTCTGCGCATCCTCTGAAAGCATTGTGTTCAGTACCTTCATTGCTTTCTGCCGGCGTGTTTCATCCTTTGTCAGGTCACGGTTTAAAGCTATCTGGAAATATGGTGTAGTCATCAGCCACTTTTCGCCGTTCTGCTGAAAGAATGGCAGGAATGTTGTGTTAATCCCCTGATCCTGGAACATTTTTACGCCGGAAGAACTGCCGAAGTACATGGCAAGCTTACCACTTTTGTACATCTCAACCACATCATCATAATTCATATCCAGATCATCCTGGCTCAGCCCTGTATCCTGAATAAACTGCTCCATACGTTCAAAAGCCTCCGGCCAGACGGTACTGTCCAGACCTTCTCTCTTTGTATTATCCGGGTCACTGTAGGTGGTACGCCACTTACGTCCATCCACAGAAGACAGCTCTGATGCAGACAGACCCTGCAGTGTTTCCATACAGGTATAATCATAGTAATAGTCTGCAGTAAACCCACGGATACCCACCTCATCAAATGCCTGGCAGGCAGAAACGAAGCTTTCATAATCCGTTGGAAGAGGAATATCATACTTTTCAAAAAGGTCTTTGTTCACTACAAAGCCATGGGTATCTGCACACACAGGAAGCCAGTTTACGCTGCCATCCTGATTTCTGAAACTGTTAAGGTATGTATCATAGACAGCACCTGCCTCATTGGTTGTGGAAAGATCCATCAGGCTGTCCTTCAGGGGACTTGCATCATGGAGGGAAAACCTGCAGCAGGTTATAATATCCGGTAATCCGCCGTTTTCATCCAGAAAACGATAGAAATCCAGATTATTATTGCCTACTACAAATTCAATGTTGATATCCGGGAGCTGTTCCTGGATGTATGATGCATATTTTTCATACAGACTTGTGGTCCATAAATACACTGTGATGGTTTCTGCGTCTTCTTTTTCCGCACTTTTCCCGCCACAGCCAGACAGAAGTGACATAACCGTCACCATCACCAAAAGTACAGAAACTAACTTGTTCCATTTTTTCTTTTTCATTATAACTGCTCCCTCTGATTGTGTTTTACTAACTCATTGATTACTTTTACTAATAATTTCCTATCAACAGGCTTGGCAATATGTTCATCCATTCCCGCTTCCTTTGCTCTCATTCTGTCCTCAATGAACGCATTTGCTGTCATTGCAATGATCGGTATCACTTTTGCATCCTCTCTGTCCAGAGAGCGGATCATCTTTGCTGCTTCATATCCATTCATGACAGGCATCATAATATCCATAAGAATGACATCAAATTCACCAGGACTGCTTTTTCTGAATATGTCAACAGCCTCCTGTCCATTCCATGCTTTGGTCACCACAGTGCCTTCATTCCGAAGTACAAATTCTGCAATCTCCATATTCAGCTCATTATCCTCTGTCAGAAGAACATGGAGCCCCTGGATAGATGTTTCCGTTTTTTCTTCCGTTTCAGTCCTGTCCTTCCTATCTGTGTCAATCCGGAATGGAATCCGAATCACAAATGTAGTCCCTGTGCCTTCTTTACTTTCAAAGGAAATGGTTCCGCCCATTTTCTCCACCAGTTTTTTTGTAATTGGCATTCCAAGTCCTGTTCCGGCGAATTTTGTGCGGCTTCCTGCATGTTCCTGTGCAAATGGTTCAAAAATGCGTTTCTGGAATGCCTCTGTCATTCCAATCCCGGTATCTCTGCAGACAAATTCCAATGTGGTCATTGCTGTCTGTTCCGATGGGATTTCCCGACAGCTGATATAGACATATCCGTTTTCTTTGTTATATTTCACCGCATTGGACAGAATATTCATCAGAACCCGTTTTACATGCCCCGGACTTCCGATAAGATTCCAGTGTGTAACTTCTTTTTCTTCCCAAAGGATCCGGATATTCTGCTCTGTGGCCATCTGTTCGATCACACCCAGTATTTCCTCAGAAATACTGTTCAGATTAAATGGGATTTCTTCCAGAATCACTTCATCTGACTCCAGTTTGCTCATGTCCAGAACCTCGTTTATCAGTTCCAGCAACAGATGGGATGCCTCTTTGATCTTTGCCCTGCATTCCGTCTGTTTCTTCATATCCTCTGCATAATGGTCTGCCACATCGATCATGCCGCAGATTCCATTGATCGGTGTCCGGATATCATGGCTCATTCGCTGTAGAAACTCGGTTTTTGCCTCATTGGCTGCTTCTGCTTTTTTTGCTGCTCTCAGAAGTTCTGCTTTATATTTTTCATCTTTTTCCTGTTCATGTTTCCGGTGTGCCAGATCCGCTCTGTATCCCCAGAAGCAGAATATACCGAATATGAGTAAATAAAGAAAAACGACAGCTGTTACACTTAGCAGCAGGTTACGGAATACTTCTGTATCCGGAAGATATGCGTAGATATAATAATCACGCTGCTTCAGCATGATTCCATAACATCCGGTTCCTTCCTTCCTCAAATGATAGATATGCTGACTGTCTGTATGCTTTTTCATTGCCTGAACAACTTCGTTGTCGGCTGTATTCTGCCCCAGCAGACTCTCATCATTGCTGGCAACAACAATCCCATCGTCTGCAACAATAACCGTTCCATCTTTCTGGATACTATAACCATTTAAAAGCCCTTGTATCGTCAGTGTATAGTTTCTGGCAAATTCAGGAGGTGTGTAATAGTAGATTGCCACAATACCCGGTGCATCTTTTCTGGCACAGGCTGCAATATCAATATAGGATCCGTCTTCCCTGGTAAACCGTTCCGAATAAGATCTTTCTTCATATCCGGCAAAATCCATGATAATGTCCTTTTGCAGATATGCCGTAATCTCACCGGTCAGAGACTCATCCATGCTGTATTCGCAGTCCGTCTTTCCAACTGCATCCAGCACAAGGATACCATCCACCCAGAGAGTCTGAAGATTTTCTTTCAGGAACTCCTGGCTCAGATGACCGCCGTTTTCTATTTCCATATCAATATTCGTACTCATCTGTCTGGCACTTTCAATCGCACGGAGGAGACTTTTGGATTCCGAAGATTCATTATAATGGGTGTAGGTGGAACACTGCACTTTGACATAATTTACAATCTCTACCATTCTTTTCTCTGCTTCCGCTTTCTCCGTATGAAAGAAATAAAACAGAGAAACTAATGCCACACAGATTCCAATCAGACCACCGAACAGCTGGATTCGTTTTTCTTTTTTCTTTCTCTTAATATCCAAGATCATCCACCTCCAGATACTTCTGGGGATCATCCAGATATTTTTTAATGATTTTCAGGGAGGTGCCATCCTGCCCCATTTCTTCCAGCGTCTGATCCATCTGCTCACAGATTCCCCTGTCATCCTCTTTTGCAAAAGCGACACCTATTCCGGTGATCATCAGAGGCTCTTCCAGGATACGGAAACTTGCATCATAATCCTTCATATACTGAACGATAGATTCCTCGTGTGCTGCAACTGCATCTACATATCCTTTCCCAAGAAACGTATAGATCAGCTCCCTGTGTCCAAGACTGATCAGATTGCCCAGTTTGGGGATTCTCTCATCCGTCCGGTTCAGAAAGATGCCTTCCGGTTTGGTTGTGGACTGAACAGCCAGGTTCTTTTCCTCCAGATCACTCAGTTTATAGATATCACTGTTCTCATTTACAGCAACCACCTGACGGCTTGCTATGTACGGTCCCGCCCAGCGATAATCATCAAGACGCCCTTCCATGGAAAAACAGCCCATGATACAGTCAATCTCTCCGCTCTCCACCAGTTCTTTTTTCTTCTCCCAGTTGATCCGGACAACCTCCAACTGATATCCCATTCTTTTGAAAGCTTCCGTAGCCAGTTCTACATCGATTCCCGTCGGTACACCATCCTCATTCAGATAATTGTATGGTGGATAGTTGTCGCTGCCGAGGGTAATAACAGGCTTTTCGTTTTCTTCTTTCGTGTTATCTGTGTTTTTACACCCTGCCAGGGTGACCGCTAAAATTCCCGCAAGCAGAATGCCTGCAATCATTCTTTTTCCTTTCATTTTCTATCTATCCCTAACTATCCTTTTCGATTCTTTTATGTCTGGTTACTTTCCATTTGTCACTGTACAGTGACCTGCGGTTCGATACCCCCCCGCCGGATTTTATGCTTCTTATTGTCTTTTCCAGCACCTTCATCTCAACCGGTTTTGAAACATGTGCATTCATACCGGCTGCAAGGGAATGCTGAATGTCTTCTGAGAATGCATTGGCAGTCATGGCAATAATCGGAATCGTCTTTGCCAGTTTATGGGAACTTCTGCGGATTGCCTTCGTTGCCTCATAGCCATTCATAACAGGCATCTGCACATCCATCAGAATCATGTCATAATCACCTGGAGCAGACTGTTCAAATGCTTTCAAAATCTCTTCGCCATTTTCACAGATGGTACATTCCGCACCTTCAATCTTTAACAGTTCCGTCAGGATCTCAGCGTTCAACTCATTATCTTCTGCACACAGGAATTTCATTCCCTGCAGGATATTACCATCCTGCTCATCTGTTTCTTCTTGTGCCGCCAGAGCAACTGTTCTATCCTCTGCAATTTTCAAATCTATGAGAACCTCAAAACAGCTTCCCTGCCCCAGTTCACTCTCCACGTCAATGGTGCCTCCCATTGCTTCAACCAGGTTCCTGGTAATAGCCATTCCAAGTCCGGTTCCCTGTATTTTGTTTGTAAGGGAACTTTCCGCACGGGTAAACGCATCAAAAATTGTATCCATGAAATCTGCCGACATTCCCATACCATTGTCACAGACTAAAAAGCGGTACTTTGCATAGACAGATGACTTTGTCTCGCATTCTTCTACCAGAAGCTGAATTTTTCCACCTTCCTGCGTATATTTTATGGCATTAGACAGCAGGTTGCTGAAAATCTGCATCAAATGAACCTGATCACCATTCACCCACTCATGCTTGATATTTTCTTTTATAATTGTAAAAGTCTGCTGCTTTTCATATATTTGAGAATGAACTATAGTGTCAAGCTCCTGTACAAAATCCAGAATAGAAAAGTCAGAATACTTGAAGACTGTTTTTCCTGCTTCAATCTTACTCATATCCAAAACATCATTAATAATTCCTAACAGATGCTGTGATGAAATATCTATTTTATCTGCATACTCTATAACTTTTGCTTTATTACCTGCATCATGTCTGATCAAAGATGTGATACCAATGATTGCATTCATAGGTGTACGAATATCATGTGACATATTAGACAGGAAATCCGTTTTCGCCTTATTTGCATTTTCCGCTGTCTGTAAAGCCTCTGTTGCAACGTTCTTTGCCTTTTTCAGTTTTTGATTGACTACTTCCATTTCCTTCATTGTTTGTAAATGAAGTTCATTATTTCTTTTTTCATATTCTGCTTTTTGATCTGCAAGACTAAGTCTGGAAATACTGTAGAATAATCCGACAAAAAGTAAAAGTATAAAACCTGCCATAAGTATTGTTGTAAACAGCACCGTTTTCTGGTAATCCATCAGCACATTGTCAACAACTCCCTTTGCCACAATGCATACCAAAATGGTGTTGTTGCTTTCTATCGGACAATACCCCAGATAATAGGGGTTCTGTTTTCCCAAAAGTGCAACTCCGGATTCTCTGTTATCAAACTTCTTTTTGAACCAATCAGCCTCTTCTTCTGTAATGGCCTGTTCCCCTTTTAAATGTTTTAACAAAGAATAATTACGCAGGTATTTATCTCCACTCTGGTTCGTATACGTAATATTTCCGTCATTATCCAGCATGAACAAATATGCTTTCCCGTCATAACCTTTCAGTTTTAACATGGAATCCAGTTTCGAATGATCATACACAGTTCCAATTGCCGTATAAGTTTCCCCATTGATCGTATATTCCTGACATGGAATTGCAACCAGATAACCGTCTTTTTTCTTCTGATCATAATCAAGACGCACCAGTTTTCCAATATTATATCCATTCTTTAAGTCCAGCAGAAGTTTACTTGGCATATCAATCCGCATTTTTGTTCCACCTGCTGATATTGCCTGACCATTCTCCTGAATGAATATAAGGGTACTTTCCGATTCTTTTTCCCATGCTTCAAAGAAACTTTTGTTCACATCCGTTTCAAGAGACAGCTCCCTCTCATGAAGTAAAAATTCCTCAACCAACTGCAGCTGGCTGTAGTATCCACTCACCTGAAGATCATAGGTCTGCTGTATCTGTTCAACAACAGCTCCCATACTGCTTTTTCCGTTTTCGCTGATATACTTGCTAGACTTGCTTATCAGATACATTGTTCCTGCTAAGCTTAAAAAAATAACAAGTAGTATAAGCAACAGCATTATTATTTTTGTTATTTTTTTTCTTTTATTTACCGTTTGTTCTATCTCCACTTTTACTATTCAACCTCTATATAGTCTTCCGGTGCCGACGGCTGCTGTCCTTTTGACATTGCTTCGATCCATGCACTTGATAATGTTGCATCTTTAAGCTGCTCAATCTCACATTTCGGATTTATTTTTTTCAAAACAGACATTGTGGTATCTGTAAGAAGAATAGAGTATTCCTTTTCTTTGTCTATTTTCTTACCATTAACTGTTAAGTCCTTTAACGAAAATCCACTTTCCGCTTGATTGACGATAATTTTCATACCGGATGCAATTGGTAATTCGTATTTATTGGTTACATAAAAATTCTCATCAGCATCGGCGAGATAATTTTCCACGAGTTCATAAATCTGTTTACCATTAATTTTCGCAAAATATAATGCTGTATCCGAACTCTTCGCAATCATCATGCCAACCCGGCTGCTGGTGCATTCTCCTTTGTACATAGAAGAAGTGAAATAATAATATGGTGCCAGAGCCAGCTGTGCCTCATTTTCTTCTCTGATCGTAGTTAAAATGGAAGATGCTGCATCACGGCCATTTCTATCGTTCAGTGAAATGGAATATTCATTTTCAAAATTCACCGTTGCTTTTTCTTCTGGATCTTTACGATTCATTACACTGCGAAAAGTATCATAAGCCTGTGTTTCATCCATTTCCCCTGACAGTAATCCGTGAACAGCCTCAAGACTTGCATCAAATGATTTTTGAGCGGAATATCGGATATAAACAGCATTATTATTAATTTCCTCTTCCAGTCCAGGCACATCCTGCATCATGGTTGGAACATCTGTATTCAATGAAATAACACCGATTCCATCTGCAATCAGCTTTTGCCCCTCTTCTGAAATCATACAATCCAGCACATCCAGTGCAGTATCCAGTTTCTCCCGGTCTTTTTCCAGGTTTTTGTTAAATGCAATGTTTAAGGACGGAGTCATGTACACATAGGATTCATCCGATGTCTGTGAAAAGTAAGGAATACGGATCAGATCCGCATCCATCTGTTTCTGCAGCTGCTGCATAACCGTCGGATGTCCATGAAACATTGCTGATTTTCCCTCGACAAACATCTGGATTCCTGTATCGACGTCAATATTGATATCTTCTTTACCAAAGTGCGAATCCTTAAGAAACTGACTGGTTTCTGAAAAAATACGTTTCCATAATGTATCATCAAACTTTGTTTCATCCGCTGCAGTCTCTGCACCGTTTCGCCATTCAATACCATCCAGGCTTGTAAACTCACCGATTGCTGCAGCCTGGATGATTTCATTATTAGACCAGTCTTCACCAAGATCCATGGAATACGGTTTTATGCCATTATCATAAAACTGCTGACAGGTCTGTACATATTCCTCATAATTTTCTGGAATCTTTACGCCATACTGATCAAACAGTGTTTTGTTGGCAATGATCGTCTGCGGAATACCACAGATTGGCAGCCACTGGATTTCATCCTCCTCATTCTTATAATATTGCACCGCATAAGAATAGTACTTGGAAACAACATCATAAGAAGCAAAATCCATAAGATAAGGCTGTAAGTCCTGTGCATCTGTTCCGGAGAATCGACGTACTGTTATGATATCCGGTAATTCATCATGTTCTTTAAAATAACTGTATAAATCGGTATCATTGTTACCAATAATAAATTCAATATCCTGATCAGGAAACTGTTCATGGATATAGGGTGCAATATTTTTCATCAAACGATTTTCCCACAGATAAACTGTAAGATGATCATCATTTTTAGATACTTCTTTCTTTGACTGTCCACATCCAGACAAGACAGCAGATGCTACAAGTACACCTGACACCAATGCCATCAGACAATATTTAGCCTTTTTCATACTCTCATTTTCCTCATTCTTTCCTGATAAAATCATTTATTGTTACGTCTATGAGATAGCACCGTAAAAAAGCACTGTCAGACAGACAGTGCACCTCATTTTATGCAACTGGCTGCCATTTTACAGGCCCTGTAGCTTTGCGTCCCAGACTTTCATCTGGTTTGCCGATTTCCTTATTATAGCTTTAATCTTATTCAAAAAACTGATTTTATTATACTTTAATGCTCTGCTATACACAAGAAAATAATTACCGTTTTAACGTTTATTATCTTTCCTCTGGCGATTTCCGGTTACCGTCCTGTCATCATTAAGTCTGTCTGCAAGTCGTTTACCGGTTACAGATCTGCTTATTTTATATCTGCCGGAAATGAAATTCCGCATTGCTTCCGCATTTCATCCATCAGCTCCAACGCATTCAGAGAACGCTGTGTATGTCTTACTGCTGATTCCTTCCCATGAAGCATTTTCAGGAAATGTTCCAGTTCATACTTCATGGCATTTTCTGTTTCTCTATGGTAAAGGATTTCTTCTCTTCCGTCTCTGAAAACAATCTTCACGTTCTCAGGACTGTTGCTATTTCCCCAGAACTGCAGCACTCCGTCCTCACCCTGAATTTCATTTGGCAATAGAGAATCTGTGATTTTGGAATAAGACACTTCCGCTATTTTATCGGGATATTTTGCAAGGATTGTTCCTGCTCCGTCGATTTTTCCCCTGAGCATTACAGAAAATCCACAGATAGTATCTGGCTTTCCAAGCAGATCCAACAGTGTATGTATACTGTAAACACCGATATCCATCAAAGCTCCTGCTGAACATTCCCTGCTGAAGATATTATGCTCTGTTCCTTCTTTAAAGCTGTCATATCTGCTGGAATACTGACAATATATAAATGTCGCTTTTCGAATCTCACCAATTCTGTTCAAACTCTTTTTTATAACTTCCATACCTGGATCAAAAGCTGTGCGCATAGCCTCCAAAAGAACGAGTTTCTTTTCATATGCGAGTTGAAACATCTCTTCTGCTTCCCTGTGATTTGATGCAAGAGATTTCTCACAGAAAACATGTTTCCCTGCATTCAGAAGCTTCATTACCTGCTCATAATGCATATGATTGGGCGTTGCCACATAAACAGCTTCCACCTCCGGATCTGCTGACAACATATCCAGACTGTTATAAGCTTTTTCTGCTCCATGTATGCCGGCAAATTCCTCTGCTTTTTTTATGTCTCTGGAATAAGCAGCTACATACTGAAACTTCGGATATTCTTTTGCCGCCTGCAAAAATTTCTCTGTAATCTTACTTGTGCCGATCGTGGCAAATCCTGTTTTTCTCATGTACAGTCTCCTTGTTTAATTTCTTGATTAACCAGGTATATCCCGTTTATTTATGCAACTTTCCACGAATCTTCGGTCCTGCTGCCTGTAAATTAATCATTTTTTATTTTCTAATATCATCCAGCAATCGAATCAACTTCTGCGTATCTTCCATCGTTGTAGCCCAGCTTGTGGCAAATCGGATCACGGAATGTGTCTCATCATATTTCTCCCAGAATCCAAATTCCACATCCTGGGCTATTTTTTTCATTACCTCATTGGACACAATACAAAAAATCTGATTTGTTGGTGTATCCAGAGCAAGCTTATATCCAAACTTTCTCAACGCTTCTTTAATCTGCTCTGCAGCATCAATTGCCGGTTTTCCAATTCTCTCATAAAGTCCATCTGTAAAAAGCTCATCAAACTGAATCCCCGCAATCCTGCCTTTCGCAAGCAATGCACCATGCTGCTTGATAATCGTAAAGAAATGCGGAATCAATCCTTTCTGCGGAATCACAACCGCTTCGCCGAATAATGCCCCACATTTCGTACCACCAATATAAAATGCATCACAAAGCTCTGCCAGATCCGATAACGTCACATCATTCTCCGGACTTGCCAGTGCATAGGCAAGACGTGCTCCATCCACATAAAGCGGCAGATGATTTGCCCGACATACTTTACTGATTTCGGTTAACTCCTCTTTTGAATACAAAGTTCCATACTCTGTCGGCTGAGAAATATATGCCATTCCAGGCATTACCATATGCTCATAGTTGGCATCATCATAGAAATCCTTTACCATCTTTTCAATCTGCGCCGCTCTGATTTTCCCATCCTTCTGTGGTAATGTCAGTACTTTATGACCGCCAAATTCAATCGCTCCTGATTCATGTGTCGCAATATGTCCTGTCTCTGCCGCTACAACTCCCTGATAAGATTTCAGCAGCGCATCAATCACCGTTGCATTCGTCTGCGTTCCACCCACCAGCAGAAATACATCTGCATCTGGTGCATTACAAGCTGTTCTGATCTTCTCTTTCGCACTCTCTGTATAAGGATCCAACCCATATCCTACAGTCTTCTCCAGGTTTGTCTCCACCAGTTTCTGCATAATCGCAGGATGTGCGCCTTCCATATAATCACTGGCAAAATATAAACGTGATACAATATTATTCATTTTCCTGTTTCATCCTTTCTGTACTTCCATCTTTTACACTTTCCTGTTTCATATAGATCTTCCATTTTTCCAATCCAGAAAAATCAGCAATTATAAACTCATCCAAGTTATGCTTATCCTACTCCCACAGGAGTATAGCTTATATCTTTTGTTATTCCCGAATCTCTTTATAAACACTCGTACGTACCAGCACAATTGCCACAACTGCCGTAATGAAATCCGCCACCGGCTGTGCAGACAATACGCCATAATATCCCACAGTCTTTGACAAAATAAAAATCACTACCGCAAAGATCACGCCCTGTCTGCTCACTGAGAGGATAAACGCATTCAATGCTTTTCCCGCAGACTGAAATGTACAGGTACTTACCAGTGTTACTGCTGTAAACACAGCTCCCAGAAGCTGTAAGCGTAGCATCGGAACACCTGCACTGACGATTCCACTGTCATCCATGAATGCAGAGATTAATGGACGTGCAGCCAGACATAAAACTGCTGCAAATACTACACCTGCCGCACATTCAAATTTATAGCTGAATGCCAGAATCTCCCGCAGTCTCTTCTTATTTCCCGCTCCATAATTGTATCCAATCAATGGCTGAGAGCCAAATGCGAATCCAACCAAAATCAACATAGCAATCATATTGATTTTCATGACGATTCCCATTGCTGCCACTTTTTCATTTCCATAAGTCAAAAGAAATCTGTTCATCAAAGCAATTCCAAAACTCTGCATGAAATTCGTAACTGACGCCGGAATTCCGATGGCAAAAATATCTCCCAATTCTTTCCCGCTGATATGAAATCCTTTCAGATTCGCTGATAGTCTTTTACTCTTTGTCAGCAGGAATATAATATAGAAGATATCTGTACATATATTTCCGATAACAGTAGCGATTGCGGCTCCTGCCGCACCCATACCAAGTACAGAAATAAAAATCGGATCCAGAATAATGTTAACTACTGCACCCAGGACTGTTCCTGTCATAGAACCAACTGCAAATCCTTCTGTTCGTAACAGATTAGACGGTGTATACACCAGAATAATAAATGGTGCTCCAAGTACCAGCCATGTATAATACTGAGACGCATATACAATTGTATCACTATCTGCTCCCAGAACCTGTAAAATCGGTGCTCTGAAAATCATCATAACAGCAGCTACGATCACACCGCAGACAATCGCTCCATAAAAGCAGAAAACGCTGAGTCTCTTCCCATCTTCATCTTTCTTCTGTCCAAATAATCTGGAAATCACCGAGCTTCCGCCCAGTCCGAAAATATCACCCAGAGCAATCATCAGTGTAAAGATTGGTGCGCCAAGTGATACACCCGCTACCAGATTTGTGTTTCCGGTTCCTGCAATAAAGTATGTGTCTGCCATGTTATAAATCAGCGAGATCACCATACTGAAAACAACCGGCAACGCAAAGCTGAAATACGCTTTATGCACAGGAGCCTTTTCAAATAAATCGTTTTGCATTTTCTTTCCTCATCTTTCCTTTCTAGTTATTAACCTATTTCCACAGATTTCTTTTCTCTTTCCGGATGAGAGAATCTCCTTCTGCACTTTTGCAGTAAATGCATCGAAATCCATAACCTGTTCCTTCTTCAGGCTACAAAGATCAAGAACTGCTATATCATATTTCTCTACCAGTGAACAACAACTATAATTTATCATTCCTGCAACTTTCTGGCAATGTTTTATTCTCTCAAATATACCCTTGACATTCCCATTTTATATTGTTATAATTCTAATTATTTCAATTCTAACAGTTTGAAACATAACAATATATTTAAGGAGATTCCCCCATGGAAGAATCATTTCACTATCTGTCAATGGCAAATCAGATGCTGATTCAAAAAAAGCTAATGGAAAATGTCAAATCAACTGGTCTCACCTTAGGTCAGCCAAAGGTGCTCGATTATCTGAAACATCACGATGGTGCAAACCAGAAAGAAATCGCCGCCGGATGTCATATTGAAGCCGGATCCCTCACTTCTATCCTTAACCGCATGGAAGAAAAAAATCTGATTGAGCGAAAAACACTGAATGGAAATCGGAGAAGCTATCACATTTTTCTTACCGATCAGGGAAAAGAATCCATCAAAATAATATCTGACGAATTTAAAAAAATCGAAGAACAGGCATTTGACGGAATTGCCGAGGCAGACAGAGAGGCATTCATGAAAATGTTTACCCAAATCTATAACAATCTAAAACGAAAAGAGGAGAAAAATATTGAATAAAGTAAAACGCTATCTTATATTTTTTATTGGATTATTTGTAAACTCACTTGGAGTCAGCCTGATTACAAAAGCTAATCTGGGAACCTCTCCAATCTCATCCATCCCTTATGTATTGAGTCTGAATTTTTCATTTACTCTTGGAAACTTCACCATATTTTTCAGTATCTTTTTAATTTTTCTTCAGCTTTGTATCCTTCGTAAAAACTTTAAGCTGGAGCACCTTCTGCAGATACCAATTTCCATCTTATTTGGATATTTCATTGACTTTACCATGGTTCTTCTGAAATCTGTAAATCTGGAAACCTATATCATGAAATTTGTATATCTTCTGATTGGATGTCTTATTTTAGGATTTGGTGTATATCTGGAAGTTCTGGCAAACGTGGCAATGCTTCCTGGCGAATCCTTCGTACGTGCAATTGTGAATACATGGAACCGCGAATTTGGCAGCACCAAGGTTATGTTTGATGTTTCCATGGCAGTAATCGCAGCGGTTCTGTCATTTGTTTTCGCATATCATCTGGATGGCGTACGAGAAGGAACAATCATCGCAGCACTTCTTGTTGGTTTCATCGCAAGATTCTTTGGTAAAAAACTTGAATTCGTAAAACCGATTCTGTTCGCAGAAGAATATACTATGTAATTTATTCAGGAAGGAATCCTGCTTGCAGGATTCTCCGCCTGCAGTGAATTGCTTTAACAACATAAAAATTGCGTGTCAACCTCATTTAAAATAATGAGAATATGACACGCAATTTTTATGTTTATCATTACATTTCAAACTGTCTTGTTGGGTTCAGCTTATAGCTTCTCCCCATTACTGGAAATCACATCTTTATACCAGTAGAAGCTCTTTTTCTTATATCTTTCCAGAGTTCCACTTCCATCATCATTTCTGTCTACATAGATGAATCCATAACGTTTCTTTAACTCTGCGGAGGATGCACTTACCAGGTCGATACAGCCCCAGGTTGTATATCCCATAAGTTCCACACCGTCCTCGATTGCCTCTCCCATCTCGCGGATATGGTCACGCAGATATGCAATACGATAATCATCATTTACAGTCTTTCCACCATGTCCGTCATCGACTAACTGATCCACTGCGCCCAGACTTAACGGTCCTGCAAAATAATACTTCTTTCCCGATTTCACGCAGATAAAATAAATACTGTCTTCCTCTTTATGAAGAAGAGGCAGATTCTGTCCATCTGCCTCTTTCATTAATTTCTGTCTAAGTTGTTTACTGCTGAAAATGGGATTTAATTTAGAATTTCTCTGACAGCCCACCAGAGTTCCCTCTGACTGACAGAAAATGTCAATTCGCAACAGTTCCGCTAGACGGCTTAATATATATTTCTTCTGTTCATTCATAATTAATCCTAAACCCATATGGTTATTTACTTCTCTCTACTTCCATATTATAAAGGAATATTCCCAAAGACACTAGAGCGTGTTTGAAAAATCATTCCCGCAATCTGCACGCCCCACTTTGCGGTATATTTTGCCCTCTTTCGGTTGGCGTAGCCCGCTACGCCGCCCTTAATCGGACAAAATCTCCCACAAATTGTGACGCACATCTTGCAGAAAGCCTTTTTCAAACACGCTCTAGCGCAAAATCCCCCTACTCATTTTGTTCCCATGTCATGCGGAATCATTCGCTTTCGCAACGTAGCTCTTACACTACTTTATACCACCAAAATAGCATCAACCATTTTCTTTCGCCATCTTCATATTGTAAATAAATGTTCCCAAAGATGCGAGAATGATCAACGCATATCCCGTAAAACTGTATTTATCCGGAATCTCCCCAAACAGAAAGAATCCCAGCAACGTTGCAAAAATAATCTGTGAATAATCAAAGATAGAAATTTTTCCGGCCGGCGCATAAGTATAAGCCGCCGTAATTGTAAACTGCCCACCTGCAGCAAACAGCCCAGCCATCAGTAATGTGACAAGCTGTTTCATACTCATCGGAGTAAAATGAAATACCATCCATGGAACCACCGACAAGCAGGAAAAGAAGGAAAAATAAAACACAATGACCGGGCCTTTCACCCCATGGGTCCCAAGCACACGAACCATCGTATACGCAATTCCAGCTCCAAGTCCACCGCACACTCCAATCAGTGCAGGCATCAATGCCGCATTATGAAATCCCGGCTTCACCACAAACAGACACCCAATAAACGCCAGCGCCACACATGCCGCCTGCGCCGGTTTAATTTTCTCCTTTAACAATAAGAAAGAAAAAACAATTGCAAAAAACGGAGACAACTTATTCAAAATCGAAGCATCTGCCACTAATAAATGATCGATTGCGTAAAAGTTACAAAGAATCCCCAGCGTACCACAGACACAACGAAGAATCAGCGGCCCCCAGTATTTCTTATCAACCTTCGGTGCTGTTCGATTTTTGCACAGAATAATCGCCGCAAACACCGCCGCCACCAGATTTCGGAAGAAACTCTTCTCCACTGACGGCAAATCACCTGCCAGACGCACACTCACATTCATACAAGCAAAGAAAAACGCCGACAGGATGATCATTATCATACCCTTTATGTAATTTTCCTGTTTCATCAGATTTAACCTGCCTTTCTGTACAGTTACATAATCGTGTTTCAATCTCCAGTCAATCGGATATTCGCAATCCGCTTTCGCTACGTGGCTCTACACCGAATAACTGCTCCGCAGTTTATCAGGAGGGGTCTATACCCCTCCTGATACAAGCAAGTCCCACCCACTGCTTATTGCTCCTCGCACCCCCCGCAGGGGACTTACTTGATTCGGTTAAATTTTCTGGTTATACGGTTAATTGATGTTAATTGATTCCCAGCTCCTTTTTTACTTCTCCAATTTCCGGAATAGACGGTGTCGCTCCCGGTCTTGAAACTGCAATGGAAGATGCCTTTGCAGCCATTCTCAAAGCTTCCTGAATACTTCTTCCTTCAATAGTTGCCGCAATAAAATATCCTGTAAACGTATCACCGGCCGCCGTAGTATCCACCGCTTTTACCTTAAAAATATCCTGGAAAACTTTCTCTTTCCCATCATAATAAACTGCCCCATCACTGCCCAATGTCAGTACAAAACAGGCATTCGGGAACTTCTCTGCCATGGCATCCAGAATCTGATCTTTATCTTTAAATCCGGTAATCTGCTCTCCTTCAATTTCATTCAAAAGAAACAAATACACCTTGCTAAGATCGCAGGTACTCAGCTTATCATCAAACGGTGACGGATTCATTACAATTTTCATCTTTTTCTCATAAGCCTGGTCAATAATATAGTCCAGCATATTGATTTCATTCTGTAAAATCAGGTAATCGCCCTCTCCGAAATCTGCCAGAACTTCATCCACAAATTCCTTCGTCTGCATCTGATTAGTTCCACCATAAAGAATAATACAGTTCTGCGCATTCTTATCTACCTGAATCATGGTATGACCGCCTTTTACCGGCATTCTGCGGATATATCTGGTATCTACCCCTGCTTCCTTACATGCATCCAGAAGAATATCCCCATCTGTTCCAACAATCCCGGCATGATAAACAGGAACTCCCGCCTTTGCCAGAGCAATAGACTGGTTCAGTCCTTTTCCACCGCTGAAAACTTCCAGCTTAGACGAATGCTGAGTCTCACCGCCTACAATAATGTGGTCCACAGAATATACATAATCCACATTTAATGAACCATAGTTTAATACCTTCATGTAAAAATCCCTCCATTTATTTCGCTTTTACTGTACGAAATTTATCTGAACAGTGTTTATATCTATATTATGTTGTACAAGTCAGCTTCCGTCAACCTTATTTTCTGAAAATTTTACTATAATAATTGATATAGATTTTTATAGAATTGCTATAGTTTTCTTTTGTAGTCAATCGGATATTCGCAATCCGCTTTCGCTACTTGCTCATAACCTTCAGTTCAAGGTTCGGTTCTCCTGTTAGATTCTCATAAGACTCTGACAGATAATCAATCCAGCTATCTTCTTTTTCCTCTTTCCCATTATAAAATACAATAAAATTTGGCGCAGGGATTCTCATACGAGTAGATGTATATAAATATTTCCAATTTACCAGTTTCTGATACTCACCAGAAATATAAAACAAGTCTCTTAGCGGCATATTAGGATTATATGTTGACTGATGTTCCTACAAAAACAAATTCGTATTTATAATAAACGCCAAATCATTTTTCATTCCCATATAAATCGCATTTTCCAGTGTCACAATCTCCAGCTGTGTCTCATCTGTATATGCAGTCCCGTTAACCGCATTATATAAAGACAATAAGTTCTTCCTGTCTGAAAATAATTTCCGAAATACCGTATCTTTATACTTACGATTTGCAGTTACACCGCCATGTTCCTGCCGTTTTCTCTTTAAAGTAACTTTTCTGTTCTTTCTTTTTGCCATAGACAACACCTCCTGTTTTTGCAGGAGTGCAAGGAACTTATTGTACTAGCCCATATTCCAGTACTCCTGCTTTTCATCATAATTAATCGGATTTAAAAGCATGGATTTCTGAAATGTAGTTAGAATTATAAGATAGCAAAAATGCCTTGAAATATAAGAGAAATATGCTTTGTAGTAATGTTAGCATTACTCTCTTATATTTGCAAGGCATTTTTATTATTGTTACATATTGTTATTCTAGAGTGTATTTATTTACTGTCAGATTTTCCAAAAAATTTTCAACCTTCAATTCCTCTTAAATACAGTCTTGCCAGAAGATGATGCGGATCAAGCTGAAGTGTTTCTTCAAAATGTTCTTTCGCTTTCTTCAGGTTTCCAAGTCCCAGATTTCCAAGTCCCATCAGATAGCAACAATGCGCTTTGTTCTTTCGGGTAAAGTTTTCATCGAAGATCAGAAGATCCGGATAGGATACTGCGAAGTAATCCATTTTCACTTCATCATAAATATGAGCTTCCCCATAACTGATCAGTTTATAGAATCTGGAATTTGCGGCAACAGGTTCACCCATTTCCTTTAATGCAAGTCCCTGATACATGATCATATCTGCCGGCTGGTCATTATAGAACATCATTCCTGCCGGTTCATCCGTTCCTGTACTTGCTGCCGCGAAAAGCTGCTGTGCTTTCTCTGCATTTCCAAGAGCTTTCTCTGTCAGAGCAAGATAGTAATTAATATTATTATCCTTAGAGCCTTCCAGTTTACCTTCACCCAGATTTTCCGGATATACAAGCGCTTTTTCAAGTAATTCTTTTGCCTCTGTCCAGTCTTCCTTTACGATTGCTTTCTTAGCCATTTCGACAAGTGCGCGGGTATACTGGGTAGTTGCCTTACCTTCTCCGCCTTCCCATGGATGGAACTTTCTTCCCATAAGAAGCTCATACGCTTTTTCATGATTTCCCATATAATTCTGAAGAGTGATATATTCGATAAATACATCATCACGTTCTTCAAAAGTTTCCGTATATTTCTCATAGAATTCCAGACGTTTTTCTACGGAATAATCTAACTTCTTATATAACTGATCCAGTTCCAGGAATACTCTGCTGTCTGTGGTATCCAGCGCAAATGCATGTTCCAGAACTTCCTTCGCTTTCTGCGGTTCCTGACACTTGTTGTAATAAATCAGTGAAAGATTTCTGAACACTGTCGGGAAATTATTGTCCAGTTCTGCTGATTTTTCCCATACTTCTTTTGCTTTTTCATACTGGCGTTTATCATACCATAAGTTACCAATGTAATAATAAGCTTTTGGAAATTCCGGCTGAAGCTTCATTGCCAGTTCCAGTACTTTAATGTCCTCCAGACGGTTCGGGAAACAGCAATAGGAATCTGCGGCATCTGCTTTTGCAATCATCTCTTTTGCTTCTGCTTCTTTTCCAAGTTCATACAGGCATTCTGCACGATAGTAATACAGCATCGGCCATTCTTTATCGCAAATATTTAACAGACCAAGCGCTTCCTCGTAGCATCCGCTCTCCATATAGTCAATAGCTGCCTGAATAAAGTTCTGGTGGAAATTACGCATACGGGCTTTCAGTGCCTGTTTCATATCATCCTGTTTCTCAACCTCTGCAAGAAGGATTTCCTCATATGCAGATACATAATCGAAACAGTCAACTTTTTCATTCTCTTTCAGCCATTCTTTTGCTTCTTCTGTTTTTCCCAGTTTACGGAGAATTGCTGCCTTTAATCCTCTTGCTTTAATGTTATGGCTGTTTTTCACAAGACCTTTTTCCACTAATTCAAGAGCTAACGGATAGAATCCTTTTCTTGCAGCAATCGCTGCAAGGAAGTAGAAGGACATTTCCTGCTGTTCATTTGACCAGGTTGCTTTAAAGAATGCATCATATGCTTCGTCATAACGTCCCTGATAGAACAGTGTCAGACCAAGATCATAATATGCTTCGCTGTTATATGGATTCGGATTCTTCCATGTCATTCTCTCCAGTGCCTTGCGGAAGTATTTCTCACTTTCTTCCAGAAGACCGCGACGGAACAGAAGCATACCGTAAGCTGTATTCAGTCGGATATCTCCTTCATCTCGCTTCAGTCCTTCCAGATAATAATCATCCGGAAGATAGGTTGCATGACGATACTGCTCAATATGAAGTCCTGTCAGATAAAGTTCTTCACATGTCAGGATTTCCTGTGGATCTTTTGCCGCCTGTGCCGGTTCAGGAATCTTCGGAATCTTCTCTTCAAGTGGAGTAAATTCTACAAGTTCTCTTCCCTCTGCGTTAAATACGCGGACAGTGATATCTGTCTTCTTTTCTGCCTGAACGTTGACTTTCTTTTCATATACAGCTACCGGTGAAATATCAACAGTTTCTTCAAATACTACTTCATCTTTCTTCTCCAGAACTACTTTCGCATTCTTTTCTTCTCCGGTTGTATAAACACGTAAGAAAACTTCATTACCTTCAATTTCCATATTGACCATAGCATCAATCGTTGCATTCTTTACATATCCAACTTTTTTGTATGGCATAAAGTACTGCTTAAATGTTTTCTCCTCGAAAGGCTTCAGCCATGTAAAATCTGGCTGGTTATCTGTATATACACCTGTCATCAGCTCAATATACGGACCGTCTTCATCTGTAAGATTTCGATCCCATGCTTTACCAAAATCACCACAGCCCCATGTCCACTGCTTCTTACCTGGAGAAATATGATGGTCTGCTACATGAAGGATTCCTGCTTCTTCTCTGTAATCATATCCACCAACAAAGTCAAAATCTGATTTTTCTGCCATGTAAGAGGTCGGAACCGGAATGTTTTTATAACGGGAAATATCCACACCGGCGCTGTAATCATGTTTATAATATACACCTGTAGCGATAGGGAATTTAGATACGTCTCGTTTTCCATGATCCATAACCGCATGTACATCTGGCGGAAAAACAGATTGCGTATAATCGTTTACAGGTACTGCCGGATTTGCCCACCAAAGAAAAGTCTGAGCCATTGGCGTACGGTTATAAAGCTGTCCACGAATCTCAATATACGCTTTATCAGGATACAGAGTGAAACTTGCAATTCCTTTTGTTCCATACATCTGATCCACGTCATTGACCATAACTGTTTTGCTTCCGTCTTCATGTTCAGTAACTGTATAGTCTACCGGAAGATATGTAGTCGGACGATGGTGCTGTGGCCAGTTAAATTCGATACCACCGGAAATCCATGGTCCTGTCAGACCAACCAGTGCCGGTTTAATTACATGATTGTAGTATACAAAATCATATCCATTTGTTTTATCATATGCTCTCTGAATTCTGCCACCAAGTTCCGGAAGTACCATTACTTTGATATACTGGTTTTCCAGATAGACAGCTTTCCATGCTTTGTCTTTTTTTACATCTTCAATCTTTTCCACTACCGGATATGGATATACCCTTCCGGAGCTTCCCTGATATACTCGTTTTTCAGAAAAAATAGGATTCTTTTCTGCTGCACCGATCTCATAAGTAGGGATGATTACTTCCTCTTCCCAGATTCTTACTTCTTCCATGTTACTTACCTCCCAATTTACATACCAGTGTATCAATTTATCTGTACACTAGCTTTTTCTCAACTGCGAAAATACAAATCATTAATCTAACTACGTTACTATCCACTCCATTTTCAATAACGTAGCTAAAATTCATTCCAGCTTTCCTGTGACAATGAATTTTCATAATGTTTTTTTATTGCTTTCTATTTCTTTTTGTGATAGCTTAATTATATATGTTAATTACTGAATATTCATTACTGTAACTTGCTTATGAGTTTAAAAAAATTGCTATAAGGAGAGTCATTATGAGAACAAAAGAAAACTTAGTAAATCCCGCTTCTGATTACTATCTCTATCAGCCAAGCACGATTGCTTCCAAACTTTATCTTTATCCGAAAGAAATCGGATATTTTTACTATGAACCAGGATACTGGCGCTCCAGAATTCAATACAACAGTTTTCTTTTAATGTATATTGCCAAAGGAACCTGTCAGGTTCTTCTTCCAGATCAGCAACTTCAGAATGCTGTTGCCGGACAGGTTGTTCTTATTGACTGTTACGTTCCTCACGAATATGGCTTTGACTGTGACGCAGAAGTTTCCTGGATACATTTTGACGGTCCACTCGCCAGAGATTTTTATGATCTTATCACCGCCAGCCATGGAAACATTATTTCTCCTTCCAATTCATTTCCCATTACAAATGGTCTGGATCAGATGTTACATGTCTTTCGTAATTCCAAACCACTGAAAGAGGGAGAAGCTTCAGAAATGATCACGCAAATGCTTAATACGCTATTGTATACCCGGGCATATTCCGGAAATACCACTTCTCACTTCAAAGTAGTAGAAAAATCCCGGGCATATATCAATGAACACTTCAGCGAACCTCTAACCTTGGAACAACTTGCTAAAAATGCCAATATGAGCCCTTTTCATTTTTCGCGTGTGTTTACTGCTCAGACCGGCTTCACTCCTCATCAATACCTTATTGCCACAAGAATCAATTCTGCCAAATTCCTGTTAAAGCTGCCTGATGTCCCTGTTAAGGAGATTGCCTTTGGTTCAGGATTTAACAGCGAAAGCAGTTTCTGTTCCACTTTCCGCAAGTGGGAAAATATGACTCCAAGTGAATACAGGCAGCAAATGATTCTGTCTTCCGAAGATACTAAATAAGTCCCAGTCCGTGAACCAAATATAAAAAGAATCAGAAACTGCCACTCGCAATCTCTGATTCTTTTTATATTAAACATTATTCTTAACTGATACCGATTATCTTTCAGAAATAAAAGGCTGAAAGCATAATCCCTTAGTTAGCAGCATCACCCATTACATCTTTGTAGTTTTCAGGTGTAACAATTTCTGCATCTACTGCAGTTTCCATATCAACGTCTTCTCCATTAATCAGTTTCATCAGAACATCTACAGAACCTTCACCAACAGACTGAGAGGAGAAATAAGCTGCTGCTTTCATACATGTTCCATCAGCACCTTTGTCATTCCACTCATCTTTTGCCATATAAGCACCAAGACCTACTACACATGCATTTGCATCCAGACCAGCTGTTTCAAGAGCGCGGCATGCACCAATAGTTCCTTCTTCATTTGCACCCATTACCATCCATGTTGTAATCTGTGGATTTGCTGTAAGTACAGCTGCTGCTGCAGTATTTCCTTTATCTGTAGTTCCATCATAGTCTGCATAGAAAATATTGTCTTCATTGAAATCCGGGCATACTTCTTTGAATTTATCATATTCGCCTTCTGCACGCGGTACGCAGCTGGAAACAGTATCCATAGTCATGATAAGAAGACCAACTTCATCTTTTCCAACAAGATCATTGTCCTTTGCATAATTTGCCATCCACTCACCATTTGTCTGTCCGATTGCATAAGCATTAATTCCTACCCATGGAGCTAATTTCTCTCCTGCATCATCCTGAAGTGCATCATCACATGCAACAATCGGAATATCTGCATCTTTTGCCTTATCAACGGCTGCCTGAGAAAGTGTCTGGTCAGGTGTACAGGTAATGATACCACTTGCATTGTTTGCAACTGCATTATCAATTGCTTTTAAATATTCTTCCGGACTCATCTTAGCATCTACATAGATGAATTCTCCACCGGCATCCTCAACAGCTTTCTTTGCCGCATCACCTTCATCGATAAACCATGTCTGATCACCGGCTTTATAAATTCCATATACTACCAGCTTATCTGCTGCGCTTGCTGATACTGCAGGTACTACCATACTTACTGCCATTGCTGCTGCCAGAACTACACTCATCACTTTTTTCTTCATGTCATTTTCCTCCTTAGGATATATATGTTTTGCTATATTCAGTCACACCCCACGTGTGAAAGTTTCTCTTATTTAATGTTCTTCATGCTTGCTTCCAGAAGCTCTTTCTCACGTTTCTGCTTACGGATAAAGTCAGATGTCAGAGCGAAAAGAAGAAGTGCACCTCTTGCTACATACTGCCAGAAAGTAGAAACATTTACCATAATCAGACCTGTATTAAATGCCTGAATCAGGATAACACCAAGAATCGTTCCGAACATGTCACCTACACCACCGGCAAAGGAAACACCGCCAAGGATAACAGCTGTGATCGCATCAAACTCAAGGTTAATATTTGCTGCTGGCTGTCCGGAGTTCATACGGGATGAAAATACGATTCCACCTAATGCTGTCAAAGCTCCAATGATAACGAAACAACTTGTAACAATTTTCTGTGGATTCAGACCTGCAAGTCTTGCTGCCTCCTGACTTCCACCGATTGCATATACGCTACGTCCAAATTTAGTCTTTGCAAGGATAAATCCAAAAATTACAAATGCAAGGATCATCAGCCATACAGATACAGGAATCGTCAGTAATCTTGCTTTTCCGATTGTCAGATAAGCTTTATTACTGATAGATACTGGTTTACCATCACAGATAATGTAAGCAAATCCTCTCATAATGTTCTGTGTTACCAGAGTTGCAATGAATGCTTCCAGTTTAATCTTATTAACCATCCATGCATTAAAGAAACCTGTTGCCACACCGGCAAGTAAAACAACAGCTATTGTAAGAATAAACGGAACATTTTTTGAAAGTAACAATGCTGCCAGTGTTCCGCAGAAAGCTGCCAGAGAACCAGGTGACAGGTCGTTCTGTCCTGCAATGATCAGATATGTATGTCCAACCGCTACCAGACCGACCAGTGAAGCGGCAACCAGCAGGTTTACCATATTCGCCCATGTCAGAAAGTTCTTATTTAAAAATGTAAATAATGCAAATACAATAATGATCGCTGCTATCAAAATCAGCTTATCACCACCGATTTTATTTAAAATGCTTTTTTTCTCTTTTTTAGTTTCAATATTACTCATTTGCTTCCTCCCCCATCATTCCTAGGCTTAACAGCTTGTCTTCGGTAGCCTCTTCTCTCATTACCTCACCGGAAATACGTAAGGATTTCATAACAATAATTCTGTCTGAAAGTCCGATAACTTCCGGCATTTCTGAAGAAATAAGAATTACGCCGAGTCCCTGTTTTGCAAATTTACAGATCATACTGTAGAATTCTGATTTTGCACCTACGTCAATACCCTTCGTAGGCTCATCCAGGATCAGGACTTTCGGATTCGTTGCAATTCCTCTGGCAACAATACATTTCTGCTGATTACCACCGGAAAGCTCTACAATCTTTTTATCAGGGGATGGTGTTTTAACTTTAAACTCTCTGATTCCCCAGTCAGCTTCTTCCGCTTCTTTCTTCTTATCTATCACACCAAGTTTATTCGAATTCTTATCCATCAGTGCAATATTGATGTTTCCTGCAATACTCAGGTTACTTAGAATACCTTGCAGTTTACGGTCTTCAGGCACCAGTACGATACCGTTATCCATTGCTTCCTTCGGAGATCTGTTTACGATTTTTTTACCTTCCAGATAAACCTCACCGGTTTTCATTTTATCTGCGCCAATAATGGCTCTCATCAATTCTGTTCTTCCGGCTCCTACCAGACCTGAAAAACCAAGTACCTCTCCTTTATGAAGTACAAAGGAATTCTCTTTTACATAATCTGAAGATACGCCTTTAACTTCCAGAAGAACATCACCAATCTTATCGTTTCTGTCCAGGTTCTTAAAGATATCACCCAGATCACGTCCAACCATCATCTTGATCAGCTGCTGTTCCGGAACTTCTTTTGTAATTACTGTATCTACATAATGACCATCTTTAAAGATTGCTACTTTATCTGCAATCTGCTGAATTTCTTTCATTCGATGAGATACATAAATAATAATCTTGCCCTGAGCTTTCAGTTTCGCTATAACTTCAAAAAGGCTGTCAATCTCTGCATCACTTAAACTGGCTGTAGGTTCATCAAAACAGATAACTTTAAGATTTTCACGACTGTATGCCTTCATAATCTCTACCATCTGCTGATATGCAATGCTTAAATCTTTAACCTTGGTTGTCGGCGATATTGGAAGCCCAAAATCATCAATAATTTTCTGTGCCATCTGATTTGCTTTAGCTTTATCAATAATTCCAAATTTCTTTGATGGCATACGTCCCAGATAAATATTCTCAGCCACACTCAGTTCCAGCAGAATCTGGCGTTCCTGGTATATTACGCTGATTCCTTCCTGAATTGCTTCGTGGGGGGAACTGAAATGTTTCTGTACACCATCCAGAAGATATTCTCCATTTGTCGGTTGATAATCTCCATTAAGTACTTTCAGCAATGTGGATTTTCCGGCACCATTTTCTCCAAGAAATGCAAGTACCTCTCCGCCATATGCTTTGAAACATATATTATCCAGCGCTTTTACACCAGGGAAATACTTTGAGATATTTTTAAACTCGAGTACACTACTCATGTGCTTTCCCTCCTTCTCTTATCTGATTACCGTTCACTCTGTAACCAGTAACCTTATCTGAGTTTTATTATAGACGTGATGCTTCCGTATTGCATTACTTGAAATTGCTATGGAGTTTAAAAAAATTGCTATTTTTGTGTAGCTTGTTTATAATTTCACGAAATGATTTTCGTTTTTATACACTTTTTACATTTTATAGATTTATATTTTGTGCAATTATGTTTTCTTTATCTGTTTCTCCCTTGTTTTTTTTATCTTTCTCCGTCATTTTTATAACTGTCATTTTATTTTTTCTTGAAAAAATACTGTTTTTACGTTACAGTATGGCTATGTACCATAATAAAAAAGTACAATCTGAATTGTAATATGAAAGTGAGGAATATTTGATATGTTAATCAGTCAAAGTACTAAAAAATCACCATTTTCTGATATATGCAGGCAATATATCACTGTCAGACTGACCTGTAATGACGGTTTTTCTGTAACCTTATGCTCCATCGGAGCCTCCATACGTCAAATTCTTTTCCCTGCTTCTGATGGTGGCTTAAAAAATATTGCGCTTGCTTTTGATGAGGATACCGCTTATTTTTCCAATTCACTCTATGCCGGTGCCACACTTGCCCCATGCGCAGGACGTATTTCACATGGGAAACTTTCTATAAATGACAGCGTTTACTCTTTGTCTCTTAATGAAAATAATACTCATACTCTTCATGGTGGATCTCATAATGCATCTTTTAAAAACTGGGAACTTGTATCTGCTGAGATTGATACTAAAGATAACTTTGATAACAGGCTGATTTCTTCCGATAAATATTCCACTCACACTAATGCTACCGATGCCTTTTCTATCGAAACTACCACTGATATATGTCCCGCTCAACATAACCATACTTTAGTAGAAAGTGCTACTGTAGTTTTTAGAATCATATTAGAAGACGGTCTGGATGGATTTCCCGGAAAACGGGAAATAAAAGCCATCTATACCCTAAAAGAAGATCATACTCTCACCTTACGATATGAGGCAATTTCTGATAAAGATACATATTTTAATATTTCAAACCATACATATTTCAACCTATCCGGTGATTACTCAAGTTCTGCATTAACTCATAAACTGCAAATTCAGGCAGACAAATATATATGCAATACACCTGAATTCATTCCTGAAAGCATTGTATCAGTTAAAAACACACCTTTTGATTTTCGTCGGTCCATATCACTTCTGGAACAGATGCAAGCATATCCGGACGATATACAGCTGAAACGAAACAAAGGATTTAATCACGAATTTATCCTAAACCATGATAGTCCAAATCATGATAAAAATGAAAGAATTACAATGCCGTTGTCTTCACCAAATACGCCTGACCTGACATGCACTTCCCCAGACAATTCCATTCAACTTCAGATTACATCTGACGCTCCTTGCGCAGTTATATACTCTGGAGGTTATTTTGAAAACGGAATAAAGCTGAAAGATAATCAACTCACAAGCCCAAGCTGTGCTCTTGCATTTGAATTTCAAAGTTACCTGGATGCCCCAGGCAATTTTGACTTTCCATATCACATTACAAAAGCAGGAGAATTATGGAACAGACAAATCTGCTATCGATTTCTGAATCCTTCTGGAATGTAATCAGAAGTATAAAGTAGCAAAATGCCTTGAATATAAGAGTATATATAATATATCCTCTCAAATTTTCAAGGCATTTTATTTCCAAATCTTTCTACATAAAACTTACCAAACCGACATCTACACCACAACCTCAAGAATCTTTTTCTCTTTGTATCTTATCTCATGAATCCCTGTCTTCTTCTGCTTATTAAAATTAAAGCTCAAAAGATATCCTCTCTCCTGCTTATAAGCTTCCAGATACTCAAACAACTGCTTTTCCCCACGTTTATTATACTCATCACCATGCCAGATTTTCAGCTCAATGATAAACTGCTTTCCCCTATAATCAACAATAATATCTGTTCTCTTATTATCTCGCGTTCTCGCCTCAATATAATAATTTCCTGTCCCATTAATGATTGGTTTTAAATACAGCAGGAATAATTTTCTTCCATTTTCCTCAATAAATTTCTGATCATTATCGGAATAAATTTCTTCAAAATGCTCATAAAATTTCTTCATAACCAGATCCATCTGAAGCATTCCGGAAATAATAAACTGATTCCGGTCAGAAACCGCCGCCACATACATCGCATCATTAATTGCCATCTCAGCTAAGAACAAATCATACAACTGTGTCTCAAAAATTCTGTTAGAAATCGCAACAATTCCATGATTATCCTTAAGAAATCCAAATGTCACTCCCAGATCAATTAACGGAGTTTCTCTCTTAAACGGAAAACTTACTCCTGAGAACAAAATACTCTGCATCATCTCTTTCAATTTAGGATAATCCAGCAATTTCTTCGTCATATCATCAAACAATGTGTTTGGCTCTTTTAATAACAATTTCACTGCTTCCAGAACTCCCTCTTTTGTCCATACCAACACATTTGTCAAAAATTCATCCGTTCCCAAAATCCGCTCATCCATAATCTGGCACATCCGCGAAACCAGATACGGATAACCACTTGTATAATCATAAATCAGCTGGCTGATTTTCCGAATATCCATTCCCGTCTGATGATCCTGCTCATATTCATTCAGCATGCTTTCAATATCTTTAACTGAAAAGCTCATATCCAGGCGAAAATCTACCGCAATATTCCATGGACTGTTATACTTCGATTCCTCCTGTGGATGCAGTTTTAGTTTTAAAGTTTTTACATCATGCACACCTGCCAGAACCACTGACTGAAATGTAGAATCCTTCCCCTGCTGCCATTTCAGATATTTCTCTCTCAGCAGTCCGAGAAAAGAAAGAAAAATCTGATTATCAGAACTTTTATCCACTTCATCTATCATCAAAACTATCTTTTTTCCACATGATTTACACAATGATGTGATTTTCATTCCAAGCGAACGCATTGGAAACTTTTCAGAAAGAGGGCTGATCCAGTCATTTACCGTTTTCTCCGCAACATTCTGTTCCCGAAGACATTCTCCAATATCAAGCACCAGTCCTTCTGCCAGACTGGTCAAAGATTCAAAATATTCATCTGCCGCCTCGAAACTCAAACTCAATACCAGATAATCTTCCCTGAGTTTTCTTTCCAGTAAAAATAAAGTCGTTGTTTTCCCATACTGCCGCGCACGGTTTATCGTGAAGTATTGTCCTTGTTCGATGTAATCTTTTGTGATGCGGTCAATTCTGTCACTGATATCTACCATATAGTTTTTCTCTGGAACACAAGTTCCTGTAATGCAAAATTTTTTCGCCATGACCGTATCCTCCTGACCTAGTTTACAGACCAGACGGATATACACAATCCGTCTTCGCTACTTGTTTGATTTGATTAAATTGTAACACGAACCAAAACCGGTTACAATCATCTCTCATTGACTTTTCCATACTGTTGTGTTACCCTAACAGCAGTAAAAAATTTGCATATGGATAATAACAACGGGAGCCTGTGTGACAGGCTGAGAGGAAGATATATCTTCGACCGCACCTGATATGGATAATGCCAGCGTAGGGAATGTATGAATGAATTGAAATCTGCCAGTGTATTATTCCGGCAGATTTTTTATATTCTACAACTTAAGGAGGTTCACAATGAACACAGACAGAGCAAAAACATTCCGAATGGTTATGCTCGCCATGATGGTTGCCATCGGCGTAGTCATTTCACCAATTCTGAGAATCGAGGGAATGTGCCCGACCGCACACCTGATCAACATCGTCTGTTCCGTACTTCTGGGACCATGGTATTCACTTCTGTGTGCCACTCTCATCGGAATTATCCGTATGATGTTTATGGGTATCCCACCACTGGCACTGACAGGTGCCGTATTCGGTGCATTTTTATCCGGTGTTTTCTACCGCGCATCCCATGGAAAAATCATCTGCGCAGTAATCGGTGAAATCTTCGGAACCGGCATTATCGGTTCTCTGGTTTCCTATCCTGTCATGGCATTTCTTATGGGAAGAAGTGGACTGAACGCATTCTTTTACACACCAATGTTTCTGGCAGCAACCTGCATGGGCGGTACCATCGCCTACTTCTTCCTGAAAGCATTAAGCCACTCAGGAATGCTTGCCAAATTTCAGCAAAGCCTTGGAGCAAAAGTATATGATCGAAAATCAGACAAGAACCAGACAACTCACCAGAGCAGCACAGCCGCTGATTCACTGCATCACTAATCCGATTTCTATCCATGACTGTGCCAATATCATCCTGGCGGCAGGAGGCCGCCCAATCATGGCAGAACACCCTGCAGAAGTAGCTGAAATCACCAGCCACGCACAGGCATTGGCACTAAATCTCGGGAACATCACCGATGCCCGTATGGCGTCCATGCCGAAATCCTTAAAAACTGCCGGCAGTATTCACATTCCAGTCATGCTCGATCTGGTAGGAACTGCATGTAGCACTCTTCGCTATGAATTTGCGCAAAAACTTATGAACATTCATATGCCAGAACTTCTAAAAGGAAATATGTCCGAACTCCTTGCGATGTCTGGACAGACCGCTCACGCGATCGGTATCGACGCAGGTACACAGGATACTCTCACAGACGCCAACCGTTCCCACCTGCTGGAACTCTTCCAGGAAAAAGCAGCTCAGTGGAACACCACACTCCTTATTACCGGAAAAGAAGATATGGTTGTCTCAGCCGACAAATGTACATTCATTATGCGCGGCACTCCTGCCATGTCGCAGATTACCGGAACCGGATGTATGCTTGGAATGATCTGTGCTACTTATCTGGCAGTTACCGATCCGTTCACTGCTGCCGTATCTGCTGCTACAGAATTTGGCATTGCCGGGGAAAAAGCAGAAAAAAACAGCTCCGGTCCCGGAAGTTTCCAGGTGGAACTGTTCGATCAGTTTTATAATCTTACACAGCAGGATATTTTTTAGCCGAATCAAGTAAGTCTCTCCGAATAAACTGCATAACAGTTATTCCGTGTAAAACTATGTATCGAAAGCAACTTAAAAATACCCTCTTATTTAAAAAGTCCTTCCAGATGCTTCAGATAAATTCTTATCTCGTTAATCTCGGAAGGACTTTTTCTTTTACTAAAATAAAAAATTTCTTATTCTATATGCTTTTATAACAATCAATCGGATATTTGCCATCCGCTTTCGCTACTTGATTCGGTTAAACTCTTGCTATTCTATTATATTTCTTAAGTATCTTACGCCTCCACTCCACGCATCTTCGCCAACTCTCTTCTGGCAAACACAATCGCCAGCACAAATGCCGCAGCATCAGCAATCGGACCTGCATACATCACGCCATCAATTCCCATAAATAACGGGAAGATAACAATCAATGGCAACAGGAAAATTACCTGTCGTGTCAGTGACATAACAATACCCAGCTTCGCTTTTCCAATAGATGTAAAGAATCCGGATGACATTGGCTGAATTCCATTTGCAAATGTCATAAACATAAAGATTTTCAGATAACGTTCCGCAAACTGGAAATACAGATCACTTCCTGTTCCAAAAATCCCCACAATCTGGTGTGGAAACAGCTGGAAACATAAAAAGAATATCGTTGCGATTACCGTACAGGCAGTTACAGAATAACAATACGCCTGTCGAACTCTGTCATATTTTTTCGCTCCGTAATTAAATCCCCAGATTGGCTGACTTCCCTGAGAAATTCCAATGCAGATAGCCATAAATACCTGATTTACCTTAGAAATAACTCCAACACACGCAATCGGAATATCACTTCCATAAACCGAATTTCCACCATAATAACGCAGAATATTATTCAGCACGATCTGCACAATTGCCATGGCAATCTGGTTAATACAGGAAGCAAGCCCCAGTGAAATAATTGCCTTCAGGTATCTCATTCTCGGTTTCAGCATCTCACTTGTCAGACTCATATTTCGGAATTTCCAAAAATATACAACTACCAGAATTCCAGAAACGATCTGCCCAATCACAGTTGCCCATGCAGCGCCCTTAATTCCCCATCCAAATACAAAAATAAATAATGGATCAAGAATCGTATTGATAACCGCACCTATCATAATACAAGTCATAGAATAAGTCGGGCTTCTGTCCGCTCTGACAACATGATTGCCACCAACAGACAAAATATAAAACGGAAGTCCAAATGCAGTAATTCCTGTATAATCAACCGCATACGGCATCACATCCGTAGTTGCCCCAAACAATGTCAGCAACGGTTTCAAAAACACCAGAACAATCACCGCAAGAATCACACCACTGATTACCAGTGAAGATAAAGCCGTACCTGCAATCCCACTGGCCTTCTTCTCCCGTCCTGCTCCCATTTCCAGATTATAATTCGACGCACCTCCGATTCCCAGAAGCAACGCCAGTGCAGTGGCAATCGTCGTAACAGGAAATGCCACATTGGTAGCTGCATTTCCCAGCATTCCCACACCCTGTCCGATAAAAATCTGGTCCACAATATTGTACATTGCGCTGACCAGCATACTGATAATCGCAGGAATCGCAAACTTTGCGATCAGTCCACCCATCGGTGCTACACCAAGTGGATTTTGTCCCAGTGAGTTCGCTTCCCGCGTACCTTGATTATTTTTTTTCAAGTAAAATTCTCCTTCTTTCCCTCAATTTTTCATAGGTTTTTCATTCGCAGCGTTATCCTTAATCTCCGTAACTGCCACTTATTTATAGTAAAATCCTATTTTTAATTTTACAGCACAGCATTTACTTTACCATTTCTTAATCTTTCCTGCAATGCAAAAAGCATGCAAACTCTTTCTGTTTTTAAAAGATTTACATGCCTTTTCTGTTATTATTTACTTTGTATTTTCTGAGCTTATTCACCAAAACATAATTCACAGTGCATAAATGTATTCGTCCAGTGGATATTAACACTCAGCTTTCTCTACTGACAGAAATACACATACCCCACTCCTGAATTACAGCATCTCGATCAACGCAGCTATTCGTGTATTCAGCTGTCCCACATCCGACTGAGAATAATCAGTCTCCACATGAAGATACGGAATCTTCTTTTCTTCCCTTACAAATCTGCCAACCTTACCAGCTTCCACATTATATGTATGACAGGCCTGTAAAGTCATTTCCACAACTGCCTCTACCTGATACTCATCAATCAGCTCATTCAGAAGCTCAAAACGATTTGGGTTCGGAGTCATAACTGAACATCCGATATTCAGATAACGTCTCGCAATTGCCTCATAGATATCCGGATCATTCTCATCGATCAGTCTGTCCACACTCTTTGCACCGGAACAGTTTTCAAAAGCAACAACCACGCCGCCGTTTTCTTCAATGGCCTTCACAACTTTCATCGTAGCTCCGCCCATTGGACATCCTGTGATCAGAATTCGATGTTTCTTTCCTTCATTCTTACCTGCTGCATATTCTTCTTTTACCTTCGCTGTCAGTGCATCAATCTCTGCCGGAACCTTAGAACGGTCAAATTTAAAGGTTGTTCCATACAAAACATTGTAAAGATTTTCTCCTTTCATCGGTGCCGGATCCATTTTCATCAACTCATAGAAATCTTTCAATGCGCGACGTCCTTCATTACTGATACGAACCGCTTCACGCAGTTTCTCCTCTGTAATTTCCACGTCAAATTTCTTCTCCAGATATTCCTTGAATCGGATAATCTCACTCTTCCAATACTGCAATGCAGCCTCTGTCTGTTTATGCGGAAGTTCCAGAATAAATACATCTTTAAACTCAGACATAAACTCATACATTTTCTTTTTACCATCACAGGTAGTCTCTCCAACTACAACATCTGAAAAATAAAAGAATGGACATTTATCCGTCACTGCAAAACCATAGCTTGCCTTGATCAATGGGCAGAGATTTTTCGGCAGTGTCTGCTCAGCCACCGGAATCGTCTCATCAGACATCGAACATAAACCTACAGAGGCCGCACCCATCGCCATCGCGATCTCCTGTGGAAAATAAGTACAGTAAGAACCAATAACCGGAATATTCTGGTCCTTAATCTTCTTGATTGCAAGAAATGAATTCTTCCTCTGCTCCGCAAACTCCTCAAATACTTCAGGTAAATCTTTAATTACTTCCATTTTGTATGTACCTCTCTTTCTTATATAGTTTTTATTTTCATTTATTTCGTTTTCTCTCTTGCAAGTAATGCCGCGCCAAGTGCTCCTGCATACCTTCCGTCTCTCATAGCACTGACATTACATTCCAGTTTCTCCGAGAGAATCTCTGCAAAATACGGACATTCACTCAGTCCTCCCGTAAGAATCACTGTCCCAGGAAGCTGTTTTCTCCTTGCAAGCTGAGCAACCTTTTCTGCCACAGAATGAACCACTCCCGCCGCAATATCTTCCCTGCTTCGTCCCTCTCCGATCATACTGATCACTTCAGACTCCGCAAACACCGTACATAGCGAACTGATTGGTACCGCATTACCCTGTGAGGCCAGTTCAAATAATTCCTCAATCGTAACTCCCAGCCTGTTCGCCATAATTTCCAGAAACTTGCCCGTCCCTGCAGAACATTTATCATTCATAAGAAAATCCTGGATCATCCCCTGCTCTACCAGAATTACCTTCGTGTCCTGACCGCCTACGTCAATAATAGCGCCGTCATTTCCCGCCATTTCTCTTCCGCCTCTTCCATGACACGTAATCTCCGTTATCACAAAATCCGCATAATCCACCGCCACACGTCCATACCCTGTAGCGGCTACTCGGACCACTTCACCCTTTACATCAATTCCTTCAGCCAGAAGTCTTGAAGCAATTTCTGAAGCCGTCTCCTTACTACTCCAACCTGTAGGAAGCACAAATTTAATTTCCTTATCACCAGTCACAACCGTTTTAGAAGCTGTCGATCCAATATCAATTCCAACGTAATACATTCTTTCTCGCCTACCTTTACCTTGATATTTTTTACAAATTTTATTTGCTCTATCTTCCATTATACTCTTTTCAAATGAGGATCAAAAATTCAAAAACTCAATAAAAACAAGGGATTTATTGATAAATACAATAAATCCCCTGTTTTTATTTTTTAATATCCACTTTTATCTAATCTCTTTATAAGTATTTTTATATTTCTTCCAGGCAAAATAGTCTCGCACTGACCGAATTCGGAAGTTCAACTGTTAATTCCCCAGCTTCTTTATTCCACTTATAATCACAAGGTTCCTCTTTCGGATAACCACATATTACTTTCAACTCCTGTCCTTTTCTATGTGTAACAGGAATTGTTGCAAAACTCGTCTGACTATTTCTTCTCCATACAGCCACATAGTCTTTTTTGCCAGCATTTAATCCCATACTTACCCATGGATCACGATACTTAGAAAGACCTAACGGCCAAAACGGCACTGCATTTTTAATATTTCCACGAATTATTTTATAATACGAAATTGCCTCTTTTACAAGATCAAATCTTTCCTGACTCAGATTTACAAGATGACCGCTCTGGTGAATTCGAAGTAAAATCGCATTAATCATATTAAAAATAACTTCCTCTTTATCACCTTCGGTCAAGGGATAAGACCAAATGGCCGCCTGCTCAGGAGTTAATGCCATTGGAGAATTTGCTGCAATTGTAGCATATCTTACATAATCTTCCTGATCACTGGTAGACTGAATACTATAACGTGAAAGCATCGCATAATCCATTCTCAAACCACCACTTGAGCAGTTCTCAATAACCAAATCCGGATATTTTGCAAAAATTCCATCCAGCCATTTCAGATACGCACGATTATGTCCGAGAAGTCCATCACCCGCACTGTCCGCATTCAGTTCTGTACCAATTCCAGGTTCAATATTATAGTCCATCTTAATATATCCAACACCATATTCATTTACCAGGCGGTCAATTACCTCTGTCGCATGAGCGATAACTTCTGGATTACGGAAGTCAAGCTGGTATCTGCTTCTATCATAAACCTTTTTTCCATGTCTCATAAAGTACCAGTCATCCGGAACTTTATCTGCCTTAGGGCATTTGATTCCCATAACTTCAAGTTCCAGCCATACCCCAGGAATCATTCCTTTTGAACGGATATAATCCATGACTTCCTTTAAACCACCTGGAAATCTTTCTTTAGATGGCAACCATTCTCCAACTCCGTCCCACCAGAAACCAGCAGAATACCAACCACAATCAATACAGAAATATTCGCATCCTGCTTCTTTTGCTTTGTCAATCAATGGAATTTCTTTTTCTGTCGTAGGGTCTCCCCACAGACAGTTCATATAATCATTAAAAATTACCGGAAGTTTTTCATTATCTTCATTCTTTCTTCTGATAGCTCGACGATACTTCGTGAGTTCCCCAGCTGCCTCTTCCACATCTCCACACGCAGAACCGATACTTACTGGAACACTTTTAAAAGTATCACCCGGTTTCAGATTCTTCCACCAATGAGACTGATGTTCCGTAGGTCCGGATAATTGCAGATACATATGTCCATCCTGATCACTAATCTCCCAGTACCAGGATCCATTCTGTTCAATCTGCCAAAACAGAATAGAGTCTGTCTCCTTATTCTTCAAACAACCCATAGGAAGATAATTCTTAGTCGACCAGTTTCCAGTATTTCCAACACTAATTGTCTGAGAAGAGCGCCTTACTTTATCCGGCTGTGAAATGGACATTCCAAGCTGGTCCATGCTGAAACGATTCCAGATTAGTTCTTTCTGCCATGCATTGCGCGCAATCAAAACTTCCAGTTTTTGATCTGTACTTAAAAGCCCTTCTTTATCAATACCAAGTAATGCAAAAGAAGATACATATTCAACCCCAAGGTCTTCCTTTCCATTATTCTTTAACTCAGTCCAGCTTCTAATCACAGAGATTCCATCATAGAACTGAATATTACTGCAAACCTCCAGTCCCGTAGGTTTGTCTTCCATTAAAATTTCAAGTTTTCTTCCAGTCTCATTTCGATAGTCTTTCATATCTTTATATTTTAAACGATAACCCGGAGCAGTATAGGTATATTTTGTTCCGTGACGTTCACCTGGACGATTCAGACCTGAAAGCAAAACTTCTACTGGTCTGAAAGAAGCTGTTCCTTCGCAGGAATTAATATCCTCTTCCTCAAATGGTAAAGTTGAAAAATGTAATAACTTGATCTCATTTTCATCTGTAATTTCATAGACCATGTTTAAATTATTTTCTTTAATATCAATTCTCTTCATGATGTCTCACCAGTACTTTCTATATCTAAAATCATTTTTAATTTGTCCTCTGAGTCCATTTTCTATTTATTATCCCTTAACAGAACCACTCATTAATCCTGCAAGGAAATATTTCTGCAGGAACAAGAAAATTACAGTTACAGGAATTACCGCGATAACAGAACCAGCCATTAAACCACCCCAGTCAATTGTATTCGCACCTTTAAACAGCATAATTGCTGGTGTCAATGTTCTATATTTATCAGTAGAGATAAAGATATATCCAAACATAAACTCATTCCATGCATTAATAAATGCATATAATCCTGTGGAAATTAAACTTGGAACAGACAAAGGTAAAATAATCTTAAAAATAGTCTGTGCCTTTCCACAGCCGTCAATCTCAGCTGCCTCTTCAAGTGCCATCGGTACAGTATCAAAAAAACTGCTCATCATGAATGTACAAAGAGGTATAACAAAGGTTGTATATGCCAGAATCAGACAAAGATAAGTCTCCAAAATGTGAAATTTCTGCATGATCATATATAACGGAACCAGCAGAAGAACACCAGGAATCATCTGAGACAACATCATTGCGAAGTTAGAAATTTTTACAAGTCTCTGTTTATAATAACGACTTAATGCATATCCGGCCATTACAGCAATTACCATAGAAAGTCCACAAGCAATTACTGATACGATAAAACTATTCTTAATATAATTTATAAATCCAGCCTGAAACAATACCTTTTTAAAATTCTCCAACGTAGGTGCATGAATAACAAAGGAAGGAATTGCTGTACGAATCTCATCCTTTGGCTTAAATGCAGAAATTACCATCCAAATAAACGGAAATACGCAATATACTGCAATTATAATAAGAAGAATATATGAAACGGTTTTTACAATCGTCTGATTTTTTTTATTCAACATATTTCCTTTTCCTCCTTTTTAGCTTAAATCATCACTGATTTTCATTCTCTTCCTGTAATAGAAAAGGAACATAATAAACATTGCAGTAAACATCATTGTTGACAACGCAGACGCAGCACCAACATCAAATGTTTTCATCGAATACCTGTAAATCATAATAGGAAGTGTCTCTGTTGCATAATTAGGTCCACCCTCTGTCATAACCCAGATAAAGTCGAAGTTAATTGCAGTCCAGATAATATGAATAAACACAATTACAAGTGATACAGATTTTAACTGCGGTAAAGTGATTTTGAAGAATCTTGTAAACATTCCAGCACCATCTACTGCTGCCGCTTCATTCAGATCTGCAGGAATCGATTGCATTGCAGACAGGAAAGAAATTGTATAATAAGGGAAAGATCTCCAAATATTTACAAATATAACAGTTGCCATTGCATATCTGGAATCACCAAGGAAATTAATTTTCTCTGAAATCAACCCTGCTTTCAAAAGTAAATAATTGATAATACCAAAATCCGGGTTCAACATCCAATCCCATGTCATACCTGCAACAATAATCGGAACCAGCCATGGAATAAATACCAATGTACGGAAGATTGCTCTTCCTTTAAATTTTTGATTTAATAAAACTGCAGTAAGCATACCCATAATATATTCACCTGCTACAGAAAATACAGTCCAAAAAATGGTATTTCTTATTGCCTGTGCAAAATGCTCGTCCGATACTACTTTTTTAAAATTATCAAAACCAGCAAAACCTGTCATACTCTTATTTATCAGATGTACATGTGAAAAAGCATCATGGAGAACTTTTCCCAGAGGATATGCAATCAGGCAGGCAAGGAAAATAAGAGCCGGCAATAACATGACCAACGCATATCTTCTTGCCTGCTGATCTCTTGTCAGTTTTCCGTCCGTTTTTTTCAGTAAATTTGACATATGTAGCCTCCTAACTCAACATTTTCAGAAAAGAAAAGCTGGAATGCTTTCACATTCCAGCATTTCTTTTTAAACGTTTATTCGCTCAGTTCTCCATTTTCCTGTAAGGATGCATTTACTGCATCGCTCAGCCAGGAAGCTGCTTCTTCTGCTGTTTTACCTTCCTGAAGAACCTTTGCAATAGAGTCTACCATTGCCTGATTGATTCCACTTAATGTTACAGGAGGGAATGTTACACCTGTATCAGCCAGTGCTGAGAAGTCCTTGCTCCATTTAGAATCTGTGGATACGTCAGAACGTGGAGATCTGTCAGCAAATGCTGCTTCCTGCCATTCTTTGCTGCAGAATGCAGTTGCAAGATCAAATGCTTCATCTTTGTTCTCACTGCCTTCCATAACGAACATTGGTTTACACTCCATGTATGTAGCAGGCTGTCCATCAGATGGATATGGAATCGGAGCTACAGATACATCACCCATAGTATCCGGATTAGAAGATTCTCTCTCTGCAAGCCAGTTACCAGTTACATATGTTGATGTGATTCCTGTTGCAAAGTTTTCGTCTGTTTCTTCCCACCCCCAGTTTTTAGAACTGGAATCAATAATTTTATTATCAATTAAATCCTGATAGAACTGGAATACTTTTGTTGCTTTTTCAAGTTCATCTTTGTTGTCATTCCATGTATTTTTGTATTTTCCATCATCCTGTGCAGATGCAATTTCCAGACCATACTGTGCAAGATAAACCAAAAGTTCCTGAGAAGCACGAACACCTGTACATGCAAGTTCTGTCAAATATTTGCCATTATTATCATAGTAATCCGACTGAGCAAGTAAATCTTCCCATGTTGCAGGGGTTTCAATACCGGCAGCTTTAAGATCATCATCATGTACGAGATATGCACGAACTGTCATTTCGTATGGAATACCAACGATCTTATTATCAATCGTCATTGCATTTACAACAGAATCTGAAAGAGCATCTTTGTCTTCCCATTCATTGAATTTATCTGTAAGATCAGCTACAATTCCCATATTATAGAATTCGCCAACATATTCTGGAAGCCCCCAAATTAAATCTGGTACATTTCCACCCGCAGCAGCTGTCAGAATTTTTTCGTGAAGCATGTCATATGTGAAATTTGTCTGATTTACTGTATTCCCAGTTTCCTCTTCCCACTTCTCAATCATTTCCTGACTTGCTTTTTCTGTGTCTGCACCTTCTGTCCAACAAGTCCATAATTCAATTGTTTTTCCGCCATCTTTTGCGGATACACTTACTGGTGCTACCATCGTTCCCACCATTGCTGCAACCATAATTGCGGATACTACTTTTTTAAACATTCCTTTTCCTCCTTTGTGTGTTTTTAGTGATTCGGTATATTTCATATGATGTTTATAGCATACCCTTTGTATATTTACAACAATTTAAGTGGGACTTCCAAATAATACCACTCTTTTCAATTAAAAATCCCACGTAAAATTATCTGTGGTTTTTCTTATATTTTGCAGGACTGTATCCATAAAAATCTTTGAATTTATCCGTAAAAGTCCGCACATCCTTATAACCAACTAAACTGGCAAGCTCATATGTTTTCATATCTGTTTCCATCAGATACTGTAATGCTTTTTTCATTCTGACCTCCAGTAAATATGCCTTAAAATTCTCACCTGTTTCTTTCTTAAAAAAAGCACTGAAATAATACGGATTCATATAAACCATCTGTGCCATTTTTTCCAATGTAATATCTTCGCTGAAATGTTCTAATATATATTCTTTTACTTTAAAGATTGAGTCGTTCTCTTGACTACCTTTACAGAATACACATTCATTTATAAATCTTTCTATAATATTCTTAAATTTTTTCTTCAGATCCTCATATGTATTCTGTCCTCTGAGCGCTTCTACTTCCCGTTCCAGTTTTTCTCTGTTTTGTTCATCAATCACCTTACACTCCAACAAATCATGACATACATTCATTGCCAGAATAATACACCTGCTTTCCACTGCATAACAACTTCCATAGTGGAGATTTCTTATAATTTTCAAACTTTCATCAAAGGATTCCTTCCAGTTTTCATCATGTCCCAATATCTTCTGAGTCAGTTCTTTACACTTCTTTTCAAACTCTTCAAAGGAATAATTATATACTCTTTCTATATTTTCGTAATAAATTGTATCCTCTTGTGTAAAGTAATAAATACCCGCAGAAAATTTGGCAGTTTTATAAAGATATTCCACTTTATCTGCCTGCGTTGTAATTTCTCCGATTCCAACAACCAGTTCTACTCCATATTTCCCATGGATGATTTCTCTAATTCTAAATATAATTGCTTCGATTTCCCTCTGAGTATCTGTTGAATGCAATGCCAATATGATATTGCTGCTATTCTCACTTCTTTTAGTCACAAATCCATTTCTATTCTCTTCCAGATATTCTTCAATTTCCTTAAAAACTGCAAATCTCATTAATTCAAAGCGATTACTATCCTGTATTCTCTGCACCAGGTCACCTTTCAGAACAAAGCAAATACCTGCAAAATATTTTCCTTCATTCAATAATTCCTGTGAGATATGCAATTTTCTTTTTTTTCTTTTTACCGGAAAAGTATTCATCTCTTTAAAAACATTTTCTACATTCTGCTGTTCAATTTTCCAGACTACCTCTGGCTGTTCTTGAATAATTTGATTCTTCGCTCTGTTAATAGCACTTTCCAGTTCTTCTACAGAAACAGGTTTAAGAAGATAATCTACTGCTCCGTATGTTACAGCCTCTTTCGCATAAGAAAATTCCTGAAATCCACTCAGAAAAATAACCTTTGTTTTTAGTTTACGTTTACTTATTTCTTTTAAAACATCTAGCCCGGTTTTTTCCGGCATACTGATATCCGATATAATAATATCTGGTTCCAGAGTATCCAACAGATTTAAAAGCTGGTCTCCATCTTCAGCTTGTCCGACAACCTCTGTATCCATCGCTCCCCATTTCATCATCTTTTTCAGTCCGCGTATAATTAGTGGCTCATCATCAGCAATTACAATTCTGTACATCTTAAATATCCTCCCAGATTAGTGGCAGCCAGTACTTCACTATAGTGCCCATTCCTTCATATGCATCAATTTCCAGTCCATATTCATTTCCGTATAAGTGTTTGATACGGTCAGAAACATTTTTTACTCCTATACTCATTCCTTTGATATCTTCTTTTTCCACTCTGTCATCACTTTTTAAAAGTGCCTGAACTTCTTTCAGCCTCTCTTTATTCATCCCTACGCCATTGTCCATAACTGTAATTTCAAGGAAATCCATATTCTGTTTTGCCTGTACCACAACTTCTCCTGATCCCTTATTTGGACGAAGACCATGCTTGACTGCATTCTCAACCACCGGCTGAATAATTAAATGTGGAACTCTGCATTTCCACAATTCTTTTGGTATTTCCACACTCAGAGAGAAGCGAGAATCATATCGTACCTCAATTAATTTAAAATAATTAGAAATACACGCTATTTCCTGTTGCAACATAACCATCTTACCTGTTGTTCCAATCAAATATTTCAACTGTCCTGACAAACTGTCAATCATAGTCGCTACAATCATGTCATCATTTGTAATTGCAGACATTCTTATAACATCCAATGTATTATATAAATAATGTGGCTGAATCTGCGTTTTCAGAGCTTCCAGTTCTGCATCTCTCTGTCTGATTTCCGCAACATATGCTTTCTGAACATATTTGCTCAGATTCTCAGCCATCTGATTCATTCCATTTCCAATGTCCTGAAATTCATCATTTGAATGAATATGTACTCTCGTATCCAGATCACCTTTCTCAATGCAACTCATGGTTTCCTTTAACATCTGTACAGGTTTATTCAATTTCTTTGAATAATACAAATATAAAATAGACAATAAACTCACACCGACTACAATCAACAATATTGTTGTGTTTCTTATCATCTTATAAGCTGATTCTATTGTTCCAGGTATTACCTTATCAATAACAATCCAATTTGTACCATCAATCTTCTGATATACAAGACATTCTTTCTTCTTTTCCAGATATCCATCTTCATTATTTTTCATGTCATCCAAGAGAATTCCATCATTTTGAGCATTTATGCCTTCATACTGTTTTTGTGAATGATAAATATATCTCCCGGAAACAGAATCCACTACGTATATCTCATGATTCGTACCATAGCTTTCTTGTGTCAACATTTTTTTTAAATAATCTGCCGAAATATCAATAAACAAAGTTCCTAATACTTCTGATCCTGCTTTTTGGATTGTAGACGTATTCATAATATTCCTGTAAATTGTAAAATCATTTTTCTCTGAATTTCTATAATATTTTGTTTCGTGAGTCGGCATAATCTGTACATCTCTGGAAGCAGCCAAATAATGTCTCTTATACCAGTCCTGCATTTCATACTCATTAATTAGCAATTCTGGTGCTTTCATAGAAGAATAAATTTTTCCATCCGGAGTAACAAAAAATACATGATCTATAGCCTCATTCATATACAGAATCGTCCGAAGAACTTTTGTAATCATTGCATTCCGCCCCGTCTCAGACATCTCTGTATCTTCAAATAATTCATAAAAGTAATCATAATCAGATACACTGCTCTTATATATATATTCCGTATCATCAGAAAGTTCAGATATAAGGTCAGAAATATTCTTTGCCATAATCTGATCTGTCATAGAGAAATTTCCAAGAATATTTTCATACATGGTATTTGAATATACGTTATAGATCATCATTCCCATAAACAAAAAAGGAATCATTCCCATAAGTAAAAACATAATTACTAATTTTGCATAGAAACTCCTAAATCTAATCTGTGGTCTCTTCATAACAATTATTCCTCCCACGTTTCTCTGTCCCATGCCAAGTCTATTTCTTCCGCAGTCTTTTCTACCGTATATTCTCCTGTATAAAGTTCTTTTAATGCTTTATTAACATCTGACAGGAAAGAAGTTGCTGTTCCTTGCATTCCCAAATATACCGTATTCTTATCAGCATATCTGTAATCTTTTAGAAGCTTCTGCTGGGCAGAGGGTGCTGGATAAATAATTGCCTCCTTAGTTACTGGAAGTCCATACATTCCCTGAATCATACTTCTGTAATTTTCTTTTGTATAAAAGAATTTCAGAAATCTCTGAGCAGCTTCTTTTTTTCTGGCATCTTCTGCACATGTTTCTGATATCGCCCAATAAGCATCGTTTCTCGTCAAAGCTGTCAGGTTACCTTTATCATCTTCCAGAAAAAACCATCCCAGGCGATAAGTTACCGAATCCTTATCCTCTGCAATTTCCTCTCCCAATGGAGTTTTATCAGATTCCGTACACATCGGATACGCATCTATAATCTTAGTAAAAAGCCATGGTCCCGCATATACCATCGCAAATTGGTTTTCCGTCATTCTAGTTACAATCTGATTCTCCGTCATATTTTCAGAGTCTTCCAGAATATAGCCTTTTGAAAAAAGTTCTTTTAATTCCTCCAACATATATATGGATTCTGCATCAGTAAACTTTACCTTTCCCTCTTCTCGCATTTTTAGCCAGTCCTGATTTTCCTCGAGAATATCCTTCTGAAAGAAATAATTAAGCCAATATGTCATATTCTCTTCCTGATTGCCCCCGATTACCAGTGGACAAATTCCTTTTGATTTCAGCGTATCACAAATCTGGATAAAATCCGCATAAGAGTCTGGTATCTCCAGATCATATTTTTTAAATATATTTTTATTATAGATCACACCATTTGTAGTTGCATATATCGGCAAACCATAGCTTTTTTTACCAATCACAGCTACATTAGTCACCATATCACTCACTTCTGCATCGATTGCCCCTAATTTTCCCGCTTCAGCAAATGTATCTACATTTTCCAACTCAAAAATATCCGGAAATTCATCTAGTGCTTCCTTTACTTTAAGTTCATTTTCACAGTTTGCTTCTCCTGAATTTTCTGTATTAATAATAATATCAGGGTTCTGCTCCATAAATTCATCACATAAAGTTTCCATCGCCGCCACCCATGTTACATCTGATCCAGAATACAAAAGCGAAAGTTCAATTACATCCTCCATACTTCCGTTATCTTCTGCTTTTATCTCCTTCAAATTTTCACTCCCTATAAGACTTCCTATAAGAACTATAATAAAAAATATATATTTTTTTATTCTCATTTACATAATCTCTCCCTTTAAATTTCTGTTGTTTTCAAGACAATACCTGATATTTCTGGTGTCAGCAGTCATATTCCGCGCATGAAGTCCTCTATATGCTGATGGCGTAAGCCCATAAAATTTTTCAAAAGTATAGGAAAAATGCTGCCTGCTGTTATAGCCGGAAGAAAATGCAATATCTGTAATTCCAAAGCTGCTATTACATAGCAGAAATACTGCTTGCTCTAGTCTTTTCTGATTAATATAATGATTAATCGTACAGCCTATTTTATCTGTAAATAATGCCTGCAGATACGATTTATTAATATCCACATATGCCGCAATCTCTGGTATACTAATCTCTTCCAAAAAATGTTTATTTATATAATCACACGCTTTTTTCAGGTAAACAATCCCTTGCGTATTCTTCTTTAAGTTTATACAATATGTTAATTCCACCATTGTTCTACTAAACAGAAGTCCAAAAAGAAATTCCTTATAATCTACTTTTTTCTGACTTTTCTGAAGATGAGACAACAAATCTTTCATAGCATACCCTATATTTCTACAATCATTTGTAGCAACATATCCATATTTTATTTGAAAACACCTTTGAAAATCCTGAATTTTTTCAAACAGGACATCTGCCTTTACCGCCGTTTCTTCTGAAGTCAATCCAAATTCCAGATTCAATACCGAACACGGCTGCCCATCTGTAACTTCCAGTTGATGCTGTACTCCAGGTAAAATATATATAAATTCATTAGGTTTCAGTCGTAGCCATTCGTTCTTACAGAAAATCCTGCACTCTCCAGATGTTACATACATGATTTCGAAACTCTCATGAGCATGACATTTCATATGATACTTTGCCAATGATAACGCATAAAATGCCGTTACTTTAAAGTACTGTTTTTCACCTTGAAATACTTTATACATGACCGATTCTCCTACTCGCATATCTTATATTTATCAATTTATAATATCAGTAGTAAAAAATTTCTCTGACATCATGTTATAATCCTATCACATTTTTTTTCTTTTTACATCCCACGCCAAAATTAAATGCGACAATATCTTGCATTTTGTTTCGGAAACGATAATAACTGTCACCAAATATTTTATCTGAATATATACTATAAAAAAAACAGGAGGTTGTTTTACATGAGCTTTAAAATTGCATTTATCGGCGCAGGAAGTCTCGTATTTGCCAGAACATTATTTACAGATATCATGTCTATACCTGAACTTCACGATATTGAAGTTGCATTCACTGACATTAATCCAGACAATCTTGAAAAAACAAGGGAATTATGCCAGAGAGATCTGGATGCAAATAATATTCCAATTAAAATTGAATCAACAACTAATCGTCGTGACGCATTTAAAAATGCCCGCTATATCATCAACTGCGTTCGTATCGGTGGACTTGAAGGATTTGAAACAGATGTGGAAATTCCATTAAAATATGGAGTCGATCAATGTGTAGGTGATACATTATGCACCGGCGGAATTATGTACGGACAGCGCGTTATTGCAGAAATGCTTAACTTCTGCAAGGATATACGCGAAGTTTCCGAACCTGATGCCATCATGTTAAACTATTCCAATCCAAATGCAATGGCAACATGGGCTTGTAACAAATATGGAAAGGTACATACCATCGGTCTTTGTCATGGAGAAATACATGGAGAACAACAAATTGCAGAAGTTTTAGGTATTCCAAGAGAAGAATTAGACATCATTTGCGCAGGAATCAATCACCAGACATGGTATATTTCTGTAAAACACAATAAGGAAGATATGATTCCTAAACTTTTAGCAGGATTTGAAGCACATCCAAAATTTAGTCAGGAAGAAAAAGTACGCATTGATATGTTAAAACGTTTTGGATATTATTCCACTGAATCTAATGGACATCTCTCTGAATATGTAGCCTGGTATCGCAAACGCCCTAATGAAATTAAAGACTGGATTAATCTTGATAACTGGATTAATGGAGAAACCGGGGGATATCTCCGCGTCACGAGAGAAGAACGTAACTGGTTTGAAACAGATTTTCCTAAAATTCTGGCTGAACCAGCCAAGAAATTAGATGGTTCAGAACGTAGCAAAGAACATGCTTCTTATATTATCGAATCTCTGGAAACAGGTCGCCATTACAGAGGCCATTTCAACATTATGAACGAAGGATGCATCACAAACCTTCCATGGGAGTCTGTAGTTGAAGTTCCCTGTTATGTAGACGGAAATGGAATTAGTATTCCTAAAGTAGGTGATCTGCCACTTGGCTGCGCAGCAGTATGCTCACAGTCAATCTGGGTGCAGAAACTAGCTGTTGAAGCCGCAGTTCATGGAGATGTCCAACTTTTAAAACAGGCTGCTATGATGGATCCCCTAACAGGTGCCGTATGTAATCCACCTGAAATCTGGCAAATGATTGACGAAATGTTGGTTGCTCAGGAACAATGGCTTCCACAATACACAGAAGCTATTAAAATGGCCAAAGAACACCTTGCAAACGATCCACTGATTCCAACAAAAAATTATCATGGAGCTGCAAGACTTCGTGAAAAAACACCAAAAGAAGTAGCTGCTGAACGTGACGCACGTAAAATTACAGCATAACGAATGCATATACTAAAAATTACAGAATTCTCTTTCTGTAGCTAGCATATAATTTCAATTATACAAAAAAACAGAAGCCGGCACATTTTTTATAAACCAGCTTCTGTTTTTTATTTATTAATGCTGTTAATTTTTTGCTTTTCTAAAACCTCGTATGCCTATTCACATATTTCGCCTTATACTTTGAATACACAATCGTCTGATCCTTATACAGCCCATAATATCCTGAAGCCGCATAACTGATAGACACCGCGATCAGATAAAAAGAAACACCCTTAAATCCAAACATCTCAAATGCAATCAAAATCGATGTAATCGGACAGTTTGTCACTCCACAGAACACAGCAGCCATACCACATGCCGCACAGATAGACGGTGAAAGTCCCAGCCAGTTTCCCATCACACATCCAAACGTTGCCCCGATACAAAACGACGGTACAATCTCACCACCACGAAAGCCTGCACGCATCGTCAATGCGGTCAAAATCAGCTTCCAGAAAAAATCCAACGGCCTTGCCTGCCCTTCTTCCACTGCTTTCTCGATCAATTCCGCACCAGCTCCCATATAATCTGTTGTCCCAAGAAGCAATGTAATTCCAATTACAAGACAGGCACCCACAACTACACGGACATACGAATTTTTAATCCATCTTGTATAACTCCCTGCAACACCGTTCAATACCATACAAAATACAATACTGACCACTGCACATCCACATGCCACAACTCCCATTTTCAAGCCAGTCTCAATCGTCAGCTCCGGAATATCCACCACATGAAAAGCCTCCGGCGTAACTCCCATTCCGGCAGCAAACCCAGATGCGACCAATGAAGCGATCATACAAGGCATCAATGCCGTATAATACATAACTCCCACACTTACAACTTCCAGCGCAAACACAGCTGCCGCCATCGGTGTTCCAAACAATGCGGAGAAAGCTGCACTCATACCGCACATAACAATCACATGCCGATCCTCTTCATCCAGATGAATCCATCTTCCGAGCTGATTCGCAATACTTCCGCCAAGCTGAATCGCAGCTCCCTCACGTCCCGCGGAACCACCCGCCAGATGCGTAAGCGCCGTAGAAATAAAAATCAACGGTGCCGACAAAATTGGAACATCATCCTGTGATCTTACTGTAGAAAGTACCTGATTCGTACCTCCATCATCCTTACCAAACTTCTCATACAAAAATACAATGATCAGTCCCATCATCGGCAGCAAATAAAACGTCCATCCATTTTCCTTCCTGTAACTGGTCACTCCTTTTAACACAAAAGAAAACAGCGTACTGGCCGCCCCCACAATACATCCCACAACAACTGCTATCATCAGCCATTTCACAAGATTCCCCACATCACGCTGAATCTCACCACTATAATATTGCAGTTTCCTTTTTAATGTACTTTCTTCCACCGGACTATATTCTTTCGGACTTTGTTCTTCTGTACTCTGCTTCTTTGTGCCATTCTCCTGAATTGCGCACTTTTCCTCTTTCTTCATTTCCCCCTCTTGCCTTTCCTATAACAACCTCAGGATTGCTATAAATTATCTTTTTTGTAACTTCCTCTACCACTACAATAATTTCCGCTCAGAAAATTGTAACTGTTTTTATTCTAGCATATCTCAAGTATATCTTCCATATGTACAAAAACAGAAAAACTATCTTATATAAAATTTTTTACGTAGCTTCATTAACGTGTTATACTTACATCATCAAAGCTGAATACTTTTTTCAAAACACAATTCCAGCTTCATCCAGGAGGATTAAATTTATGAAAGCATACGAACGTTTATTATCTTATGTAAAAGTTTTCACCCCAAGCAGCGAAGAAACCAATACATCCCCATCCACACAATACCAGTTCGACCTTGCCAGACAGCTTGTGCAGGAGTTAAAAGAACTGGGAGTAGATGACGCCAGTGTAGATGAACATTGTTATGTCTATGGACACATTCCGGCAACCAACGGATATGAATCTCGCAAAAAGCTCGGTTTTATCGCACATATGGATACCGTATCTGATTTCTGCGATCATCCGGTTACTCCCGTTGTTACTCCAGATTATGACGGCAAAGAACTTACACTTGGAACCAGCGGCAGAGTTCTCTCCCCGAAAATTTTTCCTCATCTCTCAACCTTAAAAGGCAGAACTCTGATTACTTCCGACGGAACCACAATTCTCGGCGCAGATGATAAAGCCGGAATCGCCGAAATCATGACCATGATTGAACGACTGAACAGTGAAAATATCCCTCATGGCCCACTCTCCATCGCATTCACTCCAGACGAAGAAATTGGAATGGGACCAGCGCATTTTGATGTAAAAAAATTTGATGCAGATTACGCCTACACACTCGACGGCGATACAGAAGGCGAAATCCAGTACGAAAACTTCAATGCAGCCAGAGCAGTTGTAGAATTTACCGGCGTCAACGTCCACCCCGGTTCATCCAAAAACACCATGGTAAATGCAGCATTAGTCGCTATGGAATTTAATTCCATGCTTCCATCAGCCGATACTCCACGCGATACCGAAGACTATGAGGGATTTTTCCACCTTTGTTCCATGAACGGCGATGTATCAAACGCTACTCTCGATTACATCATCCGCGATCACGATATCTCATCCTTCGAAGCCCGCAAAAAAATAATGCAACACATCACCAAAATCTTAAATGAAAAATGGGGCACCGGAACTGTAAACCTTACCATCACAGAACAATACCGAAACATGAAAGAAATCATCGACACATGCATGGAACTGATCGACTGCGCAGTTTCTGCATGCAAAGAATGCAATACCTCACCACTGATCACTCCGATCCGCGGCGGCACAGACGGCGCCCAATTAAGCTTCATGGGCCTGCCTTGCCCAAACCTCGGAACCGGCGGACATGCTTATCATGGACCTTATGAGCACATCACTGTAGAAGGTATGGATATCGCTGTTGAAGTAGTATTAAAGATTGTTGAATTATTTTATAAATAATTTCTATTTAACCAGATTAAGCAAGTACCAATAAACTGCAAAAAGTTATTCCGCATAAAAACACGTAACGTAAGCGAATGACTTTATCTGCTTAATTGACTTACTTCTCTTTATGGAAAACAAGACCCTCACTGCCAGATAAATATAACAGTGAGGGTCTCATTATTTATATATATTTCCATTTTCAAGCGCAACAGATATATTTATTGGCAATCCGCTTCGCTGCTTACTCATAACTGCTTTACAGTTTGTTCAAAGCACAAGTACTCATATTAACGTTGTTCCCAATCTCTTCTTTCTCTGCAAAAGGTCCGGGAATTACCTTAGCACCTCTATGTCCTCCAAAGTAGTCCGAGTCAAATCTTATCGGTGTTCCATCCGGATTTTCAAAAAATTCTTCCGGTTCAAAAGCTTTTCCTAAAATTTCTGTATTAATCATACGGTCCGAGAAATCTCCAAGAATCTCGTATATATTCGTATCCAGAATATATTTTCCATCTTTCTCTGTCAACTCTACCTTTGCGTTCTCAGAAGAAACAAAACCATCTTTCTCATGTTTCCATGCTTTGGCTCCATTAAGATAAACGTTTCCTTCACTCCACACCGGTAAATGATCAAAATGAACTGATTCCAGTTTTTTCATATCAGCAGGTTTTGTGAAATCAAACTGGGAAATCCATTCGTCATAAGTTGGATACTCATCAAACATCCATGTTCCGACTTTTCGATTCTCAGAATCAAATCCATCGTCTGAATCATGCATTGTAATAAAATCTTCTGAAGGCCATTTCTGCACAAAAATATTATTATAGAAACGGTCATCTCCATGAAGTATTGTCATAAATCCCATGACCTCTGTGCGATGAGGCATATGATAAGGAGTATAACGCCATCCGGTTCCTTCACCCACACAAGTTAAAGCACCACAGATCAGGTTATGTACCATAGCCACTCCCTGCGTAGCGAAACGCAGACTGACATCTGACAAAAGGATATTGTTATCAATAAGAGTCGGCCCATGACCTACCTCAACAAAAATATCCTGACACATCATGCCGCCTTTTAGCTGTTTTGCAAATGCCGGACGCTGGTTATCATGAAGAAGGTTCTGAGAAAGTCGCGTACCCTGAGCTTCCCAGTCACACCAGATTCCCATCGTACAGTGATGAATATGATTTCTCCTCATAATAACATCAATTGCAGCATGCATCTTAATTCCTGCAATCTCTGCTCCACCAAGTTCCATCATATTGTTGATATGATGAATATGGTTATCCTCAATAATACTGAATACACCACCCATTCGGCCAATAATACCACCCTGTTCACAATGATGGATATTATTTCGGCGGATAATATGACTTCCTACCTTTTCTTTAAGCCATCCATGATACTGTCCCCGGCATACCGCATCTCTTTCCATCTGTGTAGGGCTCTTAACATATTTATTCGTAAAATAATGATCGTTATCAGGATCATAATATTTTCCAAGAGAAATACCTGCACATTTACTGTTGGAAATTTCGCAGTCCTCAATAATCCATCCTTTACTCCAATGAGGGCCAATCATGCCATCCTGATAAGCTGCCGGCGGAGCCCAGGTAGTAGCTGCTTTGGTAACTCCAAAACCACTGACTGTGATATATCCTACTCCGGTTTTGGATGGCATAAAGCATTCACGACGTACGTTGATTTCTACATTTTCCTCATTTGGATTTTTCCCATGGAAATTAGCATAAATTACTGTCTCATCTTTTTCCTGATCCTGCTCTGTATACCATTTATAAGTAGATTCTTCCGGAACCCAGCTACACTCATAAACCGCACCTTTGATGCATTCTTCCACGCTTCCTGCTTCATAAAGAGCACGATCATTAAGATATACGCATCCTGTGTGTTTATCAGCTTTTGCAAAATACCAGTCTCCATAAACCATAGTTGTATATGGATTATAACTGCCAAAAAGACTATTCGCTACACGACATACCCATACATCTTCCTTATAAGGAACCCATGTCTGGATACGTTCTGCTCCAGTAATAACTGCTCCAAGAGGCTCCACACTTCTATAAGTAATTCTGTTCTCCTCTGTACCAGCATGAACCGGATCTACATATTCCCGGTAAATTCCAGGAGCTACCAGAACTTCATCCCCTGGCTGTGCAATTTTCGCTGCATCATTGATATGACGAAACGGCATCTGCTCCGTACCATTTCCGTCATGACCAGCTTTTCCATTTACATAAATCTTCATGTAAAAACCCTCCCATGTATCTCCCTAAATCTCTCCCACTGCTTATTGCTTTCCACAATTGAAATAGGAAGCATACTCAATTCGATTAAATTAGATTCTATAGACTTTACTGACAATTTTAAATCTCATTTTTCTATAATACAATATATTTTTAATCCTATTTTCTATAATATTCTATAAATAGTTAATGTTTACTTCATGTCAGGTAATATATTTCGCAATATAAATTTATACTAATTGCATAAATTTATATTGTATGTCTCAGGATTTTGGCAGATACATGTCGAAGTACCTCACGGAATAGTAATATATAAACAAGAAACTGTATATGAACCGTTAGAAGTCTGTTTATCTATTTTTCCACACAAAAAAACCAGCTAGTAATTAGCTGGTTTTTACTGTATCTTCAAAACTACATACATGTTGACATTTCCTGAAAATCATTCTTCCTGCGATTCTTGGTCAAGCCCTCACCCGATTAGTAACAGTCAGCTCCATGCATTACTGCACTTCCACCTCTGCCCTATCTACCTCGTCGTCTTCAAGGGGGTTTACTTCTTTCGAATGGGATATCTCATCTTAAGGGGGGCTTCACGCTTAGATGCCTTCAGCGTTTATCCCTTCCGGGCTTGGCTACTCGGCCGTAGACTTGGCAGTCTAACCGATGCACCAGCGGCCCGTCCATCCCGGTCCTCTCGTACTAAGGACAGCTCCTCTCAGATATCCTACGCCCACGCCGGATAGGGACCGAACTGTCTCACGACGTTCTGAACCCAGCTCGCGTACCGCTTTAATGGGCGAACAGCCCAACCCTTGGGACCTACTACAGCCCCAGGATGCGATGAGC
>SKEX01000038.1_pt1 | contig 169668 bp, 159 predicted proteins | sample 4841451 | NCBI WGS metagenome assembly SKEX01 (sample SAMN11008798, study PRJNA524170) | human gut metagenome | isolation source: fecal sample from pouch patient p38, | place: Israel: Tel-Aviv | reverse complement strand
GGGCAGGACGGGCCGGTGTTCATTTCTCGCCACACGCTGAAATGGACTAAAACCTGCCGCTCATCTGGAGACTTTCCACACGCTCACACGGCCCACTTTCTATTGAACAGACACACCGAGGATGTTCGCGAGCCCGGCCTCGTCGGCCCGCGTCCTGTGCGGTTCGGACCGTCTGCGCGCGTACGCGCCCGCATGCCCCGTTCGCGCATGATGTTGCCGACGCGTCTCCCGGACGCGGTGACGCCCCTCCGCTCCAGAGCGGCCTTGATCTTCCCGGCGCCGCAGCGCTCATGGCTGTCGCGCCGGACCGCGTGCACGTCGCCCGCGATGGGATCGATCCGCTCGGTTTCGGGATGCCCGGCCATCCAGTAGCAGGTGGAGCGGGGGACGCCCGGTATCCCGCATCGCGCCGATATCGGGCAGCGGGAGGCGTTGGCCCGTATCACCGCTACTTTCGTGCGAATACCGGCGCCGCTCGTTCTGAAACGTCCACCTCCATCTCCAACTGCCTGTTGCGCCTCCCCGGCCCGACCGGCTCGTTCCGCCCGGGCGTGCGGTTGTCCGCGGCCCGGGTGGAGCCGCTGTCGCGGATGCCCTGGACCCAACGGCGCAGCGTGGAATGCGAGATGTCGTACTCGGCCCTGATCTCGCGCGCCGGCTCGCCGTTCTCGTAAAGCCGCACGATCTGCCGTTCGAACGACTCCTCGTAGTGGCGGGGACGCCTCGGGCCGGCCATCGCCGGCCTCCAATCCCACGTCAATCGTCCCCCATCAGACTGTCTAATACATTGTAGCCAATCCACGCACACGAAAGAAGCATGCGAGTGTTCCTGCGACCTATCTCAGATGGCGAAGCCGCTCGATCAGATCGACGAGCGTCTGTTCCTCCTGTTCCACGCAGTCTAGGAAAATGGAGCAGAACGAATCCAGCTTGCCGTCCACCTGCCATGCCTCCAGGCCTCGCGCGTATGACCGACCCGCATCGTATTTGATGGCCACGGGACGGTATCCGTTCCGCAGCAGCACGAAGTTGAGCAGCTGTCGGCCGGTCCGCCCGTTGCCGTCCATGAATGGATGGATGTTCTCGAACATCGCGTGGAAACCGGCGGCCCTGAGCAGCGGATGCGCTGCGCAGCCATCCAACCCGTCGATCAAGGATCGCAGGTCGTCGCGGATCTCCAGCGGGTCCGCGGTCTTGACTCGGGTGGCGGTGATCCGCGCCAAATAGCCATAGGGACGGAACGTGCCGCGGGCGAACGGCTGGAGATCCAATGCGGTCACCTCGTGTAGACGACGGATCAGCTCCTCGTTCAGCTTCCGCCCCTCCTTGGCATATTCGCGCGCGTAGGCCATGCCGTCAGCGACCCCTCGCGCTGCGAACACGTATCTGGCCGGCGAGTCCGATGGGACGAACTCGCCCTCCAACACCAGCGACGTGTCCTCCAGGGTCAGCGTGGATCCCTCGATGGCGTTCGAGTTGTAGGTGTAGCGCACCAGCCAGTCGCGGTCGTAATCCACCAATGCCATCTCCTCGACGCCATCCAGAGGCTCCAACGCGCGGGCCCGGTCCTTCAACGCGTCAATCCTCCGCAGACGTTCGGCGGTTCCCGGCTCGCGCTCAAGGCCGAGCAGTTCCTCGGGCAATGCCCGTATGCGCTGCGACAGCTCAGGATTAGGCATCATGCCCCTCTTTTCATATTCCGGTTGCAAAGTCCATTATTCCAGCAGCAATCCGTTTCGGAGATGCGGGCAATTCCCCGAACCGCCCATGAAGCATAGCCCAGACCCCTGCGATACTCATTCGGGCTCATCCAACCTCGGGATTCCTTAACCATCCCTCATAATAGTACTCCAAGTAGTCATCGGATCCAGCATCCGTTGCTCCCATTAAACCCGGTCTCAAGCCCATGAGACACTAGAAACCATGACTACAGTTATCATGCGCACCACCGATGATAATCGTGGTCAGCTGTTTTTGGCCTTATTCCAAGGCTTTCAATTTTTGGGAAACCTGCCGATTACCCTCGTCTTCCACGAGGCACCTACAGGCACCCAAGCATAATCTCGACTGATTCCCACCCCGACGGTCAGCCATAACTGGACATACCGTCAAAACCAAAACAGTCACCTATACGAAGGCCAAGGACACACAGACTAATCGACATCAAAAGAGCGAACAGGCAAGTTCAGCTCATTCTCTAGATTGTTAATCGCCCTGCTCATTTTGCCTATCAAATCACCATTACGAATATGCTCAGGAAAACTGAGCTTATCACGCCGAAGTTCCTCCTCGAGACATTTTTCCGCTTCCTGATTACGCATTGTAACTGTTGAACAAATTAGGGGGTAACTGATTTCCTTCTGGGCGGAGGGACTGAAAGCAACAGAGAAATCTGTAATGGAATCCAGCCATACTTGGTCTTTTGCCGTCACTAAAACTGCGTTCGCTCCAACATAATTGCTCTGATGCTCGAGTCTAGCTGGAGGGACTAACATACCAAGTCGATATCCATCAAGAGCCTGAATAAACCATGCATCCCATGCGGCATTCCATGCTTTTTGTCCTAGACTTTTCCTCTTATGATCGACTTTAAGAAGTGAGCGTGCTTTCCCCTTGCTTGCTTCATCTCCTAGGAGAAGAGCAGCCGCTATCACTCTTGCGTATGCAGAAACACATCCAAGCTCCTCACGGACCCATTCGCAATGCTCCTGAAACTTTTCGACACCATTATGTCTATTGGCTCCTTGCACCAGTTTAAGCAAATGAAGTAAAGCGCCATATGCAGGCATAATGAACGAACGAGGATCTCCATCGTCCATCCCCAACATTGATGGCGAAGGAATTGAGACTTTTCCTTTCTCCCACTGTTTATCCCGCTTAACAGGGGGATGTCTGCTATCGAAAGCCTTATCAATCTTCTCCTGATTCCAATTCACAACTGTTTGTACCGCACGGTAGATACGCCGACAACGTAAACGGTCGAACCCCTCTTGCCGAAAACAAGTCTCTGCTAAAGCAAAACCAAATACAACGTCTGGACGCACTTGCTTATTGGGCGACATAGTTACAAGAAGCTGATGGAGCCCCGACGCCGAATTCGGATTCAGCCCATCAAAATAAAAATTCCTAATATCAATCAAAACCAATGAGTCTAATAGAAACACATCAGCCTCACAGAGATCAAAATCCCCGTTGGTAATAAGCCTGTATTTACCTATATCACGTAATTTGTTCATACAACTTATCATATTCATTCGCCCGAATACTATGGGGCTGGCGATAATGACATCAGCTACGTTGCACTTGGCATGATTGATAGCAAAGAGCTATATGAAGAGGCCGCGAAGCTAGGCATCAACCGCCGAGTCGCAGTCAACCCAAACAATTTCCTAAAAGGGGAAAGTCAATGAAGGACACGGAGAACAGGCCACCATCGAGAAAACGCAGGAAATGGGGATCGGTGATCGTCCGCAGGGACACGGACGGCAACCCGACCAGTTTCCAGGCGCGATACGTCAACCCGCTCGATCCGCCCAAGAAGGTCGGCCGGAACTTCGGTCTGGAATACGAGACGGAGGCCTATAAGTGGCTCGACGAGGAGCACTACCTCGTCACGCTCCACAACAAAGGCATCCGCCAATGGGTTCACCCATCGCAGCGAGGCGCGGGCACAATGCCCACATTCAGGGAATACTCCAAAGACTATTTCGACGGATACCGCAAACCGGACGGCAGCAAGCTATCCGGCCGGTCCAACCGGTGCAACGAGATCGTGCTACGCCGGCTCAACGAGGCGTTCGGCGACACACCGCTCGACCGCATCACCCGCCAGATGGTCGACGAATGGTACGTGAACGCCAGGGACGAGCTGACGGCATGGACGTTCGAGCAGGCGGCGCGAACGCTCAAACGGGTCATGCTCGCCGCCGCGACCGAGCAGGCGGACGGCACCCCGCCGCTCATCCCCGCGAGCCCGTGCCGGTACCGCGTCATCAAACCGCAATCCAAACGACGTGACCAGCCGCCGGTCACCGCCGACGAGATCAACAGGCTGGCCACGCTCTTCCCCGACTACCAACGGCTCGCGCTCTGGCTCTCCCTCCTGGTAGGCGGACTGCGCATCGGCGAGGTATGCGCACTGCAACTCAGGGACATCGACCTGGAGAACCTGCAACTCCACGTCCGACACTCCGTCAACCGCGGCCCCGACGACAGGGGCAAATACCGGTTGTGCGAGCCCAAGACCAAAAGCAGCAAAAGGGTCGTACCCATCCCGAAACCGCTCGCCCCACTCATCGAGGACCATATCAGCCGGTTCTGCAAGGACCGCAAACCCGACACCATGCTGTTCCACTCGACCATGCTGGACGACTGGCTGCTCCCGCCCACGACCATCGAACGAACATTCCGCATGGCCCGTGAAAAGATCGGACGACCCGACATCACCTTCCACTCGTTGCGCGCCACGCACGCCACCATGCTCGTCCTCGAGGGCGGGACCATGCGCGAGACGATGGACGACCTCGGACACACCAGCCTCACCGTCGCGGTGGACAGCTACCAGCGCATAGTCAGGGAACACCACCGCGACACCGTGGAACTCCTCGCTTACCGGTACATGCCCTCGAACTATCCGACCGTGATCCGCACGGTCATCGATCAGAAGGAACGCCAGATCGACAAGCTCCGCAGCGAGGTGGACAGACTCAGGAAGATCCTACAAAAAAAGAACTGACGACACATACCAAGAAACCGGAACCGGTAAATACCGGGACACCGGTTCACCGAGATACCGAAAAAACGAAATATTGAAAAAACAAAACCGGTGAAGAACGGCATCAAACGGAACAAGCCCGCACGTCTAAGCGTTGCGGCATCCGCCGCCGCAACACTTAGATACGTGAGGCAACCCACGGCTGGCCGCGAGCCAATGCCCTCACCCGACCGGATACCGGAAACGGTGAATACCGAAAAAACGAAATACCGGAATACTGAAAGAACAAAATACCGAAAACCAGATACCAAGGCAATGGATCCCGGCCCGACGCATCCGAAAGTCATCTTGCCCTGTGCCCGCGTTCCGGCTTTCCTTGCCCTGGGGAGACGACGGTGCGTTGGTAGGAGTAATGCTCGTACACGTGACGGCGCTGCTCGAGAGACATGTCGTATGCCGTGTTCGCCGGTTGCGCATATTCACCAAGATGGGCCAGATCATTCGACATGGTTAACGGTTCTGACAACGGCTTGACGATTCTTCTGAACATATCCTCGAGAGGACGCAGATCGTTTCGCTGCATCCCCGCGATCGAGGCTTGATCGTTCGTCCTTTTGTCGATGAGTCCCCAATCAAAATGCCAGCCGGCCTCGCGCGCGATGATCTCCCAGAAAATGCGTTGCGTCCGCCCGTTGCCCTCACGGAACGGGTGAAGGATGTTGAAGTTGTTGTAGCTGACGCTCAGACGCTTTACGAATTCGTCATGGCCGAGACCCTTGAGAAGATCGTCGGCGCGAAGCACCTCCTCGGAGTAGCGAACCCCCATGCTGAACAGCTCCAATGGCTGGAAGGGAAGCCCCTCGCCCTTGCCCATGTCGATGGTTCGTATCTCCCCCGCCCAGTCGTACACGTCCTGAAAGAGGAACCGGTGTATGCGGCGAAGCTGTTCCAGCGTCCCCTCCGCAGGAGGGAGATCCTCTCTCAGAATGGCGGCACGGGCGGAGCAGAGATCGTTCTCCGCAGCCGCCAACGCATCCTCGTCCGTGGCGCCCACAAAGTTCCGCAGCACGTTCGTTCCTGGAATCAGGTAGGGATCGAAGACACGCACCATCGTCACTCCAATCCGTAACGGCGACGGGTGCGGGAAAGAAGCTCGGCGCTGCCGATGCTCCCCCGCGCATATTCTCCGGCATCGCGTATGAAGGCCCTCGTCACGTCACCGCCTTCCAACCGCACGGACTGCACCGACAGTCCGACGTTCTCCGTGCGGCGGCGCATCTCGGATTCAGATATCGCTCCGAACATTGCACCTCCTTTTCTCTTTAGATTCTAGCAAAACCGACGGCCCTTAGACGGAGCCGCGCCTGATTCCGCTCCTAAAGTCCTCCATTCCAGTCACAATCCTTTCGCCAGATGCCACGCATATCACGTCAGGCACGCCACCATGCTCGTCCTCGGGGGAGGGACCATACGCGAGACGATGGACGACCTCGGCCACACCAGCCTCACCGTCGCGGTGAACAGCTACCAGCGTGTCGTCAGGGAGCACCGCCGAGAAACCGCGGAGCTGCTCGCCTACCGCTACCTGCCGTCGGACGATCCGGAAGCGATCCGCACCGTCATCGCCCAGAAGGAGCGTCAGATCGGCAAGCTCCGGGACGAGGTGGAAAGGCTCAGGAAGATCCTGCTGGAACGGGATACCGGAATACCGACGGACCCGGACACCGTTTTACCGAAAAACCGAAATATTTAAAGACCGATACCGGTAAGGACCGGAAAGAAAACGGAACAAGCCGTCATGCCCCTCACGTTTAAGTGTTATGGCATCCACAGCCGCGACACTTAGAGGGGCGTGGGCGTAAGGCAACGCCCGCATCCGATCGGATACCGGAATACCGAAACCAGCGGATCGGACCATGGGTTCCCGACTGTTTTAGTGTTGCGACACACACTGCCACAACACTAAAACGGATGGTGCCCGCACGACGGGCAGGGACGCCGGATGGATATCGGAACCGGTAAATAACGAAATATCGGAGCAAGGAGAAACTGATGAACGAGAAGACCCGCGAACCGATGGTGATCGCGCTTTGAGACTGCTTATATCGTTTCGGACGGAATGAGCGTCAATCAGAAAGTTATGTATGATGGTTTCGCTTATTTATCTCGGTAAGGAGAATCCCATCTCATACAAGACAGTATTCGGCATGGACGCCTTCGATAGACATGACACCGATGGAGGAAACCAGACCGCGGATTCAGCCAGCGATATAAAGGTGTATCCTGAGTCCGCTTCGGGATGTTTGATTAACGACTTGGGCAATTTGCTGAATATGAATCCGGATTTCTATAGACGACGGATCCGCCGCATTAGCCCGGCTGCGATTGCCGTCGGGCTGAGCGCCATTTGCCTGATTGCCATTTTCTTGATTCCAAATGAATCGAATCCGGTTTTCCAGAATTTCTTCAGCGCACTGTTTGGTTTCTTCCTCGGGTTGGCCTCCTCGACATATGAGAAGTTCCGCAAATGGGCCGAACGAGTCAATCAGACCATGAAAGACGCTGAAGGACGTATGCCGATATGGGAAGCCATATATAAGAATTCCATATTCTACGATGAATGCTTCATAACGCTTCCGGCGGCACGCGTATCCCCAACCTGGGCACAAAGAACATGGATTAAAATCAGGTTCCCTTCATTGTCACGCAAATGGCATAAATACTTTCGCAACGGAATGACCGAACCTGGTTTGCAGCCATTATCCAATGAGAGGAAACGCAGAAAGCGGCTTCATTACCTGGAGTCGCTAAGCCGATGCGTCTTCATGCTCGAACCGTATCAGGCGACTCTTGATTATCTACTGGACTATTCGGATAAGATCCTCGGGGAGAAAATTCGTCAGGATAAAATCCTAAAGGGATATCTTCAGCCTGTCGGAGGAATCTACATTTACCAAAAAAATGTAGGTAAATGACGCATGCCAAGATACCGGAATACGGAAATACCGAAAAAACGAGATAACGGAATCGGTTTCAGCCCCCGGAATCCATCACCGTACGCCCCTTTACCGAAGAGATAGTCGAACAGCTTCTGGCGAGGGGCAGAACTGTCAACAGCAGCAAGCACCAGACCATGCTTGCCATCGCTGCCATTAAAAATGACGACACGGACGACATCGTACAGAAGAAAATACAGATGACCGCAAAGTTCGTGGACGACTTCGCGACGGTTGCCAGGACATAGGCGAACGGGCAGTCCCAGCCCTCGCTCAACGCCTCCACCGTGATGATGAACCGTATCGGACATTCCTCGGACATGAGATCCACGTCTTTGAGCTCGTCCACGTTGCCGGTGTTGTATGGAGGATCGATGTAGATGCAATCCACTTTGCCTTCGTATTCGGGCAGCAGGGCCTTGAGTGCTTCGAGATTGTCCCCATGGATGACCATGTTGCCGCAGTCGGAGCCATGAGAATCCATGACGCTTTTTTCGGGAACGTGTTCGAGTACACGGTACGGTACCTGACGATGATATGCGACCACCTTGTTCTTTCCCATCCACTCCAAAGTCGGTATGACCCGTTCTCCTCGCTACATCAAATCGATATATCCAAAGTATAGGCTTTCGGTCTAATGGCTCATATGGCGCCCAGGACCTTCGCGATCAATCCCGGCACTCTTGCCATCCCCGTCTTGCCGAGCAAGATTCTTCCGCAGCGTGTCGCCGAATCTGTCCAGCAGATCCGCCCTGTTGCGGATCGGATTGGACGTGCGAAGGGCCTTGCCCTCCCTGATTCTGCGGATCGTTCCGATGCGCTTCGTGAGCTGGTCCCGGATGGCGTCGAGGCGTTCGGGCGCGAACATGCGCATGCGCGACAACTCGTGCGCCACCTCGTCGGGCCAGTCCGACAGAGCATCCAGATCGAACCGGCCCCAATCCTCCACCAGTTTGAGCTGCCGCAAGGCCGAGGGGCGGCCGGTCGCCGAATAGAACGGCTTGGCGAACCAGTCGCGGTCGTCCACATCGAGCTCGCCGCTCCACAGGCTCGCACCGGTGTCGTAGATCGGGGCCGGACGGACCGCAAGGGTCTCGATGTTCCGGATCAGACCGAAGTTGTTGTAATGCCTATCTGTATTGCGCATGAGGTAGTCGACCACGAGCCAATCGTCCGTGGCGTCACGAACCGCCCGTTCGTCTGCGCCGAAGCCGACGGCGGCGCGGATCCACTGGTCATGCGAGTTGAGGCCGTTGACGGCCTTGACGGATTGGAGCACCTGCCAGGCGGAGACCAGCTCCTCATGATTGGAGAGCATGTCCGCGCATGTGGACACCAGACGGTTGCCGTTGCGCGCCAGGGAATACCGGACGGCCGGAACGCCCAATCGCATGCAGAGCCTCGAGGCGATGACCTCGTTCATGGGCTCCTGGCCAGTACGGCCCGACTTGACGAGCAGTCTCCTGCCGGTGGCCCTGTCGATCGTCCAGCGTTTGGGAAGATCGCCGCCAGTGGACACGTCGGGGACGTTGAGGCTGATGTCATGGGACGACGAGTACGAGGTGAGCAGGATCTCGCCCAGCGCCTCGTCGAAGGGATTGTCGAAGAAGTTGACGTCCTTCCATTCGGCCGGGTCATCCTCGCGTCTGACCCAGTACTGGTCCGACAGGCTCAAACCGTAGGTCCGGTCGAGCAGCTCCCCGGTCGATGCGGCGCCGAGCGATTCGAGCACGCGGCGGATGCCGTCGCGGGTGGAGGGGATGGCGCGGGACCTCCACCATTCGTCGATCCTCTTGGCATACAGCGCGCTCTTGCCGTGCGTGGTGAACTCCAGGGGCAGACGATCATGGTCAAGGACCTCACCAGAGGAGCACGCACGACCGGACTCGGGATCGTATTCGAACGCAAGGACCGGATGGTCCCCGCACATGATCAGCTTGCGTGGCATGATCCCGCTCCCTCCAAACTTGGCCTTTAAAGATTCTACAGGCACGAATTACGCGCGAGACGGCGTCCTGTTTCATGACGCGATGCATGGATATGGGCCACTTCCGCAAATCGCAAGCCTCGGCGATGACGCCGACAACTGATACGGTAGTCATATTGGTTTCCCAAAGGTAAAGAGGCATGACCATGGGATTGTTCGACTTCGCTAAGAACTCTTTGGGTGACGTGCCGTCCGGCTTCGGCGGTCGGGGCGATATCGCCAACCATCTTTTCAACGACCGATGAAAAGGCTCCGGTTGAAGGCTATGGCATGATGACACGAGCGTGGGGAATTTATGACCGAAGGATACTCACATAAAGCGGCACACATCGTTGAGCATATCATTCTCGCAATCGCGCTGATCTGGGCTGGAGGCTGCACTCTCATATGGATGCAAACGGATATGTCGCATCGCATCGTGAACGCGAAATCCGCTGACGGCACCTGCGAAGTGACCATCAGCGAACTCGGCTCGCCCATATTCTTCGGCCCAAGCAGCATCACGGTCAAAGTCTCTTGGGACACCGATCCCGGTGTTATCGGTTCCGAGAACGTCACGGAAATCAAAACGGATCTGCACAACGACGGCAAATCATTAGGCTCGGGCAACTTCACCGTCACCTGGCACGGCAACATCCCGACCGTCACCACCCATGGCGAGGAACAGCCGGACCAAAGCTACACATTCAACTGGAAATAACCGCTCCGAACATCATGTCTCTCCCGAGAGTAGTCCTCACAACCGGGCAGGTCCCACAAGGAGCATAGCTCATGCACCCACTGTCCGGTCTCAAGCCCATGAGACACTTAAGACCATGACTACAGTTATCATGCGCACCTCTGAGGGCGATATCACCATCGACCTGTTCGACGACAAGGCCCCGAACACCGTGGCCAACTTCCTGGGCCTCGCCACCGGCGAGAAGGAATGGGCCGACCCGTACACCGGTCAGCCTTCCCACGGCAAGTTCTACAACGGTCTGACCTTCCACCGCATCATCAAGCAGTTCATGATCCAAGGCGGCTGCCCGCTCGGCACCGGCACCGGCGGCCCTGGTTATGAGTTCGACGATGAGATCGATCCGAGCCTGAAGTTCGACAAGCCGTATCTGCTGGCCATGGCCAACGCTGGTCTGCGCCGCGGTATGGACGGCAAGGTGCACGGCACCAACGGCTCCCAGTTCTTCATCACCACCGTGCCGACCCCGTGGTTGGATGGCCACCACACCATCTTCGGTGAAGTTGCTGATGACGCTTCCAAGAAGGTTGTCGACAAGCTCGAGGCCGTCGAAACCGATCCGATGGATCGCCCGCTCGAGCCGGCCGTGATCCTCTCCGTGGACGTGGCTGAGTAAGACCCACCACAACCGATAACAAAGCCCTCTGATCGATTCCAATCAGAGGGCTTACTCGTTCTTGGCTCCCCTCTGAAGGGGAGCCAGAGAGTACGGTACGGACTACTTCATCTTGCGCATACGCGGCTCGGCGGACTCCTTGGCACCGGTCAGACGGTACACGTCGAACACGCCGTCGATCTTGCGCACGGCGGCCAGCAGCGTGTTGAGGTGCTGCGGATCGGCCATTTCGAAGCTGAACTGGCTGGTGGCCACACGGTCGGAACCCGTGGCGATCGTTCCGGAGATGATATTCACGCCATGATCGGACAGCACGCGTGTCACGTCGGACAACAGGTTGCGACGATCCAAAGCCTCGACCTGGATCTTGACCATGAACAGACCCTTGGTGCTGGTCCATTCGACCTCGACCACACGCTCGGGCTGCTTGTTCTTCAGGTCAATCATGTTCTGGCAGTCGGTGCGGTGCACGGACACACCCTGATTGCGCGTGACAAAGCCGATGATCTGGTCTCCCGGCACCGGCATGCAGCAACGGGCCAATTTGACCCACACGTCGCCCACGCCCTTGACGGACACTCCGGTAGAGCTGCTGGAAGTTTTGCGCTCGATGGGCTTGAGCGGCAGAGCCTCCTGCTCGACCTCCTCATCGACCTCGTCAGCCCCGGCATCCTTGACCAGATGCGAGATGACGTTCTGCGTGGAGATCTGCCCGTCGCCAATAGCCGCGAACACAGCGTCGGCGTTCGGGAAATTGAGGTCGTCGGCCACACCGATCAGTGCCTCGGTGGTCAGCAGCGCATTGACCGGCAGGTTACGCTTGCGCATAGCGCGGGTCAGTTCGTCGCGGCCTTCCTCAATGGCCTCGGTACGGCGTTCCTTCGAGAACCACTGGCGGATCTTGTTTCGTGCCTTCGGGCTCTTGACGAAGCTCAGCCAGTCGCGCGAAGGACCGGCAGTATCGGACTTGGAAGTCAGGATCTCCACGGTGTCGCCGTTGTCGAGCGTGGTGTCGAGCGGCACCAAACGCCCGTTGACGCGCGCGCCCATCGTACGGTGGCCCACTTCGGTATGCACGGCATAGGCGAAATCGACCGGTGTGGCATGAGCCGGCAGGGAGACGATCTTGCCCTTCGGCGTGAAGACATAGACTTCGGACGAGCCGAGGTCTTCCTTCAGGGAACCGAGGAATTCGTTGGAATCTGGGGTTTCCGAAGTCCAATCGGCGAGCTGCTGAATCCACTTGAGGTTATCGGCCTCGGACAGCTCCTGATTGTTCACATCGCGCTTGCGGTCGGACTTGTCTGGCGAGCTCAGGGCACGACCGGCCTGGCCGTTCTCCTTGTACTTCCAGTGCGCGGCGATACCGAATTCGGCACGACGGTGCATGTCCCACGTACGGATCTGGATTTCGACCGGCTTACCGCCGGGGCCGACCACCGTGGTGTGCAACGACTGGTACATGTTGAGCTTCGGCATGGCGATGTAATCCTTGAACCGGCCGGGAACCGGATTCCACCGCGCATGCACGGCACCAAGCGCCGCATAGCAGTCCTGAATGGTATCGACGATGATACGTACACCTACCAGATCGTAGATGTTCGCGAAATCATGGCCACGCACGATCATCTTCTGGTAGATGGAGAAGTAGTCCTTCGGGCGTCCGGTGACGTATGCCTTGATGTTCTGCTCGTCCAGATCCTCGTTGATCTCGGCCAGAATCTGCTTCAAATACACATCGCGTTGACCGGCCCGACGAGCCACCAACACCACGATCTCGTTGTAAATCTTCGGGTAGAGCACCTTGAAGCTCAGTTCCTCGAGCTCCGTCTTGATGGCGTTCATACCCAGACGGTTGGCCAGCGGCGCATACACGTCGAGGGTTTCGCGCGCCTTCCTCTGGGCGGAGGTGGTCTTCACGTATCGCCAAGTGCGGGCGTTGTGCACACGGTCGGCCAGTTTGACCACCAGCGTGCGCACGTCGCGGCTCATGGCCACCACAAGCTTGCGAATGGTTTCGGCCTGGGCCGAGTCTCCCACTTCGAGCTGGCTCAACTTGGTGACGCCGTCAACCAGACCGGCCACAGTATCGCCGAACTCGGCACGGCACTGATCCAGTGTGTAGTCCGTGTCCTCCACAGTGTCATGCAGCAGACCGGCCGCCACCACGATCGGACCCATGCCCAGATCGGCAAGAATCTGGGAAACGGCCAGCGGATGGATGATGTACGGCTCGCCGGACTTGCGGCGCTGAACGGAATGCTGGATAACGGCACGCTGATAGGCGCGATCGAGGATGGACAAATCCTCTCCAGGGTGATGAGCCTTGCACACCTGCTTGATTGGTTCAAGCGGATTAAGCGGATCAGCACTGATCTCGCATCCCAGCTTGCGGGCGGCATACTGCTCGCCATCGATCTCCGACATGCCAGTCACCTCCCTCATATGACACTCATTGTAGCCGTGTATCGGGGTTGACTGCGTGTTGGCAATCGCATCCAGACCCCGCCTACGGTTAAATCAGGACACCACTCCCGTGGATCCGAATCCCCGTTCCGCCCTGTCTGAGCCGGGCAAGGTCTCGGCGGGGGTGAATCGGGCTTCGACATAGCGCTGGATGACCATCTGGGCGATGCGGTCGCCCGGGTGGAAGACGGCGGTATGCTCCGGGTCGAGATTGATCAGCGGCACTTTGATCTCGCCACGATATCCGGCATCGACGGTGCCGGGCGCGTTGAGCACGGTGACGCCTTGCTTGGCGGCAAGGCCGGAGCGCGGATGGACCAGTGCCACATATCCTGCGGGCAGGGCTATAGCCACACCGGTGGGAACCAGTGCACGCTCAAACGGTTTCAGGGTCACGTCAACGGTGGTGATCAGGTCGGCGCCGGCGTCGCCCGCATGGGCGTAATGCAGCCGGGCCGGGTGCTCGGGGTCAAGGCTTTTGACCAGGACCTCGGTGGACTCAGGCTCGTTGTAGGTCTCGTCAAACGCCATCAGGCGGCGCACTCCTCACACACCGGCTGGCCATCCTCGTCGGTGTAGGCGAGCTGGCTGCGGTGCTTGACCAGGAAGCACTGGGAGCAGATGAACTCGTCACCCTGCATGGGGATAACGGTCACCGAGGAGTCCTCGTTGCTCAGATCGGCACCCGGCAGTTCGTAATCCTCGGCAATGGCGTTCTCATCATCGTCGATGTCGCTCGAGGTATTCTGCGCGGACTTTCCCAGAGCCTGCAGCGATTCCTCGTCCTCGTCCTTGTTACGGGGGGAATCATAATCCTGAGCCATTATGGTCCTTTCGTCGTCTACCGTTGGCGTTCGCGCGGTTTCGCCGCGTTGTACTCGCCCATAGGATACATGATTTGAAATACTTGTAAAGTTCGACACGTGGGGCATACTGGGAATAAGTAATGTCTTTGCGACGGAAAGTGGTGTGCATATGCCTAAGGATCGGCTCGAGAAGGCCCGTTTCGAGCGCGTAAGCGAAACGGGGGACCTCGTATTCTCCTTGGGAGGCCGTCAGTTCGCCGTCAGCTTGGACGACACGCTCGAACGGGCGATTCTCGAGGCCAAGCAGGTTCGCAGCGAACAGCAGCAGCCGGAACAGCCCCATGAGCAGTCCACACTTCCCATCTCGCAGATCCAGTCGCTGATTCGTGCGGGCGCCGACCCGTCCCGCGTGGCGGAACGCTACGGACTGAGCACAACGCTGGTACGGCGTTTCTCCGCCGCGGTGGAAACCGAAAAACAGTATGCGATCGAACAGTTCCTGACGGTGCCCGCTCCGAAGGACAGCAAGGTGCGCACCATCAATGAGCTGGTCGAACGCACTTTGGCGGCGGCGTCCATCGGCATGGAGTCGGTGACCTGGAAATCCACCCGCCGTGGGCTGGAACCATGGCATATCGTGGCGATTTTCACTTCCGCCGGACGTGAGATCCACGCCGAATGGGCCTGGAACATGCACGACAATTCCGTGGTCTGCCTGAACAATGCCGCACGCAAGCTGCTCGGCGAGCAGAATCCGAGGACCGAGAACGCAGGCGGCGCAAAGTCTTCGCCGGAACCTGCGCTGCCGGGCGATTCCGTCCGTTCGGCGCGTATCGAGCGTGCCGTGTCTGCATGGGCCGCGCCAAAGCCGTCTGCTCCGCAGACCCGTCCGGCGTCCTCGAATCCGGTGACCTCCACCGGCTCGATGCCTCCGATCGATCTCTCCGCCTCCGGGTCCATGCCGCCGGTCAAGCTTTCCGCACCGGTTTCGACCGGTGCCGCGAGTACGCAGGCGCCGCCCGATGACGGCCGGATTCCGGCTGTCCAATCCGATGCCCCGGTCCATGACGAAGTCACCTCCGATTCCGGTGCGGCGCCAGTGGAAACCGGCAAAGCCGCAAAAAAAGAACAGACCGCAGCACCCGCCAAAGCAGCTCCGGCGGAACCCGCTGCGAAGCCGTCCAGAAGGAAGTCGGGACGCTCGGCGGTGCCCAGCTGGGATGAGATTCTGTTCGGCGACTGATTATTCGCTATATCTGGCATAGCCGGATATAGCCGCCTGACGATACGACTCTTTTCCCCGGAATCGTATGACTATGCCTGACCGATATCGGTCAGACGATATCGGTCAGGCGACGTCAATCAAACAGGGAATATCCATCTCCATCATCGTCTGCGACCCATGCACGCTAGGCAAATGGGTGGCCTTATCCCCCTGAGTACGCGAATCCACGAATGTGGCCGCGCCGGCAGCCTGTACCATCACGTCGCCGAGGATCGGCCGAATACGTTCCGATACAGGGCCGAACAGCCCATCGGCACATGCCTGTTCCTTGGTACGCACCAACGCCGCGTCCCCCAAGCGGTCACGCCAGCGATCGGCTATGGCGTCCGGTGATTCGCCGGGTTCGGCGTACAGCATCAGAGAGCGCGGCTCTCCCCCCACCAGTTCCACGCCATGGATCAGCGAAGGCTCCGTCGCGATGTCGAGCCGCTGATCCATGTCGGTCTGCACCATGCCATGGTCGGCGATGACGACGATCAAGGTGCCGGCTGACGCGCTACGTTTCAATAATGCAAGCTGTGCGTCGATGTGTTCGAAAGCCGCCACCCAATGCTCGGAATCCCAGCCGTAATTGTGACCCACCTTGTCCGCGTCACGGATATACAGATAGGTCAGGCCGGGCCTCCTGGCGGCGCGTGCTGCGGCGAGCACGCGATCACGCGGGGTGACATTGGCCTGATAATCAGTGCCGCGCAAGGCCGCCTCGGTCAGTGGAGAGCCGGCAAATTTGGGCAGTCCGGAACTGGTGACGCGCACCTCCTGACGGCGAAGCTTCTCGAACACGGTCTGTTCACGTTGCAAATCATGAGGATCGACCATGGGAGGGGTGGTGATTCTTGGATTGACGGGTTTGGGCACCAGTGCATCCTTGAATTGGATGAGTTGGATGAGCTTGTGGTTGTTCGGCTCCAGCTGCGTGTATCCGGCCATACCGGTCAATCCCGGGCAGGTGCCGGTGCCGAACGTGGCCATGGCGGCCACGGTGGTGCTGGGCGCGCAGGTCGCGATGGGACGCTGGTTGGCGCTCTCGTTCATCAGCGAGCGCAGGTAGGGTGCATGGCCGAGGCGCATGGCGAGATTCCAGTAGCCAAGTCCGTCCACGAGCACCACGATGGCCGATGTGGCGTCAGGCAGCCCGAGGGCTTTTTTGCAGGCTTGGGGATCGGTGTGGACCTTGGTCGAGATCGGATGACCAATGGCGGCGGAAAGAGCCGGCAATACGGCGGAAAGGTGCAGCGCTCCCCCACGGCCCGCAGCTGCGTCCCCATAAGTCACTGTGGGCACCAACCGCAGCAATTCGTCCATATCCGGCGTCTCAACACTCATAATTGCTCATTATAGGGCTCACAGAAAACTGTGCCCCATTGCAAAAGTGTGAGCCAAACGCACAATATCAATCAATCGCACATAAGTCATTGTGCTGAAGTTCCGCCATTTTTCGTCGTCTTATGTGCGATTGGACTGGCCGAGCACTCACACTTTTCCTATTGAGAACCATTCGCTGCGCGCCGTTTCGCGACCTGACGCTAATATAGGGCGAGTTCGAAAGGGAGTTTCATGGCATCACACCGCAAACCGTCCGCGCAAACCTATGATCCGCGTACGGTCAAGGAGCATATCGTCGAGACGCCGCTGAACGAGGAGATGAGCAAGTCCTTCCTCGAATATGCGTATTCGGTGATCTACGCGCGAGCCCTGCCCGATGCGCGCGACGGCCTGAAGCCGGTGCAGCGCCGCATCGTCTACCAGATGGGCGAGATGAACCTGACCCCCGACCGCCCGTACATGAAGTCCGCCCGCGTGGTGGGCGAGGTGATGGGCAAGCTCCACCCGCACGGTGATTCCGCGATCTACGAGGCCATGGTGCGTTTGGCCCAGCCATTCGCGATGCGTTTGCCGCTGGTGGACGGCCACGGTAACTTCGGTTCCTTGGACGACGGCCCGGCAGCCTCCCGTTATACCGAGGCTCGACTCGGCCCGGCAGCTCTCGGCATGAACGCGGATATCGACGAAGACACCGTTGACTTCACGCCGAACTACGACAACAAGCTCAAAGAGCCGACCGTATTGCCGGCCGCAATTCCGAACCTGCTGGTCAACGGCGGTTCGGGCATCGCCGTAGGCATGGCCACCAATCTGGCCACGCATAATCTCGGCGAAGTGGTGAATGCTGCAAAGTTCCTCATGGCTCACCCGGATGCCACGCTTGAACAGCTGATGCGCTATGTTCCGGGCCCCGACTGGCCCACCGGAGGTACGATCATCGGCCGCGACGGCATTCGCGAGGCCTACGCCACCGGCCGAGGCACGCTCACCACGCGCGCCGCCACCCATATCGAGCATGTCACAGCCCGCAAGCAGGCCATCGTGGTCACCGAGCTGCCGTACATGGTAGGTCCGGAAAAGGTGATCGAGCGTATTTCCGACGGTGTGAAGAACCGCAAGCTGGAGGGTATCTCCGGCGCGTTCGACCTGACCGATCGTCATAACGGCACACGTATCGTCATCGAGATCAAGACCGGTTTCGATCCGCATGCGGTGCTCGTCCAGCTGTTCAAGCACACGCCGTTGCAGGACAACTTCGCCATGAATAACGTGGCGTTGGTGGACGGCCGTCCGCACACGATGGGCTTGAAAGAGATGCTGCAGGTATGGGTTGATCACCGTCGCGTGGTGATTCGCCGCCGTAGCGAATACCGCAAGAAGAAAGCCCTGGAACGCCTGCACCTGGTCGAGGGACTACTCCTGGCCATGCTGGACATCGACGAGGTGATCCAGGTGATCCGCACTTCGGATGATGCGGATGCCGCGAAGAACCGTTTGATGGCCGTATTCGATCTAGACGAGGTCCAGGCCCAGTACATTCTGGATCTGCGTCTGCGCCGATTGACCAAGATGAACCGCATCGAACTTGAGGCCGAGCGTGACGATTTGAAGAAGCGCATCGAGGAGCTCACCCGCATTCTGGCCTCCGCCGAAGCGCTCGACCATGTGGTCACCAGCGAAATGGATGAGGCCGTCGACAAGTGGGGATCGCCGCGTCGCACCGTGCTGTTGGACGCCGATCCCGACGGCACGTTGACGCCGGTCGTGGCACAGGGTTCCGGCACTTCCGGAATTTCGAAATCCGCGCTGGAGGCTGTGAAGTCCGCCACCACCATTTCCTCCGCCGAGGCCGATGTGGCTGCCGCCGCCGCGGCCGCCAAGAAGACCGGCGAACAGTCCGCTTTGACCGGAGCCCTGAAGATCGAGGACGAGCCGTGCGTGGTGATGATGAGCGCCACGGGCCTGATCGCCCGTACCTCGCCGAGCGCCATGGAGGTGTTCAACTCACGTTCCGCGTCCGACGAACGTCTGCACGATGATCAAATCACCACGATTTTCCGGACTTCCACCCGCGCCACCTATGGTCTGGTCACCTCGGCCGGACGCCTGGTGCTGGCACAGGTGGTCGATCTGCCGGCCTTGCCGGCGTCCGCCACGCTTTCTCTGCAGGGCGGAGTCCAGGCCGACGACCTGATCAGCATGACCGAATCCACCGACCCCGTACGCGGGGAACGAGTGGTGACCGCAATCGCCATGGAGCAGTCGGCCGATAACGGCGAAAACGGCGGTGACGGCGAAACCACGGCGGAGGCCAAGCCGCTGCCGTCGCTGGCCATCGGCACCCGCAACGGTGTGGTCAAGCGTTGGAACCGAGAAGCTCCTACCACCATGGATTCCTGGCCGGTCATCGACGTGAAGGACGGGGACGAAGTGGTGTTCGCCGCCGTGGCTGAGAATGACGACCGTCTGGTGTTCGTTTCCTCTGATTCCTCGCTACTCACCTTCGATGCGAAGAACGTGCGCCCGCAGGGCCGCACGGCCGGCGGCATGGCCGGCATCAAGCTCGCCGAGGGTGCTCATGTGATGGCCTTCAATGTGGTGCCCGCCGGCAAGGTGGCTTGGACCTACGAGGAAGGCGAGAACGGTCTGACTTCGGGTGCGGGCGCGGTGGTGCTCACCGTGGCCGGGGATGAGGATGCTCTGCCCGGTACCGAAAACGGCGCCGCCAAGGTGACTCCGCTGGAGATGTATCCCACCAAGGGTCGTGCCACCGGTGGCGTGCGTTCCCAGCGCTTCCTCAAGGGCCAGAACACGCTGATTCTCGCCTGGGTGGGCCCCTATCCGCTGCACGCCTCCACATCCGCCGGCTCCCCGGTCGAGCTTCCCAAACCCGACATGCGCCGCGACGGTTCCGGCGTGGACCTCGCATCCCCCATCGCGTTTATTGCATAGGAATGCTCACAATGAGGCGGGGCCACCGTTTCTGGTTCCGCCTCATAACTTTTCCAAATTCAACGCAGTAAGTGACAACCCGGTTTATTACGGCCGAATCACACGCCCCATACGTTCCGCAATCAGGCCGGCGATGACATCGTATCCCCGCTGATTTGGATGAATGGTGTTACCGTACAGTATCCTTCGCTGATTGAAACTCGACGCATAATCGAGGAATCTCCAGCCTTTGTCCTGGCACATCCGTTGGTAGCGTTCGTTTAGTTGCTCGACCGCGTGGTTCAATTCCATAAGAGTCCTCATGTTGAAACGAGTCATGATTGGCTGCTCGAGCGCGAATTCCGGGACGGAAAGAATAGTAACGTCCAATCTCGGCTGAAGCGCAATAGACTCTTCTATGATTCCCCTCATCCGAGCTGCCACGGTCCATATGTCTGATAGTCGACAGTGCTGGCACCGCAATATCCGCAGTTGACGACGTTGATGCCCAGTCGTTCCCCCACTTGCTCGGGCCATGGACGGTGAACAGCCTACCGGCGACTTTGATATTCAATTCGCCTTCCCTGATGTAGGCAAGCATGAAATTATCCACTGATCGGTGACGAAGCGAATAGCCAGGAAGATATGACAGAGAGCCGGCAATCAAAGGATACAGGAATGTATCCTTTACCTCATTGTTCGGGGAGGCCAGATAATAAGTCGATTCCGTGGAATCAAATCCTGAGCCGCTCATTCTCATGAATATGAGTGTATCAGCGTCTCATCAATCGCACTGGATCGTTCTGCCGCAATGATTCTGACAGATACTGCGTTTTCTCATTATGAGCGCAATGGTATGCCTGCCATACGGAGTTTATGCAAGAGCGGGGTACGCTTCATCACTTCGTCGAATCCGAAACGCACGATGGCACTGACTCCGCCTCGCTTCAGACCTTCTTCGCGAATGCGCTCGTCAGCAACGACTTCTCTCACACCTTTGTTATCCGTCATTTCTGGGTCGACGTATTTGCGGGTTCCATCATATTCGCCCACGATCATGCGACCATCTTCAAGCCGCCACAGAAAATCAACACGATATGCCATGCCGGTTTGGGGGTCGATAATGGTCTGCTGTAATTCGGGAATCTTGTATCCGCCTTCGAAGATGGTGCCACGTGTCAATGATTCGCCGCCATTTTCACTGGTAGGATCAGCATAATGCAACAACCGCAGCGCCGCAGTGCAATCGCGTTGCATACTGGCGCATATGCCGATGATGTCGTTAATAGCAACGCCCCGACGCAATGCCGAGTCGACAATGGGCAGTGCATAGCGGAATTCAAGAGTCAGCGCGCAATCCACCACTGTTCGTGCTTCACTGGTCACGGCAACACCATCAATATGCCGTATATCCGTCTGCTGGCTTTTCGGTATGAACAATCGCCGTATTCGTCCGTTACCGGTATCACTTCCCTGAGTATGTGTGGCAATGGTTATTGTGCCGTCATGCAGTAACCATTGATGTTCGAACCCGTGAAGATTTGCGGCGGTCAGACCGGCAAACACCCAGTGACCATGGCGGAGTCCCAATGTGCGCGCAATATGAGCGGACTTCTCGGCAGGGTTCAGCGACTTCCAAAAGTCAGGTTTCACAAACAGGCCGGGGAATACCCGTTCAAGCTCCTGTGCAGAAGCCCGTCTTTCCAATGCGCTTCGCTCTGCTTTGGTTCTGCCAAATGCACAACGACGCTCCTGTTGCGACACTTCCAATAATGTTTCCACTGCTTTGTGATGCTTCATAATATCGACGATATGCAATGATGCACTATTCCAGAAACCCGAACAGGTAATGTGGTTCCAGCTTCCTTTGGTCCCGTCTGGTTATCCGACGAAGACAATATCTCATACCGTTTTTGCAATATGGCAGTGTCGGTTTTTCTCAAATCGCTCACGCCCGGATGCATTCGTTATCGTCTTTCCCCTGCAACTAATTCGCAATTCGTGACTGGACGAAATCCATCATCTTTTGTTGATCGCATCCGACCGAAGTCCACCACCCGGTGCCGATCTCGATTCATTTGCGATCATTTCAATAGAGCGGAACAGAGAGGTATCGCAGTTTTGCCCTGCTAAGCTCACTTCATCGAGGCGAATCGGATATCCCAACCACGAAATTCCCCTCATGGGAAATCCAAACGAGGCAACACCAAGATGGCAGTCGTACTATTGCCCCGTTCCAGATACCTTATCGAGGCCCTGATGAGGCTGGAATCACGAAATTGCCCTACTGACGACATCTAAGCAAGGCAACGGCAAGAGAGCTATCAACATTCTGCCTCGCTCACTCATCTCAGCAAAGCAATTCCAAGACCGCCATCACGGTGCAACCCCACTAAAGCCATACCAACAAGACGATTCCAAGACCGCCATCATGGCATTGCCCCGCTGAAGTCATCCCAACAGGGACAATCCCAAAACCGCTATCACGATGCCACCCCACTAAGGCTTTTTGGCGAAGTGACACCCAGACCGCCATCGCAATGTCGCCCCGCTGAGCCCGCCATGGAGAGATACAATCCTCGACAAAATAATGCACGATGCCATAATTCCCACGACAATGCGGCGTAGTAGACCGCATGCATCCATCCAGTACAGCCGCATGCCCCAATGCGACCACATGATGTCTCAGTACAACCGCATACCTTGTGGCACGGGGATGAATCCGGCCTGATGAAGAATGCGGGCGAAGGGATGTCGGGCATTGAGAGGCTCGCCATTCATATCGCTGAAAGTTACGGTGCCATTGCCGCTGCGCTTGAGGGCATATGCGAGTTCTGTGGCCGCCTTGCGTAACTGTTCATCATTCGTCATGCCGAGATCAGGGGAAGTCTCAAAAGCTGACTCGGTAGAAGAGACACCACCCTCAGTCAGCCCATTAGACGCTGCACCAGTTTCAATCGACCCAGCGGAAACGACACCGACATCGGCAGATCGCTGGAATGCGGTCAAATGCTTGGCTTTGGCGGCTGCATAGAGCAACGCACCTTGCGACCCAAGTACGACTACAGCTCCGGCACGGCGTACAGGCCTGCCTGCACTTACTGGCACATCAGGCCAACCGATTGCCGAACCACTGAGGTTCGCGGGATCAAGTACGCTCATGGCCACCACGGATTGGCTGCGATGCTCCGACGGATGTCTCAGCGCATCCACCGTGTCGCTTTCGGCGAATTGCGCCGCGCCGAAGCCATGTATGAACATGCCACGCACCAGTCGTCCATGTTCCTCCATGCGTTTCAATATCGGATAGACGGCCGAATAACCACCCGGGATATCTTCCTTGTCGATCAGCGGCTGTGCGATCACGCCGTAGCGGTCCAACAATGCTTCGACTAATGCGAGCGCACGCTCCGTCGACTCGTCCTCCCCCATACCGGGAACAGCCGACCATAGGCCGCCCAACGTCATATCCGCAGAGGCACGACGAATTGGTGTCACGCGACCGCGGCGACGCGAGGTCGAAGCCTTGCGAGAGCCACCAGTTCCCGCAGTCAGCGCACGCACAGGTGCAAAACTGGAATTGCTGATTCTGCCTTGCCACACCAGACTCCACAAGGCGTCCTTGAATTGCCGTTCGCTCCACTCCTGCGGGATAATCTCGCCGGTATCTGGGTTGATGTCCGGCTCGGAGGTCTCATTCCAGATGCGCTTGGCGGCATCTGCCAGCTGACGGGCATGAAATGCGCCGCCCGAAGTCAACGCCGTCATTATCGATTCAGGCATGGTCTCGCTATCGCCATCAGCCGATGCATCCGGCTTGGAGTCGAACCGTCCGGAGGATGCGGCACCTGCCGAAAGTTCCGAGGCCTCGGTATCGCCAAGCAGTACCGAATCCGCGGGATGGAAGGCGATCTCTCCGGGCTCCAAGGCACCGGCGCCGCCGGCTTTGGACCCCACCCACACCACATCGCCACCGGTAAGAAGTTCGTCCAGCATCGACGGTTGATAGTCACGCACGCGAGCGGGGAATATCGCGGTCTCCCAGAGACCAGCCGGCAGCGCGACACCCTCCAGCTGCTCGATGACACGCATGAGCCCATCCGCACCCTCGTATCGCTCACCGCCGACCGGACCGATGCCCTGCCTGTCGATAAGGAACATTTGGAAGGCTTCCGGTTCCACTGGCCGCACTGCCTTGCGTGCCTTGTCCAATGACCGCGAACGAATACGACGGAACACGTCCTTATGAAGCCATTGCTGTTCGCTCCCGCTGGTGGGAGCTGTCGACGGAGTCGACTGAGGGTGGCCCTTCTCCGGATATGGACCACCCTCAGTCCGCTTCGCGTCCAGCTCCCGCCAGCGGGAGCATGAAGTGGAGTCCACGAAATGACCTTGGAGAAGGTCCCCTTTGGCGGCCAACTCGTCCAATGCATGTACGACGCTTGCGGCGTCAAGATGCATGTAGGCGATAATCTGATCTGCGGTGAACGGACCATGGGTTTTCGCGTAACGGGTCACTCGCCCGGTCACGTCATCGGCGGCAAGTTCGTTCCAGAAAGTCCGCTTCTCCAGCTCCTGCTCAACTTCTCGGATCACATCAGGATTGAGCACCTTGGCCATGTCGGTGGTGCCGAGCAATCGCTCAAGCATCTGCGAGTCCAGGGACAGCAGTTGTGTGCTGCGCTCGGCCTGAGGCTGATCGTATTGGTACATCACCGTGCCCACGAAGCCGAAGAGGATATTCTCGGCGAACGGCGAAGGCGACTCGGTTTCCACGTCCTTCAAGGCGATGGTTCCGGAGTGCAATCCGGTCATCACCTCGTTCAGTGCGGGCATGTCGTAGACGTCCTGCAGGCATTCGCGCGCGGTCTCCAGAAGCAGCGGAAAGTTTTTGACCGTGCGTGCGGATTGCAGGAGTTGTGCGCCACGAAGACGCTGTTGCCAGAGCGGCACACGACGACCAGGATCGGAGCGGGGCATGAACAGTGAGCGTGCGGCGCATTCGCGGAATCTCGAGGTGAACAACACGGATTCGCCCACTTGGCGTTCCACGTCCGCCCTGAGATCTTCAGGGTCGAACAGGAATAGGTCACACGCGAGAATGTGTCCGTCGCCTTCCGGCAACTGCAGTACGATGCCGTCATCAGCGGCATATACCTGACCGTCAAATCCATAGCGTTGGCTGAGTCTGCGACTGATGGCCATGGACCAGGGTTCGTGGACGCGGCGGCCGAACGGGCTTAAGAGCACAATGCGCCAGCCACCATCTTCATCTCGGGTACGTTCCACGATAAGGGTCCGATCACTGGGGACCGCACCGGTGGCGGCCCGTTGTTCGGAAAGTAGACGGGCGAGGTTGGCGATGGCGTTAGAGTCGAGACCGTCTTGGTGGAGGCGGGTGAGGATTGCGTGGGTGAAGGTCGGAGTGCTCCTCCCCTCAGTCCGCTCCGCGGACAGCTCCCCTCGGAGAGGGAAGCCAGAATAGCCACCTTGCTCCATCACCAATCCGTCGGCGATTTCACGGGTGAAGCGGGCTATGGCGCGGCTGAAACCGTAGTCACGTCCAGCTCCCTCACCATGCCAGAACGGCAGTCGGGCGGTTCGTCCGGGCGCCGGAGTGACGACCACACGGTCGCGCGTAATGTCCTGAATCTGCCATGTGGAAGTGCCGAGTGTGATCACATCGCCGACACGCGATTCATAGACCATCTCCTCATCGAGTTCGCCCACACGGCGCTGCCCTTTGCCGGCATCCACCTCAGGCAATACCACGGTGTACAGGCCTCGATCAGGAATCGTACCGCCTGAAGTGACCGCCACTTTCTGCGAGCCAGGACGTGCCGAGATAAGACCGTTATCCCGATTCCACACCAGTCGCGGCCGGAAGGCGGAGAACTCCTCGGTGTTGTATTCGCCGGACATCATGCCGATCACCGCGTCGAACATGTCACGCGGCAAATCGGCAAACGGTGCCGACCGGCGCACGGTGACATACCAGTCGTCCGCTTTGAGGTCATGCATCACGGCGGCGGCCACGGTCTGCTGGGCAAGTACATCAAGCGGATTCTTCAATACGGCAAGCGGCTCGATATCGCCGGCGATCATGGACTCCAGACTGGCGGCGCCGGTAACGATCTGCTGGCGGGTCAACGGATAGAACAACGCATGCGAGACACCGCCCACCTGATGGTCGGCACGGCCCACCCGCTGCAAACCCGAGGAAACAGACAGAGGCGTGTCAATCTGAATCACCAGATCGACCGAACCCATATCAATGCCCAGTTCCAAGCTCGAGGTGGCCACCACACAACGCAATTCGCCGCGTTTGAGCCGTTCCTCGATCATCTTTCGTCGCTCTTTGGAGACCGAACCATGGTGGGCCATGGCGATGACGTCATCGCCTTCATGCGAGCCGACCAGCATGGTGGTGGAACCGACCACCGCATCATAATGCGAGGCGAAACCCTCACGGCCTTCGGGCGACCCCATGTCCCGTACCAAGTCGGGATCGACTTCATGCCGGGTTTGTGCATAAAGGTCATTGAGCCGCGCAGTGAGCTTCTCGGCCACGCCACGCGAATTGACGAACACCAACGTGGTGCGATGTGCCAGAATCTCATCAAGCACGCTGCGTTCCACAACCGGCCAGATGGAGCCAGAAGTCCGGTCTCCGGCCGCACCGACCAGCACAGCGGAGTCAAAGGCGCCGCCTGTCGTACGCTCGCCCGACAACAGGGCGCCATCTCCACCAGCACCGGCTTCGCCGCCGACCAGCACGCCATTCCCACCCGCAGACAAACCGGAATCGCCCGTTTGCACGATTCCCTTGCGCTCCGCCAACCGTTGCATGGCCGGCGTAACACCGCTGATATGCGGAGTCGGACGTTCGGAGTCCACGCCGCCGACGCGCTGCTTGGCGTTCACAGATTGCAGATCGCGCATGTTTTCCAGTGGTTCGACCATACGCAGATCCATCGCGGGCCTGCCGCCGGGATTCACGATGGTAACCGGTCTGCCGCCTGTCAGAAAACGTGCGGCTTCTTCGGGCGGATTGACCGTGGCGGACAGCCCGATACGCTGCAGAAGAGGTTCATTACCGGAATCATCCGAAACCTTGGATTCGCCGTCATTGCGGTCCATCGCGTCGCGTCTGCGCGATTCGGCGACCAGGTTTTCCAACCGTTCAAGGCTCAATGCCAAATGCGAACCACGCTTGGTACCGGCTACCGCATGAATCTCATCGACGATTACCGTGTCGACGGTGCCGAGAATCCGCCCGGCCTTGGAAGTGAGCAGCAAATAGAGCGATTCGGGCGTGGTAACAAGGATGTCCGGCGGATGGGAGGCGATGCGCCGACGCTCCTGAGCAGTGGTGTCGCCGGACCGGTTGGCAACCGCGATTTTCGGCGCGGGCAGCCCCTGCGCCTCACATTGCGCAGCGATACCCTCCAACGGCTGTTCGAGGTTTTTGGCCACGTCGACTGCGAGCGCCTTCAATGGCGAAACATACAGCACACGCACGCCCGCACGCCGCGTACGAGACACGGTCATCAGCCGGTCAATGGCGGAAAGAAACGCGGCCAATGTTTTACCGGAGCCAGTAGGAGCGATGACCAATACGTTCCGTCCGGAATGGATCGCCGGCCATGCCTGAGCCTGTGCCTCGGTCGGCTGACCGAAGGCATGTTCGAACCACGCTTTGGTAGGTTCAGAAAACAGACTCAAGCTTTCGCACATATGTTCGATTATAGCGATGCGGGGAAACATCGTGAAGATTCCGGTTGGGAGTCCATTGCTCGCAGGCGGGGCCTGCGCATCTCTCCCTCACCCGCTTCACGGGAGCCCCTCGTCAGAGAGGGGGCAAAGGGAATCACATCATGACCGTCCCTTGTGAGGAATCAGTCTTATCACAGAGGGGAACCGATCGGGTCTCAGCTGAAGTATGCGATGACCTCGTCGGCGGTGCCGTAGGCGCTTTGGGCGCCGATCTTCGTGGCGGCATAGGCGGAAACATAGGAGCCGATCTGCGCGGACTGCAGCAGCGTATAGCCGGCGGCAAGCCCCGCAAGCACGGTGCCCATGAACGAGTCGCCGCAACCGGTGGTGTCCACCGCCTTGACTTGCGCTGCAGACACACGATGCCAACGGCCGTTTTCAATCACCACGGAACCGGATGCACCAAGCGTCACGATGGCGCGATCAAAGCCGTAATCCGTGAATCGTTCGGCGACTTCATACCAGTCGAGCGACTCCACATCGCCGTCCGGCAGCCCCAACAGCTGGGCCACTTCATGCTGATTGACCAGCAGGATATCGGTAACCTCCACCAGTTCATGGGGCAGCTCGTCCATGAACGGCGAGTCGTTGAGCAGCACAGTCACACCGGCGTCATGCGCAGTCTGAGCGGCGGCGACCACGGTGGAAATCGGGCTTTCCAGGCACAGTCCCAGCACCGAGCAACCGGCGATGGTCAATCGATGCGACTGCACATAGCCCGCAGCCGCCTTGGAATTGGCTCCCGGAGAATAGACGATGGTGTTCTCCCCCTCGGCACTGACGGTGATCACCGTGGTGCCGCTGGGGCCTTCGACATGCAGGATATCGGCGGTGTCAACGCCGGCCTCGTCCAGTTTGCTCAGCAGGAAATCCGCATTGGCATCGTCGCCCACTGCACCCAGCAGCTGGACGTTCAAGCCGAGACGGGCTGCAGCGGACGCCTGATTTGCACCCTTGCCGCCGGGCATCACCTTCATGGCACCGCCCTGGACGGTCTCGCCCGGCTTGGGCAGTCGTTTAGTCGTCACTGTGTAATCGGCATTCATCGAACCAATTACGATTACCGAGCCCTGCGCATCCTTCAGCGCTTCCAGTCCTTCCCGTACGGGCTCCGGCATCTGTTCATGTTCTTCTTCACTTATCACCATGGGCTACAAGCATAGTAGACGGAGAGCCTAAACGTGCACACGGTCAGCCGCGCAGCTTGCGCAGACGCTCATGCATAGCCACCATGAGCACCAACAGCACCAGCAAATACCATGGATACAGGCTGATGGTCACATACTGCGCGATGACGCCGAATAGCGGCGGCATCAGCAGCGATCCCACATAGGCACAGGCCATCTGTACGCCGACAATGGCCTGGGAATTATCCTCGCCGAAGTAGACGGGAGTCGAATGAATCACGCATGGGTATATGGGCGCACAGCCGAGGCCTACGATAATCAGCCCCGCAACCACACCAAGATGATGCGGCAACGGCACAAACATAACGAGGATACCAGCCAATACCAGTACCTGGCCGAGGCGGATCATAACCGGGTCCTTGAATCGCATGGTCAGGAAGCCGGAAAGCGCGCGGCCCACAGTAATGCCTACATAGAATAGGCTGGCCCAGCTGGCGGCGGTGATCTTATCGATGCCGCTGTGCATCACCATGTAGCTGGAGGCCCATAGACCAGCCGTGGATTCGATGGCGCAGTAGCAGAAGAACATCACGAGGATTTCTTTGGCGCCGCGTATGGCCAGTACACCGGCAACGCCAAGGGGTTTACGCTCGGCGACCGTCTCTCCATCAGTGTTTTCGTCCGACTGCGCGGTTTCGCCGGATGATTCGCCGGCTGCGGCAATACCACGCTTCTTCCACAACGGCAGGCTGAACACCAAAATGACGGTCAGCATCACTTGCAGGATGGCGATGTACCGATAACCCCATGGCCAGCCTTGGCCTTGCGAAAGCGCATAGCCCATAATGTACGGCCCCACCGATGCGCCGACGCCCCACATGCAGTGCAACCAGCTCATATGCCGGCTTTCGTAATGAATGGCAACGTAGTTGTTCAACGCCGCATCAACGCCGCCTGCGCCAAGACCGTATGGTATGGCAATCAGCAACAACACCCAGTAATTCGGGGCGACGGAGAAGCCGGCCAAGGCCATTGCGGTCAGCGCCACAGAAACTGCAGTGACTTTGCCCGCGCCGAATTTCAACGTCAGACGGTCCGAGAGCAACGCCGAGACGATGGTAAACATGGAAATCACCGCGGAAATGCCGCCCGCCCAAGATACCGGCACGTTCAGATCTTGGCTCATGGTGGGCCATGCCGACCCCAGCAGGGAATCCGGCAACCCCAAGCTGATAAACGCCACGTAGATGACGGCAAGCAGCAGACTGGCCATAACCCACTTCCTATCCCATAGACGACACTGGCTGTGATAACGATGTCATCAGTCTATCAAATAACTCATGGGCAACACGCATAAAACATATGACAACGTGCTCACCTCAAACGCCAATTACGGAAATTCTCGGTAAGCACGATGTCATTATCAGCGACGTCTTCGATCAGGTATCGATCTTGGAACGGTCGAAGTCATCGGCGTTATCCACGATGAACTGTTTGCGAGGCGGCACTTCATCACCCATCAACAGATTGAAGATCTCGGAAGCCTGGGCGGCGTCTTCCATGCGAATGCGGCGCAGCATGCGCGTGCGCGGATCCATGGTGGTGTCTGCCAGCTGATCGGCATCCATTTCGCCGAGACCCTTGTACCGCTGAATATCATCGTTGTAGCCGATGCGCTTCTTATCGAGGTCGGCCAGTTTGCCGGCCAATTCGTCATCGGAATACGTGTAGATGTATTCGCCCTTATGCGAGCCGGTCAGCGCGATACGGTGCAGCGGAGGCACGGCCGCATACACGTAACCATGTTCGATAAGCGGGCGCATATACCGGTAAAACAACGTCAGCAGCAGAATACGAATGTGCGCGCCATCCACATCAGCATCAGTCATCATGATGATCTTGTGATAACGCGACTGTTCGATGTCGAAGCTTTGGCCCGAACCAGCGCCCACCACCTGGATGATGGCCGCGCATTCCTTATTGGACAGCATCTGTGTGATCGAGGCCTTCTGCACGTTCAAGATCTTGCCTCGAATCGGCAGCAGCGCCTGGAAGCCGGCGTTGCGGGCGGCCTTGGCGGTACCGAGTGCGGAATCACCTTCGACGATGAACAGTTCGGCCACGTCGTCGTTGCCCGGCTGGCAGTCGGACAGCTTGGCCGGCATGGAAGCGGATTCGAGCGCGTTCTTGCGGCGCGTGACCTCTTTGGCCTTGCGCGACTGGATACGCGCGTGCATCTCGCCGACGATCTTCTCCAGCACGCGGGCGGACTGCTCCTTGTAGCCGCGCTTGGAACCGGTGATCATCTCGCCGAACTGCTTGTCGGTGAGCCTGGTGACGATCGGCTTGACCTGCGCGGTACCAAGCACATCCTTGGTCTGCCCCTGGAACTGCGGTTCTGCCACACGTGCGGTGACCACGGCCACGAGCCCGGCCTGGATGTCGTCACGCTCCACCTTCATGGCGGAGTCCTTGAGGTTCACCTTGAGCTTGCGGGCGTTGTCTTCCACGGCCTTGCGAATCTGCTTGGTGATAGCATTCATGAAGCCGTCCACGTGCATACCGCCGCCAGGCGTCTCCACGATGTTCACGAAACTCATGATCGTGGTGTCGTAACCATTCACCCAACGCAGGGCGATGTCTACGCCGCAAGTGCGTTCGATCTCCTGGGCATGCAGTTCGCCGCCCTCGCCCACGGCCTGGATCTCTTCCTTGTAGGTGCCCTCACCCTGAATGCGCCAGATATCGGAGATGGGCTCGCCTTTGGACAGGAAGTCCACGAAATCCTTGACGCCACCGGTGTGCAGGAATTCGACCGTACGCGGATGGGCAGGCTGTTCACCAAAAGCGCCATCAACCACCTCAGTGGCGGATGACAGCGAGAAATCCTCCTCGTCCGGAGCCTCGGTGTCGCCGTCAACAGACGCATCGTCCGAAAGCTCGGCGAATCCGTCAAGTGGGGAGTCTTCGCCGGAGAATGACTCGGTTGCGTTAGCCGTTTCGTCCGCATTCAGTGATTCGGCTACGACTGCGACATCTTCGTTGGGCTCAGTGCCGACCGTATCGGCCCTGTTGGTTTCCGGCACATTCTCATCGACGATGGTGATTTTAAGACCGGGCACTAGGAAACTGGTCTGACGCACACGGTCGATGAGCTGCTCATATGAGAATTCAGCAGTTTTATTGAATATTTCCGGATCGTACCAGTAACGAATGCGGGTTCCGGTGGTCTTGGGCGAAACCTTGCCGATGATTTCCAGCTCGGTGGGCTTGTTCTTACGGGTACGTTTGAACGGCGAGTCCGGAGATGGGTTGGCTGGATCAGCGTCTGCGTATACGCCGGGATGCCCTTGATGGAAGGCCATGTGATGGGTTTTGCCGTCACGATCAACTTCCACATCAAGACGGGAACTCAATGCGTTGACCACAGAAGAGCCCACACCGTGCAGGCCACCGACCGCGTTATAGGACGAATTGCCGAACTTGGCGCCCGCGTGCAGCTTGGTCAGGACAACTTCCACGCCGGATAGCCCGGTTTTCGGTTCCTTATCGACCGGAATGCCTCGGCCGTTGTCCGCGACTTCCACCGATCCATCAGTGTGCAGAGTAACGACAATGTTGTTGCAAAAACCGGCCAACGCCTCATCGACGGAGTTGTCGATGATCTCCCACAGGCAGTGCATAAGACCCTGCGAGTCCGTGGTACCGATGTACATACCCGGACGCTTGCGTACCGCGTCCAGACCCTCAAGGACGGATAAATCCTTAGCGCCGTATTCTTCTTTGGGCATACAGTCCTATTTTCTAATAATTTGGCTCCCCTCTTCAGGGGAGCCTTCAACGGATGGCTCCGTCGTTTGACAGCCCTGTGGGCTGTCAAACTCCTCGCGCAGTCGGCCTGCTAAGCGGGCCGACCGTCATTGATCCAGGAAGTCGCGCAGGGTCTGCGAACGGGACGGGTGGCGCAACTTGGACATGGTCTTGGATTCGATCTGGCGGATACGCTCTCGGGTCACGCCATATACACGGCCAATATCGTCCAAGGTCTTCGGCTGGCCGTCCTCCAAACCGTAACGCATCTTGATCACACCGGCCTCACGCGGAGACAGGGTTTCCAGCACCTGCTTGAACTGCTCCTGCAGCAGGGAGAACGCCACTGCATCGGACGGAGCAATGGCATCGGTATCCTCGATGAGATCGCCGAACTCGGAATCGCCGTCCTCACCGAGCGGGGTGTGCAGGGAAATCGGCTCGCGGCCGTACTTCTGCACTTCCTGCACCTTTTCGACCGGCATGTCCAGCTCGCGGGCTAGCTCGTCCGGCGTAGGCTCACGGCCCAGATCCTGCAGCATCTGGCGCTGCACACGGCTCAGCTTGTTGATCACTTCGACCATGTGCACGGGCACACGAATGGTACGGGCCTGATCGGCCATAGCACGGGTAATGGCCTGACGAATCCACCACGTGGCGTAGGTGGAGAACTTGAAGCCCTTCTTCCAATCGAACTTCTCGACGGCACGAATCAGACCAAGGTTGCCTTCCTGAATCAAATCGAGGAACAGCATGCCGCGGCCGGTATAGCGCTTGGCAAGCGAGACCACAAGTCGCAGGTTGGCCTCCAGCAGATGATCCTTGGCCTTTTTGCCGTCGGCGGCGGCCCACTTGAGTTCACGCTTGCGCTTGAACTCCATGCCTTCACTTTCGGTATCGAGCAGATGCTGGGCGTACAGGCCGGCCTCGATGCGCTCGGACAGGTCAACTTCCTGTTCGGCGTTCAACAGGCTGACGCGACCAATCTGCTTGAGGTAGTCCTTGACCGGGTCGGCGGTGGCGCCTGCCGCAATCACACGACGCTTCGGATTGCCGGCGGGGATGATGTTCTCTTCTTCATCATCCGTGTCGGAAACCACATAAGCACCCTTTTCCTTGGGCTGCTCAGGAGCCTTCGATGCGGCCTTGCCTTCGTCTTCCTCGTCTTCGTCATCCTCATCGTCAATGTCTTCGTCGTCCGACTCGGCATCGGCATCTTCAAGATCATCGACGTCCTCGGATTCGACGTCGTCAAGATCCTCATCAAGGTTATCGACGTCAAGATCTTCCGGGTCATCGCTTTGGCTGATGTCGTTCTGAGGAAGCTCCTCCTCTTTCTTGACCTTCTTGGCTGAAGTCTTACGTGAAGTCTTCTCACCGGTCTTGGCAGCCGTGGTGCCCTTCGTGGCCTTGGTCTTCTTGGCGGAGGTCTTACGCGCGGTGGTAGAGCTGGCCTTCTTCTTGGTCTCGGTCTCCTCGCTGGACTCGGCTGTCTGCTTGGTTGCCGTCGTTTCCTTCGTGGCCAAAACTGCTCCTCCTGATCTCTTGCCTCGCAGTGCGCATACCACATGGGCACACTTCTGGCAAGGGCAAATCGTCAACTATGTGAGTAAACCACCCTCCACGGACGATTATTCCCATATCGAACAAGGTTCATGTCACTGTCCGAGCGCGCCACTCTTCGCACCGCCCCTTCAAGGCACAGCCGATTACACCATTTTGAGCCCTCTACCCCGAGCACCAAGCCGGCGCCACACCCCGCTGCGCAGCGGAAAACACCATGGCCGCCAGAGAACATTCCTCATCGAGCAATAGGCACTGCAGGGCCATGGTCACTGCTCGGGAATCGCCCAACCACCATAAGGTGTAGGCCACCACAGCCAGTGGCTGTACACAATATGGCACTGGCGCCGCATCGGCTATATCGAGAAGCATGGCAATGCCTGCATGGCAGCGTTCCTTATCTGGCACGATGCCCTCGTCCTCGAAAGCCACAGTCAGTAATTCGCCCATACGACGCTTATTCCGTTTGCTGTGCGGCCGTGCGGCAAATTCCATAAGTTGCGTTTTGGGGCATCGTTGTTCGTCAATAATCAGAGAGAGAATCAGGGCATCGCGTATCGAGAGCGTTTCATTCATGCCGACCGCGAACGCAGCCATAGTGTCACGATCCAATACCGTCTCCCCGCTGTCCAGATTGACCAGCCACTCATCCAGTGGATCCGACATCCAGTCGGCATCTGCCTGCTGCGGACCAAGCGTCTGCCTGGTCTCATGGAACAAACGAGAAAGTTCCTCCAAGGCATCGGCATCAAAAAGATTAGATTTGGATTCCGCATGTTTGCGGGTTTTCCGTTTCGCGTTCATCATGTCCTCCTCGACGTGATTTCCATGCCTCGCAAATTAAGGCTTTATCTTGTGTGCGCCCGCTCGAATGGGCGTATGCCCACTATGCATGAGCGGCGCCGTAAACCGGGCAAAAACCGACCTTTGTGGTTCCAGCTTCGCAACCCCCGGTTTTCCAACGTTCTTGTGTTCTTCATAACCTGTGGATAAGTTATTAGTCATGTGGACAACTGCTGACGACCTTGCAATCATCGAACCGCGCATCATACAGCTGGTGCGTGAGCTGACTGCCGCCCCTGATACCGATGAGGTATCCGACGCCTTGAAACCCGTGATGGCACAGGTCGTCGATCAGGCCGCAGCCTCCAGCCAGGGAGGCAAACGACTGCGGGCGTTGCTGACCCTGGATGCCTTCGATGCTCTGATGGCCCAGACCGGCAGCTCTACTCCTGATATGCGTGACGCCATGACTGATCTCGCGTGTGCCATAGAAGTATTTCAGACCGCTGCCCTGGTGCATGACGACATCATCGACGAATCCGATTTGCGCCGCGGCAAACCGTCCGCGCACCGTGCTCTTGAACAGGCTGTGCACAGTGGCGCCATCGGCCACGGGCTTGGTCTGATGCTTGGAGACATTCTGGCCACCGCATGCATCGAAATTGCGCGCCGGGCCGCGCGCCGTCTTGACAACACCGACGCTATCAACGAAGCGTTTCTGACCATGCAACGCGAAGTGGAAATTGGCCAGGTACTGGATCTCGCTGTAGAATTAACGCCACTCGAAGACCCGGATGCGTTGGTAGATGTCTCGCTGAACGTCTTCCGGTGGAAAACCGCAAGCTACACCACCATTGCACCGTTGCTGTTCGCTCTGCTGGCAGCCGGCGCTGACCCCGCTGAAGCATGGCAGCAGGCATTGGCGGTCGGACGGCCTCTTGGTCTGGCTTTCCAGCTTGCCGACGATCTTCTGGATGTTGTCGGTTCCAGCCGGAATACCGGCAAACCAGTGGGCGGCGATATCCGAGAAGGCAAGCGCACGGTGCTGCTGGCCGACGCACTGGCCGCAGCGGGTACGCAGGACCGGCAACAACTTATCGATTTGTTTGAGTCCGACGCTCGCACTGATGATCAGGTGGCATTTGTCATCGCGCTGTTCCAATCAACTGGAGCCGTCGAACGTTCCCGCAATCGTATTCACGCCTTGTGGCTGGAATCCCGCGCAGCAATCGCCAATCTCAATCTGGAACCCGAGGCCGAAAACCATCTGATTGCAGCATGTGCACGGTTCGTTCCCGAAAATCTTCGTTAGGTTTCGCCGGGCAAAACACCCGTGAAAACTATGCGTCCGCGTTTCCAAAGCGTAGCCAGTGCCATGTAGACTAAACGGTGTTCAGTCTTATCAAAGGAACCGTGCAGTACAACCATGAGTGAGAACGAGCCCACACAGATGATTGAGGGACGCTACCGCATCGTGCGCAATATCGCCGAAGGCGGCATGGCCACCGTGTATGAGGCGGTCGATGAGCGTTTGGGCCGTACTGTGGCGATCAAGGTCATGCACACGCAGCTGGCACAGGGACCGCATCGAGATCAGTTCGTGGAGCGGTTCCGCCGTGAAGCCAATTCAGCCGCGGCCATCGCAAATCCGCATATCGTTCAGGTTTACGACACCGGTGAGTTCAATGGCCTTGATTTTTTGGTTATGGAATATGTGCATGGCGTCAATCTGCGCCATGAGATGAACGTTCAAGGCACATTCTCCGTCCGCGAGACACTGCGCGTTATCGCGGAAACGTTGGACGGCTTGGCTTCGGCACATCGTGCGGGCGTGGTGCATCGTGATATCAAACCCGAAAACATCCTGATCAACGATCGCGGCCACGTTCAAATCACTGATTTTGGTCTGGCCAAGGCCGCCAGCCAAGCAACGCTGAGTTCCACCGGCATGCTGTTGGGCACTGCGGCCTATCTGGCTCCTGAAATGATCGAGAATAATCAGGCCACCCCACAAGGCGATTTGTATTCCGTGGGCATCATGGCTTGGGAGATGCTTGCCGGCAAGGTGCCGTTCGATTCCGATAATCCGGTCACGCTCGTGTTCAAGCATGTTCATGAGGATGTCCCATCCATAGCCACGGTCTGCCCGGATATTGACCTATCCGTGGCCTCGTTCATTGCGCACCTGACCGCCCGCCAGGTCGAGGCTCGTCCTGCGAACGGCTCCGAGGCCGCCCAGGAACTTCGTCAATTGGCCGCCAAACTCCCTATGGAGGCATGGCAATATCGTTTGCATGTCGAGTCTGCGGATGCCGCCAGAACCGATGCTACCGCACCGGCTTTGGTTGGCGGACTGGTTTCGCCGGAGACCGCTCCTAGGCAGAGCTCTGACACGCCCCCGGAGCCTCCCACCGCCCCGACCACCGCTTTCAATGCGTCTTCCGCACGAGAAGACCTTACGCAAGTCATGCCCAACCCCGGTAATGAGACAACGATTCTGGCAAAGACCGGGGATGATTTCGACCAGGTGCTCGCCGCTGAAGACGATGCCGGAAGCCCCGATGCCAAGCCAACGGACGGAAAGCGCAACAAGAAGCCGCTCATCATCGCCTTGGTGATTGTTCTGGTACTGGCTGTAGCTGCCGGAACCGGCGCATGGTGGTGGTTCGCGGGTCCCGGCAGCTATTGGAGTGTGCCCAAGCCCGATGACGTGACGTGTAAGGAGAACACCGAGTGCTCGTTGTCCGGTGCTGACTGGGCCACGTATGAGAGCACGCTGAAGGTGGCAGGAATCCCCTATAAGGCCGAGAAGCAGTACAGCGACGACATCGCCGAAGGCAAGATCGTCTCCGCCTCGGTGAGTGAAAACAACGCTGTTGTAGGCAGTCACGTCAGCAAGCGTCACAATCAGCAACTGACGGTGACGGTCTCGCAGGGTGTACACATGGTCACCATTCCGCACGATGTCCTCGATACGAATTCCGCGAACGGCAAGGACCCTCTGTCCGCGTTGAAGAAAGCGGGCTTCGACAACATCAAGCACGATGATTCGAAGGACGAGTATTCGCTGGATAAGCCGGAAGGCGCAGCGCTCAGCATAAGTCCCGACCCCGGCACCACGATCAAGCACAATGATGAAGTGACAGTGACGCTCAGCAAGGGTCCCATGCCTGTCAGCATGCCTGACGTAGTCGACAAAACCAAGGATGAGATGCAAGCGGCATTCGATGAGCTCAAGCTCACCGCCAACATCACCGAACAATTCGACGACAAGATTGCCGCAGGCGAGGTCATCTCCGCTTCCCAAGACGCTGGCGCGCAGCTCAAATGGGGCGACAGCGTAGACGTGGTGGTATCCAAGGGACCTGAGACCACGGTGATGCCGAATGTGGTGGGTCAGCAGTATGACGCGGCAGCCGCACAGCTGAAGAAGCTGGGCTTCACTGTCAAGAAATCCGCACCGCTGGGCGACATTACCCATGTGGTGCGTATCCAGAGTCCCAATGCCGGAGAAACGGTGCGTCTACGCGACGAAAACGGCACTCCAACCGTTATCACGCTGACTGTGGTGTGAGAATCAAAAGCTCCCTCTGATGAGGGAGCTTCATTATGGGTTATTCTGCAGATGCTTCTTCTTCAGCGGACTTCTGGGCTTTCAGCTCTTCCTTGACTTTCTGGGCGTACTCGTTCACGTACTCCTGGCCGCTCATCTTCTGGATTTCCGCGGAAATACGGTCGGTCAGCGAGCGCAAATCGTCATGGGTGATCTCGTCGTCGGTCTTCTTCTCAACCTCGATCGGCTTACCGTAAATCACCTGCGTCTTGCCTTTGGCTGGAATCACCGTGCCCGGCTTCTGCAGTTCGCGCGAACCGATAATAGCGGTCGGTACAATCGGACAACCGGTTTCAAGCGCAAGCCGTGCCACACCGGTGTGCCCCTTGTACATGCGACCATCCGGGCTTCGCGTGCCCTCAATGTGGATGCCGAACAGGTGTCCATCTTCGATAATCTCACGTGCGTGCTCCAGAGCACCAAGCGACTTGTTGCCACCGGAACGGTCCACGGGGAACACGCCCACGGAAGTGAACCACCACTTCTTGAACATGCCCTTCAGCCCCTTGCCTTCAAAGTATTCGGCCTTGCCCATGAAGTGCACCATACGCGGGCAGGTAATCGGAATCAGCGCATCATCGATGACGGCCAGATGATTCGCGGCAATGATGGCACCGCCGGTGCGAGGCACATTATTGAGCCCCGATGCGGTGGGTCCAAGACGATGACGCGCGATGGGTCCAAGAACCTTGACGAAGAACCAGTAGAGCACTTAGCATTCCTCCCTCAAACGGACTGGCTATTGGCCGGCCGCTTGATTAGAGTGACAGTTATGACTGACAACCAGAATAGCAATGTCGACGGAGAGCAGCCAATCCCCACGCCGGGCAATGGACGAGATTCGGCCACGCCCGCGGATCCGCAAAAGGCAACCGATACCGGACATAACGCCAACGGCAACGGCGCCATGCCGTCCGGAAAGCATGACATAGGCAATCTGGATGACGCTTGGGCGGCGTTCGAGGCCGAGCACCAAGCCGATTTAAACGACGTGGCATCCTCCCGTCAGGCCAAGAAGTTCGAGAAGCAAGCCAAGAAACGAGAGAAGGAAGCATTGCTTTCAGTGGATGATCTTGACATTGGCTCGTTCACCGATGACGCACGCCCAGACCGAGGCCGTAAGGGTGGTCCGCGCGATTTCACCGGTTCCAGCTGGTTGGACACCGATAATGTCATGGATACCTATGATGACGGCGGCTTCACTCCCCCGAACCCGGATCTCGGGCCGGTCAAGGCATCTACGGTGCTGTTGGTGGCGTTGCTCATCATCGGTCTTGTCGGCGAGACGGTGATGATATTCGTTCCCGGATTAAACGCGATTCCCCTACTGGGCGCACTGCTCAATATCCTCTTCGGGTTGGGCGTCATTCTGGGACTGAGCGGACTGGTCGCCAAAATACTCAACCGTAAAGACCGTCCCGGAGACCAAGGCGGCTACTACGACGACGGGGCGCGCGTATAGCGCTCTCAAGGACAATACGCAGCAGTAATTGGTTGACAATACCAATGAGGGGGGGCAGCTGTTCGGCTGCCCCCCTCATTTATCTGAATTCAGTTCACGCCTTGGACTTGGCGGTTTCGATCCACTTGTTGAACAGGGCTTCGGCCTTGCCGGAGTCAACGGTCTTTTCGGCCAGAGTGTAAGCTTCGCCGAAACGCTCGGCCAGAGTGCCGTTGCCAACCAAGTTGCCGTCAGCCACGATGGCAGATGCGGCGTTAAGCAGCGCGGTGGTACGGGACGGGATGTCCTTGCCGGCCAGGAAGTCCTTGAATGTGTTGGCATTGACGTCCGGCACGCCGCCCTTGAGCTGGTCGACGGTGATCTTAGCCAGACCTAGATCCACGGTCGGATCGAAATCGGTTTCGGTGACTTTGCCATCACGAATCTCCCAGACGGAGACCGGACCGGTGGGCGCAAGCTCGTCCATGCCCTCGTGCGAGGTGTAAACCAGACCGGACTGCCCACGGCTGGCGTACACAGCGGCCATAATCGGGCTCACCTTGCGGTTGGCGCAGCCGATGGCCACGTGTGCCGGGTTGGCCGGGTTGGTCAGCGGTCCCAGAATGTTGAAGACGCACGGAATGCCGAGCGCGGCACGAATCGGGCCCACGAAGCGCATGGCCGGGTGGAAGGTGCGCGCGAACGCGAAAGTGATGCCCACTTCATCGCCAACTTCGCCGACCGCTTCCGGCTTCAGGTCCAGCGGCAGGCCGAGGTCTTCGAGCACGTCGGCTGCACCGCACTTCGAGGAGGCGGCGCGGTTGCCGTGCTTGACAATCTTCACGCCGGCTGCGGCAGCAGCCACAGAACCCATGGTGGACAGGTTCACGGTGGCGAAGCCGTCACCGCCGGTGCCCACGATGTCAGTGGTCTCACCGGAAACGTTCAGCGGCACGGCGTGCGAGACCATGGCCTTGGCGGCGCCACGCACCTCGTCGGAGGTCAGTCCCAACTGCTGCTGCATGGCGAGCGCCGCACCCACGGCGGCCGGGTTCGCGTTGCCCTGCATCAGGTCATCCACGGACCACTCCGATTCCTCAGCAGTAAGGTGGTCTCCCCCGACCAGCTTGGTGAGAATCGACTTCCATGTGATCTCGGCCATGATGCCCTCCTTGGCGTTTCGTTACGCCGTGTTATGTACGTTCGTCGTTTATTGTAATTGCTTCCCATTTCGCGGCCTTGAATCTTCCATATAGCAAAATTGGCTCCCCTCTTGAAGAGGGAAGCCAATGCCCAGTATTCAGCTAGAGATGTGTCACTTCTCGTTCTGGCCGTGGCACATCTTATACTTGCGGCCGGAACCGCACGGACACGGGGCGTTCTTGCCGGTGCCGGGGAAGGTGCGGCCGTCGGCCCACGGCGTCTTGAGCTCGTCGCTCTTCGGACGCTTGTTGGCCGGGACCTTGCTTTCGGCATGGCTGATCGGGGCGGGGCCAGCGACCGGCAGGGTGGATTCGCCGGACTCGGAGACGGCGGCGGATTCGGCGATGGCCTGCTTGGCGTCCTCTTCCTCGACCTCGCCTTCGGCGGCTTCGACCTCGGACTCGCCGTTCTCGTCGGGGCCGGTAGCCACAGTGACGGAGTCGGCGGTCTCGTCGGATTCCTCGACCTCGTCAACGGCATCCTCGGTGGAAGCGACCTGCTTGACGTCGATGTGGAACAGCAACTGGACGGACTCCTCCTTGATGGCCTCGATCATGGAGTTGTACATCTGGTAGCCTTCGCGCTGGTATTCGACCAGCGGGTCGCGCTGGCCCATGCCGCGCAGGCCGATGCCGTCCTTGAGGTAGTCCATCTCGTAGAGGTGTTCGCGCCACTTGCGGTCGAGCACGGCGAGCACCACGCGGCGCTCGAGGTCGCGCAAGCCGGTCTCGCCGATGGTCTCCTCCATTTCGCCGTACTGCTGCCTGGCGTCCTCGACGATCAGGTCGTGCACGGCCTCGACAGCCTTCGCACCCTTGAGGCCGCCGACGATCTTCCTGGCCTCGTCTTCGTCGACCTTGGTTGGGATCACGGTGTTGAGCGCCTTGAACAGGCCCTCCCAATCCCAGTCCTTCGGTTTCTCGGATCCCTTGTTGGCACCCTTGATGTAGGACTCGACGGTGTCGGAAATGAAACGCAGGATGTCCTTGTGGATGTCTTCGCCCTTAAGCACGGCCTGACGCTCGGAGTAGATGACGGTGCGCTGCTTGTTCATCACGTCGTCGTACTTGAGCACGTTCTTACGGATCTCGTAGTTGCGGGATTCGACGGCCTTCTGTGCGGTGCGCACGCCCTTGGTCACGGACTTGGCCTCGATCGGCTGGCCTTCCTCCATGCCCTTGGCCATGACCTGGGCCACGAGCTGGGTGTTGAACAGGCGCATCAGATCGTCTTCCAGAGACAGGTAGAAGCGGGACTCGCCCGGGTCGCCCTGACGGCCGGAACGACCGCGCAGCTGGTTGTCGATTCGGCGGGATTCGTGGCGCTCGGTGCCAAGCACGTACAGGCCGCCAAGTTCCTTGACTTCCTCGTGCTCGTCCTTGACCTGGGCCTTGATCTCGTTCAGGGTGCCCGGCCAGCGCTTCTCGTACTCCTCCGGGGTGTCTTCCGGCGAGTAGCCCTCGGACTTGAGCTTGGCGTCGGCGAGGAACTCGACGTTGCCGCCGAGCATGATGTCGGTACCACGGCCGGCCATGTTGGTGGCCACGGTGACGGCGCCCTTGCGGCCCGCGACGGCCACGACGGCGGCTTCCTTCTCGTGCTGCTTGGCGTTGAGCACTTGGTGCGGAATCTTGGCCACGTCCAGCAGGGTGGAGACCACTTCAGAGCTTTCCACGGAGGCGGTGCCGAGCAGCACCGGCTGGCCCTTGGCGTGCCTCTTGGCCACGTCCTTGACGATGGCGGCCAGCTTCTCCTTCTTGGTGCGGAAGATGAGGTCGTCCTGGTCCTTGCGGATCATCGGCTTGTTGGTCTTGATCGGCAGCACGCCCAGCTTGTAGGTGTTCATGAACTCGGCGGCCTCGGTCTCGGCCGTACCGGTCATGCCGGCGAGCTTGTCGTACATGCGGAAGTAGTTCTGCAGGGTGATGGTGGCGAAGGTCTGGTTCTCGGCCTTGACCTCCACGCCTTCCTTGGCCTCGATGGCCTGGTGCAGGCCCTCGTTGTAGCGGCGGCCCGGCAGGATACGGCCGGTGTGCTCGTCGACGATGAGCACCTCGCCCTGAGTGACGACGTAGTCCTTGTCCTTGAGGAACAGCTCCTTGGCCTTGATGGCGTTGTTGAGGTAGCCGATCAGGGCGGTGTTGGCCGGCTCGTACAGGTTGTCGATGCCGAGGAAGTCCTCGACCTTGGTGATGCCCGGATCCAGGATACCGACGACCTTCTTCTTCTCGTCGACGTCGTAGTCCTCGTCGCGGGTGAGCTTCAGGACGAGCTTGGCGAACTGACGGTACCAGCGGGTCACGTCGCCTTCGGCCGGACCGGAGATAATCAACGGGGTACGGGCCTCATCGATGAGGATGGAGTCGACCTCATCGACGATGGCGTAGTGGTGGCCGCGCTGCACGAGGTCGGCCTTCTCCCAAGCCATGTTGTCGCGCAGGTAGTCGAAGCCGAACTCGTTGTTGGTGCCGTAGGTGATGTCGGCGTTGTACTGCTTGCGGCGTTCCGGCGGCTTCTGGTCGGTGATGATGCAGCCGACGTTCATGCCGAGGAAGCGGTAGATACGGCCCATCAGCTCGCTCTGGTAGCTGGCGAGGTAGTCGTTGACGGTGACCACGTGCACGCCTTTGCCCTCGAGGGCGTTCAGGTAGGTAGGCAGGGTGGCGACCAGGGTCTTGCCTTCACCGGTCTTCATCTCGGCGATGTTGCCCCAGTGCAGGGCGGCGCCGCCCATGAGCTGCACGTCGAAGTGACGCTGGCCGAGGGTGCGCTTGGAGACCTCGCGCACGGTGGCGAACGCCTCGGGCATGATGTCGTCCAGGCTCTTGCCGTTCTCGATCTGCTGCTTGAACTTCGGGGTCTGGGCCTTCAGATCCTCGTCGGAAAGGGCGGAGATCTCATCCTCCAGCGCGTTCACGGCCTTGGCCACGTTCTCCAGCTTCTTGAGCTGGTGGCCTTCGCCCATTCGCAGGGCTTTGTCAACAATATCGACCACAGGGTTCTCCCTTGACTGATTGAGTGGTGATGTCCGCGTACCAGAATACAGCCCATCACCGTCAGACATCGATATTTTTCGACCTATTTACAAAAAATGGGCCGCTCCTTACGGGAGCGACCCATTTCATATCAGCTGTCTACGTCAGCGAACCAGCAATTCAGTCCTTCTTGACGTTTTCCGGAGTGTCGATCTCGAACACGCCATAGCTCCAGCCGTGACGGTGGTAGACGACGGACGGACGTCCGGTCTCCTTGTTCACGAACAGGAAGAAGTCGTGTCCGATCAGTTCCATCTCGTACAGCGCCTCGTCGATGCTCATGGGCTCGGCGATGTGCAGCTTGCGACGGATGACAATCGGCGTATCCCCAACCTGGACTTCCACAGACTCGCCCGGGCCAAGATCGGAAGCCACTGCAGCCTGCGGACTGTTGTTCGGCTCCCCCTCCAGCTCCTCTGGCTCCGGCTCCGGGGCGATAACGCCCAGATCCACCGGCACCGGGTTCGCGTAGCCGCGACGGTGATCCTTGCGGCGATCACGGGTGCGGCGCAGACGCAGCGTCAGCTTATCAAGCGCCATGTCCAGTGCACTGAACTCGTCAGTGCTGGAAGCCTCGGCGCGGACCACAGTGCGTCCGGCGATAACGGTGATTTCCACGCGCTTGGCGGTATCGGCCTGACGCGGGTTGCCCTCATGAGTCAAAACAATCTGCGCACGCTGCGCATCCGGGGCGATAGCGGTCACACGATTCATCTTGGTCTCGACGACATCACGGAACCTTTGCTTGATCTGCGTGTGACGTCCAGTAACGACGATTTCCATGTTGACCTCCTCTAGTTCAAGCGGTTTCCCGCTATGTGTGCCGAACAGCATCATCACCGTCCGGGTAAGTTTCATTGTAGACGAACAACGGGTAAACAGCCGGAAACTCGCCCATAGAAATACGTTTATTTTCCGACTTTTATCTGCACCCCATCAGTGCCTATACTGGGTGTTTGGGCCTTGTTCCTCAGCGCCGTATTTTCGGACGGTTCGCCATTTCGCTATATTTTTCTTTTCGCCAGCCGGTTCTCTATGGCATATGTATAATTGCAAGCTTGAGACCTCTTGATGGCCGCGGCCGTGATCTTCATTGGGATCGGCTGAGGAACTTCCGGGCTCCATAGAGCACGATGGCGGATAACGTCCGCCCAGGGTGACCTGAGAGATAGCGCAGCAGAGAATAGACCGCCCGTCCTCGACGGGTAAGGGTGAAACGGCGGTGTAAGAGACCACCGGGCCTCTGGTAACAGCAGGCCGCATGGCAAGCCTCATCGGGAGCAAGGCCAAGCAGATGGCGGTAAGGGCTGCTCGCCCATGTCATCGGGTAGGCTGCTAGAGCCTGACGGCAACGTCAGGTCGAGATGGATGGCCATCCGTGCCGCGCGTTCGCGTACGGCATGACAGAACCCGGGGTATAAGAGGTCTCATTTATTCTTTTGCGGCTCCGCCGTGAGTCTCTCCCTCCGGCGCTACGCACCACCTCCCTCGTCAGAGGGAGGTTATTACGACAGTAATTCGGCGGCGACGCGGCGTAGGGTTTCGGGGCTGTGCCCTTTGCGCCCGCCCGCGGACCAGAACCGGCGCTGACGCACCTGCCGATCAAGTCCACGTGTTCTGCGGGCCACTCGACGCCCCAATTCCCATGCGGCATCTTCGAATACGCCTTGTTGTTCGGCCTCGCCGCACACCTGCTCGGCGAGCCGGCGATCCACGCCTTTACGGGCGAGCTCCATCACCGCACCGCGCCTGCCCATCATGCGGCCGGCACAGTAGCGCACCGCCGATTCCGCATAGGCACGATCATCGATCAGTTGCACACGGATGAGGCGTTCAATGACCTCATTAACGATTTCTTCGTCATACCCTTTGCCAAGCAGTCGTTCACGCAGCGCACCGGACGAGCGCGGAGCCGCATCCAAGAGACGCAACGCCGCCTCACGGCAGGCATCTGCATCGTTGGAATCATCGGCAACCGCGCCCATACCTCGCCGAGCGAATCGATGGGACGACTCCGCATCGACGTTTCTTTCGCCCTGTTCGGCACGGCATCGTTCCTCCAACGCAACGGGATTGCGCTGAAGGAACGCTTCTGCACTAATCATGATCGGGCCTTGGCGCGAGACGACTTGGCGGCAGGCGCTGCAGTGGCCTTGGTGTCCTTGGCGGCATCGGCCGCAGCGGCCTCGCTGACTGCGGCAGCTGCAGCAGCGTCTTCGTCTTCGGCAAACTGATCGGCGGAACCGATCAAACCAAATTCTGCCTTGACCTTGTTTTCAATCTCTTCGGTGATGGCCGGGTTGTCCTTGAGGAACTGACGAACCTTCTCTCGACCCTGACCAAGCTGGTCGCCCTCATAGGTGAACCACGAGCCGGACTTCTTGACCACGCCGACCTGTTGGGCCATGTCGATGACCGAACCTTCGCGGGAGATACCTTCGCCGTAAAGCATGTCGAATTCGGCGGACTTGAAGGGCGGGGCCATCTTGTTCTTGACCACCTTGACGCGCGTACGGTTGCCCACCGCTTCATCACCGTTCTTCAAGGTCTGGATACGGCGAATGTCAAGACGCACAGAGGCATAGAACTTCAGAGCCTTGCCACCGGTAGTGGTTTCGGGATTACCGAAGAACACGCCGATCTTTTCGCGTAGCTGGTTGATGAAGATGGCGGTGGTACCTGCTTGGGCCAAGGCACCGGTCATCTTGCGCAGAGCCTGGCTCATGAGTCGGGCCTGCAAACCGACGTGGCTGTCTCCCATCTCGCCTTCGATCTCGGCCTTTGGCACCAGAGCCGCCACCGAATCGATAACGATGACATCAAGCGCGCCAGAACGAATCAGCATGTCTGCAATCTCAAGAGCCTGTTCGCCGTTGTCCGGCTGAGAAACGATAAGCGAATCAGTGTCCACGCCAAGTTTGCGAGCATAGGCCGGATCGAGCGCGTGCTCGGCGTCAATGTATGCGGCCACGCCACCCTTCTTCTGGGCATTGGCCACCACATGCAGGGCAAGCGTGGTTTTACCGGACGATTCGGGACCATAGATTTCCACGATGCGGCCCTTCGGCAGGCCGCCAATGCCCAACGCCATGTCGAGCGCGAGCGAACCGGTAGGGATTACTTCGACATTTTGCACGGGCTGATCGCCGAGGCGCATGGCCGAGCCCTTGCCGAAGCTTTTTTCGACCTGCGCCAAAGCAGTGTCCAGCGCCGCCTTGCGCTTGGGATCGAGCTCGTGCTTGGTCTCGGTTGCCGGATCTTGGGCCGGCTTGGTCTCAAGTGCCATGATCTTCTCCTTATCGAAGTCGTATGCGGGTGAACGCCTTCCACCGTATGGGAGGCCATCTCCCATGACAAGCCAAAACGACCATTGTGGTTCCAGCTTGCCCGATCACGCAAGACAAGAACCGCTTATTCCCGCCGAAACGGGCGATTCGCATCTTGACATATACGGCGTGCCTATCCGTCACTGTGGATAACTATAGCCACACAAGCGAACATTTGTTCGAATTTGTGCAACGACACGCCGGCGAGTATCGTTCCTCGACCCAACCAATGAAATCGACCGCCCAGCGCCACAGCATAGAGCCCACTACGCAGCGGGCAGCGGCGGCGCGTTATGGTCACGGCCCCAACGCTTGGAATCAGGAATCTCCATCTGATCGCAGAGCACGTTCCAAATCACGCGAGGCTCCTCCCCCGCGTCCAAAGCCTCAAGAACGGTCATATTCGCCAGCTGCGGCATACGCTGATCCCGGGCCAGAGACCGGCCATAGCTACGACCGAACACTTCTTCAAGCAGCTCCCAAAATTCCCGTTCACGCATACCCGACAGTGTGCCACCACCCGCCGGACAGAAAAACCCGCACCGCCAAACGGCGATGCGGGTCAACAACTCAGGAGGACGTTCCCGCCCCTCATCTCCCACACGATTAACGTTCGACGGACTCGAGGTAATCGGCCACCATACGCAGCATCTGTGCAGTTGACACGCCCAGCGCATCGGAAATGGAGCTCAGCAATTCGGAGCTGGCTTCCTTCTGACCACGCTCGACCTCGGACAGATAGCCCAGCGAGACGCCGGCCTTCTCGGACACCTCACGCAGGGTGCGGCGATCACGCGTACGCAGATCACGCAGCACATGGCCGATAGCACCACGCAAAGAAACCTCACGTGGCTCCTCCTCGGCCACTGCGGTCTCGGCAACGGCATTGGGCTGGTATGAGGCGGATTCCTGCTCCTGCCGCATACGGTCACGAGCCGCCTGACGTTCATCCTTGGCCTTCTTTGCGGCCTGGGCCTTGAGCACCTGCTGCTGCGCAAACATCACTGCGCGGCGCTGGGCCGGGGTCAATTCACGCATACGGGCGACACCCGGCTGTACCGCCATCGGCTTCTTAGCGGACACTTCCATTTGTTCGTTCACTCGGGTCATCGTTTCCATCGCCATAGCCCCTTCCAAGGTCGGTTCAGTGTTTCCACTTAGTACAACACGATGACCCCGCGGTTTTATTCCTTAAAACTTGCTGTGAATAGACTCAAGTTTTGCAGAATATGAAATACGGTTTGGCGGCGAACCTCCTCGCGGGTGCCACTCAAACGCAATTCGACGGCCTTGACTATCTCGATGCCATCGTCAGCAAGAGTCGCAGGGATACGTAAACCCACATAGACCAGACCAGCGGGCTTATCGCCGTCCGGGCCGGGACCGGCTACCCCGGTGGTGGACAGCCCGATAACGCAATCACCGTATTCCGGCTGCCCATATAACCGCGCAGCGCCAGCCGCCATCTGACGCGCAACTTCGGGATGCACGGCACCCTCGCGCTCCAGCAACGATCGGTCAACATGCAGAATCGAGGCTTTGGCCTTGATGTCATAGGTGACGGCCGACCCCAGCAGCACATTGGAAGCGCCGGGAATACGCACAAAGGCATCGGAGAGCAGACCTCCGGTCAGCGATTCGGTGCAAGCTATCTTCGCGCCGCAAGTCTCGCAGACGGCAAGTATGCCCGCAGCAAGCTCGTCGCAGGATTGCTGCAGCTTCTCATTAGCGCTATCAGTCATATGCGGCCTTCCTTTTCCAACCTATGCAACGCCTATACAACAATGGGATGCGGCGGCAGGCCACATCCCATCAATGCCATACGTTACACGAATGATTCCGTCACTGCTTCTTGGTGCCGACGAACGTGTTGTACAGGTAGATGACGCCCGAGTAGAGGCACAGCACCAGAGCCACATAGATAATGGCATAGGTCAGAAAGTAGTAGGCGGTCATCCAGAACGGCGTGCTCTGGCCGCTACCCAGAGACCACATCGGCAACAACAGCATGGCAAGACCCACACATTCAAACACGGTCTTGAGTTTGCCGGGCCATGCAGCGGCGATAACCTTGCCGCCGGGGCGTTCCATCACAAAGAAACGCATCACCGTAATGCCGATTTCGCGAATCAGGAACAGAATGGTGACCCACCAGGCGAGCTCACCAAACGCAGAGCATACGATCATCGCACCGCAGGTAAGCAGCTTATCCGCAATCGGGTCCATCAGCTTGCCCATTTCGGTGACCTGGTTGTATTTGCGGGCCATCCAACCGTCAATCTTATCGGTGGAGGCGGCGATGATGAACAGCACCGCAGCCACCCAACGCATGGTGAGGTTATTCGCGCCCCACTCACCTGCCATGATGTCGAGTGCCAGGAAAATCACCACGAGCACAATGCGCGAGTAGGTGACCAGGTTCGGCGGCGCGTTCCATCCGTCGAACAATGATGATTTGGGCGTTGACTGCTTGTCCATTGTGTTCTCATCCATAGTGTTCACGTTACCCCCACACTTCTACCTTAGGTGGGTATTGGCTGGAGATTGACGGTTATTCTTCGGAAATCAGACTGTAACCCAGCGTCTGTGCAATTACGCTTCTCTCCCTCCGCCCCTTCGGGGCACCTCCCTCAGCAGAGGGAGGCCAAAAGATGATTCACTCACCAAGCTCGGGCTGCTGAGGTGCCGAGGATTCCAGCGAGCTGGTCTCTCCTCGGATAAAGGCGAGCACCTGCGGCAAATCCTGCGGTTGGACGAGCACCGCACGAGCCTTGGATCCCTCGGAGGGGCCGACCACGCCACGTGATTCCAGCAAATCCATAAGGCGTCCGGCTTTGGCAAAGCCCACTCTGAGCTTGCGCTGCAACATCGAGGTGGAACCGAACTGGGTGGTGACCACAAGCTCGGCAGCCTGCAGCAGCACGTCCATATCGTCGCCGATCTCCTCGTCGGGCTCCAGACTGTCCTTCTTCTCAGCCTCCTTGGCCATCTGTTCGATGTCTTCGCGATACTTCGGCTTGCGTTGCGTACGCACGAATTCCACGGCCTTGCGAATCTCGGATTCGGAGACCCACGAACCCTGCACGCGAATCGGCTTGGCTGAACCCATGGGCAGGAACAGGGCATCGCCCTGGCCAATCAGGGTTTCGGCACCGACCGTGTCGAGGATGACTCGCGAATCGGTGGCGGATGAGGTGGCGAACGCCAGTCGGGACGGAATATTGGCCTTGATCAGACCGGTGACCACATCCACGGACGGCCGCTGGGTGGCGAGCACCAGATGCACGCCGGCGGCTCGCGCCAGCTGGGTGATGCGCTGGATAGAGCTTTCCACGTCGTTCTTGGCCACCATCATCAGATCGGCCATCTCGTCGACCACCACGAGAATGTACGGATATGGGGCCACCTTGCGCTGGGAGCCTGCCGGCGCATGTACTTTGCCGGCACGCACGGCTTCATTGAAGTCCTTGACATGGCGGAATCCGAAGTATTCCAAATCGGAGTAACGTGCGTCCATCTCCTTGACCACCCATTCGAGGGCCTGTGCGGCTTTCTTCGGGTCGGTGATGATAGGAGTGAGCAGATGCGGGATGCCCGCATAGGCGGAAAGTTCCACACGCTTGGGATCGACCATAATCAGGCGTACCTGTTCGGGCGTGGCGCGCATGATCAGCGAGGTCAGCATCGAGTTGATGAAGCTGGACTTACCGGAACCGGTGGCACCAGCCACCAGCAGATGCGGCATCTTGGTCAGATCGGCAGTCACGAAGTGGCCTTCGACATCTTTGCCGATGCCGGTAATCATCGGGTTCGGATCGTTCACGGCCTTATCGGAACGCAGCACGTCGCCCAGATGCACGATCTCACGATCCTCGTTCGGGATTTCGATGCCGATGGCGGATTTGCCGGGAATAGGCGAAAGGATGCGCACATCGGAGCTGGCCACCGCATAGGCGATGTTGCGTTGCAGGTTGGTGACTTTTTCCACCTTGACGCCGGATCCAAGCTCGACCTCATACTGGGTGACCGAAGGGCCTCGCAAGAATCCGACAACCTTGGCATCCACCTTGAATTGCTCAAAGGTGGAAGTCAGCGCCCGAATCACGCGGTCATTTGCCGGCGTGCGCATCGCGTGGGGCTGCCCCCTGGTCAGCAAGCTCAGGTCAGGCAGCTGGTATGGCTTATTGGCATCGTCCTCAGCATCGTTCCCATTGGCAGCGTTTGGCTGGCCATCGGTATTGGGGATGCCTTGGCCCACGCCGCTGCCATCCGCATTGGCTCCCGCATAAGCGCCGGTGGCATCAGCCCCAGCTACCGCAACGGTGGCCATATCGGTTTGCGTGGCGCTGGGTGCCCATGGGTCATTTGTCGCCGGCCCGCTGGGCATAACGACAGTATGGTCGGCAGCAACCGCACTCGTAGGAGCGGCATCGGCGGCAGCCATGTCTCCGACGGCATGCGAGGCACCCTCATAGGCCGAGGATGCGATGGTCCGACCTCCCGTGATTTCGCCGGTTGCCGTATCTACCACTGGAGTTTCCGCAGCGGCGCCATGCTGGCTGGCCGCACGGTCGAAGGGATTGTCGGCGGCATACCGATCAAGGGTCTGGTCGTCCTCCGTCTTGGGTTTACGTCCAAACAGCCGAGCGAAGAGACCCGGTTTGGCCGTACCGGACTTGTTCTCTCCATCAGACTCCTCATCGGTGCCATCATGCGCGGGCACGCCTTCGGCAAAAGCGAGCGTGGAGTCTCCAACACGAACCTCGTTGGGGAACTGATTGCCGTCATCCGGCTCCTGGCCCTTGGGCACATACGGCTTGCGCTGGATCTTGGCGGATAGCTTACGAGCGTCTTCCGGTATATCGGTCACATGGGTGCCGGTAATCATCAGCAGGGAGAACAATCCGACAACTACGAACACGATAATCGCGAATACATTGGATAGACCCCAAGCAAGCGGCGAGCCAAGGAAAAAACCCAGTAGTCCGCCTGCAGATTGCAGAACCGCGATATTGAAGGATGTATGGCTAGACGCGATGGCCACATCAAGAATCGAACAGACGGACCACATCAGCAGCACCCAACCGGTGACCACACGTGGATTGTTGGATCCCTTGCCTGAGTTGCGCATCAAACGAATGGCCACAGCGGAAAGCAGCACCGGCAGCACAACACTCATCAGCCCGAGCACGCCAGACGCTATGGCATGCAGCAGCTGGCCAAACACTCCGTCAACACGAAACCATTCGGAAGCGCAGAACAGTACGGCGAGCACGAGCAACAGGAAGCACAGGCCGTCACGACGGTAGGCGGGATCGTACTCACCGACGCCGGTAACCGCACGTACGCCGGCGCCCAAGGCACGCGGAATCGCAAGCAGGACCTTCTTCCATGTGGGCTCAACATCAAGGTCGAACTCAGGTTGGACCTTGGTCTCGCCATCATGGGTGGAGTTCCCGCCGCCTTTGGATTTGCGGCCATTATTGCTGTTGGAGGATGCTGTTCGTGCCATATCGTGACTGATTCTACTAGGACGGGGGCTCATGGCCGGTGACGACACCGTGACAATGCAGGATAAGCGAAATCACCGGTCACTGTTTCAGCGATTTCATCGCGGCCATTCCCCCTATCAACGTCGGATATACCCTATGATGGGTTGCATGACACCCGCAGAGCGTGCGAGCGCAGTCGCATTTGCACTGAAGAACTGCGCACTGGAAGCTATGACGCCGGGCGAGGCAACGATGCGAGCCGCGGCCTCCTACGAACGCGGTTTGGAAGCCGTGACTCATCTCATTGATGTGGCCGATGAGCAAACCGCTATGCGTTTGCGTGCCGCAGCGAGTTCCGCGGGCACGGATCGTTTGTCTGCAGGCAGTCTTGATGATCACGCCACGGATCGTGCCGATGCCGTGTTCGCCCGTACCGTGTTGCTGGCGGAACGTCGCTGGAACCCTTCAGGCGATTTGGATGAGTTGATCGCCATACACAAGGATCTCTTCGAGGGTGTGTTCGAGGATGCCGGCAAGCTGCGTACGTCCAATACCACGCGTGAAGTGACCAATGACCGTGAGCGTGCCGCGAATCCTGAGGCGTTCTTCCCGGCTGGTCTGATTGAGACCGGCGCGCATAATATCGCGACGGAATTGGCTGACAAACGCAACCTGCATGCCATGGATCGCGATGTGTTCGTGCATGCGCTTGCATCACTGTATGACGAATTAGGCTATCTGCATCCGTTCCGAGGCGGCAATGCCATGGTGCTGCGCATATTCGGTTCGCGTCTAGCTCATGACGCCGGCTGGGATCTTGACTGGGGCGAAGTGACACGCGAGGAATATCGTGCCGCCAAACACACGGCCTATCGCGGTGACATCTCCGCATTCGAGGATATGTTCGACCGTATTCTGCGTCCCGCCAATCCAACGCGCGTATTCCTTATAGCCGGTTGGAACCAAGGACCAGCACACTGATTTCCTGTACTTGGCTTCCCTCTCCGAGGGGAGTTGGCGCCGCAGACGACTGAGGGGAGCCACACGGGGTCAACCTGAGGCTCCCCTCAGTCAGCTTTGCTGACAGCTCCCCTCGAAGAGGGGAGACACGTGATTTATGCTGCGATATCTCCCAGATGATGTTGGGTATATTCGTCGGCACGGGCGTCAATGGGGTCATAGTCGCCGGCATCGGCATGCGCGATGATGGCCATCGCATTGTCGACCAGCTTCGGGTTCAGCGCCTGCAGCCAATGGATGCGAGGGTCGCGGCCGAACCAACCCATCTGCTTGCGGGCCAACCGCTTGGTTTTCTGCGCGATATCGGCAAATGCCTCGTTCACGTCCCAGATGCCGTCCAGTAGGTCGATGACCTGCTGATAACCGAGCGCGCGCACGGCGGTGGCGCCCAAATGAGGGCGGATACGTTCAACTTCCTTGATAAATCCATCGTCATACATCTGCTTGGTGCGCAGGTCAATGCGACGATCCAGATCAGGCCGATCCAAATCAAGACCGATTTGTACAGAGGGAATCACATAACGGTAGCGCGGCAAGCTTGCCGAATACGGTTTGCCAGTAAGCTCGATGACCTCAAGTGCGCGAATAGTGCGTCGCGGGTTGCGTGGATCCATACGCGCAGCGGCTTCGGGGTCTTTATCCCGTAATTCGTCGAACAGCACGCCCGCCCCCTCGGTTTTTTCGCGTTCCTCGAGCCGTTTGCGCACATCAGAATCAGTGCCGGGAAAAGTAATGTCGTCAATGGCCGCCCTGGCATACAGCCCTGAACCGCCCACGAGAATCGGGCGGATATCGCGCGATTGCAGATCGGTGATGGTCTGCCGGGCGAGCTGCTGGAAACGAGCGACGGTCATCGTGTCTTCCGGTTCGATGATGTCGATGAGGTGATGGGGCACCGCCGCCTGTTCTTCAGCGCTCGCTTTCGCGGTGCCGATATCCATACCGCGGTACATCTGGTAGGCGTCCGCGTTCACGATCTCGGCCCGCTCCCCCGCCTCGGCCAATCGCTTGGCAATGGCGATGCCAAGCCCGGTCTTGCCTGAGGCAGTAGGCCCTACAATGCTGACGACTCGCTTCATGTTGTTTTCCCCTCGTACACTTTTGCTCGTACCGTAACTCCCCTCAGTCCGCCTCGCGGCCGGCTCCCCTCAGAGAGGGGAGCCGAGAACTTGCAGTTCCTCTCTCTGAGTGGAGAACCCTCTCAGTGTCGCACCGAGTAGGTCTGCCCTTGAGCAAGGTCAGGGTCGGCGATGAGATTGTGGCGACCGGCATGGGTGACGGTGGCCGTCACGAAGTCGCCAATCTGCGGCATGGGCTGGCCCTCGGGCACGCCGATATGCACCAGCACGCCGGTCTTCTCGCGGCCGGTGACTCGATGGGTGTCGGCATCCTTCTTGCCCTGAGTACCGGTGATCATCACTTCAACGTCACGGCCTTCGAAGGACTGCAGATTCTCCGCAGTGATCTGTTCCTGCAACGCCACCAGTCGGTTGAAACGATCCTGGACCACATCGTGCGGCACCTGTTCCATCTCGGCGGCCGGCGTGCCCGGACGCGGCGAGTAGATAAAAGTGAATGCGGAAGAGAATCGTGCCTGACGCACGACATCCAGGGTCTGCTGAAAATCCTCCTCGGTCTCTCCGGGGAAACCGACGATGATATCGGTGGAAATCTGCGCATCCGGCATGGCCTGACGCACCTTCTCCAGAATCGTCATGAACTTGGATGCGCGGTAGGAACGGCGCATGGCCCGCAGAATCTTGTCGGAGCCTGACTGCAGCGGCATATGCAGCTGATGCATCACGTTCGGGGTCTCAGCCATGGCTTCAATAACGTCATCGGTGAAAGCGGCCGGATGCGGCGAGGTAAAGCGCACACGCTCGAGCCCATCAATCGTGCCGCAAGCACGCAACAGTTTGCTGAAGGCGTAGCGGTCACCGATGCCATATCCGAAGGAATTCACGTTCTGCCCGAGCAGGGTGACTTCCTTGGCGCCGTTGGCCACGCACTGGCGCACTTCGTCAAGAATGTCTCCCGGACGGCGATCCTTTTCCTTGCCTCGCGTGGTCGGGACGATGCAGAACGTGCAGGTGTTGTTGCAGCCCACGGAAATCGCCACCCACGAACTCACGCGGGAAGCCCTGGCCGCAGGCAGTTGGCTTGGGAACTGCTGAAGCTGGTCATCGACCTTGACCTGCGGAGTATCGGCGGCACGGTTCTGGTTGAGCAGTTGCGGCAGGTCGCCGATGTTCTTGGTGCCGAATACCGCAGCGACCCATGGCGCCTTATTGGCGATTTTTTGGCGGTCAAGCTGAGCCATGCACCCGCCAACGGCAATCTGCAGGTTCGGGCGTTGACGCTTCATCTCCGCCCACAGGCCCATCGTGCCATACATGCGTTCGGCAGCGTTCTCACGCACCGCACAGGTGTTGAGCACAATGAGATCGAGGTCATGGTCATTGACCTGTTCCTCGGTGGCCGGCACATAACCATCTGTCTCGAGCACGCCGGCAATGCGCTCGGAATCATGCACATTCATCTGACAACCGAGGGTATGGATGTGGAACACGCCCTTGCCGCGTTCCTGTGTTGTAAGGTGCTCATCGGATTCAATCGAGGCGCGCTCCGCCTCGGTCATCATGTCTTCGTTCATAATGATCGATTCTATCGGCCGGGTTCGTCATGATGCGCGGCAGCGGTCCGCACCAACTGGAGAAACCGGTACATGGAGTATCTTGGGAGATTCCCCGGCAACTCCCATATCGGGCAGCTTGAGCCGAGTATATTGATTGACGTGATACTTGACCGACATAGCCGACTGAACACTTCCGACCTGCAAGCCCGACTGAAGACGCTGGACTTGCCCGGCGGCACCTTCAATACCGAGCAAATCACCGAATTCGTGGATCAGATGCAGGTATATGAAGGCGCAATGTACGAAATCAGCACCAAGCTGGAAATCCTCGATGCCGAGTTCCAGGTGCGATTCAGTCATGATCCGATACATCATATGGAACGGCGTCTGAAATCCGTGAACTCGATTATCGGCAAGCTGGAACGCAAGGGACTGCCGCTCAGCGTCAATTCCATCAAAGACAACCTGTTTGATGTGGCCGGCATCCGCGTGATCTGCAATTATCGCGATGACGTGTATTCCGTGTCGAACTACCTGTCGTCGCAGTCCGACATTCAGGTGCTGCGGGTCAAGGATTACATCAAGAATCCAAAGCAGAACGGATACCGTTCACTGCACGTCATCTATGCGGTGCCGGTGTTCCTGTCTTCAGGCGCGCATTACACGCCGGTCGAAGTGCAGTTCCGCACCATCGCCATGGATTACTGGGCATCGCTGGAACATGCGCTGCGATACAAAACCGACCTGCCGGACGCCAAACTAAATGAGCATTCGCAGACGCTGCTCGACTGCGCGCGATCCTTGCAGAACATCGAAGTGCAGATGCAGAACATTCACCGCGATATTAACGGCGCACCGCAGGTGGGCGAAGCGCCCAAGACCACGGACTAGCCTTTTCTCAGAATTTTTGGCAGTTTAGCAGGGGCCTGCGCCAGCAGAGTGCCAATGAAGATCAGCGCACAGCCAAGATATCCACGAGGAGTCATCACCTCGCCAAGCAGCAGCGCGCCGCCGACCGCGGAGAAAAACGATTCCAGGCTCATCAACAGGCTCGCGCGAGTCGGCGGCACCCACTGCTGACCAACCACCTGCAACGTGTAGGCGATGCCCACCGAACCGAAGCCAGCATACAGAATCGGAATCCAGGAATGCGCGGCACCGGCCCAATCGACCGAGCCCTCAATCAAGGAACCAGTCCAACTCAACACGGCGGTAGTACAGAACTGCCCGAATGAAAGTTTGATGGCATCCACTTTGGCACCCAGCGTGTCGATGACCAAGATATGCACGGCAAACAACACGGCAGTAAAGACCAGCAGAATATCCGCCAACCCGATTGAACCGAATCCGTCAGTGATGCACAGGAAGTAAAAGCCCGCGATAGACAATGCCACGGCCACAAACACCAGCACGCCGATGCGCCGACGCAGGAACACAAATGCCAGTAACGGCACCATCACGATATACATGGCGGTAAGGAATCCCGCGCGCCCGGCTGATTTACCGTACAGGATGCCATATTGCTGTAAAGTGCTGGCGGTGAAAAGCACAATGCCGCAAATCACGGAAATGATAATCGGGTTGGCGAGCAGACGAATCGCTGGCGATGAGGTCTGAACCAACCGATCTCCCGCACCGACTGCCGCGGTGTCGGCAGCTTCACTGGTACTGCTGCTCCCCCGACCACGCTGCCACAGCAGAATCGGCACCAATGACAATGCACCTAGCGTGAAGCGGGTGGCATTGAAGAACATGGGGGACATCGAATCCATGCCCTGCACCTGCGCCACAAACGCAAAGCCCCAGATCAGCGCGGTCAGCAACAGGCACAACATACCCACAAGTTCTTGTCTTTTCACGGGGAGTCAGCCTACCGCCCAGATGTGTCGGGCATGAAAAAGCCCGGCCACATTGCGGTCGGGCTTGATGCGGTCGTATGCCGCGAATCAGTTCATGACTAATCCCTGTTGCCCAGCAACTGGAGGATATAGAGGAACATGTTGACGAAGTCGAGGTAGAGGTTCAGCGCGCACAGGATGGAAACCCTCTTGACCATCTCCGGGCCCTGCGCCTCATACTGGCTCAGCAAAGCGCGCGTGGACTGCGCATCGTAGATGGTCATGCCGGCGAACAGGATCAGACCAAGCGCGCACACAATCTGAGTCATGCCGTCAACGTGCAGGAACATGAGCACCAGCTGCGAGATGATAAGCACGATCAGACCAATCATAAGAATCGGACCGGCCTTGAGCATGTTGATCTTGGTGGTCATGCCGAACATGGTCAAAGCGAAGAAGAACGCCGCAGTGATACCCAGTGCGGTGACGATCGAACCAAGGCTGTACACCATGAAGATGGAGCTCAGCGTAAAGCCCATAAGCGCCGCGTACACATAGAACATGACACGGGCGGTGCCGGACTTCATTTTGGTGACGCGAGCGCCGAGCACCACGGCAAGACCCACCTGAACCACACAAAGCGCGATGAGGCCGATGGCACCGGTGGATGCGAGGAACGCGTAATAGGCTCCCGTCATCTGCCCGATAAACGCCACTATCGCGGTGACGATGACGCCAATGGTCATTTCGCCGTAGACCTTGGTTACGGAAGCGCGGCGAGCCTCCTCATAGTTGTAAGTCATCGTCGTGTTGATGGCCGTTGTGCCTGCACCCGTGTCTTGCGCGGCATACTGGTAGTTCTGCTGCGCGGTGTTGTAATCGGAAGTATTGTATTGCGGGTTGTACTGCCCGTTGTTCTGGGGCTGCTGACCGAATGTCATAATCGCTCCTTTAGCGTTGTTTCACGTTCCATACTAGTAGAGCAATGCTGAACATTCCATGAATGAGAACGGCTTTTCGTGCATCTCAGCTCGCGGCGTAACGAATACCGAGTTGTTGATGATTGGTATGAAGCTCAGTACCAGTCCCAAAGCGCCAAACACCACGGCAACAACACCACAGATCGTAAGGGGTTGACGAGGCTGATGTTGAGCAGGTTCAGCAGGAGCAATCGGACCGGGCTGCATAACGGGTTGCTGATTGGATCAGGAGGGACTGACGAACGCACGGCGTCATGCGCCCGAAACACCGGTATCGCTGGAGGTTCCGGCTTTCCCATCGGCGAACAGCCGGATGTGGTGTTGATGGATATTGCCATGCCTGATGTGGACGGCATTGAAGCAACTCGCAGACTGCAATCGCTGCCCCATGCCCCGCATGTATTGATTCTGACTTCGCTCAGCCCTTCCAGCACCGTGGAGCGTGCGGTGGAGGCCGGCGCTGAAGGCTTTGTATCGAAAACCGATGCTCCTGATGACATTATTCGCCGCGTTCTGGGAGTATGCGCCGGGGCACCACAGTTCAACACAGCCAGTCAGAAACAGCTGATTGACGATTTAAGCGAGTCTCAACCGCGCTCGCGCAGAGATGCGGCGCGCGAATTGCTTGGTGCGTTGCCCGATCGTGAGCGTGAAGCCGTGATGTTGGCTGCGGAAGGCTATACCAACGCCGAGATCGCCTCCCGTATGTTCATCTCGGAACGCACGGCAAAAGCGCATCTTTCCTCGGCTGCGGACAAACTGAACATGGGTCGGGTACAGATGGCTCGACTTGTGGAGAGGGCCGATCTGCCCGCACGATTGTAAGATGCCCTTCCGTTACGCTCGCGGCTTCATCATTGTTAGGACGTAACAGGCATAATGGGCATATGAGTGAACCGATTATCCGCACTTTGCGCAAGAGCGACTACCCGGCATTAATCGACGTGGTGCGCCGCATGTGGTACCCCGAGTACGACGAGAAAACCGGCCTGCTGGCGGCCGAGACCGACTGGGAGAACTGTCTGGCGCGCGCGACCTGCGCGTTTACCGCAGAACTCGACGGGGAACCAGTCGCGTTGATTCTGGGGCGAGTCGACGCGTTGGACCATCGCAGGCCGTTGAACACTCATCGCATCAATTCCTTGCGAGGTCTGCTGCGATTGGTGTGCGCTAAGGACGGACTTAAGGCCGCCGGCGATATTCTGGGGATTCTCAATATCGATGAACATCTGCGTAAACAGGCTACGCAGACTGGTCACGACTACTCGGCGGAAGTGGTGTTGTTCGTGCTGGATCCGGCGGCTCGTGGACATGGACTAGGCCGCCGCATGTTCGATACCTTGATGACTGCATTCCGCGAAGCCGGAGTGAGCAAGTATTTCCTGTTTACCGACACCACCTGCGATGTCGGATTCTATGTGCATCTCGGCCTGGCCCAGGTAAGCGAGCATACGCTGCCCACGAATGGCGACGGCGAACAGGCCACGTCTTTCTACCTCTATGAGGGGCTGGTTCCCGAGAATTAAATTACCCTGCTCGGCATAGACGACAAACCATTACAAACGATAAAGGCCGGTATCTTAGAAGATACCGGCCTTTGCTCCCCTCAGTCAGCTTCGCGCTCAGAGAGGGGAGCCAAGAAAGTTACTTCATGAGGTTACGCAGCACGTACTGGAGGATGCCGCCGTTGCGGTAGTAGTCGGCCTCACCGGGGGTGTCGATACGAACCACTGCATCGAACTCGGTCTTGGAGCCGTCCTCGTGAGTGGCAGTGACATGAACCGTCTTGGGGGTTACGCCCTCATTGAGCTTCTCGACGCCGGCGACGTCATAGGTCTCGGTGCCGTTAAGGCCCAAGGACTCATAGGATTCGCCTGCCGGGAACTGCAACGGAAGCACGCCCATGCCGATGAGGTTGGAACGGTGGATGCGCTCGAAGCTCTCGGTGATCACGGCCTTGACGCCGAGCATCACCGTGCCCTTGGCAGCCCAGTCACGCGAGGAGCCGGTGCCGTATTCCTTGCCGGCCAGCACCACGAGCGGCACCTTGTTATCGATGTAGTCGCGGGAGGCTTCGAAGATCGTGGTCGGCTTCTTGGCGAGGAAGTCGTAGGTGAAGCCGCCGGGCGTCACCTCCTCGCCCACGGAGGCGAGCAGCTGGTTGCGCAGGCGGATGTTGCCGAACGTACCGCGCACCATGATCTCGTGGTTGCCTCGACGGGAACCGTAGGAGTTGAAGTTCTTCGGCTCCACGCCGCGCTCGGTCAGGTACTTGCCGGCCGGGCTGGAGGCCTTGAACGCGCCTGCCGGGGAGATGTGGTCGGTGGTGACCGAGTCGCCCAACAGGGCCAGCACGCGGGCGCCGTGGATGTCGGCGACCGGGTCCGGCGTGGCCTTCATGCCGTCGAAGAAGGTCTGCTTGCGCACGTAGGTGGACTTGTCGTTCCATGCGAACAGTTCGCCTTCCGGCACGTCGAGGCCCTTCCAGCGATGGTCGCCGTCGAATACGGAAGCGTAGTCCTTGAGGAACATCTCGCGGCTCACGGTGCCGTCCACCACGGCGGCCACCTCGGAGTTGGTGGGCCAGATGTCCTTGAGGTACACGTCGTTGCCATCCGCGTCGGCGCCAAGCGGCTGGGTTTCGAAGTCGAAGTCCATCGTGCCGGCGAGCGCATAGGCGATAACCAACGGCGGGGAGGCCAGGTAGTTCATCTTGACGTCCGGGCTGATGCGGCCTTCGAAGTTGCGGTTGCCGGAGAGCACGGCGGTGACGGTCAGGTCGTTGGTGTTGATCGCCTCGGAAATCTCGGGCAGCAGCGGGCCGGAGTTGCCGATGCAGGTGGCGCAACCAAAGCCGACCAGCTGGTAGCCGAGTGCATCGAGGTCGTCCTGGAGGCCTGCGGCCTTCAAGTAGTCGGCCACGACCTGGGAGCCGGGAGCCAGCGAGGTCTTGACCCACGGCTTCGGCTTCAAGCCCTTGGCGTGCGCGTTGCGGGCGATCAGGCCGGCGGCGATCATCACGGATGGGTTGGACGTGTTGGTGCAGGAGGTGATCGAAGCGATAGCCACGTCACCGTTCTCGATGTCGAAATCGCCACGGAAGTCGGTGGATACAGCCACCGGATCCTTGACGGTCTTCTCGGTCTCGTAGGCGGGAGCGGTCTTCTCGAACATCTCCTTGGCTTCGGACAGCAGAATGCGATCCTGCGGGCGCTTCGGACCGGCGATGGACGGCACCACAGTGCCGAGGTCAAGCTCCTCGTATTCGGAGTACTGCGGTTCCACGTAATCCGGGTCGGAGGCGTCGCCCCACAGCTTGTTGGCCTTGGCATAAGCCTCAACCAGCGCGACCTGCTCTTTGGAGCGGCCGGTCAGACGCAGATAGTCGAGCGTGACGTTGTCGATCGGGAAGATGCCGCAGGTGGAACCGAACTCCGGGCCCATGTTGCCGATGGTGGCACGGTTGGCCAGCGGCACGGAGGCGATGCCCTCGCCGTAGAATTCCACGAACTTGCCGACCACGCCGTGCTTGCGGAGCATGTCGGTGATGGTCAAGACCACATCGGTGGCGGTGACGCCCTCCGGGATGGAACCGGTGAGCTTGAAGCCGACCACGCGCGGTACGAGCATGGAGATCGGCTGGCCAAGCATGGCGGCCTCGGCCTCGATGCCGCCGACACCCCAGCCGAGCACACCCAGACCGTTCTCGGTGGTGGTGTGCGAGTCGGTGCCCACGCAGGAGTCAAGGTAGGCAAGCGTGTTGCCGTTGGCCTCGGTCTTGCTCATGACCACCTTGGCCAGGTATTCGATGTTGACCTGGTGGATGATGCCGGTTCCCGGCGGCACCACGCGGAAGTTCTTGAATGCCTGCTGGCCCCAACGCAGGAACTGGTAGCGTTCGCCATTGCGCTGGTATTCGATGTCCATGTTTTCCTGGACCGCGTTGGCGATGCCGTACTTATCGATCTGCACGGAGTGATCGATGACCATGTCGGACTGAACCTGCGGGTTGATGACCTCCGGGTCGCCGCCAAGCTCCTTGACCGCGTCACGCATGGTGGCGAGGTCCACGATGCAGGGCACACCGGTGAAGTCCTGCATAATCACGCGGGACGGCGTGAACTGGATTTCATGGCTGGGCTCGGCGTTCGGATCCCAGTCAAGCAGGGTCTTGACATGTTCGTCGGTGATATTGGCGCCATCAATATTGCGTACCAGATTCTCGACCAGTACCTTCAGCGAGTACGGCAGATGATCGATGCCGTCGAGATTGGCGATGTTGTAGTAATCGAAGTCCTTGCCGGCGGCCTTCAAGGTCGCCAGCTGGTCGTCGCGTAAGGACATGCTTCCTCCGAAATCATGTATCGGCTTGTCTATGCCGCTGATTATCCGCTTCAAATGGTACGGGTACGTTACTTTGCCTCTGGCGTGTCGGCTTGAAGTGTGAGACAATTCGCCGCTATTAGATGTTGAATCCGTGTTGGCGCAGCAGCTTGCCGGATACTTTGCCGACAAGCGGCGCCAGCCATAGGCAGATCACGAAAATCAGGGCCGAACCACCCAAGGCGATCAGCGTGGCCACCAACGTAGTGCCGGTCGGCAGAATCAACGCGAAGAAGTTCGCGACAAACGGGATGAACGCACCAATCACTCCGGCTGCGGCAAACGCCGCGACCAGTATGCCTCGCCAACTGTTGAGGGGCTGAGCCACGCGGGCGAGCACGAATACGCCCATCAGGAACAGGATGATCGCGCTGGTGGCACGCAGCGCGGATAGATCGACGTTTTTAGTCACGTCCCAGCCCATGATGCCGGGCAGGAACCATGCCGTCAGCAGCACGGACAGCGCGGTGGCGATGCCGCCCGGCAACGCGAAGGTGACCACACGCTTCAAGAATCCCGGAATATAGCGGCGGGTATTGGGCGCGAGCGCCAGAATAAACGCGGGCATGCCAATGGTAAGGGCGCCAATGTACGTGATGTGGCGCGGCAAGTATGGGTACGGAATCTGGGTCAGCACCACACCGAGCGAAATCAGCGCGGAGTACACGGTTTTGACGAGGAACAGGCTGGCCACGCGTTCCATGTTGGCCATGACCTGGCGGCCTCGCGCCACCACATCCGGCAGATGAGAGAACTTTGAATCGACGAGTACCACTTGGGCCACGGCTTTGGTGGCCGGCGCGGCATTGCCCATAGCGATGCCGAGATCCGCTTCCTTGATGGCGAGCGCGTCGTTGACGCCGTCGCCGGTCATGGCCACCACGTGGTTCTGCGTGTGCAGCGCCTGGACGATGGCCTTCTTCTGGTTGGGTAGCACACGGCCAAGCACATCGACGTTTTCCAGCACGCGAGCGAGTTCGTTCACGTCTTCCGGCAGTTCTCGCGCGTCCATGAATCGCGGCTCATGTTCGCCGGTCAGCCTCACTTTGCGGGCGATGGCACCAACCGTGACCGGATTATCGCCGGAAATCACGCGACAGCGCACACCCTGCTCACGGAACCAAGCGAGCGTCTGCTCGGCATCCTCACGGATCTTCTCGGAACACAGCACCAGCGCCACCGGTTTGGCCTGCGGGTCAATCTGTGGATTGTCCGTATCAGCGAGCGATGCCGTGGAACGCGCAACCAGCAGCACACGATTGCCGTCATTGGCGTAGTCATTGACTTGTTGCAGCACATCCGAATAATCACCGCCGAGCGCGGAAATGATGACTTCTGGCGCACCCATGTACCAGGTTTCACCCCCGCTGGCGGGGGCTGTCATCGCAAGATGACTGGGGGTGATTTCAGTACGGCCACCCTCCGACTCGCTGCGCGAGTCACCTCCCGCCGGCGGGAGGATAGGCTTCACCACCGCACTCCATTTGCGGGCCGAAGAGAACGGAACGCGGGATTCGACTTGGCCCGGTTCGTAGCCTTGGGCCTTTAGACCGGCGAGCACGGCCTGTCCGGTGCCGTTGGGCTGTTCCTCGTTGCAGCAGTCGTAGAGGGCCTGCGTGGCCGCCTGTTCAGTCAATGTCTCAAAAGAACCACCCTCAGTTGGCTGCGCCGGCAGCTCCCGCCAGCGGGAGCCAAGCATGATGAGCTGGTTGAAGGCGATGCCGCCATCGGTGATCGTGCCGGTCTTATCAAGGTTGAGCGCATCCACGCGGGCGAGCGTCTCCACGGATTCAAGTTCCTGCACCAGCGTGTTGTGGCGAGCAAGCCGCATGGCGGCCACCGCGAAGTTCAGCGAGGTCAGCAGCACGAGGCCCTCAGGAATCATGCCCACCACGCCGGCGACCGCGGAAACTACAGCCTGCCTCCATTCGCCGGTGGAGAGCGCCGCATCCCATCCGCCGACCGTGTGAATCTGCGAGAGAATCAGCAGAATGCACAACGGCACCACGAGGAAGGTCATGAACTTCAGAATCGTGTTGATGCCCTTGTTCAGGTCGGACACGGTCTTCTTATAGACCTTGGCCTGAGCGGTGAGCGTGGCGGCATATGAGTGGCTGCCCACGGCATTGACCTTGACCAACGCCATGCCGGAAACCGCAGTGGCTCCGGAATAGACTTGCTCCCCCACTTTGTGGCGCACGGTACGCGATTCGCCGGTGAGCATGGATTCGTCAAGTTCCAAGCCCCATGTCTGGATGATCTGACCGTCGGCAGGCACCTGTTCGCCGGAACGAATCCACAGCAGATCGCCGAGCACGATTTCGTTGTGCGGCACTTCGATGTCCTTGCCGTCGCGGCGCACCAAAAAATCGGAGGCTACCAGGATGGAGAGCTTGTCCAGCGTGCGCTTGGCCTTGAGCTCAGTGAAAATGCCGATACCCGTGTTGATGATGATGACGAAGCCGAACACCGCATCCCGCCACGAGCCGGTGACCAGCACCATGACCATGGCCACGAAGATGATGCCATTGAACAACGTGAATACGTTGGCTCGTACGATGTCCTTAACCGAACGCGAGGTGGAGGTTTTCACCGCATTCGATTGGCCGCTTTCAATACGCTGCGACACTTCCTTGACGGTAAGACCGGTTTCACTGATCTCAGGCATTTCCACAGCTGCTGTTGCACTCATATCTTCCAGCCTACCGTGCCGGATTCCATAATTCGCTACGATTCAAGGATGATTTGATTTGGATTTACTCTGTGGCAACGGCGATGGTACGGTCGTGGGGTTCGTCGCGTGTGATGGTGATGACTGCATCGGCAATGGAGACAGACTTGGCGCTAGCAGCATCGTCTGTGTTAAGAATGGCAGCGTATAGCAGTTCGTCTTCGGGCGCATGCTTGGGATTGAGCAGGGCGACGGGAATGCCGGCTTCGCGCACATTGGTCAGCGCCTGGTTCCAACTGTCTCGATTCGCGTCGGTGACATCGATGCCGCTGATGATTACGATTTTGACTGCGCGGTCCACGAAATCGGTGATACCTTGCTGCGCGGTGGCCGCGATCTTGTCAGCAGTTTCAGAATCGCCCGACGTGTCCAGCGAGGCGTAATACACGTTGAGAGTGTCATCGGCCAGCGCATCGATGGCCTTCTTGTCCGCCGCGGTATCGGTCGATCCGACGAAACCGACGGTGATATCCGTTTTGTGCGTCGAATCATGGGCCACCGATGGCATGCTGTCTTGCGTATCGCCGACGGCGCGACCGGTCGGCGTGCAAGCGATCAATGACAATACGACCGCCCCACAGGCCAACAACCTCAGAATTCGACGCATCATAGACCCACCCGTCAACGGCTGAAAACGGCCACTGTCTCGACGTGGTGGGTCATCGGATAGATGTCGAAGGCACGGATGTCCTTGAGCTCGTATCCCTCTCCAATCAGGGTGGCGGTATCGCGAGCAAGGCTGGTGGGGTCGCAGGCAATGTAGACCACGCTGGAGGCACCGGCCGCCGCAATCTGGCGGCAGACCTTGGCACGGGCGCCGGCGCGAGGCGGGTCAAGCACCACGATATCCGGCTTGGCCAAGTGCGCGGGCACATGTTCCAACGTTCTGGAGACATCTCCGGCACGGGCATCCACGTCGTTCAGATTCATGGCACGCAGGTTGCGCTGGGCATTCTTCACGGCCACGCGCGCGCCTTCCACGCTAAGCATGCGAGTGCGTTCACCGGTCATGGTGGCCAGTGGCAGGGTGAACAGACCGGAGCCCGAGTACAAGTCCCAGATCACAGGTGCCACAGCACCCTGCAACTGCTGGTTGACCTGATTGATCACATGCGTGCCGAGTGCAATCGGTGCCTGACGATGCACCTGCCAGAAACCGTTGGCATCAACCCGATAATCGAAGGTCTTGCCGTTGATGGTCACCTGTTCAGTGAGCAGCTGGGAGCCATTACGCAGCTCGCCATCGATAAGCACGGCATAGTCATCTGCAGCAATATCAGCGTCGCCACGCGGCTCAGGTACGGACAGGCGAATCTGGGAGCCGGGCTCAAAGTCGCCCTCCCACACATGCTCGCGCTCGGCCACGTCCAGCAATGCGCGGGTGGCGAGAGGCATGGTGTCGATGGCCACGCGAGTATGCGTACCGCGCCGGCGCATGGACGGCTTGCCGTTCTCGTCGGCAATCATTTCGATGCGGGTGCGCCAGTGAAGACCGTCAAGCTCCTCATCACCGGGCATGCGATCGATTGGCACGGCCACATCGATATGACCGAGCCGGCTCATCTGCTCGGAAACGGTGACGGCTTTCCACTTGAGCTGGCCGGGCAGCGAGACGTGCACGAGATCCGCTCCGCCGACTCCCCCGCCCATCGCCAGCGGGCCGGCAAGCGACCAAGCCGGATCAACACGGTCCTCGGATGCTTCGAGCACTTCGATAACTTCACCGGTCCAGAACCGATCATCGCGATCATGAGGTTCGTCAAGTTCAATGCGTACCAGTTCGCCGGGCAAGGCAAAGCGGACGAACACCACGCGGCCATCGATATGGGCCACGCAGCGGCCCTGATCGGCGTATCGCTCGATGCGGACTTCAGCTTGCATCGCTGTCCTTTCCGGTTTTGCCCGCCACGGGTTCGCTGACGGCCTCAGCCGCAGATCCCGATTCGGATTGCGTAACGTTCTGAGTAGCCACGGCTTTATGACGGTGCATTGGCGTGGCGATGATGAGGTAGCTCACCCAAATCGCCAGCGCCCAGAACGGGATGCCCATAAGCAGACGGGCCACGCCAAGCGCGGCCACATGATTGGTCAGATACAGCGGCACCTGCACTGCCAATCGCAGCAGGAACAGACCGACCCATAGACCGGTGATGATCATGTAGGCACGTTTCAATGCCTTATCACTCATCCAGTCGTTGAACCACGCCTTGAAATGCTCGGTAGGCAGGCTACGGATAAATTCGACGACCAGTCCGAGGCCGGGTACCCGTGCAATCAATGAGACGGCAAGCAATGCGGCATAGCCGGCATTGGTAATGAATCCGAAGATGTAGTAGTTACGGGCCTCATGGGTCTGCCATGCCCAAATCAGGCAGATGCCGACCGCCACCAGGCCGGAAACCGCGCCCATCACCGATTGGCGTTGAATCAGGCGCGCGATAACCTGCAACACCGCCAAAATAGCCGAAACGGCGATGGTGAGGTTCAGATTGCTCGTGACCACGAACAGCACGACGAATACCACGCCGGGCAGCATGGATTCGATAACGCCACGCGGGCCACCGATGGCGTCGATGACGGAGAAATCCTCGCCTTCATTGCCGGCGTCGGCTAGAGCGGACAGGCCGGTGCGTTTGTTGTCTGCCAAGTCTCTTCCTATAAATCAGCGAACTTCGGAGAACATCGGGCCGCGAGACAGCGTGGTCTTCACTTCGGTCTGCTGGTCCTGGCTCAGCGGACCCTTCGGCTTGTTGTCCGGAATGTCCTTGAAGTGTTCCTTGCCATTCTCCTCGCCGGCTTCGGCGGCGGCCTTGCGCTCGGCAGGTGCCACGGGCGGGTGCATCGGAATCAGATCGCGCGGAGCCAGCGGCTCTTCGCCGCGCTCAACCACGATGTCCGCAAAGAATTTGTTCAGTGCCTCGGTCTCCGGGCTGTCCGGATCGGTGGCAGCGACACCGGAGAAGATGCCACGCAGCATCCAACGCGGACCGTCCACGCCGACGATTCGGGTGTTCACGGTCTTGCCGCCCTTGACGTTGACCGGCAGCTTCAGCTCGGTGCCAAACACGCCTTCGACCTCGGATGCAGCCTTGTTGGCCTCAATCAGATCAGCGCGCACATCATCCCAGAGCCCTAGGGTCTTGGGAGCTGCGAACGCTTCGATTTCCAAGCTGGACTTGCCATAGGTGATGGTGGAACCAAGCACCTGCTGGGTGGCGCGGTTGGCCTTGATGCGCAGTTCGATGTTCTGCATGAACGGCAGATAGTAGGCACCCAGATCCAGATAGTCATCGTAGTCGGGTACTTCTTCGTCGTTCACATCCCACGGACCGCGTTCCTCGCCACGGCCCACGTACTCGCTGGAAGGTTCCGCCAATACGGTTTCAGCGCTTTCCGCCTTTGCTGCGGCGTTTGCGGCCTCGGCAGCCACCTTGTCCTCGTCGACAGGCTCTACGGCCGGCTCGGTTTCCTTCTTGTCCTTCTTCTTGCCGAATCCGAACAGTCCCATGATTCCTCGTTTCGTATAACGGTTGCAACCTTGCTAACACTAGCACTCAGGCTTAGAGAAAGCTGAGCATCGCGGCCGCCGGTGTCCGGTTCGATTCGTAGGGAGGCCACAATAGTATGGCCGCATGACCATCACCATTACCACGTCTAACGTCAACGGCATTCGTGCAGCCAAGCGCAAGGGCATCGAGGATTGGGCCGGCAAGCATGCACCGGATGTCTGGTGCATGCAGGAGGTTCGCGCACCTCAGGACGATGTCGATTCTATTTTCGATGAATTTGGTTTCGAATATGCCACCGCCGGCAAAATCGACGCGCCGGCCGACCTCCATACCATGAACGAGGTCTGCCGGGTGAAAGGCCGCGCGGGAGTCGGTCTGCTCACTGACTTGGAAGTGCTTGACAAGCGATATGGTCTGCCGGGTCTGAGCGAGGATGTGGATTCGGGACGTTGGATCGAAACCGATGTCAAAACGCCTGAGGGCTATACGATCACCGTGGCATCCGTGTACATACATGCTGGCAACACCGATGATCCGACCAAAATGGAACAGAAGTATCGTTTTCTGGACACTATGCTGGCCCGCATGGGCGCGCTTCGTGATGAAGCCGCACATGGCGGCAAGCAGGCTGTATTATGCGGCGATTTCAACATCGCACACACGCCGCTCGATATCAAGAACGCCAAGGCCAATGAGAAGCACGCCGGATTCCTGCCCGAAGAACGTGCCTACGTGGACAAATGGCTGGACGAATACGAGTTCGTGGATGTGATGCGTTCGTTGGCCGGTGATATTCAGGGGCCGTACACATGGTGGAGCCAACGAGGGCGCGCCTTCGACAACAATGTCGGCTGGAGAATCGACTACCAGTTCGCCACGCCCGAGCTGGCGGAGACCGCACGCGGATTCGTCATCGACAAGGCTCCCACGTATGACAAACGCTGGTCCGATCACGCCCCACTCACGATCACATACGAGGTATGACGTATTCTGTGGGACAACATCCGAAAATCGACGATTTTCGCGGGTCGTCCCACGCCCCGCATCATGAGTAATTATCGACTACGCCAAGAATGGCGTAATTCCGGGCTTCGTGAGAAATCTACTGTGGGACAACACTCATGTCTATCGATTGATGTTGATGTTGTCCCACAAATTGTGGGACAACATCGGAAAAACACCGATTTTTGCCTTTCGTCCCACGCGAACCATCATGCAAACCGACACATATGAATATTGGGGTCTTTCCACGGATGGAAAGACCCCAATACTATGCGCTCAAACGCAGATTATCAGTCCAGACCGAGCTGGAGCTTGCCGCCGGGGATGGCGTCGAGCAGGTCTCGGGTGTACTGCTTCTGCGGGTGGTCGAAGACCTCATCGGTGGTGGCGTGCTCCACGAGCTTGCCATGCTGCATCACCACGACCTCATCGGCGATCTGGCGAACCACGGCTAGATCGTGGGTGATGAACAGATAGCTCAGGCCCTTTTCGGCCTGCAGGTCGTTGAGCAGACGCAGCACCTGATCCTGCACCAGCACATCCAAGGCGGAGACGGCCTCATCGCACACGATGACGTCCGGATCCAGAGCCATGGCTCGTGCGATGGCGATGCGCTGACGCTGGCCGCCGGAGAGCTCGTTCGGGTAACGACCCATCACGGAAGCCGGCATCTCGACCATGTCCAGCAGTTCCTTGACGCGATTGGCACGCCACTTCTTATCGCCAATCTTGTGGATGCGCAGCGGCTCCTCAATGGAACGGAAGATGGAGTACATCGGGTCGAGCGAACCGTACGGGTTCTGGAACACCGGCTGCACATGGCGGCGGAAACCGAGCAGATCCTTGGCCTTGAACGTGGAGGTGTCGCGACCTTCATAGAACACTTTGCCGGAAGTGGGCTTCAGCAGGTGAAGCACCATGTTCGCCACGGTGGACTTGCCGGAACCGGATTCGCCCACGATGGCCAGGGTGGTGCCACGCTTGACGGAGAAGGACACGTCGTCGACGGCCTTGAACATCTCCTTCTTGCGGGGCAGCTTGAATTCCTTGGTCAGGTGGTCGACGGTGATGATGTGCTCGCTTTTCTCAAGCGTGCTTTCGCCGGCGATGTGGTGGCCAAGCAGGGCGTCCGCGTTCTCACCGCGCTCCTTGGCGGAGATGATGCGCTGGGAGGCCAGCGACGGGGCGGCAGCCACGAGTCGCTTGGTGTACGGGTGCTGCGGGTGCTGCAGCACCTCGAGGGACGGACCGGATTCGACGACCTGACCCTTGTACATCACGACAATGCGCTGGGCACGCTCAGCGGCAAGGCCCAGATCGTGGGTGATGAACAGCACGGCGGTGCCCAGTGAGTCGGTGAGCATGTGCAGGTGGTCGAGGATGCGCTTCTGCACGGTCACGTCCAGAGCGGAGGTCGGCTCGTCGGCAATCAGCAGGTCAGGGCGGCAGGCCAGACCGATGGCGATGAGCGCACGCTGGCGCATACCACCGGAGAACTCGTGCGGGAACTGACGGGCACGGGTGGCGGCGTCGGGCAGACCGGCCTCGGACAGCAGACCCGCGATACGGTCATCCATTGTGGAGCCGATGACGTACTTCTTGGCGAGGTACCAGGCCTGATCGTCGGCCACGCCGGCCTTGATGAGGTCGTCGGCCACGCGCCAACGGGTTTCGGAGCCCGGAACCCATTCATTGGTGAAGCGGGCGACGGCCTTGTCGAAGGCCTCGCCGGACACGCCGGCTTCGGTCAGGGCCTTCTTGGCCTCGGTCATGAGCTCGGGCAGTTCCTTGGCGCCGAGGAAGGTCTCGTCGTCGTTGCCCTTGACTTCGACCTCGTCACCGGCCAGAGCCTTAGCGAGGGCGGAGCGCTTCTCATGGTCCACGTCCATGTTGTTGGCCTTCAGCGCTTCCTTGACCTGGGTGCCGATACGCCACACCGGGTTGAGGTTGCTCATCGGGTCCTGAGGCACGAGGCCCATCTTGGTACCGCGCAGCTTGTCGAACTCGCTCTGCTTGGCGCCGGCGATTTCCTCGCCGTCAAGCTTGATGGAGCCGTTGACCACGTGACCGGTGCCGGGCAGCAGGCCCAGCACAGCCATGGCGGAGGTGGATTTGCCGGAGCCGGATTCGCCCACGATGGCCACCCACTGGCCGGGGTAGACGGTGAAGTTGGCATCGCGCACCGCATGCACCGGCTTGCCGGTGTCGGTGGTGAAGTCGATGGCCAGGTTCCGGACTTCCAGCAGCGGGCCATGCTCTTTCTGCATGGCCAGCATCGTGGCGTTGGTATTGTCAGTCATTGTCTTTCTCCACTCCCCTTGCTCAGGCCGTTCGGCTCTTCGGGTCGAGGGCGTCCTTGACGGCGTCGCCCATCATGATGAACGCAAGCACGGTGATGGCCAGTGCGGCGGACGGGTAGAACAGCACCATCGGATCGGTCTGCAGGTTGGTCTGCGCGCTGGAGATGTCGCCGCCCCAGCTCACCGTGGTGGTCGGCAGGCCGACGCCGAGGAAGCTCAGCGTCGCTTCCGCCACGATGTAGGAGGCCAGCGAGGTGGTGGCGATGACGATGATCGGGGCCAGGGAGTTCGGCAGGATATGGCGGAACAGGTTTCTGGCAGGCGTGGAGCCGAGGGCCGTGGAGGCGGTGTTGAATTCGAGGTTCTTCGATTCCAGCACGGCGCTTCGGGCAATACGGCATACGCCGACCCAACCGAAGAGCGTCAACACCAGCACGATCTTCCAGATGGACTTGGAGGTCTTGAACATCTGGAGCACCACGATGGCGCCGAGCAGCATGGGCAGCGCGAAGAAGATGTCGTTGATGCGGCTCAGCACCGCGTCGACCCAGCCGCCGAAGAAGCCGGCGACGGCGCCGATCAGGGTGCCGACGATCACGACTAGTAGCGTGGAGAGCACGCCGACAGACAGTGAGGTACGGGTGCCGTAGACCACGCGGGTGTACACGTCGCAGCCCTGCAGGTCGTAGCCGAAGGGATGTCCGGCGGAGGCGGGGCTCAAGGAGTTGCCCAGATCGCAGGCGTTCGGATCCTGCTTGGTGAACAGACCGGGGGCGATGGCCACCACGATGATGAATAGGATCAGCAAGCCGGAGATGATGAACAGCGGGTTGCGGCGCAGGGTTCGCCAGGCGTCGGCCCACATGCTGGTGGCCGGTGCGGATTCATCGACGGAATCGACGTCCTGCAGCGGGGTCTCCTCGAGGGGGGCTACATAACGGTCCTGACCGGGCAGGGTTTCCATGAAGTATTCGGTTCCCGGCTCGCCGGTCTGGTTGAGCTCGTTTTCAGTGGTTTCGTTTGCCATGTGACTCACTTCTCCCTATCACGCGTAGCGGATACGCGGATCGAGGGCCGCGTACAGCATGTCGACAACGAGGTTGCACACTACGAAAATCAGCATGAGCAACGTGACGATGGACACCACCAGGTTTGCCTCGCCCTTCAGAATGGACTGGTAGGTGAGGAAGCCGATGCCGTGGATGTTGAAGATCTGCTCGGTGATCATGGCACCACCCATCAGGCCGCCGATGTCCTGGCCCAGGTAAGTGACGACTGGAATCAGGGAGTTGCGCAGCACGTGGCGCAGCATGACCTGACCGTTCGACATGCCCTTGGCGCGCGCGGTGCGCACGTAATCCTCGGCGATGTTGGAGGAGATTTCGGAACGGGTCAGTCGGATGATGTAGGCCATCGACGCCGATCCGAGCACCATGGCCGGCATGAGCAGGTCGAGGAAGCCGGGGTCAGCGCCTGCCGTCACCGGCAATATCGCCCACTGAATACCAAAGACATATTGCATGACAAAGCCGGTGACGAAGGTCGGCACGGAAATAAGCAGCAGGGAGACGATCAGGATGACGGTGTCGTACCACTTGCCCTTTTTGAGGCCCGAGATGATGCCGAAGACCACGCCGAAGATCGCCTCGAACACGAACGCCATCAGGCCGAGCCGGATGGTGACCGGGAAGGCGCGGGCGATTTCGTCGAGAACAGGCTGCCCGGCGAAGGTATCGCCAAAGTTCAGGGTCAGTGCATTCTTCAGGTAGATAAAGTACTGAACGATGAACGGCTGGTCGAGATGGTATTCTGCGCGGATCTGGGCTGCGACGGCCTCATTGACAGGCTTGTCTCCGAACATGGCCTTGACGGGGTCGCCCGGCAGGGCGAATACAAGGGCATATACCAGAAGAGTCGTACCGAGAACCACGGGGATCATCTGCAGAATGCGTCGCAGAAGATACTTACCCATACGGTTGCTCCTTATTTCCTAGACCGGCCAGAAAGGGTATAACAAGACCCCTTCCGGTCGATAAATACTCCGACAGTTTACCGCATGCCCGGACTGTGATATGTAAATTTGCGTTAACGCAAGGTTTGAGATTGGGCAATACTGGTGGATATGTCCATGGTTGCGGTCGGATAGTGGATACTTTAACTTGGTTCCCGCTGTCGGGAGCTGGCTCGCGAAGCGAGACTGAGGGTGGTTCATCATGGTGTCACCACCCTCAGTCGCCTACGGCGACAGCTCCCGCCAGCGGGAGCAAGCACCCCTCACACAACACAATAAAGGGCGGGGATCTTGCGATCCTCGCCCTTTATTTCCGAACTACCTAACGGTATCCGTTCAGTGAGTCAGACTCACTTCTTGGACATCTCGGTGTAGGTCGGGAGGTTCTGCCAATCGAAGGCGTAGCCGGACTTCACGTTGAGGGAAGCCGCACCGTTGGCGTTGGAGTAGTACAGCGGGATGGCCGGAAGGTCGTTGAGGAGGATTTCCTCAGCCTGCTGGTACAGCTTGTTGGCGTCATCGACGGACTTGGCGGCGGCGGCCTGCTTGCACATGTCGTCGAAGGCCGGGTTCTTGTAGTCACCGTCGTTGGAGCCGTTGCCGTCAGCAGCAGCGGTGGAGTACAGCTGCCACAGGTAGTTCTCGGCGGACGGGTAGTCAGGCTGCCAGCCGGTACGGAAGGCGCCCTTCATCTGACGGTTGGTGACGGCGTCACGGAATTCCTGGAAGGTCGGGATCGGGTTGGTGGCCGCGTCGATGCCCAAGTTGTTCTTGAGCTGGTTCACGACGGCGTCGAAAATCGGCTTGGCACCACCATCGGCGTTGTAGGAGAAGGTGAGCTGGCCGTCGTACTTGGAGATGGCGTCAGCCTTGGCCCACAGTTCCTTGGCCTTGGAGGCGTTGAACTTCAGGTTGTCGGCACCCTTGAGGGAGTCGGAGTAGCCCGGGGTCTTCGGGGAGGTGAACTCGGTGGCGGCGGAGGCGTTGCCGTTGAGCACCTTGTCGATGAGCTGGTCACGGTTGATGGCCATGGAGATGGCCTGACGACGCAGCTGACCTTCCTCGTCGTTCTTGAAGTGATCAAGGGAGGACGGGATGGTGAAGGTCTGGATGACGGAGCCGACCTCGGAGTAAGCCTGGACCTTCTTGTCGGTCTTGAAGGTCTTGGTGAAGGCGGCCGGGACGGATTCCATCACGTCGAGGTTGCCGGCCTGAATGTCACGGTAAGCGGCGGAGTCGTCGGTGTAGACCTTGAAGGTCACGCCATCATTCTTGGGCTGCTCGTTACCCTTGTAGTCAGGGTTCTTGACGAGGGCGATTTCCTTGTTGTGATCCCAGTGGTCCAGCTTGTACGGGCCGTTGCCGATCGGCTTCTGGCCGAAGGCCTTCGGGTCCTTGTAGAAGGACTCGGGCAGCGGGGCGAAGGCCGAGTAGCCGACCTTAATCGGGAACACGGAGTCGGACTGGTTCAGGTCGACGGTGAAGGTGGTGTCGTCCACGACCTTGAGGCCAGAGAGCTGCTCGTCACCCTTGAGGCCATCCTTCTGCAGATCGTCATAGCCGGCGATGGCGGAGAAGAAGGAGGAGCACTTCTGGGCGTTCTTGGCGTTGGCCACGTAGGACCAGGCCTTGGTGAAGGACTCAGCGGTCACCGGAGTGCCGTCGGTGAACTTCCAGCCAGACTTGATCTTGATGGTGTACTGGGTGGCGTCATCGTTCGGGGTGATGGACTCGGCCACTTCGTTGGAAGCCTTGCCGTCCTTGTCGAAGGAGACCAGACGGGAGAACAGCAGGTCGACCGGCTTGCCGCCGCCGGTTTCGTTGGTGTTGCCCGGGATCAGCGGGTTCTGCGGTTCGGAGTTGTACGCAGTGATGATGTTGGAGCCAGCGGTGTTACCGGAGGCAGCGTTGCTGTTGGAGCCGCCGCAGGCGCTCAGCAGCATGGCCACGGAGCAGGCCATGGCAGCGAAAGCAAGAGCTTTCTTCTTCATATGATTTCTCCTATTCATTAGGTTGCAGGACGTCTCAGCCCCGCCTCATGCGAACGGGACTGGATTCCCCGTCACCCGTGAGACTTGCATCTCACGATGTCTCGAACAATCCAACCCGTTGCTGATTGCCTGACATTTTTGCGCACTTGGGAGACAACCAGTTGCTTTTTTGTTACGCCTATGTAAAATCATGGTCCATTTACCGGCTATGTTCAGCCTTTGCTAAGTTTGTTAACCATCGTCCACATAGTGGTCATGCTCGGGGGAATGCCTGACCGTAACGGTTTTTGAGCTGCTCGATGGACACGTGCGTATAGCGTTGTGTGGTTTTCAAGGAGGAATGCCCAAGCATCTCCTGCACTTCCCTCAAATCAGCTCCCCCATCCAACATGTGCGTGGCTGCCGAATGGCGCAAGGCATGCGGGCTGATGTCCGGAACGCCCGCTTCACGTGCGGCCTTATGCACGATTTCACGCGCCACACGCTGGTTCAGCCGTTTACCACGCATACCGAGGAACAAGGCTCCCTCGTCTGAAAAAAAACCGTTCGGGGGGACGGCTTTTTCAATCGCCAAACGAGCCAGCGCGGGCCGTCCATAATCGATCCAGTCCTGCAATGCCTGCTCCGCAGGCAATCCAAACGGAACCACCCGTTGCTTGTTGCCTTTACCGGTCACTCTGACGGTGCGATTGGAAAAGTCGACATCACGAATATCCAAAGAAACCAATTCGGCCACGCGGATGCCGGTGGCATACAGCAATTCGAGAATCGCCACATCCCGCTGGCGTTCTGCGATTTCCCTCGCCCGATCCGCGCTCCGCCCACGAGCGGAATGAGGACCATCAGCCGAGGAATCATTGGAGATATCACGATTCTTCCGTTGCAGGGCCTCACTATGCTCAGCACAATCAAGAAGCTGCTCGGCCTGCGATTCAGTAAGTACAGTCGGCAAGGTGTTAGGAATCGAGGGGGTCATTAATGTGGCGGCCGGATTGACACCAACCACGCCATGCTCATAGCCCCAAGCGAAGAAACCTCGTACCGCTACGGTTTTGCGGGCCATACTGCTTCTGGCGTGATTGTGCGATTCCGTTGCCATCCAACTACGCAGATCATTCAGCGTGATTTCGTTCAGGCTGACCACACCACGCAACTCGAATAGGTGGAGACAAGCCTCAATGTCGCAACGATACGCTTTTAGCGTATTAGCGGATAGCCCACGATTAGCTCTCAGATAGGAAATAAAGGAGTCGACGTCACTGCTAAACCGCATACTTATCGCTCCTCTGTCGAGTACTGTCAGATAAACTATAGGCACAGAGCGGCCCCATACACGGGTATCCCCTTTGCCGTGACAACGCCAACCGGCCTTGACTCAGGGAACGAAACCGTATTGGCCGCAAAGAAACGAACTTCCATGATGATTGGGGCAGTATGGCACGGCACAGCGCAAAAGGCGTCGCACAAAGCATCGAACAGGCCGAGGAACAGCACGACCATGTGGTGGCGCGGGCCGTAGATCTGACGAAAACCTACGGTGACGCCGACAGCCAGGTAGTGGCGCTGGATCATGTGAACGTGGAATTCCAGCGCGGCCAGATGACCGCAATCATGGGCCCGTCCGGCTCAGGCAAGTCCACGCTGATGCATTGCATGGCGGGACTCGACCAACCGACTTCCGGCAAGGTGTTTATCGAAGGCCTCGAAGTGTCTTCGATGGGCCAGAAGCAGCTCACCGACTTGAGACGTGCGCAGATAGGATTCATCTTCCAGTCGTTCAATCTGGTACCCACGCTCTGCGCTGAAGAGAACATCCTGCTGCCTTTGCAAATTGCGAAGAAGCCGATTGACCGCGATTGGTTCAAGCAGGTGGTCAAGGTGGTCGGGCTGGAGAAGCGACTCACCCACCGGCCAAGCCAGCTGTCCGGCGGACAGCAGCAGCGCGTGGCCTGCGCCCGTGCGATGATGGCCCGCCCGTCCGTGATTTTCGCCGATGAGCCCACCGGTAACCTCGATTCTCGTTCTTCACGTGAGGTATTGGGCTTCCTGAAGCAGTCTGTGACCGAATATGGCCAGTCCATTGTGATGGTGACGCATGATCCGCGCGCCGCCTCCTACGCCGACCGTGTGCTGGTTTTGGCCGATGGCCATATTACGCAGGATCTCGACCACCCCACCTATGAGCAGATTCTTGAGGTCTTTGCCGATGACGGTGCGGATGAGGCCGGCAAGGTGGCACAAGCATGATCAAAATCGGATTGCGCGACGCCCGCGCGCATTTCGGGCGATTCGTCATGTCCATCATCGCCATTGCACTAGGCGTGAGCTTTGTGGTCGGCTCGTTCTGTTTCCGCGAAATGATGAACAACCAGGTCTCCGACATGATGGGCACCAGCGCCGACCATGACGTATATGTTCGCGGCTCAAAAGAAGTCAAATCCGACTCCTCCGGCCTGATGGCCGCCTCGTCTTCCTCGAAAACCTATAACACCATCAACGTCGATCTGGCCTCGACCATCGGCGACGTCAAGGGCGTGAAAAGCGCGGAAGTCGTGTATTCCGTGTCCGGCACGGTGCTGGTCGGTAAGGACGGCGCGGCCGTATCCACCATGGGAGCGCCGACATTGGCCGTGGGCTTTGGCAAGGATGTGCCATGGCGTTCCGCCACATTCACTTCGGGCACAGACCCCACCTCGGACGACGAAATCGCCTTGCATTCCTTTGCCGCCGAGAAGGCGAATCTGAAGGTTGGAGACAAAACCAAAGTCGTCTACCCGGACGGGCCGAAAGACGTAACGGTAACCGGTATCTTCGATCTGGATTCCTCGCTTGCCGGTGCCATCATCATCGATATTCCACCATCTTTGGCCAAGACGTACGCCACCCAGCAAAGCGACGACCCGGATAAGACCGACCAGATCGGTATCTACGGTAACCTCAAAACCCCGCTGGACGAGCAGGCGCAGCAGGAACTCGCCGACCGTATCAATAAGGCGTTGCCTGCCGGCTCCAAAGCACATGCCATCACCGGCAACCAGCTGCGCGACGAGTCGACCCAATCCGCGCAGGAGGCACTGGGCTTCGTTCAGCCATTGATTCTTATTTTCGCGGTAATTGCCCTGTTCGTGGGCTCGTTCATCATCGCGAACACGTTCTCGATGATCGTGCGCGAATCAATGCGCGGCTACGCAGTGCTGCGATCAATAGGAGCCTCCCCCGCCCAAGTGTTCACCACGGTGATCGTGCAGGCGATTGTGCTCGGTGTGGTCGGTTCCGGCATCGGTATCGGGCTCGGCTGGGGCATGGTCAAAGGCATCGTCGCGATGATGGGTCAGATGGGCACGCCGATGACCGGATCCTCGAATCCGAGCGTCTCGGACATGCTGGTTGGTCTCGCGGTAGGCCTGATCGTCACGCTGATCGGCGCGGCGTTGCCGGCCAGTCGTGCCGCAATGGCCCCGCCCATTCAGGCAATGAACGAGACCGTGAACCCGGAGAAGCCGGTATTGACTCGCGGCATCATCGGCACCACGATGATTGTGGTGGGCGCACTGACCTGGGCCTGGACCTGCCGCATCGCAGTGGCGGACGGCGATCCGACGCTAATCGGCTGGCTCAACGACTTCGCTTCCTGGACCGGCACCGGCTGGCCGCTTGGCGTGGGCGCGGCGCTTATCGTCATTGGCGTTATTGTGGCGGGCCCGGCTTGGGTCTCCCCTGCCGGCGCGGTTTTGGGCTGGATTCCGGCGCATGTGTTCCAGGTAACGGGCCGGCTCGCCACTCGCAATCTCTCCCGACAGAAGCGCCTCACCTCGAACACGGCGGCGGCCCTATTCGTGGGCGTGGCAATCGTCTCCTGCCTGAGCGTGGTGGCCACCTCGGCCAAGGCCTCGGTGAATGACATCGTCGACACTGGATCAAAGGCTGATTTCTCCATATCGTCCGCGGCATCCGGCCAGATTCCCGACAATGCCGTCGAAGCGATTAAAGGTGTAGTTGGGCTGAAGTCCGTGTCTTCAAATCGAATGATTTTCGGTGCGAAGTATGACGGCAAGCAGGTCAAGGGCATGACGTTCGCGGCTCAGGATTCCCTGTTCACTGACGTGTTCGCGCCCGAAATCATTGCAGGTGACGCGAATAAAGCATTGCGTGGCGGCGAACTGGTGGTCGGCGAGGACATCGCCGACGATCAAGGATGGAAAGTCGGCGACACCGTAAAGGTGTCCACCGAGAACACGACGGTAGACGAGGAGGCCACCGCCCAGGCACAGGCCGACTATCAGACACAGGTTCAGGCTCAAATTCAATCGTTGACCGAAGAGGCGCAGAAGCTGGCATTGGCTGGCGATGCGGCGGGAGCGCAGGCCAAATCCGATGAGATTCAGCAAGTCACGCAGCAGGCTCAAAACGTGGATCCGGCAACTTTGGTGAAAACCAAGCAGGTCACGGTAATCAAGAAGCTCAAAGTCGGTGCGATCATCTCGAATTCGGTATACCGTTCGTGCGTGTTCGTCAATGATGATTTGGGCGACCAGCTGGGAACCAAGCAGACGATGTTCACCATGCAGATGTATCTGGTGGCCAAGCCGGGCGAGAATCTCGACAAGTTGGAGCAGCGCATCAAGAAGGCGGTCAAGCCGTACTACGTGATTTCGGTGATGAACCGCGACGAATACAAGTCCACGATGGGCTCGATGGTCGATCAGATTCTGTTGGTGCTTTATGCGCTGTTGGCATTGTCCATTGTGATTGCGATTTTCGGCATTGTGAACACGTTGGCGTTATCCGTGTCCGAACGCACCAAGGAAATCGGTCTGTTGAGGGCCATCGGCACGTCGCGCGGCCAGGTGCGAGGCATGTTGGGCATCGAAGCGTCCATTATCGCCGTGTTCGGCACGGTGATGGGCATGGTGGTCGGCGTCGCGGCAGGCGCTGTGATTCGCGCGGCGTACGAGGCCGACGGTCTGAGTGTGCTCGGCATTCCGTGGGATCAGCTCGGAGTGTTCCTCGTGCTCTCGATTCTGGTGGGTCTCATCGCCTCCGTCTCGCCTGCCTCTCGCGCGCTCAAGCAGCCGGTTCTGGATGCTGTTGCCTCGGAGTAACTGCTGCCACCTCGCAATATTCACTGATATCTCGGAGTAACCCAATAATCTCGTCATCATTCATCTCGCCCAGCGACAGATATTCAGGAAATAGCCCCTTTCGTCCTGAACTTCTGTCGCTGAGTCGCAGTCAGCAACAGGATTTTAGGGTGAAGCCGTTTATTTCCTGAATTTCTGTCACTGAGTTACTGTCAGCGACAGTATTTCAGGGCGAAGCCACTTATTTCCTGAATTTCTGTCGCTAAGCAGTCGTTACGGCCTCGGAGGCGTGACCGGACGCTCCGGTATCGGCTTCAATGTGGCGATTTGCTCCTGATGAATCGTCACGTTTTGTGCTGGACGAGAGCCGTTGGCCGCGGCGTCACGCACCAGTTCCAGCGTGTAGCCGTCCCATGAGACCACATGACCCACGTAATCGCGGAATTTCATACGATGGTCAGTGGGATCCACGCCCTCGGTAACACGCACCACCACTCGCGCGCCTGTTGGAATTTGCCTGGGCAACGTCATAATCATCATCCCCTTGCCGTTCCCGATATATCAACTTCGATACGCATTCCACTGTACTCGTCGTACCTGTGAGCAACGGTATTGACTACATGGCAGGGCGCAGCTGAATAATCGCCTGACGCGGGTTGACGAAGCCGATGATGGCTTCACCTCTGCGCGCGGAAAACAGCAAGGTCTGCTGCCAACCGGATTCAGGAACGGTAAGCTCGCGTTCCGGCAAGCTCTCGGCTGCACCGTCACTCGCATGTGTGAGTGCGGACTTGTACTGGCGGAACGGGTTGCCTTCAGCAAAGAACCGAATCACGTCGGTTTCGTCGCCGTCATGCAATTGGTCGGCCATATCAGTCAGACGCTTGGCCATACGGCGAAGCAACGCTTCGACATTCAACGCATCCTCCTCGACCATCGCACGCGTGCGATTAGGGTCGGTCAGAGCCACACGGGTCATATCCCTCCAGCAGCCAGCGGCCAATGCGGCCGCAATATTGCGATCGGGGTAGGCAGACAGTTCGTTGATCAACGCGGTGGATACCACGTGTGGCATATGGGAGATCATTGCCGCAGCTTTGTCGTGCGTCTCATCGTCCAGCACGATGAGACGGTTGCCAACACCTTTGGTAATCAAAGCGGCCACGTCAAGGAATCGTTGATAATTCGTGGCACTATCAACGGTCACCGCCCATAGTGCATCATCGTACAGATGCGGGTCTGCAGCCTGCCAACCGGACAATTCGTTGCCGGCCATCGGGTGGGCACCCACATAGCACTCCCCCAATCCGGCGGCTTCGACCTGCTCGCGAACCATGCCTTTGACCGAGCCCACATCAGTGATGGTGGTACGCGGATGTTCGACCATAAGAGGAGCCAACGAGTCAAGCATTGCAGGCATGGCTTTCAGCGGATTGCACAACACGACCACATCCGGCTCAGCATCCATGAGCTCAGCCAATGTGCTTTTGCAGAATATGCCATCTGCCTCGGCTTGAGCATAAGGATGCGGGCGATGGTTCCATGCGACTACACGTATGCCCCGCTCGGCCAGGCGCCGGGCAAGAGAACCGCCAATCAGTCCCAGTCCAATGATTCCGACTGTATTTACCACAACAATTCCCTCCTGGCCTCTTCGGTGTGCTGCCAGCCTTCTGACGGATGCTCAGCATCGACATGGACACCACCTTCGGGCAACATCCATGCATCAACCGGCGGGCTGGGACGTTCACGACGTGGGTATACAGCCAGAGTCTTAGCCCAATCACCATGTTCGGCAATTTCTTCGAGCACGGCATGGAACTTGGGCTCCCGCGGCGAGGCATCAAGCGTGGCGATGAAACTATAAGTGCCATCGTTCCCCTTTATGGGGCGGGAAATGAAGCTGGTCATATTCAGTCCTGCGTCACGCAGCACATCAAGCAGATCGGCCAATACACCAGGACCTGTGACCAGCGGAATGAATGTGATGATGGTTTCAAAATCGTCGGCATTATTGCGGTACGCGCGGGCATTGAGATCCTGAACCACATCTCGCGGAGCAATGACAAGGAATTCAGTGCGGGCTCCCTCGAAATCCTGCACATGTTCGGCAAGGGTATCCAGGTTGTACAACTCACCACAGATGCTGGGACCGAGCGCCACTTGGCCGGGCTGCAAATCGCGGCAGGCAGCGGCATTGGACGATGAGGGCTCGGGCTTGAGATGATGTTCGGCGATGAATCGTTTGCATTGCGCCAGACCATGTGCGTGAGCGCTGACGATGCCGCCGGTGCAATCATAAATGCCGTGACCTCGCACCGTGAAAGCATTAAAGGCCACATCCACACTGACACGGGCAAAACCAGCTACATCAGTGGCATCAATCAGGGCATCGAGGTTGGGCACCACATACCCTTCGACGTTGTTTTCCCAAGCGATTACGCCCCAACCCTGACGCGATTCGACGGCTTGCATGATGGCAGGTACATCCGGTAGAGCAACGAGGTCAAAGTCCCCGAGCGGTGCGAACCGATTGGCGGCCGTTATTGCCGCCTGATGGGTGAATGTGCCCTCCGGGCCCAAATAGAACAGTTTCATGCGTGCCATAAGGTTCTATGGTAGCGGGTTTGAGGGCGATGGCTGCGCTTTTGCTCAGCGATGGTCTCTATCGGGATCGCTTCGGCATAACGCTGAACCAGCGTGCGGGAAGGACGAGCAGGATCACTTGGACGAGAATCAGGCCATAGAGCCAGATGTATCCGGCATGCTGGGTGAAGAACGGCATCTCGCCTTGGAATCCGGCGACAATCAGCGCCTTGCCTGAGGTGGTGGTCAGGGCCATGCCCCAGGCAGTCAGGGAAGATGCGATGAGATGCAAAGCCAGACCAACCACGCCCATGCGTGAGCGGGCACACCATGTCGACAGGCCGATAATCAGGAACGCAAGAACCAATCCGTATGGAATGTTCAATTCAGCCCCCATACGATGAGCGAACGTGCCCACAAAGGCAGACGCCACGCCCGCCGCAATCGTGATCAATACTTTGACCAGCACGTTCTGACGATGCGACCACGGACGCAAATCGGTATTGCTCTTCACAGTCATGCGTTTCAGTATAGATATAGACATGCCCCCGCTGGCGGGGGCTGTCGAACGAAGTGAGACTGGGGGTGGTTTACGATGACCACCCCAGTCGGCTCCGCCGACAGCCCCCCCCGCCAGCGGGGGCAATTCGGAATCACTTACCCTGCTGGGCGGCGTTCTGGCGGCGCTGCTTGGCGCGCCACTTGTACCAGTCCTCGCGGCCGAGGATGATCTTGCGCACGCGGATGGACTCAGGGGTGACTTCCACGCACTCGTCCTCGTTGGCGAAGTCCAGGGACTCCTCGAGGCTCATCTTGATCGGCGGGGTCAGGGTTTCAAGCACGTCGGCGGTGGCGGAACGCATGTTGGTCATGTGCTTGGCCAGCGTAATGTTCACATCCAGCTCGTCGGGCTTGTTGTTCACGCCCACGACCTGGCCCTCGTACACCGGAGACTGCGGCTCGACGAAGAAGTTGCCACGGGCCTGCAGACGCTGCATGGCGTACGGGGTGGCCACACCCTGACGATCGGAAACCATGGAACCGTTCTGGCGGATGGTAATCTCGCCAGCCCACGGCGCATAGCCGGCGGACAGGGAGGAGGAGATGCCGGTGCCGCGGGTGGCGGACAACAGTGCAGTACGGAAGCCGATCAGACCGCGGGACGGCACGGTGAACTGCAGACGAACCCAGCCGGAGCCGTGGTTGGTCATGCCGTCCATGCGGCCCTTGCGGTCTGCCATGAGCTGGGTGACGGTACCCATGTACTCTTCCGGCACGTCGATGGTGGTGTTCTCCATCGGCTCGTTGGCCACACCGTCGATCTTCTTGGTGACCACCTGGGGACGGCCGACGGTCAGCTCGTAGCCTTCGCGGCGCATCTGCTCGGCGAGCACGGCCAGCGCCAGCTCACCACGGCCCTGGACTTCCCAAGCGTCGGGGCGATCGGTGGGCAGCACCTTGATGGACACGTTACCGATGAGCTCGCGGTCAAGGCGATCCTTGATCATGCGGGCGGTGAGCTTGTGATCCTTGCCTTCGGTGCCGGCCAGCGGGGAATCGTTGGTGCCGAAGGTCATGGAGATGGCCGGGTCATCGACGTGGATGAGCGGCAGCGGCTTCGGATCGTTGGGGTCAACGATGGTCTCGCCGATCATGATGTCGTTGACGCCGGCGACGGCCACAATGTCGCCGGGGCCTGCGGACTCGACCGGGATACGGTCAAGGCCCTGGGTGCGCAGCAGTTCGGAGACGCGGAAGTTCTCGAGAGAGCTATCCACACGGGACAGACCATAGGTCTTGCCCTTCTCAAGGGTGCCGTTGTAGATACGGACCAGGCCGAGTCGGCCGAGGAAGTCGGAGGAGTCGATGTTGGCCACGTGAGCCTGCAGCGGAGCACCCTCTTCATATTCTGGAGCCGGAATGGTGGAGATGATGGCTTCGAACAGCGGCTCAAGGTTGTCGTTGTCCGGCAGGCCTCCGTCGGCGGGCTGGTTGGTGGAGGCGTAACCGGCCTTGGCGGCGCAGTAGATGACCGGCATTTCAAGCAGCTGGTCGAGATTCAGGTCGATGCCCTCGTGCTGCACATCGTCGGCCAGACCGAGCAGCAGGTCGGAGGTTTCGCCGACGACCTCTTCGATACGGGCGTCAGGGCGGTCCACCTTGTTCACGCACAGGATGACCGGCAGCTTGGCTTCGAGTGCCTTACGCAGCACGAAACGGGTCTGCGGCAGCGGGCCTTCGGAGGCGTCCACGAGCAGCACGACGCCGTCGACCATGGAGATACCGCGCTCGACCTCGCCACCGAAATCGGCGTGGCCTGGGGTATCGATGATATTGAGGGTGATGCCCTCCGGGTGGCCGTACTTGGCAGCCAGCGGGCCGGTGTATTCCACTGCCGTGTTCTTGGCGAGGATGGTGATGCCCTTCTCGCGTTCCAGATCGTTGGAATCCATCACACGATCCGGCACTTCCTCACGCTCGCTAAACACGTGGGACTGCTGAAGCATGGCATTGACCAGGGTGGTCTTGCCGTGATCGACGTGAGCCACAATCGCCACATTACGGATATCTCCACGAACCGCCATCGAAACCTCTCTTAATACTGATTTTCTTGCGTAATCGTTCGGTACTTGCGTTCTCGAGTACTTGCTCTTGGATATCTACCTGTACCTACACACAAACCGTCACGATGTTACTGGCACACCTTGACACACAACGGGCCCGGCTTTCTGAGAATTAGTCACATGTCATCTGGCTTGCGAGACTTGTTGTATTCCACACTCTCGACTCCCCTCCCTGAGGGGAGCTGTCGCCGTGGGCAACTGAGGGGGCGCCAAGTGCATCCCTGAATGTATCCCTGAATCTCCCCTGAATCATCCCTGAGTACAGCATCGTCATGGGTAGTTACTGAGTAACCTGATATCCAACGATAGTTACTCAGTAACCTTCGCCCAAGGCAAACCGTCTATGCAAAGGGGATGCGGTATGGCAATCAGAGAAGCGCTATTAGCACTGTTGGAGCGAGGCCCGGCCAGCGCCTATCAGCTTAAGAAGGACTTCGACCGCACCATCGGTCTGACTTGGCCGCTCAATATGGGGCAAGTTTCCACTACGCTGCAGCGGTTGAACCGCGACGGACTTATTGAAGAGACCGCGCCGACTACTAGCGGATCCAATGATGTCGGCACCGCAGCGGCCGCACCATTATGGCGATTGACCAATTCCGGCGCCCAAGAGCTTGACCGATGGTGGCGCTCCCCCATTACCCCGGAACAACGCGGACGCGACGAACTGGTGATGAAGCTGGCCGTCGCCGTGGAAATACCCGGCCTCGATGTTTCCGAACTCATCCAACACCAACGCCACGCTTTGCAGCAACTGCTGCACGACATCACCCGACTGCGCCGGCAAACACCGCCCACCGAACTCGCCACACGTCTAGTACTCGACCACCATATTTTCATCACTGAAGCGGAATTGCGCTGGCTCGATACCGTGGATGAGACCCAGCTGCGAGCACAACTGGCGCAGCACCCCGTTTCGGCACCTCTCACGGCAAGCTCAGCCGCACTCACCGCCACCATTCAATAGTGCATAGGAGCACATCATGACTTCTCCCGTTCTTTCTTCTCTCCCTCAATCTTCCCCATGCGCGCTGGAATTACACGACGTCACTCGCATTCACGGCAAAGATGCACGTCGTGTCACCGCGCTCAGTCACGCCAATCTCGCGCTTCGCCCGGGTGAATTCGTGGCCATCATGGGCCCCAGTGGTTCCGGCAAATCCACTTTGCTCAATCTTGCGGGCGGGCTCGATGTGCCCACGCAGGGGCACGTGTTGGCCGAAGGCCGCGATCTGGCCACACTGTCAGTGGCCGAACGCGCGGCCATCCGCCGCAAATCGATAGGCTACGTGTTTCAGGATTTCAATCTGCTGCCTTCCCTGAGCGCAGCCGAGAACGTGTCGTTCCCCTTGGAATTGGATGGCTGGAATCCCCGCAAGGCACGTGAGGCCGCGATGCAATCCCTCAATGAAGTGGGGGTAGCCGATATGGCTGATCGCCGACCTGAAGACATGTCCGGCGGCCAGGCGCAACGTGTGGCGATTGCCCGCGCACTGGTCGGCCCACGCCGTCTACTACTGGCCGACGAGCCGACCGGAGCTCTGGATTCCAATGCCGGCATGACGATTCTCGAAGTGTTGCGCACCCGCGCAGATCGCGGCGCGGCCGTACTGCTGGTCACTCATGAGCCTCGCTTCGCCGCCTGGGCCGACCGCACGGTGTTTTTGAAGGACGGCCGTATCATCGATGAAACCGGCTCCAGCAATATGGATGATTTGCTCAACCTTGAGGAAAGGGGAGCATGATGGCACGCGCAGCCCTCAATAATCTTGCCAATGCCACCGTCGGTCGCTCTGCCCAAATTCCCCATGCCGTTAGGCCAAGCCTTGGCGCACGTTGCAACCGGTATCGGGCCGCGCTGCGACTCGGCTGGCGCGACGCACTACGGCACAAGGCCCGCACCCTACTGTCCTTGCTGCTGGTAATGCTGCCAATCGCCGCAATGGTGGCCTCCATCGGTATGACCACCACCATACCGCCCACCAGATCGCGTGCGCTGGCGACAATCCCGGCTGATACGCAGGCGGTCATCACCGCCACCGCCAGGCCCCGCACCGGCCAACCGTTCCGGCAGTCACCCGAAAGCGGCGGCGTGTGGCAGGACGATCCCTCCCAGCGGCCGGCCTCGGCCGCCGAGCTTGCAAAGATTCTGCCGCAACAGGATCGGCTGCTCCCGTATTGGCAGTCGCCCGAACTCATCGCCATCACCGGCACCGCGTTGCAACCCGGCGAACAGACCAAGGCTGGGATTGACGTGAAAAGCGGGAACGACATTGATCTGAACGCGGCCTCCACCGCGACCATGACCGAGGCTTCACCTGAGGCATTGCAACGAATGTTGCCGAAGCTGGTCAAGGGTTCGGCGCCGCAGAATAATACGCAGATTGTCATCAGCCGCACATTGGCGGATAATCTCGGCGCTTCTCTCGGTAGCACGGTGACGTTCGTCGCTCCGCCGTTCGATGGCTGGATGAGCCTGGACGGGCGCATCGGCGAGGCGGTGGCCGACACTCAGCGTGCTTGGACAGTCAGCGGGCTGACCGATGAATCCGAAGCCGCGGCATGGGGCTTGGAAGGCTGGATGTCAGCCATATTGGAATCTGATGGCGTCGGCGTGGATGGCCATTATTTGGTGATCGGTCCAGAGCCGGTCACGTGGGCGCACACCCGCAGCATGAACCTGTTGCAGGCCATCGTCATTTCCCGCCATGTGCTGACTGACGGCTATCCGCCCGCATCGCAGCTCTACCCGATACAGATCGATGCGGCTACCATGTTGAACCGCATGGTCACTGTGGTCATCACCATGCTGGTGGGTATGTTGCTGGTACTGTTTCTGGTCACGCCCGCGTTTACGGTGTCGGCAGATCAGTCACGTCGTGTGCTTGGGCTCGCGGCCGCATCCGGTGCTGCACCACGTGACCTCAGTCGAATCATTTCCTCGCAAGGTCTCGTTATCGGCGCCATCGGTGGCGTGCTGGGCTCGGCATTGGGATTCACGCTTACCTTGGCGGCCGGCCCTGCGATAGGTGCATTGCGCGGATCCACGCCGCTGGAGATCCTGCACGGATTCTCGTGGGGCTCGCTGCCGATGGGTATTGTCACGGCAATCATCATTGGATTTGCCGCGACGATTGCGCCGGCTCGGCATGTGGCGCGTATGCATCCAGTCGATGCGTTGAAGGATCGCCCGACAAGAGAGGAAATCGGCTACGGTGAATCCGCGAATGGCGTGGATACGAAGCTTCGCCGTAATCCTTTGAGACTGCTCCGTGTTGCGGTTGGTCCGATTCTGGTCTTGGCCGCCATCGTATGCGCCGCGCTCAGTCTGACATTGCCATTGCCCACGCTGGCCGATCACAATCCGGGCGCGGTTCCGGCCGGAACCGAAGCGCATATGGCTCTGCTTGTTGCCACGATTTTGTTGGCTGTCATAGGGCTTGCGTTGTCGATTCGCACTTTTGCACGGTGGTGCGGCAAAGCGAGTTCCCAACTGAACATCGGCGCACGCCTGGCACTCAGGGATGCAGCCGAGCATCATCGACGGTTCGTTCCGGCGGCATGCGCGGTGCTGATTACCATGTGCATCGCCTCGTACACACTGGTAATCACCGGCTCCATGGTGGCGGACCAGCGAAATTCCACGATGACGATGACGTATGGACCGTCGGGGATGGCCATTGGGGCCGACGTGCATGTCAGCAATGAGTTCGACCGTGCTGTGGTGTCGGATGCGATACGCCGGCTTGGCAAAGAGACACCGATACGCGCTCATTACCCGGTGTACACCGAGGATGTCAAGCGATGGTCAAAGCTCAATGATACGACCGAAGTCGATTCCGACAAGTTGAACGCCGAACACGGCTACATGTATGCCGCTGCATTGCTCCCGGCCGGTCACACTTGTGATAACCCAACGATCCAAGAGCAACCGGACACGTCCACATGGGTGGGCCAGGATGCCGCTTCGGCCCTGTATCCAAACGTTCCGATACGTTGTGTGCCGATAGACCGATCCCATCAGCCAACGTATTCGAATATACTGCCGAGTTTCCGCGGCGTGAATCTCATTATGGATGGCAATGCGATGCGTTTGTCCGGCTTCCCGAACGCGGATGAGGCGGCACAGGTGCTTGATGCGGGCGGTGTGGCGGTCGGCGATGCCGGCACAATCGACGCGGGAGGTATGGTGCGTGTGGCCATTTCGCCGAATCCGGCAATTGCAAACGAATCTCAGGCCACACATATCGAGAAGCGCAAGGCCATCTACGTGCGCGGCGCGTACCCGCTGGTGATGAGCCCGGCAACAGCACAGGCGCTCGGCATCAAACAACTGCAGTATCTGGGTGAGTATCTAGACTTCGCCGGTGGCAACTCCCCCATTACCGTAAAGAAGGCCTCAGCTTATGCAATCGAAAATCTGCCGCTAGCATCCACGAGCACTGACGGGAATCGCCTGCCGTGGGGTGACAATATGGCATTGGTGCCCATTGGCCTGTTGGCATTGCTGGCACTGATGGCCACGCTCGTTTCATTGCTGCTGGCTCGCACGCAGGCCCAGCGCGACATGGCCACGATGGTCGCCGTGGGCGCGCCACCCCGATTCCTCAGACGTTACGGCCTGACGCAGGCTGCGGTGATTCTGCTGGCCGGCGCGCCAGTGGGCGTGGTATCCGGCGTGGCGTTGGGATGGCTGCATGTGGCATGGAACCGCAGGATCGGCGTGGACGGTCATTGGCTGGAAACCGTGCCGATCTGGGGATTGCAGGCGGCGCTGGCATTCGGCGTAGTGGCAACCGGACTGCTGGTGGCGTGGCTGGTCACAAAACCACCGCGCAATCTCACCCGTCGCTCCCTCGATTGATCAGTGACATACGGCAACTCTTGCCGTGTCATTCGGGAGCTATAAGACAAAAAGTGGCCCACACATTGGTGTGGGCCACTTTAGTAGTGAAGGCTGAAGTGTAATCAGTCTTCGAGATTGAGGCCTTTGCGCTCGGGCAAGCAGAGGGCTGCTATGCAGGCGAGGATGAAGGCGGCCGCGAAGGAGACGAGGCCGACGTCCATGGCGTCGAATGCCCAGCCGATGCCGGAGGCGACGAGGAGTTTGCGATGCGCCTTGTTGAACGGCAGTCGGTCGAGGCGCTCGTTGCGGGTGAGCTGCGCGGGTTGCGCTGAAGTGGTGGTGCTCACGGCGTTTCCTTTCTGGTAGCGGGGGCAGAATTCGCGATATCTGCGAAAACCACCCCAGGTCAGCTTTGCTGACAGCCCCCGCCAGCGGGGGCAAGTTAATATCGGGTGAGGTCGGTGTAGGACTCTTCGATGGCGAGGCTGATGCGTTCGACTTGTTCACGGGTCAACGGTGTGCGGAACGTCATACGCAATGCCGATTTAGCAATGGATGGTTCGAGCCCCATAGCCAGCAGAGTCGGCGGAATTTCATGACGTCCAACCGCGCAGGCCGAACCGGACGAAGCAGCGATGCCGCGTGCATCCAAATCGACGAGCAGGGCTTCGCCGGTGACGCCGGGGAAGATGAACGAGGCGTGGCCCGGCAGGCGACGCTCGGGGTCGCCGGTCAGGTCGGCACGGGGAGCCACGCGGCGAACCGCGTCAATGAGCATGTCACGGGAGGCAACCAGTTCGCGATAATGCGCCTGCATGCGCGCATTCGACTCATTGAGCCCGATGGCGAGCGCCACTGCACCGGCCACGTTCTGTGTGCCTGAGCGCAGGCCACGCTCCTGCCCACCGCCGGAAAGCACTGGTTCGATGGATGTGCGGCCACGTACCAGCAGCGCGCCCAAGCCTTTGGGCGTGCCGAACTTGTGGCCGGAAACGGATAGAGCATCCACATCCCAATCGCGGAAACGAATCGGAATCTGCCCGGCGGCCTGCACGGCGTCCACATGAATGGGCACGCCATGCTTATGGGCTATGCGAACCAACTCCTCCACCGGCTCCACAGTGCCGACCTCGTTGTTGGCCAGCATGGTGGAGACGAGCGCGGTGCGCCCCCCCGCCTCGCCGTCGAGCTCGTGTTCCAGCGCGTCGAGATCGAGATGTGCTTGCGCATCCACGGGAATATGCACGACGTCGAAACCGAACCATTCATGCAGCCATGCCGCCGATTGGGCCACGGCCGGGTGTTCGATGGCGGAGATGATAATGCGTGGGCGGTGGTTTGTCGTCTGCTCTCCAGTCTGCGATGAGGCGGACGGGTCGGCCAGGTCGGTGCCGAACTGCTCGCCATCGGCTTCGGCAAGTCCATAGAACGGCTGTAATCCCAACTGCCGCATACGGGCCATGGCAATGCCTTTGATGGCAAGATTGTCCGATTCGGTGCCACCGGAGGTGAAGATCACGTCATCTGGCCGGGCTCCCAATGCCGCAGCGAACGATGCGCGTGCCGCGTCCAGCGCACGGGCCGCGGTTTTGCCGGGCTGGTGCACGCTGGCCGGATTGGCATAGGCGTCAGTCAGGAATGGGGTCATGGCCTCGATGACGGCCGGGCTCACCGGTTCGGTGGCTGCAGCATCGAGATACAGTTCGCCAGCTTCGCTGGACGTGTTGGGAGTATCGGCCATGATCAGATCCAGTCCAATCCGAGGTCGATGCTGCGCACGGAATGGGTGAGCGCGCCTACGGAAATCACGTCCACGCCGGCGGCAGCCACGGCCGGAACACGCTCCAGATTCATGTTTCCACTGGCTTCCACGATGGCCTTGCCATCAATGAGTTCTACTCCGCGGCGAGTGTCATCGAGTGAGAAATTATCCAGCATGATCGTGTCTGCGCCGCCCTCGAGCACGGCAGGAATCTGCTCGAGGCTATCGACTTCCACCTCAATATGCGTGGTGTGGCCTACCTGTTCGCGCACGTGACGAATGGCACCGGTCAGGTCGATACCATGTGCGGCGAGCGCCGCCAGATGATTGTCCTTCATCATGACCGCATCGGACAGTCCGTAACGATGGTTGTGGCCGCCACCGCAGACCACGGCATACTTCTCGAACGGGCGCAAGCCCGGAGTGGTTTTGCGCGTATCGACGATGCGGGTGCGTTCGTAACGGTGAGGACGGGTGACCGATCCGTCATAGTTGTCACTGTAGATGGCGTTCACCGCGTCCACGAAAGCGGCGGTCATGGTGGCGATGCCGCTCATGCGCTGGGTGAAGTTGAGGGCGATGCGTTCGGCGGTAAGCAGGTCACGTACCGGACCGGTTACGGTGGCGAGCACTTGGCCGGCTTGGAATCGTTCGCCGTCCTTGATGGCAGCGGTGACAGTGACAGCTGGGTTCTGCGTGAAGAACGCAGCGCGAAACACCTCGATGCCGCTCATCACGCCGTTTTCGCGTGCGGTGAGATGCGCAGAGCCGGTTTCGCCCGCGGGGATCGTGGTCTCGCAGGTGATGTCACCGTAGGGTGCGTCTTCGGCGAGCGCCGCTTCGACGGCGGTATGGATGATGTGTTGCGTAAGCATGGGTCAATCCTTGATGTAGGCGACGGAGTGAGCCCATTCGTCCTGCGGCTCAGCATAATCGGTGCGGGCGTGGGCGCCTCGGGATTCGGTGCGGGCGAGCGCGGCGGTGGCGGCCACATAACCCACGGTGAGCATATTACGGTTCTCCAGTGCTTCAACATCGGCCACGTCGACCTGTGCGTTTGCTGTAGCAAGTCCTTGACCGAGTTCGGCGATGGCGGTTTGCAGCCCATCCGCGTCGCGCAGTACGCCAATGCCATGCCACATGGTGTTTTGGATGCGGGTGCGATCCCACACATCTGCAGCTGCAGCATCATCTGTGAGCACCGGGGTCTTCAATGCAATTGGCTTATGCGTGAATGCTTCGCCGGTGGCGGAGTTCAGGAACGGTTCGGGAGCCCAGACCGTGTCATCACCGTCCGCGACTGCGGCCAAACCGGCACGGCGACCGTAAACGAGTCCTTCGAGCAGTGAGTTGGAGGCGAGCCTGTTGGAGCCCATCACACCGGTACGGGCGCATTCGCCGGCAGCATACAGGCCGGGGATCGAGGCGCGAGCGTCCAAATCAGTGCGGATACCGCCCATGTAATAGTGCGCGGCCGGTGCCACCGGAATCGGCTCCTTGCTCCAGTCGAAGCCCAGCGAGCGCGTGTAGGCGTCGATGGTCGGGAATCGGTGGGCCAGGAAGGCTGCCAGATCGGGATTCTCCTTCGCCATCGGCGAGGCATCGAGCATGACCGGCTTGCCTCCCTGACGTTGCATCACGCGGAAGTTCTCGCGGGCCACTACGTCGCGCGGAGCAAGTTCGGCACGCGGATCCACGTCTTTCATGTATCGGCGCCCGTGCTCGTCCAGCAGTACCGCGCCTTCGCCTCGCACGGCTTCGGAGACGAGGAAGTGCTCGCCCACGGCCATGGCGGTGGGATGGAACTGGTAGAACTCCAAGTCGGCAACCTGTGCCCCCGCACGCCATGCGGCGGCAACACCATCAGCAGTGGCAACCTGCGGATTGGTGGTGTACGGGTACATGCGTCCCGCGCCACCGGTGGCCAGAATCACGCGGTCGGCGGCAAGATCCTTGTCCTGCCCGTCAATCAGCAGCCGGACGCCGGCAATACGGCCGTCACGCACGATAAGGTCTTTGAGGAAGGCATGTTCGATGATATGGATACGCGGATTCTCACGCACCATGGCGGAGACGTCCAACTCAAGCACCTTGCCTGTGGCGTCTCCCCCGGCATGAACCACGCGGGCACGAGAATGCGCCGCCTCAAGGCCACGTAGCATATGCCCCTGTGCATCCCGGTCGAAGTGCACACCGGCCGCGGCAAACTCACGAACACGGTCAGCTCCCTCACGGGTGAGAATGTCCACGGCCTTCGGGTCGCACAGACCGTGACCTGCCGCCATGGTATCGGCCGCGTGCAGCTTCGGGTCGTCGTCGGAGAAGATGGCGGCGGCGATACCTCCCTGCGCATGGTAGGTGTTTGATTCCACCAGTTCCGTCTTGGTCACCAAGGTCACGTCATGACCGGTACCGGCCACGGCCAGTGCCGCGGACAGACCGGCGACGCCGGCGCCCACGACGATGATTTCAACGTTGCTCATTGTGTTGCTTTCCTCTGTTTTTTGGTTCGCTCCCGCTGGCGGGAGCTGGAGAGAGGTCACGGGTGAACGCGCAGCATGCGCTCCAATGCCACCTTGGCTTCGCGGGCGGTGTTGTCATCCACGATGATACGGTTGACCACATTGCCCTGTTCGAGGTTTTCCAGAGCCCAGGCCAGATAGGCCGGGTGGATACGGTACATCGTGGAGCACGGGCAGACCACCGGGTCCAGGCAGAACACGGTCTTGTCCGGGTACTGCGCGGCCAGACGGTTCACCAAGTTGATTTCGGTGCCCACGGCGATGGCGGAACCGGCGGGCGCGTTGGCGATCTCCTTGACGATGTATGCGGTGGAACCAGTGCCGTCAGCGGCGTCGACCACCTGCATCGAGCATTCGGGGTGCACAATCACCTTGACGCCCGGGTATGCCTTGCGTGCACGCTCGATCTGTTCGACAGTGAAACGCTGGTGCACGGAGCAGAAGCCCTTCCACAAAATCATCTTGGCTCGGGCGTAATCGGCCGGGTCGGAGGCACCGCCCTGAGCCTTGAATGGATCCCACAGCGGCATCTCGCTCAGCGGAATGCCCATGGCGCGGGCGGTGTTGCGGCCAAGGTGCTGGTCAGGGAAGAACAGCACGCGCTTGCCGCGCGCGAACGCCCATTCCAGTACGGCGTGCGCATTGGAGGACGTGCACACGATGCCGCCGTTGCGTCCGCAGAATGCCTTCAGCGCCGCGGAGGAGTTCATATAGGTGACCGGGATAATCTGCTGACGACCATCGGAATCCGGCTCGGTGCCGCAGATCTCGCCGAGCTGATCCCAGCATTCCTGCACCTGGTCGATGTTTGCCATGTCGGCCATGGAGCAGCCGGCGGACAGGTTAGGCAGGGTCACACTCTGCTCGGGGGTGGAGAGGATATCGGCGGTTTCAGCCATGAAGTGCACGCCGCAGAACACGATATGGTCGGCGTCCGGGCGTTCGGTGGCGTTCTTGGCCAGCTGGAAGGAATCACCCACAAAGTCGGCATGCTTGATAATCTCATCACGCTGGTAGAAGTGGCCGAGGATCAGCAGTTTAGAGCCAAGACGCTGCTTGGCGTCAGTGATGCGCTGCTGCAGTTCCTCGTCGGAGGCCTTGCGGTATTCGTCCGGCAGCACCTGCTGGCGCGGCGCGTTGGCGGGCAGACGGTCGAGCATCGAGGCACCGGGACCGTAGCTGGGTGTGGTGGTGTCGAAGTGCCACGGGTCCTGGGTCAGTCCTGCGTCGCAGGTGCTTTGCGCGCCCAGCTTGGCGATGATCTCGTCAACGGAGGGCGCAATGAATGATGCGGTCATAGCGGTTCCTTTCTGTAACGTCTATGCGCCGTGCCTGCAGGCATGGCAAAAATCAAATCTGTGCGGATGGGCTCAATGCGGCAAGCACATCCTTGCGTTCGTTGCGCTTGGCCATTGCCGCAATGCCACTGCCGTCGAATTCATGCGGCGTTCCGGTATGGGCAGGTAGCTGAGGCACATATCGGTACACGGCTGCCGGCCGCTGACGGCCTTCACGCACTTTCTCACCGGTGTCTTCAAGATCGCCGGAGGAGAGCATTTTGCGACGGAAATTCGCCAAATCAAGGCTTTCTCCGGCGATGGCCTCGTATACGCCGTGCAACTGCCGCAAAGTGAAGGTGGGACCGAGCAGACGGGTGGCCACGTCAGAGTATTCGATTTTGGAGCGCAACCGAAGCAGTGCGTAGTCGATAATCTCGCGATGGTCGAAAGCCAACGGCGGCAGCTCATCCTCGGGGAACCAGCGCACATTATCGCCATCCTCGAAATGCGCGGCCTCGGCCTGGCCTACGAGCGCCCAGTACACGACGGAGACCATCGGCAATCCACCATGGGAGCGCTCTGGCCCGCCAAAGGTGTACAGCTGCTCGAGGTAGCGAGGATGCAGCGCAGTAGTTGACTCCAATGCGGAGTAAGCGGACTGTTCCAGCGACCAATCGGACCTCAGGTCGCCTCCGGGCAGAGCCCAAGTGCCGAGGAAAGGCTGACGGACTCGCTTGACCAACGGCAACCACAGACGGGAATGAGGTGTTCCAGCTCCGGTCTCAGCAGATTCGGCTTGCGTTGCGCCATGTTCGGGCATGTCATCAGGGCCAAGCGCCAAGATCACCACGGACACACCAACCTGCGGTGGTGCACTGCGGCGCTCCGACACATTGCCGAATCCCATGCCTTGCCTCTTTCCAGTGAAATATTCTTTCTGGTCAGACAGCATAGCACTACTTATAGTCATAATGACTATAAGTCACAATATATGCGAGAACAGTAACAAAAACGGTCTGCATTACCGCAGACCGTGCTGTCAGGAAACCGGCTCCTCGTCTGATTCGCCGGGTCTTGTCATTTCCGCCACAGACGGCAGGAACGGGGCCAACGATGGCAACTCGTCAAGGCTATTGAGTCCCATCTGGTCCAGGAAAAACTCAGACGTGACCAGCAGCGCTGCACGGGAATCAGGGTCCATGCCGTTCTCTGCGATAAGGCCTCGCACGGCGAGCGAGCGAATCACGCCATCGGAGTTGACGCCACGGATTGCCGCCACCTGCGCACGGGTGACCGGTTGCCGGTAAGCCACAATAGCCAGCGCCTCCAAAGCCGCCTGGCTCAGCCGCGCGGTCTGCCCATCGGTGACGAACGCGGAGACGACCGGCTCGAATTCGGCGCGGTTGGCGAACTGCCATCCTCGTGCGGCATGACGCAGTTCAAATCCTCGCGGGCGAATGCCACGAGCCGCATCACCCTCATATTCGGCACGCAGTGCCTGCAATGCATCTTCCACGTCGCTCTCATCCACCACCAGCACACGGGCCATATCCTCTACAGTCTGTGGCTGGTCGGCGACCATAAGGATGGCCTCCAGACATGCGGCCAGCCCGCCGGGAAAATCATCGACGGTAAAGTCCACATATTCGGGACGCGACTGCTCCGCTGCTTCCGTCTGCCCATTATGTTCGTCATATTCGTTGCGCTCGCTCATCGGTCACCTCTCTTACGCAAAATCGCCTTCGGAAATGTTCACGTCGCTCATGGCATCATCCACACCGGCGACCCATCGCAGATGCAGCTCCGCGAACGGCCCATTCTGCCGATATTGCAGCACACCTTGTTTGAAGAACACCAGCACGGCCATGAACCGGGCAACCACCTCGATACGGGATGCGCAATCCTGGGTCAGCTCGCTAAATGACATCGATTGACTACCAGATTCCAAAGCCTTGCGCAATCGGTCACGCACCACCACGGATTGCGCCCGCAAATCGACCAACGGCACATGCAGTTGGTGAACCGACACCTCGGAGGCCGGTGCATTGGCGATCACCTGTGCGGCGAGTTTCGCCAGTTCCGCGGGCGTGAGCGTCCACACGAGCTCGGGCAGCATGGCCTGTATGCCCTCATCCATATAAGCCGGGTGGGGGAACCGCCCGGAATTGGCGGCGAATCGCGCGCGGAAATCGCCGGCCGCCTGCTTGTAGGCGCGGTACTGAATCAGGCGAGCGAACAGCAGATCGCGTTCGCGCAGTGCCTCGAGACTCTGCTCGTCATGCTGATTCTCCTCGCCACCGGGCAGGATGGCCACGCTTTTGGCCTCCACCAGAATCGAAGCAACATCCAGGAACGCACTGGCCTCGTCCATGTTCTTCGTGAAGTCAAGGCCACGCACATAAGCCAGGAATTCCTCGGTGATTGAGGAGAGCGAAACCTCGGTCAGTTCGAGCTTGTTGTTGGCGATCATGCCGAGCAACGCATCGAACGGCCCGGAATAGACCTCAAGATTCACCTGGAAGCCGGAGCCTATGGCGGCCTCGACTTCCTCCTGCTGGCTTACGAGAGTTTCGCTCATCAGGCCACAATGCCGCGAGACACGAGCTCGCGGGCCACCTCGCGGTATTCCTTGGCGGTCTTATGCCCGGGGGCGTAGATAACGATGGGGGCCGCAGCCACACTGGAGTCAGGCAACTTGATGGATCGAGAGATGAACGTGTGGAACACCTTGTTCTCGAACGCCTCATAGATACGTTGGCATACTTCCTCGCAGTGGAGGGTGTTGGTGTACATGGTCACCAGCACGCCGTAGACCTCCAACGCGGGATTGATGCGGGACTGGACCTTCTCGATGGACTGCATGAGCAGAGCCACACCACGAAGGGCAAAGAATTCGGCGGCCACCGGAATGATCACGCCATCGGCTGCGGCCAGGGCGTTCACCGTGAGCAGGCCAAGCGAAGGCTGGCAATCCACGATGATGACATCGTATTCGGCCTTGAGCTTGCGCAGCACACCGTTGAGAATCTGTTCTCGGCCCACCTCGGTGACCAGCTGGACTTCGGCCGCCGACAAGTCAATGTTTGCAGGAATCACATCGATGTTGTCGAACGCGGTGTGCTGCACCACATCATGGGGATCCACAGACATATCGAACAATGCGGTGTAAATGGTGCTCTCCACGGTATTCGCATTGATGCCCAAGCCCACGGTGGCGGCACCTTGCGGATCAAAGTCGACGATAAGCACTCGGCGGCCATACTGTGCCAAAGCTCCGGCGATGTTAATGGAACTCGTGGTCTTGCCCACACCGCCCTTCTGGTTGCACATGGCAATGACTCGAGCCGGACCGTGCTGCTGCAACGGTTCGGGAGCCGGGAAGGTTTCGTATTCACGTCCAAGAAAATCGGTAGGCATATCGTCTACCTTATCAATATCCGTGTTCCGAGATGGTGCAGCGACATACGTTTCGTCCATCGGCAACGTACCTTGGCGGAATGTGCTGCTGCCGCGACGATCTGCCATGCCTGAACCTTCCATCAAACTCTGATTTCTCCCGACTAGCCTACTCTTATCCGTTCGCTGCCACCGTTACCACATCGCGCCACGCCAGTATGCCGAAACAATCCGTCTCATCGCCGCTAACGCGCTCTGGGATGCGCGGTGAGATACGTTTCGATCAGAGCCTCGGGACTCACGTGCGTATATATCTGCGTGGTGGTGACGCTGGCATGGCCCAGCAGTTCCTGTACGGTGCGCACGTCCGCACCGCCCTGAATCAGATGAGTGGCGAACGAATGCCGCAGCGTATGCGGATGCAGCGGCTTGGTGATGCCGGCCCGCCCCCCCGCTGTTTTGACGATTTCCCATACCGATTGGCGTGAGATGCGTTTGCCTCGCTTGTTCAGAAACAGCGCTCGACGTTCAGGGACTTTGGCCGTTGATCTGCGTTCCAGCTCGCCTCGACCCGCGTTGAGATACGCCACGACTGAGTTACGGGCATAACTGCCCAACGGCACCAGCCGTTGCTTGGACCCCTTGCCCATCAATCGGACGACCTTCTCCTCAAGGTCGATGTCGTCCAGATTCGTGCCCACGGCCTCCGAGACGCGGCATCCGGTGGCGTACATGAATTCGAGAAGGGCCTTGTCCCGCAACACCACCGGGTCGGTGGAACCGCCGACGGCTGCGGCATCCAGCAGCCGGGACACCTCGTCAACGCTCAACACGTCCGGCAACACACTGGCCCCTTTGGGGGCTTTGACCGAAGCGGCCACATCCGCCGATACCGCATGCTGGGCCAAGGCAAAACGGTGAAATTCGTGGATGGAGGCCAATCGGCGGGCCTTGGATCGCGCGGATTCCCCGTCCGCATCAAGTGCGGCGATATAGTCCTCGACATCCTGTTTGGCTATATCATCCGGCTTGGTGATGCCATGGGTCTGAAGCCAGGCGACATATTTATTGAGGTCGGATTCGTAGGCGGAGACGGTGGCTTTGGCGAGTCCCCGTTCGATGCCGATATGCACGAGGAACTGCTCCCGCAGTGTGCCGAATCCGTCAACGCCCATAACGGCTCATATTACGCCATCGTTCTGTGCCGGCCTCAACGCCGTCCGAGACGTATCAGACGTCCGACGTTTTCCGCCGCGCGAATGAGATTCCTTGGCCCATCGGCAATGGCCTCGTTCAATGGCATGGCACCGGGAACAATGCCGAACACCGCATCGACACCCACGTCATAGAGTTGGTCGATGCCTTCGCCCACATGTCCGGCAAAAGCGACCACACCGATATGCGGATTACGCTCTCGCACCGCCTTGGCCACTCCCATCGGCGTTTTGCCGAATTTCGTCTGAAAGTCAATGCCGCCTTCGCCGGTGAAGCAGTAGTCGGCGCCTTCGGCGCGCTCGACAAGACGGACCGTGGAAGAGACGATATCCACGCCGGCACGCATCGTGGACTGGGTGAAGGCGAGCAGTCCCGCGCCAAGACCGCCTGCGCCGCCGGCTCCGGGCGTATGGGCCACATCGATGCCCAGTTGATCCTTGATCACCGCCGCATAATGGGCAAGATTATTGTCGAGTTGGGTGACCATCTGCGGCGTCGCACCCTTCTGCGGACCGAATACCGCCGAGGCTCCGGTCGGCCCCACAAGTGGATTAGTCACATCGGAGGCGATCAGTATGCGCGTGTTTGCGATGCGCGGGTCAAGCCCCGACACATCCACCGTGGCAAGTCGATCAAGAAAACCGCCACCGCGGGGAATGGGATTGCCGTGTTCGTCAAGGAAGCGGACGCCCAATGCCTCTGCCATGCCTGCACCGCCATCATTCGTGGCTGAGCCTCCCACACCAAGTATGATCGTGCGGACTCCATCATCAAGCGCGTGCTTCATGAGCTGGCCTGTGCCATAAGTGGTGGCGACGAGCGGATTGCGGGTGTGTTCGTCGACGAATTGAATGCCGCTCGCGGCGGACATCTCGATTATCGCAGTAAGTCCGGAATCGTTAGCATTCCCAAGAATGCCGTATTCCGCAAAGGTCTCTCGCTGCAGCGGATCGAGCACCTGCGCACTGCATATGCGGCCATGAGTGGCATCCACCAAAGAGCGAACCGTGCCTTCGCCGCCATCGGCCATCGGCACCATCACGTATTCGGCATCCGGAAACACCCGCAGCAAACCATCTCGAATAGCCGCGCATGCCTGCTTTGCCGTCATACATCCTTTGAATGAATCCGGTGCAATCACAAATTTCATAGCGAATCCTTACCGCCACATATGCGAAAACCCCGCACAATGGCGGGGTTCTTACCAGATGTCGATAGACTCAGGCCTCAACCGGAGCGTTGACGTCCTCAGGCAGAGCAGCCTTGGCGGCGTCCACGATGGTCTTGAAGGTGTCCGGGTCGGAGACGGCGAGCTCGGCGAGAGCGCGACGATCCAGCTCGATGCCGGCGAGACGCAGGCCCTGGATGAAGCGGTTGTAGGTGATGCCCTCAGCGCGGACGGCAGCGTTGATGCGCTGGATCCACAGCTTGCGGAAATCGCCTTTGCGAGCCTTACGGTCGCGGAAGTTGTAGTTAAAGGAGTGCAGCAGCTGTTCCTTAGCCTTGCGGTACAGGCGGGAGCGCTGGCCGCGGTAGCCGGAAGCCCTCTCGAGAACAACGCGACGCTTCTTGTGGGCGTTCACTGCGCGCTTGACACGTGCCATAATCTATTCCTCAGCTTTCTAAAGTCTTGTTTGTTCCTGTAAGCCCTAAGCTCACTTCTGCAGCAGCTGGTGCAGCTTCTTGGCCTGGCCACCGCGCAGCACGGCATCGGCGGACAGAGCGCGACGCTTGCGAGCGGACTTGTGCTCGAGGTTGTGGCGCATGGCGGAACCGGCCTGCATCACCTTGCCGGAGCCGGTGATACGAGCGCGCTTGGAAGCGGCGGAATTAGTTTTCATCTTCGGCATTGCTGCCCTCCTTGCTGGTTTGCTTCTTGTCGGAAGTCTTCTGAGAAATCGCGGTCTTCGCATCGGCCGCGGCCTGAGCCTGCGACTCCTGCTTGGCCGCCAGACGAGCCGCCTGACGAGCCTGACGCTCGGCGCGGGACTCGGCGCCACGACGGCGCTGCTCGGACTGGGTATGCACCTTCTTGCCCTTCGGCGCGAGGGTCATGATGATGTTGCGACCCTCCTGCTTCGGCTTGGACTCAACGGTGCCGAATTCCTCGACATCGTCGGCCAGACGCTGCAGCAGTTCCACACCACCGATCGGGCGGGAGATCTCACGACCGCGCAACATGATGGTGACTTTGACCTTGTCGCCTCCGTTGAGGAAGCGGGTCACATGGCCCTTCTTCACGTCGAAATCGTGGTCGTCGATCTTCAGGCGGAAACGAATCTCCTTGATTTCCGCGGTGCTCTGGTTACGACGAGCTTCACGAGCCTTGATCTTCTCGTTGTACTTGAACTTGCCGTAATCGATGAGCTTGGCGACCGGAGGCTTCGCGTTCGGGGCCACCTCGACGAGATCGAGGTTTGCCTCCTTGGCCAGGTTCAGCGCGACGGTGGTCGCGATGACGCCCACCTGCTCGCCCTTCGGGCCGATCAGGCGTACCTGCGGGACGCGAATCTCGTCGTTAATGCGTGGTTCGTCGCTGATGATGACTCCAATCCTCTGCTTCAATTCCTTGGGCAGGGCTCCTTGATGAAATGCAATCAACGCTCGATGGTTCATGGCAAGCCGGAACATACGCATTCACGCACATGCACGCAGACATATCGTCATTCCTGATTGCGCTCATTCATCTGGCACAATCGCTAGGCTGTTTGCCTTGAACCCGAGGCCTTGAAAAGCTTCCAGGTGGGGGTGCCCCGCTTTCTTGATTTCTCAAGCCAAATGGAAAGTCTACCATATGCCCGGACATTGACGGGCCGTGTGTCGGGTTCCCTACTGCACGGCGCGCAGCAGGCCGCCAATACCCTCATCTTTCAGAATCTGACGATACGGGCCGGCTTCCTCGGCGATGATTTGATCAATGGCATGCATGCCCAGCACTTCGACCGGCGCTTTGTCGTCTGTGAGAATGGTCGACGATGAGTCCGGTTCGCTCGTAAGTGGTCTCACGCAGGTTGAGTGCCTTGGAGGCCTACTGCATGGAGTTCTCTTCGGAGCCGGAACCCGGCTTCTTGGCGAACAGTTCGCGGTTCGTGGTATTCGGCACGTCGGCCGTCAGCATGTTCCCATTGCCGAATTTTCTTCCCCGCAGGCCGCGCAACGGCTACAGTAGTCGGATATGAGTAAGGTATGCGTGATTTTCGGAGCCGGAGAATACTATGCCGGAACTCCCGTGGTGCCGGATGGCGCGTATGTGGTAGCGGCCGATGGCGGACTGGATCATACACGCGAGCTGGGCATCGTCCCCGATGTGATGGTGGGCGATTTCGACTCATTGGAAGGACGCCCGCCCCGCACCGACGTACGCACGATTACGCTGCCCTCGCTGAAGGATGACCCGGACATGCTCTCCGCCTTGAAAGTCGGCTGGGCGGCGGGCTGCCGCGAATTCCATGTCTATGGAGGTCTGGGCGGACGCATTGACCATACGATTTCCGGCATTCAGCTCATGACCTTGCTGGCTGGGCACGGGGCAAGCGGATATCTGTATGGCGACGGACTGATAGTCACAGCAATCACGGATGGCAAGCTCTCCTTCCCCGCGCACCCGGTACCCGAGGACGGACGAATGGTGTCGGCGTTCTCCCACTCCGATGTTTCACTTGGCGTGAACGAACCAGGATTGAAATACGAACTCAAAGACAGCACGCTGACCAACACGATGGTGCAAGGCGTCAGCAATGAGTTCCGCGACGGCATAGATGCCGCCATCAGCGTGGAACATGGTACCTTGATCGTCACCTTCCCCATCGAAGTGGCATTGCCGCAGGTAAGCCGTTTCCATGAATTCAGTGGCGGCATCGGCAAGCTGGACACTGAAGTGTCCAAGTTGTTGGTTCGCTGACCGGACGTGAGCCCCAGCTTCCGTGGATTCACGCCGTCGGTCCAATACGGGAAACCGCATATCGGTTGCCGGCGATCCACAATGTGAGCGCTCACAAAAAATACGACGTTTTTGCTCAAAACGCACGCTCAGACATTGCCATGTGTACAGAGTCGGCATTACAGTAGCAACTGTTGGTAAACAATGGCCCGGTGTGCCAGAGCGCACCACGGGCACCCTACAAGGGAGAATTACATGACAGTTAAGATTGGTATCAACGGCTTCGGTCGCATTGGTCGTCTCGCCTTCCGTCGCATTTTCGAGCTGCAGGCTCGCGGCGGTCAGGCTGGTGACATCGAGGTTGCCGCCATCAACGATCTGACCACCCCGGCTACCCTGGCTTACCTGCTGAAGTACGACAGCACCCACGGCACCTTCCGTCATGACGACGGCACCCCGGTTGACGTCAAGGCCACTGAGGACTCCATCATCGTTGACGGCAAGGAGTACAAGGTCTACGCCGAGAAGGACGCCAACAACATCCCGTGGGTCAAGAACGACGGTGTTGAGTACGTGCTCGAGTGCACCGGCTTCTACACCTCCGCTGAGAAGTCCCAGGCTCACATCAACGCTGGCGCCAAGAAGGTCCTGATCTCCGCCCCGGCCAAGGATGACACCACCCCGACCGTCGTGTTCGGCGTGAACCACGACATCCTCAAGGCTTCCGACGTGATCGTCTCCGCCGGCTCCTGCACCACCAACTCCATGGCCGCCATGGTCAAGCTGCTGGACGAGAAGTTCGGCATCAAGGCCGGCTTCATGACCACCATCCACGCCTACACCGGCACCCAGATGCTGCTCGATGGCCCGCGTGGCACCAAGACCGGCCGCAACCTGCGCGCCGCCGCCATCAACACCATCGCCCACTCCACCGGCGCCGCCAAGGCCATCGGCAAGGTCGTTCCGTCCGTGAACGGCAAGCTGCAGGGCCACGCCCAGCGCGTCCAGGTTCCGGACGGCTCCGTCACCGAGCTGACCACCGTTCTGAACACCGAGACCACCGCCGACGAGATCAACGAAGCCTTCAAGGCCGCCTTCTCCGACACCGACTACTACGGCTACAACGATGAGGGCATCGTTTCCTCCGACATCCTCGGCGACACCCACGGTGGCGTGTTCGACCCGACCCAGACCGACGTCAACACCATTGACGGCGTGACCCTGGCTCGCACCGTGTCCTTCTACGACAACGAGTACGGCTTCACCTCCAACATGATCCGTACCCTGCTGTACTTCGCTGAGATCTCCGAGTGAACCACTGCGGTCTAGGCCGCTACGGTTCGTTTGAGAACTAAGCTGTGAGACCCCCGCCTTGTGCGGGGGTCTCTTCGTAGTAGAACGGTAATCATGGCAAAGAAGAAGCACGATAAAGGCGCAGGATCCACTCCGGCGACCGTCCAGCTGGAAAAAGCGGGCGTCGAATTCCACGTCTATGAATATGAGCATTCCAACGATCACATGGACGATGGCTACGGCGTGGAAGCGGCCACCAAGCTCGGTTTCGACGAACACCAGGTGTTCAAGACGCTTATGGCGGACACCGGCTCGGAGCGTGTGGTGGGCGTGGTGCCGGTCAGCGGGCATATGGATTTGAAGGCTCTGGCCGCGGCAGCGGGCGCCAAGAAGGCCTCGATGGCCGACCCCAAAGTGGCTATGCGCGAATCCGGCTATGTGGTCGGCGGCATTTCGCCTTTGGGCCAGAAGACGCATCATAAAACCGTATTAGACGAAAGCGCATTGCAATTCGACCAGATTCTGGTCTCCGGCGGCAAGCGCGGCCTGTCCGTAGGCGTCAATCCGCAGGACCTGCTCAAGGTGTTGGACGCCGTCGCCGCGCCAATCGGCACGTGGTGACTTTGTCTTGGCTCCCCTCGCAGAGGGGAGCCAAGGATGACTATTTCTTCCGGCGCAGCTCGGCAGGCAGCACGAAGTGCATGTTTTCCTTGATGGTTTCCACCGATTTCATGCCGGTGAAACCCTGATTGCGCAAAGTATCAATTACACCGGAAACCAACTCATCCGGCACGGAGGCGCCCGAGGAAATGCCCACGGATTCCACGCCCTCAAACCATGACGGATCAAGCTCGCTGGCATCATCCACGCGGTAGGCCTTGCCTCGCTCGCCCAAGCCCTCCTGAGCCACTTCCATCAGACGTACGGAGTTCGAAGAGTTGGCCGATCCGACAATCACCACACAATCGGACTGCTGGGCCACCAACTTCACCGCCGCCTGACGATTCGACGTAGCATAGCAAATATCAGAGCTCGGAGGCTCCTCAATCCACGGAAAACGAGCCTTCAACGCAGCAATGGTGCCGGCCGTTTCATCCACGCTCAATGTCGTCTGCGAAAGCAACACCAACTTGGTGTCGGGTGCAAAATCCAGCGAATCGACATCCGATTCATGCTCAATCAGATGCACATGCTCGGGGCTCTCCCCCACTACGCCAACCGCCTCATCGTGCCCTTTATGCCCGATGTAGACAATCTCATACCCCTCGCGCACAAAACGCAACACTTCACGATGCACCTTGCCTACCAGCGGGCAAGTAGCGTCCACCACGTGCATACCACGGCGCTGAGCCTCCGACTTCACCACCGGAGATACGCCATGAGCGGAAAACACCACCGGAATGCCAGCCGCAGCGGCCGCATCCGGAATCTCGCTCAACTCTTGGACGAATACCGCACCCTGGCCTGCCAAATCCTCGACCACATGCTTGTTATGCACGATTTGCCTACGCACATACACCGGTGGCAGACCATCCTCACGGTGGAGCTTCCCAGACGATTCCGCAGCCTTAAGAATCGTTTGCACGGTGAGAATCGCACGATCCACACCAGCGCAAAACCCGCGCGGGTCGGCGAGCACCACACTTTTGGTCATCGGAACCTCCTGAATGTCAACACTGTTCTCCAGTGTAAAGCAGGGACTACAGGAGGTTACTGCCAACCTCCTGTGCCAGAGCCCGTGCTCCGCCATCTTTCCAAAGAATCCCCGCGTTTTTCGCGTACGATGTGACACTCGCCACGTTCACCACCCGCAATGCTCTTTCCTGATACACGTGCCGACTCCATAGCCGCCGCCAATCCCGCTTCGACAGCGGAAACGCGCTAGACTGAGGCCAGCGATAGCAGGAGCTACCGAACCATCCATCCTCACTACGGGAGTGATTCCATGACGAGCAAAACGCCACGCACCGGCAACCAGTATTCGATTCACCACGGCGACTACTCCGCTGTGATTTGCGAGCTAGGCGCGAAAATCCGCCGGTTCGACTTCAACGGCAAGGAAATCTTCTGTCCATTCGGGGTCAACGATCTGACCCCGACCTGCAACGGATACGTGCTGGCCCCTTGGCCAAACCGTATTGAAAACGGTGAATACGATTTCAATGGCAAGCACTACTGCGCTCCGGTCAACGAATATCACCCGGCTCCGCGCAACAACGCGAACCATGGATACGCCTACCACTACATGTGGAAGCTCGAATCGCTCACCGACAGCGCCGTGACGCTTTCACTGCGCTTCCCCAACCTGGACGGATACCCGTTCGATGTGACCGTGACCGTGACCTACGAATTGGGCGAAAATGGCATGACCGTGACCATCAATGCCCGCAATGATGGCGACGAGCCGGCACCTTGGGCTCTTGGCCTGCACCCGTGGCTTGCCAACGGCGAGCAGGGCGCGACTTCCGCCGAACGCGATGCCGACTCCGCCGCCTGCCATCTGCAGATCAAGGCCGCCAGTCATGTGACGGTGAACGAGGCGCTGATTCCCACCGGCACTGAACCCGTTGCCGGCATCTACGATCTGAACGATGGTCCGACGCTCGAAGGCCGCGCTTTCGATGACGCCTGGGTTGATGTGGAGCGCGCCGCCGATGGCACGACCACTACCACGTTCACCCGTCCTGATGGTATCGAAGTGAAGCTGATCGGCGACGAAACCATCAATGCCTGGCAGTGCTACACCGCCACGGGAGCTCCATTTGCCGAGCATCCGTACGGCATCGCCGTCGAACCGATGACCGCCCCGGCCAACGCCTTCCGCACCGGCAACTATCTGGTGACACTCGCACCCGATAGTGATTACACCACTGTGGTGCGTTATGAAGTAGCCCAGAAGTAATCCAGAAATAGCCCTATGAATTGGCTCTCCTCATTGAGGAGAGCCAATTTTGTTATCTATATACGCCGCGTCCCAACGCTGATGCGGTACGATTGCGAGCGGTAACAATACGCTTTCACAAAGGAGTGTGCACTATGGCTTTGAAGCCTCGCACCGGTAACCAATACGCCATCTCATCCGGCGAATGGAGTGCCGTTGTCACTGAGCTGGGCGCCAGCTTGCGCGAACTGAAATGGCGCGGCGAAGACATCATCGTCCCCTTCAACCCGGACAAGGTGATTCCCTGCTGCAACGGATGTGTGCTGGCACCGTACCCGAACCGCGTGACCAATGGACAGTATTCCTTCGACGGTGAAGACTATCAGATGCCGATCGACGAATTTGACCGTCAATCCTCCCTGCACGGCTATGCCTACCGTTATATGTGGGAGCTTGAGGACCTGCAGGAATCGCATGTGACGCTCTCATGGCGCTCCCCCGACATCGCCGGATATCCGTTCGACATCACCATCACCGCCACCTACGCGTTGGACGAGAACGGCCTTACGGAGACCTTCACCGTGCACAACAACGACGCCGTGAAGGCACCGTGGGCGTTCGGCATTCACCCGTGGCTTGCCAACGGCAAGCATGCCACTGGCCCGGCCATCACCGCCGACAACGAGCCATGCCGCCTCGAGCTGCATTGCGACACTCACGTGACTGTTGACGAGCATCTGCTGCCCACTGGCGAAGAGCCGGTCTCCGGCATCTTCGATCTGCGCAGCAACCCCACCCTTGAGGGGCGCGGCTTCGATGACGCCTGGACCGACATCACCAACCGCAGTGCTGACGGCAGCACCTCTGCCGTATTCACCCGCCCCGATGGCATCAAGGTCACTCTGACCGGCGACAAGACCATCAATTCCTGGCAGGTCTGCACCGGCAACGAGATTGGCGAGAAAGCCCGTCAGCCCGGTGTGGCCGTCGAACCGATGACTGCCTACGCCGATGCATTCCGTACCGGCAAGGATCTGGTCGTGCTCGAACCAGGCGCTGATTACACCACTGTGGTCACGTTCCAGGCCGAGCAGCTCTGAACCAATCAGCCGAATGTGCGCCATATGGGCGCGCGGTTTGAGAACGTCGCGCTCATGTGGCATAATTCCGAAGGCTTAATTTTTTACTGCAGCAAAGGAGTCCATCATGGGCATGCGCGGACGTAAGCGCAAGGATCGTCGTAAGAAGGCCGCCAACCACGGCAAGCGTCCAAACGCCTGATTCTTCGCGTTTGATATAAACGCAAAAGGCCCGTCTGAGCAATCAGACGGGCCTTTTCATATATATCTCTCACATCATTTGTCCTCGCCGCAGCAATGGTCGAGCGTGGCTTTCAGACGGGCCATGAGGCATTCAGGAGCCACATCCGGCCGCAAGTAGGCGCGCATCGCGGCAATCAGAGCCTGTTCGCGCGCATCGCAACACGTGCTGGGGTCAAAACAGTCACCCTCGGCCACGATATGCACGTCAGCCGATGCCGTTCCAGTCTCATCATCACGATGATGTACTGCAGTAATGTGTACTTCCGTCTGGCTGACCATGCCATCGGACGAAGTACGGGTTATGGAGATGTGACGGGTATGCTCTGTCGGCTGGTCGTTCATCGCATCTCATTTCCCTGAGGCTTACGAGACTGTCGAAGCATGCGAGCGCGTGCTACCGTATCCGTGATGGTTTGCGCGGCGTCATCGCTGTCAACAGTATGTTCACTAGTTCCATTATGGACGTGTTCCACGGTTTGACCAACGTTTTCGCCCAACTTCGCTGATGGTGAATCGGTAATGTATCCGCGATCCTTGGCATATGAGGCAAGTTCCCGTTTCAGTTGAGTACGTGCACGGTTCAACCGGCTCATCACCGTGCCTATTTTCACCCCTTGCTCGTCAGCCACCTGCTGATAGGACTTGCCGTCGATGGCGGCATCGATGAACACTTGCCGACGTTCTGGAGACAATTTGGCGAGCGCAGCCATAATCTCTTCCGGAGCAAAGGCATCCAGATATTCCTGTTCGGCAGATTTCAACCCATCTGAAGTATGTTCGGAAGCATCGTAGATGTCCCAGTCATCATATTCGCCGGTCGAATCGTTGGCGCGTTGCGGACGTCGTTTGGCCTTGGCGTACTGGTTGAAATACGCGTTTCGTTCGATGGTCGTCATCCATGCCTCGAAGTTCGATCCAGGCTGGAAGGAATCAAACGCCTTGAACCCGCGCTCGAACGTATCCTGCACCAGATCCTGCGCATCGTCGGGGTTGTTGGTCAGCCTCATGGCCTGACGATAGAGCGTGTTGACGGCGGGCATGGCGAGCTGCTCGAAACGAGCGCGCTTAGCCGCCATGGATTCCCCGGCTTCGGCCGGCATCCCGGTATGCACTGTTGCTTCGCTTGTCGTCACAATTCTCCATTCTAGCCAAATCTTGTGCCCATATCGTGGCTGATGACATGTGAGCCACGCCACGGCATGACCGCCCTGTAGAATGGCTAATCGGCTAGGAATAGGGAGAAAAAGATTTATGGCTTTGACTTTGGCTGCGGCCGCCGAATTGCTCGACCGACATCATCTGCTCCGCGAAATCATCCAAGGCGATTGCTGGACCGACGATGCAGCGGATCTCGCCGGCGCCGACGAGCCGTTCACCGCCATTACCTATGACACGCGCAAGGTCGTTCCCGGCACGCTCCTGTGCTGCAAGGGTCGGTTCAAGGCTGAATACCTGACCGATATCGACACCACCGGACTCGCCGCGTATGTGGCGGAAACCGAATACTCCGCCGTCACCCGCACCCCTGGTCTAATCGTCAATGACGCACGCAAGGCCATGAGCCTGCTGTCCGCTGAGTTCTATGGCCGCCCGCAGGATGAGCTGACCGTCATCGGTATCACCGGCACCAAGGGCAAGACGACCACCGCCTATTTTGTGCAGGCCGTGCTCAACGCCTATTCCGGCGGCAGGGCCGCACTGTTCTCTTCGGTGGACAATTGCTTGGACGGCCACACATATGCAGAATCCGACCTGACCACGCCCGAGTCGATGGACGCTTTCCGCATGATGCGCGAAGCCGCGAATAACGGCATGCGGTATCTGGTGATGGAAGTCTCCTCCCAGGCATACAAAGTGGAGCGCGTGTATGGCCTGACGTTCGATGCTGGGGCATTCCTCAATATTTCCCCTGACCACATCAGCGCCATCGAACACCCCACATTCGAGGATTATCTGTATTGCAAGCGGCAGATCACACACAATTGCCGCACACTGGTGCTCGGCGCCGACTGCGATCATGCCGATTTGATTCGGCAGGATGCTCAAGCCTCGAATGTACCGGTCACCACTTTTGCGCTGCATGCTGCGGACGGGCACGGCACGCATGCCGATTTCGTCGCGCTGCCGGATGCATCCTCAGGCTACCTGTTCCAGGAGCAGGGCAAGGCTATTGGCGATTTTTCGCTGGAACTGGAAGGCGAGTTCAATGCCGCCAACGCCGCTGCCGCCATTGCTTTGTCACGTGCAGTCGGCGTACCAGCTGGCTCAGAGGCTTTCCGCGCTCTGGAACGTGTGCATATTCCCGGGCGTATGGAACATTATGAATCCGGCAATATGGTGGCGTACGTAGATTATGCGCACAACTATGTGAGCACGAAGACCCTGGCCGAGTTCGTGACACATAAATACGCGGATCGCAATCCGCGTGTCGTCGTGGTCACTGGCTCCGTGGGAGATAAAGCCGTGGACCGCCGTGAAGGCATCATCAAGGGTGCGCAGGATTATGCGGATCGCATTATTCTGACTGCGGAAGACACAGTGCACGAGCGCATGATCGATATTCTTCATGAGATGCAGGGTTATATCACCAATCCTCGAGTCGTCTCGGATATCGAGCTCGATCGTGCGAAGGCCATCGAAAAAGCAGTCGAGGATGCGCACGCCCATGCGGACAGGCTGACCATTCTGCTGGTCATCGGCAAGGGTGAAGAACGTTGGATCAAGGTCGATGGCAAGCACGCGCCTTACGAGGGCGATGACCATGTGGTCAAGCGCCTGTTCGGACTGTTGAACGACTGATCAGCCAGCCATCTGAACCCGCAATCGGAATAAGAAAAGCAAGAGGATAAGGAGCAATCATTGATTACGCTGGAACACGTCACGTTGCCGGCCATGGAACAGGCCGCGGCAGAGGCAGGCATCGTACTGCCGATTGAGCAGACGGAAGCCTGGGGCCGCTATCAGGCCAAGGTGCCGGGACGCCACCCGTGGGGCGCGTACCTTATCCGCCGCGATGGTGAGTTGGTGGCGGTCATCTCCCTGATCGATTACGAGACCCACGGCTACCACTATCTGCGTTCGCTGCATGGTCCGGTGTGGAAGACCAAGCCCTCCCAGGAGGAGGAGCACGAGGTAATGGACGCACTGGTCAAGGCCGTGCGCTCCCACGACCGCAAGGTGGCGTTCCTGCGCGTGGATACATGGTTCGATGAAGGCTACTACCGTGTGCTGTCCACGGTACCGTATGACCAGACCGTGATCGTTGACCTGACCGGCGGCGACGACAAGATTCTTGAGCGTATGGTGGCGCGTGGCCGTCAGAACGTGCGCAAGGCCCTGCGCGAAAGCCCGGCCGCATGCGCCGACGAAACCGAGCAGGCTTCCAAATCGTTCGACGAGTATTACGGCGTGATGGTCGACACCGGCAAGCGCGACGGCTTTGCCCCGGCTCCGAAGCAGGACTATGAGGATATGATTCAGGAGCTCGGTCCTGAGCACTGCCGCCTGTTCGTCAGCCGTATCGACGGCAAGGTGGTCAACTGGTGCCTGATTACCTTGAACGATAATCGCGCCGTCTACTACTACGGCTGCATGAGCACCGCCGTACGCCGCCTGCGCGTGCCGGACAAGATGTTCTATCACATCTTCTGCACACTGGGCGCGCAGGGCGTGGAAAGCCTTGACATGATGGGCATCGGCTCTGACTTCGCACCGTCCTTGAAGGGACTGAACCAGTTCAAGACCAAGTTCGCCCGGGAGATTACTCCGGTGGCGGCAGGCCATGACATTCCGGTCAAGCGCGGTTTCTACAGCCTGCTGCGCTTCATTCAGAAGCTGCGTAAAGGCTCAAACGCGGACAAGCACTAAGCTCGCTTCCCCCTGATGACGAGCTATCGTCATCCAGAAAACATTCAGCACAGCTCCAGCTTCTAGGTGGGCAGATTCTAATCGTTCTGCCACGTGAGCGTCGCACAATAACCAATGGTTATCAATACATCGACGCATAGAGTCTGGAGTTATGCTTACTGTCGCCAGAACGACATTTCGTGATATTGAAAAAGAAGCCGCTGGTTGCGATATCACGCTGCCCATTGAAGACTATCTCGACATGATTGGCGCATTGGGCGCGGACACTGCCGCGTATTCGCCGCGCGCATCGATAGACAAGTGGTGGCCTGGTCCATCGTTACGGTGGAAGGCTCGTATGCGGTGCGTTATTATGCCGCCATGCGCGACGCCACCATGCATATTCATGTGACCGATCGACTGCTGTATGCCGAATGCTGCATGCTGGGCTCGCAGGTTATCACCGATTACGATTTGACGGGTATCGGCTCTGACTTCGCGCCATCGCTCAAGGGCCTGAACGCATTCAAGACCAAGTTCACCGAGACGATCACACCGGTGGCCCCGGCCCGTGACGTGCCGCTCAAGAAGGTCTTCTACAAGACATTGCAGGCCGTGCAAGGTGTGCGCCGAGTGTTCCGCCAATAAACCCGGGAGCGGCTTATTCGTCCAGCTTCTGGCTCACTACAGCGGTGACGCCATCGGCTCGCATCGTCACGCCGTACAGCGCATCGGCGATTGACATCGTACGCTGCTGATGCGTGATGATGATGAGCTGGGCATGGGCACGCAACTCGTTGAACGCGTCGATGAGACGGGTCAGGTTCACGTCATCCAGCGCGGCCTCGACCTCATCCATCACATAGAACGGGCTTGGGCGCGCGGTGAAAATCGCGAACAACAGAGCCAATGCGGTCAGCGAGCGCTCGCCACCGGAGAGCAGGCTCAGCTGTTTGACGCGCTTGCCTGCCGGGCTGGCCTCGACCAGCACGCCCGTGGTGAGCAGATCCTCTGGATTCTCCAGACGCAACCGTCCTGTGCCACCCGGGAATAGTGTGGCGAACATCTTCTCAAAAGCTTCGGCGGTATCGTCAAACGCGGACTTGAACACCTCGACCATGGTGGAGTCAAGATCCTTGATGAGCTGCATGAGATCATCACGAGACTTGACCACATCGTTGCGCTGATCGTTGAGGTACTTATTGCGTTCTTCCAGCGCCTCGAACTCCTCGGTGGCCAGCGGGTTGATCTTGCCAAGCGCAGCCAAGTCGCGGCGGGCCTTGTCGAGTCGCTTCTGCTGTTCCTGGCGGTTGTATGGCACGGTCTGGAAGCGGCTGGGGTCCGTAATGCTGTTTGCTGCGGCGTCGGGGGCATCGGTTGCCGCATCGTCGGCATTGCCGTCGCTCTCGCCATCCGTATGCTCCAGTGGCACAGGATTGCCATCATCGTCAAATACTGGGACCGGCTGATCGGGGCCATACTCGCGTACCAGTTCCTCCAGGGTGAGGCCAAGCTCATCGGACACTTTCTGCATGAGCTGACCGGCTTCGGCGGCCAGACGCTCACGATTCACGTCCAAGGCGTGTTCGCGGCCCGTCAGATCGGTGACCTTCGGCTCGATCTCATTGCGCTGGGCGCGCAGGGTTTTGAGCTCATCGTCATGACTGGACGCCGCCTCCTGCAGCTTGTCCCGCTCAGCGGCGACGCCCTGCAGCGTGCGTTCCACCATGGCGGCCACCTCGCGTGCATCATCAGCCACATCTTGCAGATGGGCGGCCTGATCACGCCGACGCTCGTTCAACGATTCGATACGGGCGCGACGTTCAACGGCTTCCTTGGCATTATCGCGCAACAGCCCGGCCTGTCGGGTCAGGGACTCCCCCTTGCGACTGGCTTCAGTCCATGCAATCTTCGCGGCGACCTCATGCTCACGGGTCAGGTTCAAGTCACGTTCCAGTGTGCGCTCGCGTTCGTCAAGCTCATCGAAATCGGCATGCTCGTCAGTGGATTGCTGCGCCGATTCCAAAGAGCGGTTGAGATCATCGAGCTTCAGCTGATGTTCGTTACGATTCTCTTGAGTGTCAGCAATTTTCTTGTCCAACTGTTCAAGCTGACGCGCGAACGACGCAACCCTATCCTCGGCGGATTTCAGCGACTTTTCCGCTTGCTGAGCCTTGAGTCGGACTTCCGTGCGCTTGGCGGATTCCTGATCGACCAGACGGGCGACCTCGTCACGCTTGGATTTGGCCTCGCTCACCTGCTCAACCAATTCATTGGCCTCGACACCAAGCTGCTTGACCTGGGCCAGCGCCTTGTCCCTGCGGGCGGCAAGCGACAGGTCGGACTGGGAAATCGATGATCCGCCGACTGCGGCCACACCGTGGGCAAAGGTCTCGCCATGCTTGGTGACGGCGCGTGGGGCCTTTCCGGAAGCGACGAGACGCTGCGCTTCATCAGCCGTCTCGGCTGCGGCCACATCGGCCAGCAGCAGCCGCACGGTGCGCACGCAGGCCGCGGCCTGCGTCTTATCCGAGGCCTCGGGATTAGCCGTCACAAGGTTCGCCAAGCATATATCGGTATCGGCAAGAGCAGCGAATGGTTCATCGGCCGGCATTGCGGTCAGCACCACGGCTTTGCCGAGCTTGTCTTCACGGGCACGCTCGAGGGCATGAAGCATATTGCCGGTTTCCGGCACCACGATGGCACTGGCATATTGGTCAAGCGCGTGGGCCACGGCTTCTTCCCAACCATCAGCCACATGGATAAAGTCGGTGAGACGCCCGAGGGATGCCACCTGCTCGTCCCGTTCCAGCGATCCGGAGGCGTTGCGGCTGTCCAACGTGTCGGACAGTGCATCGGCTTTGGCCTGCAACGAGATGATCTTGGACTGTATGTCACGCTGACGATCGGTCAGCTCATTCAACACATCGCGACGCTCTGCCAGGGCGGCACGGGCCTTGTCCAATGCGGCACCGTCATCATCGGCCACGGATTGCGCCTCACTGCGCAGCGATTCCAACTGATGCTGCGCATCATCATGCTGCTTGGCGAGCGTCTCCCGCTGCCCGGTATGATCCTTGGCGCGGCTGTCCGCCAGTTGTACGGCGGATTCCTCTCGGGCTATCAATTCACGCAGACTGGCGATATGAGCGTCACGCTCTTGCGCGGTTTTACGGAGCTCGGTCAAGGTCTGACGGATGGAAGCGAGCTTCTTTTCATCGTCGGCGCGCTCTTCGGTGGCCTTATCAAGTGCGATGCGGGCGTCCGCCACGGCTTTGGTCTGCGCTGCAGCCTGAGTCTCCAGCTCTTCGGCCCTCTTGAGCAGCATGTCCGGGTCTTCTCCGAAATTGCTGACGATCTGGCCGGTGAGCGAACGTCCGCGTTCCTCGGCCAACTGGGCAAGCGCATGCAAACGCTCCCGGATCTGGGAAAATTCATGCCAATACTGATTGGTCTTGGCAATGGCCGGGCTGGATTCGGAACTCAACGCCTCGACTTGTTCGATGCGCACCTTGACCTGGGCAAGCTCGCGTTGGGCAACGGACAGCTGACTGCGCACATCGCCGAGTTCCTTGCGCACCGTCTCGCGGCGAGCCATCGAACGCTGGGCATCCTCGGCATAGATGCGAGCCTGGGCGTCACGTACGGAAACCTGAATGGCATCGGCCCGGCGAGAAATGCGCGCCTGACGGCCCAACGGGCCAAGCTGCCTGTGAATCTCTCGCAGTAAGTCATCGAGTCGGTTGAGATTTGATTCCGTATTAGCCAGCTTGCGCAGGGCGCGTTCCTTGCGCTTGCGATGCTTGAGGATTCCCGCCGCCTCCTCGATAAACGCACGGTGGCCGGACGGGTCGGCCTTAAGAATCGCATCCAGACGGCCCTGCCCCACGATGACGTGCATCTGCTGGCCCAAGCCAGTATCCGAAAGCAATTCCTGAATATCCAGCAGTCGGCATTGGGAACCGTTGATGGCGTATTCGGATCCGCCATTGCGGAAGATGGTACGGGAAATGGTGACTTCGGTGTAATCGATGTCAAGCGTGTGATCGGAATTGTCGATGGTCAGGCTCACCTGCGCGCGGCCCAACGGCGGGCGGGAGGAGGTGCCGGCAAAAATCACGTCCTCCATCGACGTGCCCCTCAGGTTCTTGGCTCCCTGCTCACCCATAACCCAGGTCAGGGCATCGACGATATTCGATTTGCCCGAACCATTGGGTCCCACGACCGCCGTGATGCCAGGCTCAAAACGCAGCGCGGTGGCGGAGGCAAAGGACTTGAATCCGCGGAGGGTGAGTTCCTTGAGATACATAACTTGAACGTTTTTCGTTGATGGGTGTTACGGACTACTGTATGTCAGGCGTCCGAGCCCGCACTGGAGTCCTGGTCAGATGAACCGTCGGCATTGTTGTTCTTCGCCGCATCGCCGAGGCCGAGCACATCAAATACGTCGAAATCATCGGGGCTGACGTTATCCTCGAGCGTATCGGCGCCGGGCTGATCCCCGTGACCATCTGTGGCATCATCGAGATCGACCGCCGGCTGATGGATGGCCATAGCCTGCTGCATCGTGGGGCTGGCATGCTCGGCGAGCATGGTACGTGCGTCACCGGCGGTCACGAAGCTGCCGCAAACGAGCACGCCATGGCCATAGCCGACACCCAGCTCATCTTCCGCATCGACCATATTGACGGCTGTCTGGATGGCATCAGGCAGATTCGGCTCCTTGATGACACGATCACGGCCGAACACCTCAACGGCGATCTTCTCCAGCTCATCGGCCGGCATCACGCGCTCGCGCCAGGAATTCTCAGTGACCACCACGGAGCTGAGAATCGGCTCCAACACACCAAGATACTCTTCGACCTGCTTGTCTCGCATCATGGCGACTACACCGACCAGTTGCTTGAAGTCGTAGCTTTCCTCGATGGCCTTACGCAGGGCTTCGGCGGCGTTGACGTTATGGCCGCCGTCCAAAATGATGGTCGGCGAGGTACGAATCTGCTCGATGCGGCCCGGAATCTTCACCGAGCCCAATGCTTCGGCCACCAGATCGCCGTCCAGTGGCCCGTTGACCGGAATCACCACTTCGGCGGCGGCGAGCGCGGCGAGCGCGTTATGCGCCTGATGCTCGCCGAACTTGGCAATCGGCACGCCCTCGTACGTGCCATTGGGCGTGGTGAGAGTGGCCACCTGGCCGCCGACCGCGGCCATGCGATCGGACACGGTCATCTCGTAACCATCACGCACCAACATGGCATGGTTGCGTTCGGCGGCCTCTTCAAGAATCGGCATAACCGCTTCCTCATGCGGCTGCGCACCGATAATGGCGGTGCAATTCGGCTTGATGATGCCAGCCTTCTCGCCTGCGATCTGCTCGACGGTGTCCCCCAGCCATTGCATGTGGTCCATGTCGACAGGGCCGATGACCGCGGCATCCGCGTTCAACACATTGGTGGCGTCCCACAGGCCGCCCATGCCGACCTCGACAACGGCCACGTCCACGGGAGCGTCGGCGAATTTCCAGATGGCCATGGCGGTGAGTACTTCGAAGAAGCTCATCTTCGGCTTGCCCTGTTCCTCCATTTTGGCATCCACCAAGGCCACGAGGTCCTTGGTCTGGTCCCATACGTCGATGAAATCGTCATCGGAAAGCTGCTGGCCGTCGATGGCGATACGCTCGTTGACCTTCTCCAGATGCGGCGAGGTGTACAGGCCGGTACGCATGCCGTACGCACGGCAGATGGCTTCGGCCATGCGCGCGGTGGAGCCCTTGCCGTTGGTGCCGGTCACATGGATCACACGGAACGACTGCTCCGGGTGGCCCAAAATATCGAGCATCAGATTCATCCGGTCAAGATCCAGATTGGTGGTGTTGTGCTCCGGAGGACGGCTCATGATATCCAGTTCGACGTCCCGCATGCTCTCGTTGTTCCGATTCGGATGCTCGAATGACATGTACTCTTCTGACCTCTGCGCTCAATTGATGCTCATATTGATCCGTACGTTCCCATTATGCGTTCGTACGAATTTATGCGTGTCCGCATGAGCTCGTATGTGTCCACACGAGTTCGTACATATCCGCATGTGTTGCTTTGTGTAACTCGGTTGCGCGCGACCTTTCTTCATGCCTTCGCATGCGCAAAACCGCACTCTCCCAAGCTCCTCCATCTTAGCCGCCGGGGTAGTTTATCGTGCGCGCTCAGTGAAACCGCCTCGCATATTGTGTCTGGAAAACTGAAATAGTCCGTTCCCATACACCGACGTCACAGAACGAAATCCCCTGCACATCAAGTTGCTCAAAGCCGGAATCCCGAAATCAGATGTCAGCGGATAACCAGGATATGCGAGAACGAGACGATTGCAATGGACAGCTGCGACCACTATGCAACCCATGCCCATAAGTGCGTCCACATTCCGTGCCGAGTTTCGTCTTTATCCTGCAATCACGCCAGGAATGCATATGGCCGACTAGTATGAGGTTGGAAATCGATGATTCGATAACAACTACATACAGGAGAGTGGCAATGGGTGAAGTGATCACCGCCAAGGACAAGGAATATGAGGCCGAAGAGCGCAAGAGCGCGCCCGGCGACAACCAGTCGATGAGTGACCGCGTGAACAATCGATCGCTGCGTCCGCAATCGCCCGCATTCAAGGATTTCATGAAGTCCGGCTGGGCCGACGACGACCCGGAAATCAAGCCGCTCGAATCCTCCAAGTACATTCCCGCCCGCCTTGAGGCGCTAGGCAAGGCATTCCCCGGCGAGCGTCTGGTCATTCCGGCCGGCCAGCCGAAGGTACGCAACAATGATTGCGATTACGCCTTCCGCCCGGATACCACCTTCGCCTATTACACGGGCCTGGGCTCCGACTACGAAGCCGGTGCCGTGCTGGTGCTGAACCCGGTCGACCCTGACTCCCCCGAAGCCGGAGCCGGTAAGACCCATACGCCGGAACTGTTCGTGGCTCCGCGCGCAGATAACTCCACCGAGGACTTCTTCATGTCCGCACACTATGGCGAGTACTGGGTGGGACCGCGCGCAGGCCTCAAGGAAATGCAGTCGATGACCGGCATCGAAACCCATGACATCGCCCAGCTGGCCGACTCGCTCGGCAAGGATGTCGGAGCCGAGGCCGGAGCCGTTCGTGTACGCGTGGTCAGCGAAACCGACCCGCAGGTCACCTCGATGGTCGAATCCATTCGTGAGGCAAACGGCTTCGCCGACCCGGACAAGAATTCTGCCGCCGATGACAAGCTGCACGAGTTCGCCGCCGAGGCCCGTATGGTCAAGGACGACTACGAGATCAACGAGATGCGCAAGGCCGTGGATGCCACCAAGCATGGCTTTGATCGTCTGCTCTCCTCCTTGCCGTCCGCGCTCGACAAGCCGCGTTCCGAGCGCATCCTCGAAGGTGCGTTCAACGCCGTCTCCCGCGAGCTGGGCAACGCCGTCGGCTACGACTCCATCGTGGCTTCCGGCCCCCACGCCCCGATCCTGCACTGGATGCGCAACACCGGCGTGGTGAAGAACGGCGATATGCTGCTCGTGGACGCCGGCGTCGAGGTCGATTCCCTGTACACGGCCGACATCACCCGTACCTTCCCGACCAATGGCAAGTTCACCGACTTCCAGAAGCGCCTGTATCAGGCAGTGCTGGACTCGCAACAGGCCGGCTTCGAGGCTGCCAAGCCGGGTGCCACCTACTCTGACATCCATCACGCCTGCATGCGCGTGATCGCCGAGCGTCTGCACGACTGGGGTCTGCTGCCGGTGAGCGTTGAGGAGTCGCTCTCCCCGCAAGGACAGCAGCACCGTCGTTGGCTCGCCTGTGGTGTGGCTCACCATCTGGGTCTTGATGTGCATGACTGCGCACAGGCTCGATTCGAGTCCTATCAGGGAGCCCCGATTCGCCCGGGCATGATTTTCACCATCGAGCCCGGTCTGTACTTCCGCGAGGATGATTTGCTGATTCCGCCGGAATATCGCGGCATCGGCATCCGCATCGAGGATGACGTGCTCATGACCGAGAACGGCCCCGAATGGATTTCCGCCGGCATCCCGAAGCAAATCGATGATGTCGAGCAGTGGATGGCCGATCAGGCCGCACAGGCGAAGTAATCAAACCAGCTCCCTCTTTGAGGGGAGCTGTCACCGTAGGTGACTGAGGAGGGTCAGCTCACGTAAACTCCCCTCAGTCTGCTTCGCAGACAGCTCCCTTCGGAGAGGGAGCCAATTATTGTGAAAAGGGAGGCAACATGCCTACTCCAGAATTCGTGTTGGAACTTCGCAAGAAAATCGGCCATGATCTGCTTTGGCTGATTGGTGTGACCGGCTGCGTGCTCAACGACCAGGGCCAACTATTGCTCGGCCGCCGTTCCGACACCGGCGAATGGGCGATGATCTACGGCATCAATGAGCCGGGTGAGCAGCCGGCTGACACCGTGGTTCGTGAAATCAAAGAAGAGACCGGGGTCGATGCCATCGTCACCGATCTGGTGGCCGTTACTTCGTCCAACAAGGTAATCACATACGCCAATGGCGACAACACCATGTACATGGATCATTCGTTCCTGTGCGCTTTGAAGCCGGGAGGCAATGTCAAGCCATTTGTCGGTGATGAGGAAAGCCTCAATGTGGGCTGGTTCGACCTGGATGACCTGCCCTCTCCCCTGGCGGCAAGTACCACGGAACGACTCGGACTGTTCCACCAGTATTTGGAGAACAAAAAGCATGGCGACGCTCATGCCCTCTTCCAATTTGACGGGCAACAGCACTAGCAAAATCCTGCTACAGCATGAATGTGGGGAGCTCCGGTATCACACCGGAAGCTCCCCACATTGTTAATCGGTCAGGAACGAAGCCTTGCCATTACAGCTATTTCAACTTACGCCCCGCACACCAAACCTGTTCGACCGTCCAGTCGGCGGGATTGATAAGATTGAAGTCGGCGGCAAAACCGGGCGCAATCAGGCCGATTGGAGCACCAGTCACCTCATTTGGCCGATTGAAGCCAAAGGCCTTTGCCGGTGTCAACGTCGCAGCCTCGACCGCATCGACAGCACTGATGCCGAGCTCGTTAACCGCACGACGCACAGCCACCTCCAGCAATAATGTGGAGCCGGCAATGGCGCCGTTGGACACCAGACGAGCATGACCATCGACCACATTCACGTCCAGCGCACCGAGTTTGTATGCGCCATCCGGGCAATCGGTGGCGGCCATGGCGTCGGTGACAAAGGCGGTACGATGCGGCGCGAAACGGAACGAAAGCTTCACCATGGGATTCTGCACGTGGAAACCATCGTTGATCAGCTCGATGGTCACGCGAGGATCCTCCACTGCGGCCGGAATCGGGCCCGGCTCACGATGGTGCAGGCCGTTCATCGCGTTGAACATGTGCGTCATGATGCCGGCCCCTGCATCAAAACCAGCCTTGGCGGTCTCGTAGTCGGCATCACAATGCCCCACCGCAGGCACCACACCGGCGGCGCGGAACTGGCGGATGGCGGAAATGCCATGCGGCAATTCAGGGGCAATGGTTATCTGCCGGATGCAGCCCAGCTTGCCATTGACAGCACCTGAGGCCTCCAGCATCTCATCCACGATTTCAGGAACCGGATCCTTGAGGCATTCCGGGTCATGAGCACCCTTGCGGGCCAAGGCCAGGAAAGGCCCCTCCAGATGGCATCCCAAAATATCGGGGCGTCCGGCTTCCATTTTGGCGCGCACATTGCGGATATTGCCGCAGATGACGTCCACGGGATTGGTAATCAGCGACAGCACCTGACGAGTCGTGCCATGCACGGCATGCCCGGCACGAGCCACATCGATGCCATCCGGGCCGTCATCGAAGCTCTTCTCCCATGCACCGTGCGAGTGAATGTCCACATAGCCAGGAGTCAGGATTCGCCCTTCGGCATCCACCACTGCATTACGGTCAGCGGGGTCGATGCCCACCGTGCCGCAATACTGTTCGAAAGCCTCATCGCCCACACCGGATGCCACGATGGCACCGGATGCGTTGGACACGACCCAATACCCACTCTGTTCGCCGCGCGCATCCACCTTGCGGGCATTGCGAATGGCCACCGGAGCCGGTGCGCCTTCCAATGCCGCCGTCACACGGGAGACAATTTCTTCCCTATCAGACATATGCAATTCCTCCACGTGGTTGCCCCCCTTGAGAGGGGAGCCAACCAATAACTCAGATGCCCTGCCAAGCCGGCTTGTGGGTGTATGCGTAGCGGTAGTAGTCCCTGTGACGCAGGCGGCTCGCAGCCTCCTCGTCCACGATAATCGTGGCGTGCGGATGCATCTGCAGCGCGGAGGCCGGGCAGAATGCGGAGACGCCGCCTTCGACGGTCTCCTCGATGGCCTCGGCCTTGCCGGCGCCGAAGGCAAGTAGCACCAGATGGCGGGCCTTCATAATCGTGCCGATGCCCTGCGTAATGCAGTGGGTCGGCACCTGGTTGATGTCGTTGTCAAAGAAGCGCGCGTTATCCACACGGGTCTGCTCCGCCAGAGTCTTGACGCGAGTACCGGAAGCCAGCGAAGAGCCCGGCTCGTTGAAGCCCACATGGCCGTCCGTGCCAATACCCAGAATCTGCACGTCGATGCCGCCAGCGGCCTCGATGGCGCGATCGTAGGCAGGGCCGGCAAGCGCCACCTTGTCGCCATCCTCAAGCGGCGTGCCATTGAGCACGTCACCGGGCACGTGGACCTTGGACGGATCCAGGCCAAGAGGCTCCACCACGGTACGGTGGATGGTGGCATGGTAGGACTCGGGATGGGTCAGCGGCAGCCCGATATATTCGTCGAGCGCGTAGCCACTCACCTGGGAGACGTCGATCGACTCGTCATGCACGATCTTGGCAAGCGCCTGATAGGCTGCCAGCGGGCTGGAGCCAGTGGCCAGGCCCAGCACTGCGTTCGGCTTGGCTTTGATGAGATCGGCCACGCAACGGCCATAAATCTCGCCTGCTTCGGCTTCGTTCTTGACAATGATGATTTCCGGCATAGGTATCTTCCTCCGTTCATGAGGCCCGCTAGACACGGGCTTCTGCCCAAAGCCGCCCATCATGGTTCATGGCAACTTCTTTGTCACTTTCCACAATGTGCAATCCGATTATGTCGATGTTCGCATCAACCTAACCAGTTATTTGTTAATACTACTTACAATTATGGACGTACGGACACTCGGCGTTCCCAAACCAGAACAATCGAGTACACTGGAATGTATTAGTGAAGTTCCCTAACAGATTCAACGCCGAGCGGAATCTCACATACCGTGTGGTTATATAGACATACAGCCGCCACGGCACATGCGCAGTCATCGTTCAGGCAGGAGGAATGTATGTCGTATCCCGGTCTTGCCACCGCGACGGATGACCGTACCGCCAAAGCCTCCCCCGCCGACGTACGCCGCAAAAACCGTCAGCTCATTTTCGCCCTACTGTTTCCCACCAAACAGTATTCACGCGCCGAACTTGGCCGCCGCACCGGACTGAGCCGCGTGGCCGTGTCTGACGTGGTCGGCCAGATGCTCGAAGAAGGCCTATTGCGCGAAACCGGCCAGGCGCCCAGCGGCGGCAAGGGCAAACGAGGCACGCTGCTGAGCATAGACACCAACCGGTTGCGCATAATCAGCATTGATTTGACGCAGGAGCATCTGCTTCACGGCACGGTCACCAATCTGCTTGGACAACCGCTGCGCCACGCCGAAGTCACCTTGAATGCCGGAGCATATGTTTCCGTGGACATCATCATCGAACTCATCGAGAAGATGCTCGGCATGTCCGACGGCGAGGTCATCGGCATCGGCGTGTCCTCCCCCGGTGTGGTCGATGGCGGCGTAGTGCGATCCTCCACGATGCGCGGATGGCGCAATCTCGATTTGGCCACACCCATCAACGAGCATTTCGGCATCGACACCACCGTCAGCAATGACGCCACTAGTGCCATGCTCACCGAACGCTTCTTCGGCCAGGGCGGGCCGAATATGCTGTTCGTGCGGATGGACAGCGGCCTCGGTTCGGCGATTCTGCTGAGCGACACCCCAGTCATCGGCGAACTGCATGCGGCGGGCGAAATCGGCCACATCTCCATCGACTTGAATGGTCCACTATGCCCATGCGGCAAACGTGGATGCCTGGAGACCATGATTTCCGCCGATGCGCTGAGAAAACAGATGGCCAACGTCGACGATGACGAGCGGCAGGCAATACTCGCCCGCGCCGGACGGTACCTCGGCCAGGCCTTGGCCATGCCCGCGGGCCTGTTGGATATGTCCGACGTCTGCATATTCGGGCAACCGGACATCATCAACACGACCTTCATCGACGCCGCCCAGGCCTATCTCGACGCCAGCACGTCATCGTCCTTCCACAAGCACACCGTGATCAGGCGCTGCGAATGCGGGCCGGATATCACCGTGCAGGGAGAAGCCATCGCCGTGCTGCTCCAGTATCTGGCCAAATAGTCAGATAGCCAGCACCGGGTGGCAGCACTACGCGGCCATAGCCGCTCCGATGGCCCCCACCGGCTGCCCCGCCGGGGCCAGACGAAGCCGAGCCGGCAAATCCAGCGACTCCAAAAAGCGGCACTGTGATTCTCGACGACGCAGCTCAGCGGTAATTACCTCAACCAACGGTTCGCCGGTTTTGGCCATACCGCCACCCAACACGATCAATCGGGGATCGACCGACTGAGCCAGAATCTGGATGGTGTCGCCAATGGCCCTCACCACCATATCCAGCACATCCACGGCCTTCGCCTCACGTCTGCTGGCGCAGCGAATCAAGTCGGGCATCGGCGGATCGGCGTTCGGCCACAACCTGCCCACCGCAGCCCCCGAGCACACGGTTTCCAGACACCCATACTGGCCGCAGGAGCACTTCAAACGATGCGGCTCAACCGGAATATGACCGATTTCGCCTGCGGCCCCACTGTATCCATGCAGCAGCACCCCGTTCTGCACGATGCCCGCAGCCAGTCCGGTACCGAAATTCAGGAACGCGATGGTGCCGTCCAAGCCATCCGCACCTCCCAACAGCACTGCAGCACCCACTGCGGCAGCGTTGACATCGTTTTCCACATGCACCGGCACGCCTGCCAGTCTGGAGACTTCGGGGCCCATATCCAACGAAACCACATCAAGATTCACGATGTTGCCCACGTGTCCGGTGGCGGAGTCGACCGTGCCCGGTGTGCCGATGCCGATTGCCGAGACCTCGTCAAAGCGGGTTCCCGCGGCCTGCCGCGCGACCGATACAATGTCCTCGACCACCGCAGCGTTACCATGACGTGCAGGGATTCTGGCGGAGTTCAGCACCGCGCCCGTTGCATCGACAAGCGCCGCCTCGATTTTGGTGCCACCCACATCAACACCAACCCTGAAATTGTTCACGGTGTTATCAGTCATTGCCTATCCCCCGTTCTTCGTCGAACAATATGCTTGGAATCAGTATGCATTTATGTATTGACAACTATCTTAACAAATTACAGAAAACCATGCGCCTCATACGCGACACGCCGAGACATAAGTTGATTGCGCGAATAGATTAACTACGTTAATATCTTAATCAAGTTCAGATTCAAAGACGAGCGGACGTTACCCAGGCAACGACGCGGGACAAAGGAGAATGATATGGCAGACGATACTGCACGCGCCACTTCTCAGGCCAGCGTTTCCGAATCCAACCGCTCCCGCATCGTCAAGCATCTCTACCACAACGGCATCAGCTCCCGCGCACAAATCGCCAAGGCCTTGGAACTCACGCCGGCCGCCATCACCAAGATCACCGCACGGCTTATCGAAGCCGGCATGATTGAAGAGACCGGCGACCTGGAAGGCTCCAAGAACCGCCGTTCCATCGGGCTGAAAATTGACACCGCTCGCTTCCGCGTCATTGGTGTCAAGTTCGCCCGTCCCCTCGTGCAAATCGGCGTGTTCGACCTGTGCGGCAATGCGCTCAGCACCGAAAACCTGCCCCCGGTGTACGACCACACCATCAGCGACACCATCACGGCCATCCACCAACGCATCAGCGAGCTGCTTGATGACGATCCGTCCATCGTGGCCATCGGCATGGCCGTTCCCGGCCCTTACCTGCGCAACGTCGGCCACACCGCTGTGGTCTCCAGCATGCAAAGCTGGCGCAAAATCAACTTCATCAACGAATTTTCCACCGCGTTCCGAGTGCCCGTCTTCATCGAGCAGGATGCCCGCGCCGGCGCGCTGGCCCACTACCTGTTCGACCCCGCATTCCACACCAACGATTACCTCGCCTACTATCTGGTCGGCGAAGGCGTGGGACTTGGCGTCATCGACAATGGCCACCTCGTCAACGGCGCGCAAGGCGCAGCCACCGAAATCGGCCATATCTCCGTTGATGTCAACGGCAAGCCCTGCGATTGCGGCAACGTCGGCTGCCTGGAACGTTACTGCTCCGCCCCGGTCATCCATGACATGCTTATCGAGGACGGCTCGGTTATCCCGGACGCCTCAGACATGACCCATGCCGAAGCCGCCCGAGCCTTGTTCGCCAAAGCCAACGAAGGCAACGCCGCGGCCCAGTCCATGGTTCGCGAAGTGGCGCAGTATATCGGCTACGGCTGCATCACCATCTTCAACGCTTTCAATCCCGAACACATCATCATCGGCGACATCGTATCCGAGGCGGGCCATCTGCTGCTGGACACGGTTCGCGCCACGGTGGCCGAACGAGCCATCCCCGAAATCAACGATTTCACCTCCATAACGCTCTCCACCCTACCGATTGACTCCACCGTCTGCGGAGCTGCGGCTGTGGCGGTCACCCAGTTTTTGGAACACCCCTCGGTGTTCTTCGACGTTTCCTGACCGAAGCGCCGACCAGAGATTTCCATACGAAATCAGTAATCAGAGAAACCATAAGGAAAGGAACCAACCATGACTACCCCGATCGTTCTGAGCCTTGGCGAACTGCTGTGGGATATGCTGCCGGGCGGCAAGCGAGCCGGCGGCGCCCCTGTCAACTTCGCCTACCACGCGATGAAGAACGGCACCGAAGGCCGGGCTATCAGCGCGGTCGGTGAGGATGAGCTCGGCGACGAGCTGATCGCCAAGGCCGACGAAGCCGGCATCAACACCGTTATCCAGCGCAACGCTTGGCCGACTTCCACCGTCGAGGTCGCCCTGAAGAACGGTATCCCGGAGTACACCATCGTCAAGGGCGTGGCCTGGGATCACATTCTGTACACCCGCCAGCTCATCAATGTTGTTTCCAAGGCCGACGCCGTCTGCTTCGGCACCCTGGCCCTGCGCTCCCCCGAATCGCACGCCACCATCACCGAGCTGCTCAAGCACACCAAGCCGGGCGCGATGAAGTTTTTCGACATCAACCTGCGCGGCGACCACTACTCCAAGGAACTCATCGAGGAGCTGCTCAAGGCCGCCACCGTATTCAAGATCAACGACGAAGAGCTCCTGCTGCTGCGTGACATGTTCGACATTCGCGGCACCTCCGGCGAGGATGCCTCCCGCTGGTTCCTGGACGAGTTCGATCTCGATTACGTGATTCTGACCGCTGGCTCCGCCTACTCCACCATCATGTCCCGCAAGGGCGAGGTCTCCACACTGGACACCCCGCATGTCGAGGTGGTCGACACCGTCGGCGCCGGCGACTCCTTCTCCGGCACGTTCACCGCTCGCACTCTGCTCGGCGACTCGCTGGCCGACGCTCACCGCAAGGCCGTCAACACCGCCGCCTTCGTGTGCACTCAGGCCGGCGCTTGGCCGGAGTATCCGGCTGAGATGCCTGACTACCTCGTTGCCGCAGGCAAGTAAGCCTTCGGCAACACCGGTCAATAGGCCATACTTTCCAGCCTTTTTCGACTCATGCTCACGCTGGGACAATGATGTTCCGGCACTCGCCAGACCCTGTCTCCCGGCGTGAGCCATGCCCAAAAACAGGTGATTGATAACTGAATATCGATTAGCAATTCATTGTCTCATTGCAGTAAAGAAAAAGGGAATTCAAAATGAGCAACGAAACCACCAAGACCGGCAACGCCGGCCTCGTAAAATCGCGCCTGTGATGTTCGCGTTCTTCGTCATGGGCTTCGTCGATCTGGTCGGCACCGCACGTCTGGTGCTAATCGTCATCTCTTTCGCCTTCCTCGGTATCGGCAACACCTTGATGCAGGTGTCTCTGAACCCGCTGCTCACCGTGTTCGTCAAGGGCGACAAACTCGCCTCCACGCTGACGCTCGGCCAGTTCGTCAAGGCCTTCGACTCCCTGTTCGCCCCATACATCGCCATCTGGGGCGCCACCAAGCTCGGCATGTGGTGGATCCTGTTTGTGATCTACCTGGTCGTCGGCATCATCGGTTACGCGCTGCTCGCCTTCGACAAAATCGATGAGCCCGCCCCGACGCCGGTACCACCACCATCGGCCGCTGTTTCAAGCTTCTGTTCTCCGACCACATCGTGTTCCTGTACTTCCTCGGCATCGTAGCCCACGTGGGCGTGGACGTCGGCATCAACGCCCAGGCCCCGCGCATCCTCACCGAACACACCGGCGACACCTTCACCGAAATCGCCGCCACCGCCACCATGGTCTACTTCATCGCCCGTATGATCGGCTGCTTCACCGGCGGTATCGTGCTCTCGAAGATCTCCAACCACGTCGGCATTCTGGTGTGCGGCATCATCATGACCGCCTCCGCCGTGTGCTTCACCATCTTCTGCTCGATCACTTCCAACCTGCCGGCCGCCTTGTTCTGGGTGGCTGTGGCTCTGGTCGGCTTCGGTAACTCCAACGTGTTCTCGCTCTTCCTCTCCCACACCCTGATGTACCGCCCGGAGCGCCAGAACGAGATTTCCGGCCTGATGCTCATGGGCCTGATCGGCGGCGCCATCTTCCCGCCCATCATGGGTGCCCTGGCTGATGCCATGAACGCCCAGCTCGGCGCCATTCGTGATGGCCGTTGGCTGCCTGTACGTGCTGGTCATCGGCGTTGGCTACAAGGCCATCATCGAAGGCAAGAAGGCCGCTCAGGTCGAGGCCTGATAATTTGGCCCGCTTTAGCGGGGTTTGCCTCAACAGATAAACGACAAGCCCTGTACGAATCACGCTCATGGTTCGTACAGGGCTTTTGCATGTGCATCTGGCACTTGGCTCAGTGCACGCCACCTGGCATATCGATTTCGGTATCGATGATGATGGTCACCGGCCCATCATTGACCAAGCCAACCCGCATATGCGCGCCGAACCTACCTTCTTTGACCGGCACTCCCCCGGAGCGTAGCGCCTCATTGAACTTGATCCATGTAATATCGGCGTGCTCCGGCTTGCCCGCCTTGATGAAGCTCGGGCGGTTGCCTTTGTGCACATCGGCAAACAATGTGAACTGCGAGATGGAGAGAATCTCACCACCGATGTCCTGAATCGAGCGGTTCATTTTGCCCTGCTCATCTTCGAATACCCGCAGATTGAGGATCTTGTGAGTCAACCACGCAATCTGCTGGTCACCATCCTCATCGGTCACACCCACCAGAATCATGAATCCCGGACCAATCTGCTGGGGCTCAAATGTAGGGTCCAATGTGCCCAACTCATTGATCACGTCCACGGATGCTTCAGATACTCGTTGCACTACAACTCTCATGACTCCCTACAGTAGCAACAAAAAAGCGCCGTTCCCTTACGGAAACGACGCTTGTCTTGGTGGAGTCGCGGGGAATCGAACCCCGTACGGTCTTGTCGTGAAAACGTTGAAAACATGCGGTTCTTAAACGTTTATTGCGTTTTTTGCCCACATTTTGCCCACGCGTCACCAGACCATCGGCAGGTTGAGGCATTGGCGCGCCCACCGCTCCACCGCTCAAGCCGCCAAACTCCTACCCTCACCAATCGCCCGCACCAGCAATCCATCCATCGCATCGCCGACGGCATCCAAATCATCGTCGAACAGATCCGCATACACGTCCAAGGTCATGGTCGCGCTCTTATGCCCCAGCTGCCTTTGCACCGCCTTGACATTCGCGCCGGCATGCACCAGCAATGACGCGCACGTGTGGCGCAGGTCGTGGATCGTCATCGAGTCCGCGATCTCGTCACCGAGACTGCGCTTCTTCGCCCAGTAAAACCAGCTCGACGTGCTGCAGGGCCCGTGCGTCTTCCGCAGATACGAGCCGGTGCGCCTGTCGGGAAAAAGCAGGTCGGACTGCCGACGGCCATCGCAGGCCTCCTCAAGGCATGACTGCAGCATGCGCGGGAATATGACGGTGCGCTCCTCCCCTGTCTTCGGCGCGTCCACCACGATCTGATGATTGACCTCGGTGGCGGACCTGCGCACATGGATGCGCTGCCTGTCGAGATCCACGTCACCGACCTGCAGTCCCACCAATTCGCCCCAGCGCAGACCACACAATCCAAGCGTGAGCACAATGGGCCTTCGCCAGTCCGAGGCGTCAGCCAGTGCCAGCAGTTGGTCGACGGTCAGATACACGTGCTTCTTGCGGCGCTTCCTGGGCAATTCGAGACCGTCACAAGGATTGTCGTGCAGGCACTTGTCGACCTTGGCTTTCGCGAGCAGTGCGCGGAGGATGCCTTCGGCGCGGAGCACGACGCTCGCGCTTTTCGATTCGGCCAGTGCGCTGACCCACATCTGCACTTCGTCGTGCGTGATGGACTGGACCTCGCGCATGCCCCATTTCGGCGCCACGTGCACACGCCAAGCCCGTTCCAGCGTCTCGATGTAGCTTGGTTTGGCCTTGGTCTTTTTGGCGGCCAGCCATGGCTCCCATAAGTCTTCGACCAAGCGTCTTCCGGCCTGTGGGTCGATGTATGCTCCGACGCTTTTCGCGGTGGTGACGTTGGCCGCGCCCCATGCGTCGGCATCCATTTTGCGGCGGAATCCTCTTTTGCCTGTGGGCGTGCCGTCCGGCTTACGGTAGCGCACTTCGTAGCGTTTGCCGCTTTTCGTCGCGTATTGGCGGATTGTGTAGGCCATGCTCGCCCCTTCGTTTGCGTGGCATCAAGTCTATCAATCCGTTGATTTTCTCTCTGTTTTTTGTGTTTCGGCTTGCATTACTTTATTTACTGTGCTAATATAGTTTATATCAAGGAAAGGAGGTGAACATGACACCATCGGAGATAATCACCAGCATCTCGCTTCTCGTCGCGAGCCTCGCGGCCCTCGTCAAAGCAGTGACCGGACTCATCAAGGAGATGAGGCGGAAGCCGAAGAAGAGGAAGTGAGCAAGGGTTCCGGCCAGACTTGGGGGCCGGAACCCCATATCTCCGATTATGCCATGGGACATCATGAGAACGGAATCGATAGTCAGCGCGGTATTCGCGCTCGGAACCGCCGCCAGCGCATGGTTCGGCTGGCCGTTCACCCTCACCGCCGGATGCGCCATCGTCAGCGCCGTCTTCGCGCTCATCGCCGGAAGGAAGGACTGACATGCCCATCGAATACCTGAGCGTCACCGACGTGGCCAAGCGCCTCGGCATCAGCACCGCCGCCGTCAGCGCCTACAAGCTCCCCCAGCCGGACGCCACCATCGGACGCACGCGCGGCTGGCTCCCCGGCACCATCGACCAATGGAACGCGCAACGCCCCGGACGCGGAGTCGGCGGCGGCAGGCCGCGCAAGCATCCGGCGGAGTGACGTCCGCCCCGGCGCTCATCCGCGAGCGCCGGGGCGGTTTTGTTGTTGGAGGTTGGATGTTGTCAGCCTTGGATCGACGGGTGGCACTGTGTCGCGTTCAGGTATTTGATCGAGACTACATGGTGGATCTGGGTTCCTGGCATCTTTTCCTTAGCCGCGTTCCCCTTGCGTAGGGATTGCGGATAGTAGGGGCCGTCCTCTCCGCTTCTTCCGAGGCCGATGCACCAGACTGTGTTTCCCATGTAGAGGCGTATCCGGCTGTTGCCTGATTCGACCACCATGGATGCGTCGTTCAGTGCGAATGCGCTGGCTATCACGTCGGTCTTCCTCGCGAGCCATCGCGCGTCTCCAGTGGGCGCGACCCTTTTCACCGAGATCCCATGGCCGGACAGGAGGTCGGTGTACAGGCGTCGGGCGGGAAGTCTGCGGGTGCGGTTGTCGTCGGCGTAGTATTCCAGGCCGCATAGGTGGGCGAAGTTCGAGGCCTTCCATTGGATGTCCAGCGTCATCCCGTCGTCGCACGCGATTCTCGTGATCGTTCCGACGAGATTGGCGTATAGTCGGGCTGCCTTTCGGGCCTCGCCAAGCATCCGCCGCTTCGCCTCGGTCACGTTCACGCCCGGAATCCTCCCAGAAAATTAAAAGAGGGGCGCCGACCAAGCGCCCCTCCGAAGCCGTGTGGCTGATCTTTTTACAGTCTTCTGCATGACTAGCGTCCCGTTTGCGCGGGAAGGGTCACGGCTCCGGTTGGTCTCAACCGTCTGGCCCAGCCGTTGGGCGAGACATCCAGCTCTCGCTGATGGCGCATCGACTCGCCATCGGATGCCTGCGGCAGCCAGCCACACGCTTCGAACCCGAAACCCTGCCCACCAGCAAAGCAGGTCCGGGTCTCAAGTTCGATTGCAACGATACCCCATGACGGCGGACATTCGTCTCGCCGTGAGCGTGATCCGGACGGTATTCGCACAAAACCACCGGGCCGCCGCGACGTCGGCGGACGACCACGCAAACACGCCGAATAACAAGAAAAGCCCCTCCCCCAGCAATGCTGAGAGAGGGGCGATGTTTCATAAGGGCGCAAAATATTCTTTTATGGGTTATCCATGCGATATTTCACACCTGAGTTTGATTTCCGGGCGCAAGTTTGAGTTTCACGCCTGAAAATTAATCACGGTCAGGCGTTGCGCAGCGGATTGTAGGCGACGCCAAGACCGCTGGCGATGAAGCCGGCCACGGTCGAGATGTAGCCGCCGATGGCCGCGTCACCGAAGGTCATGAAGCCAAGGCCGACGCACGAAGCGATCAGACCCAACACGTAGACGACGGTGCGCACCTGCTTCGAGAATACTGGCGTGTACGCGCTGTCGGGCTGCACGGTGTCGGTGCCGTCCTCACGCTCGTCGGTGAGATTGGCGATGGCGGTCTCCAGAGTGTTCTCTTTTGCATGCTCAGCCATTAATACCACCTTCCTTTCAGGCTTTGACGAGATACCAGGTTGACTTGTCCGCCGGGGCCAGCGCGATGTACCGGATGGCGCCGGAATACGCCGTGTAGCGGCCCCAGATGTAGCCGTCCGCGACCGTGCCCCAATGATCCAGATTGACGGTCTGGCCGTTGGAATAGGTGGCGACCACATTGCCGGAAACGCTCGGACGGTCGCGCACGTTGAGCCCGCCCACGTTCACACGGTACGTGCCCTGCAGCACGTTTGCGGCGGACGATGCCGTGGCGGGCTGCGTCGGCTGGACGGTTGGCGTCGGCGCAGTCGCGCCGGTCATCCTGTCATACCATGCCTGCGCCTTGGCCATGTAGGCCGCGTTCTGGCTTCCTGCGATGGATGCGGGGCAGGCTGTCGCGGAGAAATGGCTGTGCGGGAAAACGTTGACGCCCCACTGAGGGCGTCCGAGGCCGAAATGCTTGCAGAGCGCGGCCACCAGATGCGCGCCGTTGTCCAAGGTCGCTTCGGAGATCATCCACGGACTGGACGAGATGTCCGCATGCTCCACGCCGATGGACGTGAGGTTAGCGTCCCAATCACCCGAATGCCATGCGGTATCCGTATCCCAGACGAGCTGCGTAATCCTGCCGTCCGCCGCCACCTGATAGTGCGCGCTGGCCTCGCGGGTCTGCCACGTGTCGTAGCAGCCCCTGCCGGTCAGGTTGCCGCCATTATGATGCAAAACGATCTTGTCGACCTTGCACCCCTGACGGCCCTTGGTCATGTGCGTGGAGAGGATGAGATCCTCATCAGCCTCCAGATTCTCCCATGATTTCATATGTTTCCTCCTTTTTTGATGGTTTTTACGCGAAGACGAGCGTCCACATCACGACGGCCATCTCCAGCAGTCGCAGGAGCGGCAGCATGAGCAGGACGACGCAGACGATTGTGAACGCGCCCAGAAGCAGCGTCACGACACAGACGAGCCATACCGGCACGTCATGGCCGCGCCACAGCAGCCACGCCACCGCAAGCAGCAGCACGACGAACACGGCGGCCACGGACGTCAAAGCGAGCATGCTAGACGTCATCGCCATCACCCCACAACGCCGTCAACGGCATGCCTTTGTCGAGGATGCCCACATCCCTTCCTTCCCGCCCCGAGTCAAGGGCAAATAGAAAAGCCATCCCGAAATGGGATGGCTTTGAAAACCGGTGTGAAAATCAATGCCTGTGCGCGCCATGATTGAATATGATGACGAGCGCGAGCAACAGCAGCCATATGCCGCCTGCGATCATGAGACGCGTCATTGCCGGTCCTCCAAATATTTTTCGGCGGCGTTGACGATCCAGCATTGCGCGTCCAATTTCTCAAGCTTCGCCAACTCGTATCGGACGGCCTCCGAATGGTCGTGCGACTGGTCGCCGTAGATCAGGCTGATGATCGTGTTTTTGATCATGTCCCGGCAGAGCTCGTCCATACGGTCGTCGATCTTCGCCGTCCGCTCTCCCAAAGTCCGGGTTTTCGCGAAATGCTGGGAAAGCGGCGAATCGTATGGCAGGCGTTCGGGTCTTACGTGCGCGTACAGGCCGGTCGCCAACGCGTCCAACGCGCCCGGCCGTATCCTGAGCAGCAGGGTGATGAGGGCGCACGCGCCGCCCACACCACCGAAACCAGCTAGAAACGTCTGAAACACATTACATCTCCTTAAAAAATCAGTTTTGCAGCGGCATAAGGCCGCCGTACAGTGCGTCCATTTTTGGGACGAGCTTCTTATATTCCCGCCAATCCGCTTGTGTCATCAGATTGATTGCCGAGAATCGCAGCGGATGATTCAACGGACACTTCAACTGGATGAGTTGCGCGTCATCCAGTTGAAAATCAAAACCAAGGAATGTGTTTCCGCCTGTATTGTCATGAGGCAACAGAACTCCACCAGTCCATAGTTTGTTGGCTATGTAGCAGATACCGTTCTCATGCCATCTGCTATCTTCTGGCACTTGGGAAACCCAGAAGTTCAGATGGAGATCACCGGAGACCGGTTCGCCCAGTCGGATATCGGCACTAGGATTGACAGCGCCGCTGTTTGGCGTAATGAGTATGCCATCAGGGTCGACATGCCGTACGGTCGCCTCGTGTGTCGAGATGGCACTGTTCGGGAGCATCAAGAGTGGATTCGGAATCAGATTCGTTACCAGGCTCATGCCATCACCCCCAAGAGGGTTAGGCGAGCGGCATCGTATCCCCGGTGAAATATCCGATGCCGTCGAGCAGGGTCTTGTTCGCCTGATACTCGTCCCACGTGCAGATGAGCATATTCGTCACGGTGACGGTCGGATTGCCGGACCTGACGGAATAATACATTGACATCGGACCGGCAACGCTGGCGACTAGCGCGTAGCTGACACGTTGGCTTGCACTGATGTCGCCATACCCTCTCATCGAGATAGTGCCGCCGGTGACGTTCACATAGGCGCTGACCCAATATTTCGTCCCTGGCTTGGTCGGAATGGTCGTGATAGCCACCCAACGGCCTGCCGACAGGGTGATGGTCGAGGATGGGCTCGTGCATAGGTTCGTGACCATCATCGGGCATCACCGTCCCGGTGCGCGGCGTCAGCCGAGTGGCATGGTGTCGCCGGAGAAGAAGCGAGGATACCCCCCCCCAACGGCAGGGTCATACGTGTCGGCGCGTTCCACGCACAAGCCGTCGATGGTAACCCCGCTGGGTACCGAGAGCCGCGCGAGCTGCGTAGCCACGAAACGGATCGTCTTCACACCCGTGCCACCACTTGACGCAACGGCTAAGCAAGAGGTGCCCCAAACCGCCAGTTTGCGACCATTGCTCGAGTCGGCCTTGACGCGGACTGTGCACACGTGTTCCACGCCGACATCATAATCTTGAAAAGGCAAATCGATATCATTACCGCTGGTGTTGGCGAAGGTGTGGTCGACGAAATATTTCGAGATGTCCTTTCCGTTAGCGCTTGAATGTGCTCCGGTCGGGATGAAATTCGGGTTCGGGAAATAGTTAATCCTCTGCATTCGTATTCTCCTTGTCGAGACTGTCGAGCACATCCTTCGGGATCAGTTTCATGGCCGCCGCGAGTTGGCTGGACAGGATTGCGTTTTGCTTGTTGAGTGCGCCGATCTGTTGCGAGAGCTGGTCGATGACGGTGTTCGCGTCGGCTGGAATCTGAGTCAAAATAAGTCTCCTTTCAATGCGAAACCCCCACAATCCGCATGGATTGCAGGGGCTGGAAAAACGGGTGAAAAGCAGGGGTCAGTCGGCGGCGGTCATCGTGTCGATGCGAGTCACGGCCTTAAGCTCGTCCAAGGTGAGGGTGCGTCCGAGATTCGTCTTAACATCCGTCACTTTGACGGATGTGCCGGAATCGTCGAACGTGGCGAGCACGCCGCGCTGGTAGTCGCGCCACGATTCGGCGGTGCCGTCAGCGCTGGAAAACTCCAATCCCAATCGGCACAATTCCGCGCGCACCGACTCCTTCGGCGGACGCAAATCAAGCACGCCAGACGGCTCGGCGGGCGTCACGGTAGGCGAGGTATCGGTAGTGGTCTCAGTGGTCACATCGGTCATAATCAATCTCCTTAATTCTGTTGGTTTTGTCTTGGCATGAGCGCTTCGTAGAAGCGCTCCTCGCATTCGTCCAGCATCGCCTGACTGGATTCATCCTCAAGGAAGGCGTCCAATCCTTCGACATCCTGCGTACAGGCCGTGTCGATGCCGCTCGACGCTTCCGGTGCGGAAGCGTCAGCAGCCAATGCGGCGCACATTCGCGCGTCGGTCTCATTCGACATGACCGGCAATCGCAGCCCGGCGCGCGTCCTGTTTCGTGCGGCTGTCAGCGGATCGTCCAACACTTCCCCATCGGCGGCGAGCATGCTCACGTCTGTCGCGGAATCGGCCAAAGCCGATTCCAACGCTTCGAACGCTCCAGTCAACACGCCACTGCCGGTCTTCGGGTCATACAGGCTCGTGTCCTCCCTGGCCTGCATGATCGCCGCTATCGCCTCACGGGTCGAAGCCAATCCGAGCAGCGCCTTCCACGATGCGAGCACCTCAGGCATGAACACGAAACTGTTCGACCCGTTCACCGGCGGATCGCATCGGATGATGCACAATCCGTTCGCATCCCGTTCGAAAGTCGATGACAAGATTTTCCCTCCAATCATTTGACCAGATAGGCCAGGTATTCTGCGTACACTTCGACCGGGCACGGCTGGTCGGCGTTGAAAAGCTTCAGGTTGAAGCCGCTCTGACCGCCCGTGCTTGTGGGATGCGCGATGATGCCGGCCCATTCCGAATCCGCGTTCGCGACCGCATAATAGCGGCCGTATTTCGTCGGACTGAGCCTGCAAGTGATTTGCGCTGATGCGCCGGTCGGGATGCTATGGCCGGGGTTCGGCCACCACGCCTTCCACGCGGCGCCGGATTGGAAGGTGGACCTGTTCTGGATGCCGCCGAGAAAGCCGCCGAGATACAAATATCCGGTCGCGATGTTCGCTCCGACTCCGACCCTGCCGTTCGCGTCGCGCGCTTGGAGCCAGACCCTCGCACCGTTCACGCTATCGTAGGACAAATCGAGCGACGCACTGGCAGTTTTGCTCTCGTTGGGCTCGTCGTAATTACTGTCCGCCATGGCGTACACCTCGGACGCGATACCGCCGCTTCCGGTGCCGCCCCGCTCGCGTGGCTTGGATCCCAGACGCAGGAAAGACGCCGGGTCGTTCTTTTTGACGTGTCCGCTCCAAAAATCCAAGACGCTCATCTCGCCGACATCGTTCGACTGGACGGCCGATGCGATGGCCGGAAACCTGTAGTATTCGCTGTTCGACGAGTCACAGGCCACGAATTCCACTCCGTCACCGATAGACTTTTCCGCTCCGCCAACGACACCGGTCGCGTAGTCCGGAGAAATACGCACCCTATGCCCGCTAACGCGGGTCTGGAACGCGCCGGTCAGCAGGTTCGACCTGCCCTCGCCGTCCAGATAGACGGTCTGGTCGTGGTTCGAATCCCACATTTGCAGGCCGGTCGAATTGAGTTTCACGCCAGTGTTCTCGGCGTCGGAGCTTTGGAATATCGCGCCGGTGAACACATAACCATGGAATTGGCCTGCCGCGACCTTGTCCGACGTGATCGTGCCAGCCGCGATCTTGACAGCAGTCACCGCGTTGGCGGCGAGCTTGTCCGTGGTGATCGCGCCGGATACTATCTTGTCGGCGTTGACCGCGTTGGCGGCGATTTTGTCGGCGTTAACGCTGTTGGCGGCGAGTTTGTCGGTCGTGACAGCGCCGGCCACGATGTCGCCGGCCTGAATCCGATGCGCGTTGAGCAACGCGACGGTCATGTCCTCCGTGACGCGGAGTTTCGCGGTCGTGACCGAGTTCGCCGCCAATTTGTCGGTGGTGATGGCGAGCGAGACGATGTTGCGCGCCTGCACCGAGTCAGCGGCGAGCTTCGCGGCGGTCACCGCATCAGCAACCAGCTTCTCAGCGGTCACGCTGTTTGCGGCGAGCTTGTCCACCGTGATCGCATTGGCCTTGACCTTCTCGGCGGTCACGGAGTCCACGGCGAGATGTTTGGCGGCCACCGTGCCCGACGCGAGGATGTTGTTCGCCACGAGATCGAATGTCGTGAAGCGCGTGCCATCCCACGTCAGGACTTCGACGACGCGATCCGACAGCGGCACGAGCACGGAAGGCGAAGCGTTCGGCGCACCCTGCCAGTACGTATAAAAGTCGGCCAGCATGGACGGCGAATTGTTCTTCTCGCCTTTCCACCTTGTCCAATACTTCTGCGTGCGCCACCACATGTCGCCCGGCTTCAGCCCATCATGCGCGGGTTCGTCGGGTCCACGGTAGATGAGGTTCTTGCCGTCGGCGGTGGTCTGCGCCTTTTTCGCGGCGGCCTGCGCCTGATTCGCCTGTGACACGGCGTTGGCGGCTGTGGTCTGGGCCTTGTCAGCCGTTGATTGCGCCGTCTGCGCGGCAGCATGTGCCTTGACTGCTGCGTTGGCGGCATCGGTGGCCGCCTTGTCCGTCACCGCCGACCATGTGCCGCCGTTCCACCGTTTCGGCGTGTTAGCGCCATTCGTCGTGTCAATCCACAGTGTCGTGGACTTGCGCATCGACGTATCCGGCGCAGTGGGCTGGATGAGCACGTCGGCCTTGCCGTTAGCCACGCCAGCGGCGGCGGCAGCAGCCGTATTCGCCTTCTGGGCCGCGTTGGCCGCGTCCGTGGCGGACTGGGCCGCACTGTCAGCCGTGGCCTTCGCCTGCGTCGCGACGCTCGAAGCATTGACTGCTGTGGACTTGGCGGCATTGGCGGACTCATTGGCAGTATTCGCCAGAGTCTGCGCATTGCCAGCCGTCTTCTTCGCGCTTTCGGCGGCGGTCTGCGCGGCATTGGCGGCATCCTTGGCCTGACCTGCGGTGGCGGTCGCGCTCTTCGCGGCGGCAGTGGCCGCATTGGCGGTATCCTGAGCGGTCTTGGCCGCACCATTGGCCGTATCAGCCGTGCCCTGCGCGTTTTTCGCTGCGGCAGCCGCATTCTCAGCAGTCTTCTTCGCGTCGGTGGTCTTAGCGGCATTATCCGCGATATCCGACTTTGCCTGCTCGATCTGCTTCGCATTGTTCTCCACGTCGGCATAGCCCATGTGGTTCCACTTGGAGCCGTCCCACACGAGCGTGTCGATCACGCGATCGGACAACGGCACCAAGACGCTCGGACTGTTATTCGGAGTCCCCGTCCAGTAGGTGTAGAAGTCGGCAAGCATGGAAGGGCTGTTATTTGGCGTGCCCTGCCAGCGAGTCCAATACTTCTGGGTCTTGAGCCACAGGTCGCCGACGATCAGCCCTTTGGAGGCGTCCGGCTCATCCGGCCCACGAAACGTATGGTTCTTGCTATGGGCTTCGGCATACGCCTGCGCAGCCGACTCCTTCGCCTTGCTGATCTCGCCGTTCGCCGCAGTCAGGTCGCTTTTGGTCTGCGCGATGTCCTTCCGGGCCTGCGACAGATCGGCCTTGGCCTGCGTGAGCGTCTGATTCGCCGTGTCGAGATTCGACTTGTTGGCTTGGATGTCCTTCCGCGCCTGATCGAGCTTGGCCGTATTATCCTTCAACGCCGTCTTGTTGTCAGCCAAATCCTTCTGGACTCGTTTGACCTCATCAGGCGACACCGCGGAAGCGACGGTGACAGTGGCGACTGCCGACCAGTCGGACCGGTTGCCCGCATGATCGACGGAACGCAAGGCGTAGGAGTGCTCGGAGCCTGCTTTCAGGCCGGTAATAAGATAATCGCCCCGACCGGACTGCGTGGCGCTGATGACAGTCATGCCGTCCGCATTGACGCCCTCGCCGACCTCGATATGGTCGAAGTCCGATTCCATCGACGCGCCGGTGGAGGTCCTGCCGTCCCAGTGGACGGTCACCACGCCAAGCTCGGACGACAATACCGGCTTCGACGGTACGGAGCATGGCGTCGTGTCCGATTCGACGGTGGCCACGAAAACGCTCGACCATTCGCCGAGCTTGTCCGAATACGTCGGCACGGCCCTGACGCGCACCTCGATTTGCGTGCCGCAATCCAAGCCGCCGAAACCGAGCTGCGTCTTATCGGTCGTACCGGCGGAATGCCACGGAGCGCCATCCTTATGCAGCTTCCACTCGACCAAATAATTGGAGATCTCGATGCTCGTGTCATTCGTGGCCTGCGTGACCGCGCTCCACATGGCCGTAGCCAATCCATGGGCATACCCGTCCGAGCCGATATACGCGTCCGTCTGCACGATCAATCCGAGAGGGGCTTTCGGCATGCGATGGTCACGGTCGGACGAGGCGGTCGTGCCACCCTCGCTACCGGCCAACGCGGCGCCACCGGTGATGCCCTTGATCTTCTTCGCCTGACGCACGGATGCATCGTATTTGATGTCGTTCAATGCGATGCTGGCGGATAGTCCCTCGCCCTGACGCATCGACAGGTCGATTTCCTGCACGCGCACCTTCTCCCCATGGGAGACGGTGGGCGCGGTAATCCAGTCGCCGGCGTGGAAGTCGATGAGCGGTAGATTATCCACGCCGGAAGTCACCAGATCGCGCGTGTACTGGCCGCGTACCCTAGCCGCATCATCAAGCGTGGACTGCATGAATGCCTGCGCGGTGTCCTTGTCGGACACGCCACCCTGCGAGCTGTAGGATTCCCACTTGCCCCAAGGCGTCGGAGCAGCCGGATTATCCATGCGAAAAAGCAGATTATTGTCGCCCTCAACGAGGATCGTCGACGCGAGATCGCTGATGCTCTCCTCGTAGGGTGCCTCGCTGATATCGCGAGCAAGCTGGAGCACGACGCTCTTGCTCAGGTCACGGCTCAATGCCGTGCTGTCGGCGTTCCACATTTTCAACGTGCGCCCGCTGGTGCGCCAGTCGCAGCCACCGCCATTGACCAGCGAACTGAGAATGGTCTGCAGGTCGGTGCCCAAGGAATAGTAAAGCGTGTACTTCCTCGCCCATGCCGCACCACTTGCATCCTTGGCCGTGTCGAAGCCCAAGGTCAGACCGGTGGCCACGCCACCACGCTGACGGTTCTCGTCAAGCATGGTCTTCAAAATCACGCCCGGATTAGCCGAATAAAATGGCCTCTTGCCCTTATTATCGCCGTCCGCGAGCAGATGGCTGGAATCGTTGTTCTCCGCCTTGCTCAGGAGCCAGCTGATCGACTGGCCGGAATAGGTGACGGTCTTGGTACGGTCGTCCGTCTTGCCGCTGCGCCCAGTGATGACATAGCGAGCATTGTCAGGCTCCCTATAACCGTTGCCGTCCGACACCTCCACGGCCACTTCCAGACCGTCCGTCAGCTCACGATCGAACGCCTGCGCGTCACCGGACAACATCGAATACTCGATACTGATGGCGCCATCATCATCGTGGAGCATCGAAGCGCTGAAACTCACCGGCTCCGCAAGGACGCCGATACGCGCGCCGAAGGGACGGTAGGCCACGAGTCGCGCATGAAGAGACTTGCCCATAATCACTCCCAGGAAGGTTTGAATCGGCACGTCACCGCCGACGTGCCGGACTGCTTGACCTGCAGCGCATAACTGCCGGAATCGACGGCTGGCCACACCTGCAATGGCTCGCCCGTCCAATCGATGCCGGACGTCACATCAGTGCCGCCATCCCACGATGTGGCGTTGCCTGCGGTCCAAGCGTGACGGTTGATCGTGTCGAGGTAAAGATTCGACTCATTCACGCCATTCCATTTGATGTCCGTGCCAGTCACGAGGTCGGTCACGGTCACAGATGAGACGTTTGAGAAGCGGAGGATGAGATTGAGCAGCGGAGCGTTAGAATACCAGCCCTCGCTGCCGGTCTGAGCCTTGCCGTAGAGGAAGACGCCACCGGCTGCGGGCAGTGAGGCGGTCTGCCAGTCACCCTGCCAGAAAACATCAGGCAGCTGAAAGACAGCTGTGGCCGCGCGGTGGTTGTTCCACGGTATTTCGTCACCGTCCGGCTGACAGGACGTGCATACCGCGCTAGCGGTCATACGTCGCGTCAGGCCGGTGGACGTGTCACGCTCCACGCGCGTCAGCGACGAGGCCAAGCGGCACAAGCGGTAGAAGCGGTGCATCAGAGTATCCGCATCAGGCCCGTCCGTAATGAATTTGAGCGTGATTTCAGGCGCGTCGAAAGCCACCGGACCGGATGGAAGCATCACACCACTTCTGCCATTCACCGTGACCGAATCAATGCGCGGGCTAATGTTCGTGAAATGGGTGGTGCCGACTATCAGACTCGAATGCTCACCAGTCAGCTGCTGACCATTGATGAGATAATCCGCGAGAATCATTGCACCACCCTTTTCCTGTCACCATTGCGGCATCGCAGCCGTCTGCAATTTTTGCTGCGTGCTGATGCTCGTCGGAGCGATCGCTGGATAGTTGAAGGTCTGCTGGACATACGTGGTCGAGCCGCCGCCGTTGCTGACATTCGCCCTGCCGGTCTTCGACGCATCCACATCGAAGCCGCCGTTGATCTGCGCATTCATGCCATTCACGGTGCGCTGCACGTCCTTCCAGCCGTCCTTGAGGCTCTTGTCGAATCCACGCATGATCGCCAAGCCAGCAGGCTTAAGCATCACCTTGTCGTAGCTGAGCGGACCCTTATGCCTGACGATCCAGTCACCGATACCACTCACAAAGCTCTTCACTTTGCCGAAAGCCGCCTTCAAACCATTAAGCAGACCATTGATGATGCTCGCGCCAGCGTTCCACAGCCACGTGCCGGCACCGGCGAACACGCCCATAATGGCACTGCCGATGCCGCCAAGGAAGCCAAGCACGCTCTGCACGACACCATGCACGATCTGACTGAAACCGTTCCACGCCTGCTGCCAATTGCCGTGAATCAGGCCGGTCACCAGATTGATGACACCCTGAATGACATTGACGATGCCCTTGACCACCATCGCGATGCCATTGATGACGCCCTGAATGAATGGCAGCATCGCTTGGATGGCCGGCAGCAATGTCGAGTTAATGAAGCCGACGATCGCGGAAATGATGGTGGACACCAATGGCGCGAGAGCCTGGATCACCGGCATGAGCGCCTGAATCACGGCCATGACCTCATTGATCACGGTAATGACGATAGGCTGGATGCCTTGGATGGCCGGAGTGATCGCCGTGATCACGGAGGTCACCACGGTCAGAACGCCTTGGATCACCGGCACCAAAACGCTCACCAAGGTGGTGATTATCGGCGTCAGCAACGAGATTATCTGACCGATCACATTCGTGATCACCGGCATCACGGCGACGGCCAATTGGCTCAGGGCCGTCATGAGCGCCTGAATCGACGGCTGCAGCATCTGGAATGCCTGCTGCAGGCTGGCTAAAACGTTTTTCAGCATCTCGCCGAATTCGCTGCGCAATTGCGGGCTCGTGGCGATAAGGCCAGCCAGAGCGCCGATCACCAACGTGATAGGCCCACCAAGCCCGGTCAGCACGCCGCCGAACTTCGACAGCAGGGTGCCAATCACCGGTACTCCGCTCATTCCGGAGCCAAGACCGGTCAGCGCGCCACCAAGACCAGCCGCGCCAAGCAAGCCGGTCACGGCGGCGATGGGACCGGACAAGCCGGACAATTGACCCGCGAAGCCATTGAAATCGATTTTGCTGATCTTGTCGGCGACCAAACCGAACACTTTCTCCAGCGGCGGGCCGATCTTCTGCGCCAGCTGAGCAATCTTGCCGAACAGCGCGGTGATGAGCGGTTCGACGGCCTGCACCATCTTGATGACCGCGCCGCCGACACCGCCGAAAGCAGCGATGAGATCATTGCCGACCGAGGTCTTCAATCCGGCGATCTCATGCTGGAGAATGGTCATCTTGCCCTGCGGGGTCTGCGCCAAGGCCTTGTTGATGCCGCCGAAGTTGGCTTCCAGCACCTTCGCGGCCATGGCTGCCTTCTCGGACGCGCTGCCCTCCTGCAGGACTTTTTTCTGCGCGTCGGTCATGGTCACGCCATATTTCGACAATGCCGTGGCGTTGCCGGTCATGACCTTGCCGAGCAGGTTGGCTATCTGCACGCCATCCTGCGCCGTGGCGTTGTATCCCTTGTTGTTGGCGATCATGTCGGCCAGGGCGGGCGTCAAAGTCTTGACCTGATCGGCGGTCAGCGCGAAGGTGCCGAGCTGCGCCTGAGCGGCCTTGAGCGTGCCGGCGGACACGACGCCGGTCTGACCTAGCGTTTTGTTCAGTCCGAGCAGTGACTTCTGCTCTTCGTCCGCCCAATTGTTGTTCTTGGCGACCTGCTGGAATTTCGCTGTCACCTCTTCGGCCTTGAGCGCCGCATCGACGGACTGGCGTCCGAAGTTGACGAGGTATGCGGCCGCTGCGGTAGCCGCGCCGGACACGACGGTGGCCATGCCCTTCGCGGCGTTGCCGATACCGGACACGGCCTTGGACGCGAAACCGGAAGCCTTGCTGATGCCAGTGTGCAATGCTGTACCAGCCTTGGACGCCGCATTCCTAGCGCCTTCCGGCAGCGCATTCCACACGGCCGAAAACTTGCTCTTGATGGACGACGTGACCTCGCCAGCCGTCGTGCTGATCTTCTGCACGGCCGAGTTAACGCCTGGAATCTTGCCGACGATCTGCTGGCCCACCGACGCGAAGCCGGACGCCAGACGAACGAAAGCGTTCTTCGACTTGTCAGCTTCGGCCGCCAACTGCGTCTCAAGGTCCTTAAGCCGTCCCTTGGCGGTCTTGAGGTTATCGGTCGCCGCCTTGAGATTGTCGGACGCCGCCTTCTGCCGAATCTGCGCCTGCTCGAGTTTGATGGCCGCAGCCTGAGCTTGTGTGCTGTCCGCGCCATATTTTTGTGTGGCCGCGTTCAGCTTCTCCTGCGCGGCCTGCACCTGCACGCCGGCAGCCTTGAATTTCAGCAGCGCGTCAGTATTCTTCTGCGACGCCTGCGCCACATCCTTCTTAAAGGACTGCAAGGCTTGCGCGTCAAGCTCCTTCGCGCCGCTTTTGAAACCATCACCGAAGGCACTGCCCAGCTTCGACCCTTGCTTGCCAGCGTCGAAGCCCTTGCCAAAGGCCGTCTTCATGTCGCCGACGGCCTTGCCGGTCTCATTGGCCACGGACTGGCGGAAGCCCTTCATCTGCGGGAAAATGCTCACATGAGCTGAAGCCAGCTCGCTACCGCCAGCCATGACAGCCTCCTCTATTCACTTATTCACTTGTCTTTTCGAAGCCGAAAAGGCTGCTCATCGACTCCAAAGCTGCACGACGCTCCTCATCGGTCACTTCGACGTGCTTTTCCCCAGCTTTTTCGGGCGCGAGGTCACCAAGAATCGACGTGCCACCAGCCTGAATCGCGGTGATGATAGCCGTCGCATCCATCGGCAGCACCATATGCACGGCAGCCATGCCGCAATACGTCGATGGATCCGCCGAAAGGCTCTCCCACAAGGCGATCGCGTCCGCGAAACGGAGTCTGCCGCCCAAGTCGGCCTGCAGACTCCATCCACGCGCCGCGAAATCAGCCCTTATTAGATTGCCATCCTCTCCGTGTAGGAGCTGGCAGAAGCCGACGATTTTCCCAAATCAGCTCCCTGCACCTTGGCAATGATTTCGCCATAAGCGCTGAGGATGTTCATAGGCACCATGACCGGCTCCTTCGCCAGCTCCTTGGCCGCCTTCTCGCCGGCGAAAGCCGCAAGAATGTCCTTCAACGCCTGAATCTGCTCCGTGTTCGACTGCAGGTCGCTCAGACGCACGAAATCATCAATGCTCAGATTCAAGGGCAGCTTGTAAATGTGGCCATGCGGTGCCAAAAACCAGACGCTGCCGTCCTTGATGAGGTGCTTCACCTTCATCTGCTCGGCAGACGCTTCAAGCGCCTTCTCCTCATCATCTGCAGTCCAAGCGTCGAAGTCGGCGGCGGAGGGCATCACGGTGTTCTTGGTCATTTCTTCCTTCTTTCAAACGACTATGAAAAATTCCTTTGCTCCACTGAATGAAGAGGAAGAATCCCAGCACGTGCGAAGAAAGGAAGAAAGAAACACATGCTGGGAAGAATCAATGTCAGTCGGTGACCGGCTGAGACTCGTGATCATCAGCCTGATGATCGGTGGTATGAGAACCGGACGAAACAGTCGGAGTCACGAAGGACTCCAGATACTTGCTGTTGCCGGAATCGCAGGTGTCATCCTGAATCCATTCGATGGTCCAAGCGTCACCGGTGTTTTTGCCGGCAGTCTCCTGCCCCTGCTCGTTGCCGGTCAGATTCACGACACCCAGACGGCGGCGGTGCGTGCCGTTTTTGAAAACGGTCTCCTTGTAGCAGAACCACTTGCCATCCTGAATCACATCGGTCACGTGATAGACGCCATTGGTGTCCGGCGTTCCGATGGTCATCTTGCGCGTGATGCTGTTATCCTCGGCCACGGTGAACTGTTCGGTCAGCGAAGCCTTGCCGTTGACGCTGTAGCCGGGCTGGTGGAATTTGATCGCATCGTCGGCGTCGCGGCCGGGCTGCGGTGCGCCATCCTCGGTGATAAGGCCGACGAAACCGCCGGTGCTGAAAATCTTGTCCAAGCCGGTCTTCACGTCGGCCACGGTCGGCGCGATGAGATCGGCGGTCAGCTTCTTGGTCGCGTCATAGGGTGCGAAACGGTAGGCGCTTGTAACCACGATCTTCGCGGAGCTAAGGTCATTGCCTGCTGAATCAGCTGCCATTTTTTGTCCTTTCAAACAAAAAGGCGCTGAAACACTTGGTTTCAACGCCTTAAAAATCATTGAATTATTGGAATTCCCCAATAGTGGAGAATTCGAGAGCCAGATAGCATCTGGCGATATTCGCGTCCTCGGCCACGAAATACGGACCATTGCACCCAGCCTCATCAATGCCCGCGATCGGAGAACCATCAAGCGAGCAAATATCGGGGTCGGTGAGCAAACCGTAGATTGTGGACGCCAAGTCACGGCATGGTTTCGGAGCGGCACGAGCCCCGTAGCGCACGGTCACGCCGACGCTCCGGTCGAAGAGCACGCGATTCGACTGCGAGCCGCCATCATCACGCACGACCACGAGCGGCCGTGAGCCGTCGTAATCGTCCGGTTCGCGATTCGAAACGATGATCGTCGGGAAAGACGGCTTAAGCCGGGCTCGCAGAAAAGAGCAGATCCACAATTCAATGTCTGGTGGCAGGACTGCCGTCATGACTTGCCTGCCTTCAACGCCTTGCGGAGGTTGCCCGTCTTCGACTCCACGAGCAGGGTCTTCGGGTCGGTGCCGACCACCATGCATGTTGTTCGGTGCGCATGCTTGACCTCTTCGATTTGGAGGCCGTCGCGATACGCGCCCGTTTCGCCCACCGGAGCATGCGCTTTCGCATATTCGAGCGTCTTTTCGGCGGCACGACGGGTCATGGCCTTGACGCCAGCCGAATTCAGCAGCTCGTCAAAATATCTGTCGTTGAATTTGACCATCACACCCATCACATCACCCCCTGTACTCGCTTAGTGGAATCTCGACCGTCGGCTGCCACGACGTGAAAGCATTCGCGTCACGACTCGGATAGCCGGACACCTCCCAGCATCTGCCGTCATCCGGCATGGCCCTGATGCGGTCTCCGGGCATGATATCGAGTGAAGGGTCGATCGAGGTGAGGTAGGCCGTGCTGGTGGTCTCCTCACGCAAAGCGTCAGGAGTCCTCATGCTGCTAGAGCTGGAAAGAGCACCAGCGAATTCCAGCACATCAGGATGGTTCCAATCCTCGCCGGTCTGCTCGCCGGAATACGGGTCATCGACCTTCCTCGCACGCAGTCGCCGCCACTTGGTCGCGCCCGGCATACGCCAGCCGCCACCGGCATTCAGATCGTCAAGCAGGCTCATGGCAATCCTCCAAGCCGGTAAGGTTTGAGCTTGTCCTTCTCCTCCTGCATGAGCGACACCGCATCGTATGACGCGCTGGACCCGTTGGTGGACTGGGATTTGACCAGTCCGATCGGGCTCATGCCGGCACGCTTCGCGGCGCTGATGAGCACCTGCTGCACGTCCGGCGCCTCATTGTATCCGGCATGGATTGAATAATGGATGGCCGCGACACCGACCGGGAAGCCACCGGAAAGCGACTCCACAAGACCCGTCTCCGGGTCATAGGCGTAAGCCAGTGGATTGCCCTGACGGTCGGTCAATGATTCGATGCTCGTCACATGACGTGCAGGCAGCCGAATCACCGTGCCGCCGCGAGTATTCAGCGTTCCCGCCAATGCCACGTTCGGCATGACATGCCAGCCACACTCGCGGCGGATGGCCGCCTGCGCGGCCCTGAGCCGAAACTGCGCGTCATCCTCGAAGGCCGAAGGGTCGGCAATCATGTCAGGAACCACATTCGCTTCATCACTCATGCCGACCTCCAATCTCAGCTCGTCTTCACACTGCCAGCAGCCACAAGACCAGCCACAAGCGCATTGACACGCCTCGCCAAATCGTTGTACGCGGTCACGAGCGCGTCGTACTCCGCCTTCGTCGGAGCGGTGGAAGCCGCAGCCGCGACGGAGACGTTCGCAGTGCCGGAGATCGCGGCATTCGCCAGCTTCACGCCACCAAGAGTGTTCTCGGCGGCAGCGGGAAGCACATACGGAGTGGAAGCGGAGCCACCGGTGACGTTCACCGGATTGTCGTTGCCGTCCACGAAGAGCACGTCCTCGATGTACGTCGAAACGTCCACCTTGGCCTTGGATGCGTCGGCCAGCCGATACTGCTTCACGGCTCGCCTCACTTTCCGGCCTTGCCGAGGGACACCTTGACGAAAGCCTTGGGGTACTTGACCTGCAGGGCGAGGCGTTCCTTGACTCGGAACGTGATCTTGTCGTTGGTGAAGTCGTTCTCGTGGCTGTTGGTGGATTCGACGGTCAGACCGCCCTTGCGGTAGATGGTGCCGCCTGCCTTGAACGCGCCGACGAGCACGGTGCCCTTGGTCATCGCCTCGGTGACCACGGTGCGCAGTCCCCACAGCGGCGGGTTCTGCATGATGCCGCCGTTGCCGTACTGGCCGGCGAAGAAGCCACCGCCGAAGTACTGGCCGTTCGCGTCCTTGGACAGGCGGATTGTCTGATAGTCGGCAGGGTTGATGACCACGGCGTCGGCGGAGAAGCCGGTCGCGGTGGCGATATCCGTGGTGGCCGCGAAGATGCGGTCGGGGTCGGAATCGTTGGCCTGCGCCTTGGTCTGGATTTCGCGGTTCAGAATGCCCTTGAGATTCGGGTCGGTGCCGTTGCCGGACAGGAGCTGAATCTCCTCCTGCAGCTTCAGGTTGTATTGGGCGTGCTGGTTGATCTCGGACACGACGAACGGCAGGTCGTCGGCCATGTCGTCGGTGATCTTCCACCATGCGGCGATCTCGTGCAGGCTGTCGGACACCCAAGTCGGGTCCGGAAGGTGGATCTGCGGCTTCTGCCCGCCCTCGGCGACGGTGGCGGCGTTGCCTTCGAACGCGCCGTAGACCGGGTATTTGATGGTGGTGCCGCTCATGGTGCCGGACGCGAACAGGTCGGCGATGACGAGTGGACGCTCATACGGCCATACGCCGTTCTGGTCGGTCTGGGTGAGGTACGGCGCGTAGGCTCCGGACGCTCCGCCTGTGGCCTGAGTGTCGGAAGCAGCCTTGAATTCCGGAGTTGAGAACAGGCCTCCCTTGGTGGCGAGCACGCTCAACCCCTTCTCCTGCAGGGACTTTACGTAGAAGTCGCCGAGGGTCTTCGCCTCGACGCCCTTGTGCTCGGTCTTGGACGTGCCGGCAAGCTGGTCGAGTCCTTCGCCGGCCTCCTTGAACAGGTCGATGCGCTCCTGCAGCTTCTTCGCCTCGGCGTAATGCTGCTTCAGCTCCTCCTGCTCCTTTTCGGTGATGTTATCCATTCCCTTGGCGAGGATGGACTGTGCCGCCTTCTTCTCGGCGGCGAGCTTGTCCATGAGGTTCATGGCGCTCCTTTCGGTTAATTTTGCAGCGAGAAGAAGTCGCTGATGGTTTGGTATTCCTTGGCCCACTGCGGGTCAAAGCTTTTCTGGCCTTTCCTCTTCGGGTCATCCGTGGAATCGTCCGGCTGGTCGCTGGAATCATCCGTGGAGCCATCGGCAGAATCGTCGGGCTTGCCTGTGGGATCGGAGTCATCGGTGTCGTCGTCCGGCTTCTTGCTGTCGGAATCGATGCCATCCAAGACCTCGTGCAGACTGTCCAACGCGGCACGAAGCTTGCTCTCGTTGGAAGCGCTGATCGCGCGTCCGCTCTTCACCTCAAGCACCTCGGCACCCTGATTCGCGGCCACCTGCACAAGCGAAATCTCGAACAGTTTCACCTGGCGAATCTCACGGTATCCGTCCCACGCGCTCTTGCCGTCCTGCACGAAAGCTGTCTCCTCGGCGATGAAGCCGATGCTCATCTGATGGATGAGCCCGCGTTTCAGCAGGTCGTATGCGCGCTTGCCTTCCGGCAGGTCGAGGTCGAGTCGGGCCGTGACGAGCAGGCCGTGCTCGTCTTCCACCGCGCTCAACGTCTCGCCGATGATGTCGGTGGGCTTGTCGTCCTTATGCTGCCAGTGGATCGGAATGCCCGCGCCGGAACCTTGGAAATCGTTCCGCAAAGTGTCGGCGAAAGCGCCCTTGACGATCACGTCATCGTACAGGTCCTTGTCCCACGTCGAGGCGTATCCGCTGAACACGCCCTCGCCTTGACTGTCATCAAGGGATTTCAGCTCGAAGCCCTTGAAATCAAGCCTCATGATGTTTCCTCCTTGGTAAGCGCGTCCCACTCGGAATGGAATTGCGCGTCATACCGGTAAAGCCGTTTAAATTCGGCGAGCATCGCCTTCGCGTCCTCGCCGTTGACCGGATTGTTCTCCTGCGCGTTCTGCGTCCTGCCGCCGTCCTGCGGACTGGGCTGGCCACCCTCGCTGACGTTCAACGGCGTGATGAGCTGGTCGCCGCCCGGCACGCGAGGCCAGTCGAGAATCTTGCGTGCCTGATTCGTGGTCATAAAAGGACGTCCGGTAGCAGTGCTGAGCGCCTGATACTGTTCGTAAGTGGTGCCACGGAGTTTCGCGTCCACGTTCGCCTTGATGTAGCAGTCCGGCTCGCCCACAGCTTCCGGAAGGCTGAGATTCAAGGCTTCCTCAAGCGCCACGATGTACGGCATCAGCTCCACATTCCACAGCTGCTCCTTGTAGGCGCTGATATTGGAATTCGTGCCGGTTCGGAATCCGATGTTCTCCGGCGAGATTTGGAAGGCGCTGCATACCGCGATGTTGATGCGGTCGCGCGCCTCCAGATCGTTCACATCCACCGGCTTGAACACATTGTCCAGCGGGCGCATCTCCATGCCGTCCTTCAGGACAGGCCAGCCACCCTCACGGCCACCGTTCTGGATGAAGTTACGCAATGCGTTGGTGAATTCGTCGTAGTCCTCCTGCGACAGCCACGGCATCTCCTTCGGTCGATACACGTAGCCACCGGCTTGCATGCCATTCTTGGCGATACTGCGCCGGTAGGACGCCATGGCCTTCGCCTCGGCCAATAATGGCCGTAGCACGTTGGTCACGCTGTCACCGAATTGGAGGCCGGAGATGAAGCCCACGTCCAAGTGCACGCGCGGATCCGGCAAATCGAAATGCATGGCCTGCTGACTGTCCATCGTCAGCAGATTCACTCCGGTAATCTCGCCGAAAGCGTTACCAGCCAGCTGATAGCAGTCGGATGGTATGCGACGGAGCGTGAAACGGCCACCATTCACACCAAGCAGGCAAAGCCACCGGTCATCGAGCAGCATGTCACGAAGCAACATGCTGATGAACCGGTAGCGGGTCATTCCTGGAAGAGGAGAAGGACGCTTCATCAGATCGGCAAGCGCGCCGTCGGAGACTTCCTCAGCATCACCGTCCGCATTCTTCCGATACACTTTGAACGGCAATGACGCGATATTGCGGATGATGAAGTCGATCACGACGCGCACCGCATACTCACGGCAGTACGCGCCGGACGCGTACCCGTAGAAATCCATGTCGGACGGCCAGCAATCACCGTTGACGAGCGGAATGCTCGTGGCCGGCATGGGATGCTCGACGGTCTCGGCCATCTTCATGCCCACGGTTGCGGCGTTATTGCGGAGGAGCCTGTCAAGGAAACCCATTCATTCTCCTCTCTTGGAAAATCAGAATCTAACCCTTACGCCGACGCTCGGCGCGTATTTCGGTGTCTCGGCTCCGGCCTGCATGGTCTCCAACGCATACAGCGCCTGCGATTCGGCCACGAGACCGCTGATCTGCAATGCGGACTTGGTGCGGTCCCACACCTCGACCTCGCCAAGACGCCGGGACACGGCCACGGAAACCTGCTGTTCGATGGCAGGTTGCGGAAGATGCCGCAATTTCCCCTCACGCACACGGTCATGGAAACGGCCGCAGCACGCGCCCAAACGGAAGCCCTCAATGAGATGCACCGTCCACCCTTTTTCGGTCAAAGGGTCGATGAAGTCCACGGCAGGACAGCCCTTGCCCTGCACGGCGATCTCCGTGATATGCGGCCAACGCTCCTGCAGCAAGTCGAGATAATGCGGCACCCACAACATCCCGTCACGACGAGCTATCAGCTCAACATGAGGCAAACCGTCCGCACGCATTCCGGCTGCGGCCACATACGTGGTCTTACGGTCCGCGCTCGTGTCCACGGACAGGATGACACGATTGCCGTCCGGGATCGTGGAACGCGAGTCGATGCCGCTGGCCCACATTTTCGGGTTGATGAAAGGAATGATGTCAGCCGTGACCCATTGACACAGGACCTCGGTGCGGAACGCGGCCTCGGTCATGCCATCAATATCCGAACGGACGCTCATGACGGTCATCGGCCCATAGCCGAGCGACGGGTTCGCCTGCCGGATCGCATCGGCATCATCCACCGGACACTTGTCAGGAGCCGACCACTCAAAATAGCCGAAGCTGCTATCCTGCTCGCCACAAAACAGCTGCTTAGCCTCATCGAGGGTATCCGCGCCGCACTTATGCCATGCGTCCACGAGCTTATGGCCCTTGTCCACCTGCTTGCGAAGCGCGACGCTGCGATAATCGCCCGCGTTCGAAATGCCCCACAACTGGCTCGACCAGACGGCCTTCGTGGTCTGGCTGACAGCGTTCCAGCCATCATCAGTATGCTGCTCACGAAGCTCATCAAACACCACACGCGCGGCGCTCTTCGCGCGAATGTTCTTGTCCGCGCGGACGATATAGCGGGCCTTCGAGCGGGTGATGATCGCTTCCTCGCCGTTCGTGTTCACGAATTTCTGCGTCATCGCGGCGAGATCCGGAATCACCAGATCCGCTTCCTCGTCAGTCGAAGGCTGAGGATTGCACCACTCCTTGACCTGATTGTACGGGCCCTTCGCATTGTCCAACGTCTGCGCAGCACCGACCACGAGGAATTTGACGGGCGGAACCCGGTCGGGATGCTTGTTGGAATCGACGAACAGCCACCATGCGGCCAGCACGCCCATGAGCGTGGTCTTGCCGTTCTGGCGGGCGACAAGCACAATCACCTTGCGGAAACGATACGAGCCATCCTCAAGCAACTCCAAAGCATGGACGAGCAGCCACTGCTGCCACGGATACAAATGCACGTGCAGCATGATCTCCGCGAACGCGATCACCGCGAAACCACTCGAGGTCTCCTTGGTCAACGGCCTGAGCGGCGGCGTGAAGATACGCGGTAAGGTCACGCCATGCCTCTCATCGTCGATGGCACCGAAAACCGTGAGATTCTCCGCCGCCATCAGACACCACCTCCTAGCCGAAACGCTTCATGAAATCCGCCATCTGCACAACCTTGTCGCTCTTCGGCGTCTCCTGCTTCGCCTCGGCCTTCGGCTTCGCAGGCCGACCAACCTTAGCCGGAACATCCACCGTCAAACCAAGCGACTGGCAGTATTTCAAAAACGTCGGAACCGACACATTGTCCAATTTCCCGTTCTCGTCAATGAAACCAGTCTCGCAGATCGAATCAATCCGAGCGGCAAGGATACGAGCAGCGGCCACGACAGCCGCATTCTCAGCACGCAACGACTTCGTATTACGCAAAGACCTCTCCAATGCGTCCACCATGGACTCATGCGGAAAACGACGCTCGGAAACACCCTTCTTGACTGCCATAGAGCCTCCTTCGCGCGCGACCCATCAACAAAAAACATCATCGGGGAGAGGAAGAGCAACCACGCGAGCAGTGTTGCGTGGTTGCTCTGTTTTCAGGATTTCACCGCCCCTACCTCGTCGGGGTTGGTTTCGAATGTTGTTTTGAATGCTTTGATTGCGTTTGTGAATCGTGTGATGAGTTCGTCTGTGCTTGGTGGCTTGGGTCTGATGAGTGTGGTGTATGTGTCTCCGGCTTTGTAGGTGTTGACTTCGTTGTGGGTGAAGTTGATTGGGATGTTGATGGTGAATGAGCCGATGGGGAATGTCTTGTCGTTGAGTGTGGCGGTGAGCTCTAGTGTGACTGGCTGCTGTGGCATCGTTGCCTCCTTGCTCATGCTGTTGTTATCCATTGTCTTGAGAGTGTGCCGATTGGGGTTGGTGGGTCTTGGTTGCTTCTGAGTCTGTTGCAGCTGGTGTGGCTTGGTTTGAAGCCTGCCGGGTCGAACTGGAGTTCGGGGTGCTTCGAGACGGGATAGAGGTGATCGAGATTGAATGAATCATCAGTGGTGTTCTTCGTGGCCGCATAGTCTATCGGCATGCCACACAACCAGCAGACTGCATGCTGTGCCTTGCACTCCGCGAAGAATGTGGCTTTGTCTTTTTCGAATTGGCGTGTGGTCTTGCGGGTTCTTGGCATGTGGTCACCGCCTTGTGGTGCTTCGTGCCGGAGTCGGACCGTTGGTATTTGTGCTTTCCGCCCGCTCTTACCGTTGGCTATCGAAGCTGGATATGAATAATGGTCCAACCATTTTCTGGCTGAACCATTCTACGAACATACGACAGTATAGCATTTCAACGGTGACAGTCAAGTAGTGCGGCCAACTCGCCGAGGTTGAACGTGTACTGCCGCTTGTGTTCTGTCGGCGTGGCGTGGAGTTTGCCGCGTTTGAGCCATTGGCTGATGAGGTTGCGTGATATGGTCAGGCCGTATCGTTTCAGCTCCTTGGCCGCGTCGCTGGGTGTGCCGGTGATTTGCACTTGCCATAGTCGTTGGTCTCGTGCTGCTTTGATTGCTGGCGCGGCCCATTCACTGTGGCAGTCTTGGCATGTGACCGATTCGGCGTCCGGTGTGCCGGTGAGCATGCTGTGGCAGTTTGGGCAGGTGCCGAGGATTATGAGTTCGTCTTCCGGCGTGAGCGCCTGTTCGTTGCGTCTGGTGATGTGTTCCAGGGCTGCGTAGTCGTCTGCTGCGGTGCTCATCGTCAATATGGTGTGCTTGTTGCTGATGATGGCATACCATGCTTTCCGCCAGTCGTATCCAGCGTATGCCGCTCTGATTTTCCCTGCCTGTTCGGCGAGCCATGCTTCCGATTCTTCGATGAGGTCCTGCGCGTGGACGTCGATTGGTAGTGGCGCGTTGCCTTTGTTTGGCGTGTGTGCTGGGGTGCCGATGTGTGCCTGACGGAGCATGATGCTTCGCAGGGTGGGCAGTTGGACGTGTCCGAGCTGGTAAATCATGGTCCAGTAGTCTTCACGGCAGTTTGCGCAGAGCATGTTCGCGGACGCCTGCTTCGTGGGCTTGTGGCAGTGCTGGCAGTCGGTCAAAGTCTGGTCTCCTTGTCGTGCTGGTGGATGATGGCCGCGATTGCGGCTTTGGGCACTTGTGGCATGAGTGGCGCGATTTCGTCGAGCGTGTATCCGGCCTGATGCCATTTGATGATCATGTTTTCGAGTATTTTCTTCATTTGCCTACTCCTTGTATGGGTTTTCGGTGGTGTGTGGCGGGAAGTCGCATTCCTGGTCTTTCCATCCGGCCGCGTAGCCTTCTCGCCATGCCTTGCGGCGCTCGTGTTCCAACTGTTCCAAGCTGTGCATGGTTTCCGGTTCGTCATCACTGTTCTCGAGGATGTAGATGTTTGCGACCTCGCCTGTGTTATTGGAGAGGTCTTGCGGGAGGGTGTCCACGCGCGTAACCTTCCAGCCCTCGTCCAGCCGCCTTCTGAGCGCCTCCAGATTGGCCAAGTAACGCCCTTTGGGGCAACCATCCCAAAATATCGGGCAAGCCTTGTATCGTCTGCTCATTTCGCGTCCTCGCTTTCCTTTTCGAGAATGTAGACGTTCGTGGTGTCGGATTGGTCGAGCATGTGCTGGCAATGGCGTATGACCATCGTCAGTGTGTCTGCCTTGATGAGGTTGGCGTTGATGTTGGTGTAGAAGTCGCCGTCCGGTGCGTCGCGAAGCTCGTTGGCGAGGTCGGTGCACCAGTCGATGACTTCTTGCAGGGTCTTGTCTTTTTCAGTTACGTTCGTAGTCATGGTTTTCCTCATTGTTGAGTTTGTCTGCTAATTCGCAGGCCTTTTCGTCTACCTGTGCGGTTTCTTCGTCGCGTCCGAGCGCTTCGAGCACGTGAGAGCATTTCCACGTGTGTATGTGGCGTTTCGAGGGTGGTATGCCGCTCATGTTGGCCCGGCGTTGGCACCAGCCTTTCCATTGGCGTGTCCAGTCGTTAATGGTTCTGGTTTCGCCTTGGTGGCGGCCTGCGAATGCGTTCCATGCGCCGGTAACGTCGAGATTCGCGTATTCCGAAGCGATGGTCCTGTCGGTCGCGGCGTATTCGATGGAATCGTGGTAGCAATCGGCGGTGATTTCTTTGGAAGAAGAAAATTTATTTTCTTCTTCTTTCTTTCTACTCTTACTCCTACTCCTACTCCTACTACAGTCGTGCAACTGTCCGGAATCCTCCGGAGACTCGCAGGAATGTTCCTGCAACTGTCCGGAATCCTCCGGAATGATCTTGCGTCCACGCTTGTCCCACCCATCCGGCGGCAGGTAGTGGCATGTGCCCGGACGCTGGATATTCTGCCATTTCTCGAAGCCTGGAACGAAAAGCAGACGCTTGCCGTCGCGCTCGTAGCGGATGATGCTGCCGCACTGCTCCAATTCCGCGAACGCGTCCTCGATGTCATCAAGCACCGAATCGTCGTAAGGCATGCATTGGCCTCGGAAGAGACGCGGATTGTCGAGATTCACGCCGTTGTCCTCCACGTAGCTCCATAGGTTGATGAACACGAGCCGTGTCTTCCATGTCATCGAGCCGACGCTTTCGGACTGGTAGAATTCCGGCCTGATCGTCCTGATTCTCATGTTCGCGTCCTAGTCGAGGAAGAGTGGGGAGAACGGTTCCGGCTTGTCGAGCTTGTACCCGCAGTAGGGGCAGGTCACGTAATATGTGCCGATAACCTCTCCGCAGTGGGCGCATTCCGCATACTTGATCGTCTTGCTCATTCGTTTGCCGCCTTCCGTGCCAGTGCGAGTAGTTCCTTGGCTTGTCGGATATAGTCTTCCTTGCCATCGGGGGAAGCGGCCTGCGTAATCCCATGCGTCTTCCTCGTCCCATGCCGCATAGTCATCGTCGCCATCCCATTCGCAGCTGTTCCAGAGGAGCCGTTTCGCCACGGCTTCGACCTCGGCATCAGCCGGTGGCGCATTGCGGCCGCGCAGGTACGCTTCCTGCAAATCGTCCGTGTCGCAGAGAAACTGTTCCTTGACATGCGTTCCATCCCAGTAGCGGGTCGGATACGCCTTCTCAGCTTCATCATCCGCGATGCTCAATTCGTCCTCTTTCCGTTCGCCTTGACCATTGCCCACAGGATTTCGCTTGCGGGACGTCGCCTGTATGACATGTCGTTGTAGGACTGCACATAGCCGAGAATCAGTTTCGAGCCGGTCGAATCCGGTGTCAGGATCGCGTTCACACGCTCGGGCACCATCTTCTGCCATACGATCTCGTCGCACAGCTCCTTCGTGCAGACCAGATAGTTCTGGTCGCCGTAGAACGTCAGGCCGTTGCCGCTCGTGAAATCAGCCATGCATGACTTGACCTCGTAGAACGAGAAGCAGCCTTTCTCCACGCTTGCCGGCACCGGCTCGCCGTTGATGTTCCACGGCTCGAAGCCCACGTAATCCACTCTCCGTTCTTCAGGTGTGTTCCGGTCGAAGTTGACCTCGCTCGCCCAAAAAGCGGTCTGATTCCTCAAACGCTTCTCGACCAGCTCGGACAGCATGGCAGTGGTCTCAGCCCTGCTCATTCCCACATCTCCTTTTCGTTGTCCCTGTAGTTCTTGCCTTTGCTTCTGTTTATCCCGCCCCATACGCCTTGCAACGGGTAGCCGTTTATCCGTGCATGTTCCGCCGCGTACCGTGCGCATTCGCCCAGTTAGTGCAGAAGTCGATGACTTCCTGCAGGGCCTTGTCTTTCTCGGTCACGTTCGTGGCCATGGCTAGTGTTCCTTTTCTTCGATTCTGATGGTGATGTGGTAGACGCCCTTCTGCGTGCTGGGCTGGCCGAGCCGGTAGTCGGGGCCTGTCACGTATATGGCGTTGTCGTCGGGCCAGTAGCCTGACTGGGTGATGCCGTCGAGTATCGCCTTGACCATTGGCGCCGCGTTCTCGGGGTCGAACCGTCCGTGGGTGAGCGGGTGGATGATGGCTGTCACGTGCACCGGCCAATGCGTCGGGCGCGTGAGTCTGCCGGCGTTGATGAGACTGCGGAAGATGATGCGGGCGGCGTCCTTGACCTGCTTCTTCTTGGCGTATGGCACCGCCCAGCTGCTGCTTCGACGGTTCTGCGTCCACCACAGTTGCCTGCTGATCGCGATGTCAATCTCTCTCGCCACGGTCGGCCTCCTGTTCCTCGGCTTCGAGCTCGCATTCGGGGCATGGGATGGGGCGCGCCGGATACAACGCGCACCCATGCCTGGGACATACCGGTTCCACGTCCGGTGGCTCGATCCATTCGAGCATCAGAATTCACCGTCCGCGTCCGACCACGGGTCCGTCGCGGGACGGTCCGCAGCGAATCGTCCCGCGCCTGATAGGGTGGCGCGGTCGGCGGCCCACGGGTCCGTCGCGGGGGCGTCTTCCCGTTGTCCCGTGGGTCGGGGTCGCGTGGACCGTTGGCTGTCGGCGCGCGTGACCTGCGCGGTCGCGTACCGCAGGGACGGGCCGATCTCATCGACCTGCAACTCGATCACGGTTCGCTGGGAACCGTCCTGCGCCTGATAGGAACGCTGCTGCAAACGACCCTGCGCGATCACACGCATTCCCTTCGCGAGACTGTTGGCGCAATGCTCGGCCAAGTCACGCCACGCGGTGCAGCGCAGGAACAACACATCACCGTCAACCCACTGCTGCGACTGCCTGTCATAGACGCGCGGAGTGGCCGCGATGCTGAAATTCGCCACCGCACCACCATCGCGGGTTGTACGCAATTCCGGATCGGCGGTCAGATTGCCGACGATCGTGATAACGGTCTCTCCGGCCATCACTCAGCCTCCTTCACATCGTCCGCATTCTCGACTTCGCCGTCCGCTTCCATGACCTCGGCCGTCACGTCGTCCATCGCATCGGAGGTGATTACCGGCTGGAACACGTCGCTGTAGTCCGGCGTGGTCTCGTCAACGCTCGCGGCCTTCTTCGCTTCGATGCTGACCGGCATGTACTTGAAACTGCGGCGGATGATGGTCTTCTTCGCCATCTCCACGAAGTTCTTCACCCACGGGCCGGTGATCTGTCGGCTGCGATTGCGTGGCGCGTACTTCTCGCGGTATTCGAGCAGATCGCGTTTCGACATGTAGTCGGCGTATCGTCCGCCGTTCGGCAGCTGGACGCTGAGATACACGAATTTCAGCTTTTCCTCGCTATGGTCGGCGTCCACGTTCACCTCGTCGGGGCATTCGATGGTCGGTACGCCGTTCTCGTCAAGCTTCAGCTTGATGTTGTCATCCTCGTAGACGGCCTTCGGCTGCGCGTAGATTCCACTGTTCTCCAGCAGCTTCAGCATGCCCTTGTAGCCGATGACGAACGTGGCCTGCTTCTCCCCAGGCGCATAGTTCTTGTTGCCGTAGGGAAGGATGTACGCCTGTCCCAAGCCATCAACGTCGGACGGGCGCAAGCCCAGGGCGGCGCACTGCATGAAGCAGGAAAGGACGCTGACCGGCGTGCAGTCCGCCAATGCCGGCGTGCGGTTGATGCTGCTGATGCACATCTGCAACAATGCCTCGCTGTCGAGGTTGCCGCCGATGACACGTGCGATCTGCGGCCATGAATGCTCCACAAGCTGCTTGAGCTTGCCCTTCGGGTTGAGGGGCTGCAACTGCTGTCCCTGTGCCTGCTGTGCGATTGCTCCCATGATTTACTTCTCCTTTTCTTCGGTGGCTTTGAAATCGAATTTGCGGTATGTGGTGGCTTTGACGGTGTATTCCTTGCGGGTCGTCGGCTTGTAGGTGGCTTGCAGGTTGCCGCAGCGCACGCCCGTATGCGAGCCGATGCGCAGGATGATCTGCTCCTGCAATTCCTTCTGAGCGGCCTTCAGGTCATTCAGCATTCCGGTGGCGCTCTCGTATCTTGCGAGCAGGTCGTAGAGGTCATCGTCGTCGCTTTCGTCCACGATGTCCGGCGCGGGTTCCGGGAACGCCTTCTGCACGTCATTGCCGGTCAATTGCGGTGGCGTGCCAGTGGTGACGAAATGCCAGAAGTCGGCTGCGGCTTCGTCTATCGCGGCCATATCCTCCACGTCGGCCTCGAACGGGATCTCCACCGGCTCGTCGTCTCCGATGGCCGCGTACACGACTCCCCACATCCATCCAGTGACGAGCGCGTAGAACTCGACTTGAGCCAAGTAGTATGGCGGGATTCGGAGGTTGCCGTCCTCGTCATGCCAGTCCCCCGCTCGACGGTTGCTCGCCGTCTTGATTTCGAGGATTCCGAAGCTTCCGTCCTCCCCTTGCAGGATGCCGTCAAGGGAAGCCCTCAGATAGGGCTTTTCGCGGCTGATGAACTGCTTGTCGGTGCCGTCCGTGACGAGCATTTCCGGATGATTGGCACGGAAACGCTTACGAAGCTCGTTCTCCAAGGCATTGCCGCGGATGACGGCCCACTTGTCGGAGATGTCCTCCGGTTCCACGCGGCCGGTCTTCTCAAGCCACAGCTCATAGGGCGTCTTGAAGGAATTCAGGCCGAGGATCGTGCTCATGTCAGACCCGCCGACACCCGCCTTACGGCTCTTCAGCCATGCGAGATGACGTTCCGTCTTCTTGCACTGCCGGAACCGTTCCAACGTGTAGCGTTCCGTGTCCTTGAGTGGGATACGCTTCATTCCTTCGTCACTTTCTCTTCCAGGATTTCACCATCGAAAAAATCGATGATGAGATTGCAGAGGGGGACCGCCGACGTTTTGAGCTGGGCTTTTTCCTCTTCGCTTTCGGCTTTGATGGCGAAAACGCCATCCTTGCTATTGAACTTGAGTCTCATTTCGCCACGTCCTTCGAGTAGTTGGCTTTCAGGTCCATGAGTTCGCCGTTGAGGAGTTTCGTGGCGAATCCGTAGACGACCTTGTCGTTGGCTTGGAACGCGGTTCGTTGCAATGCGCTTACTGCGTCGAAAATGCCGGTCAATGCGTTGGAGATGATGGCGCGTGGATCGGCTGCGGCTTGTGGCGTGTTGGTGGTAACTCCGGTGGTGAAGTCGTTTGGCGTAAGTTTCGATGTGGTGACGTCGGCCGCCGTGATCTTCGACGTGGTGGTCATGGTTTCTTTCTTCTTTCCGGTTGTGGTGGTTTCCCGTGCTTTGCTGCGTGGTGAATGCTTGTCGAAGGCCGGCAATAGTCCTTCCTTGCGGAGTTGGCCGAGAATGTTGCCGACCGTTTTCTGGCTCATGCCGAGCGCTTCGGCTGTTTCCTTGCCGTCGAACGTTTGGCCTTGGTCGATGCGTTTTTTGCAGTGCGCGAGGATGAGGTCTCGTTTCGACGGTTCTTCCGGTTTCGACGGAAGGCCATTCGTGAGTAGTCCGGCCATGCGTAACGCCCGCATTTCCGTGATATCGAGTCCCGCTTCGCCTGACTCGTCGTAGATTTTCTTCAGTTCGGCGAGTTCCTCGTCCGTGTATTCGTGTTTCAATTCGTCCCCTTTCTGAGTCTTTCGATGAGCGCGTGGTTGTTCGTGGATGAACTTGGCTACGTCGATTCCCTGCTGGGTGAGGGCCGGCTTGCCAGTGTCGACGCGTGCTTTCCCGTCGTTTTTGACGTCTGGACTGCTTTTAATCCGTGTCACCGGAACGAACACTCCGTTTTTCATCTCGCCACCGTCCTCTGGTACTTGTGTGCCGAGGCCCACTTTTCCGCGACTTGACGCTGGTAGCGGACCTTGCGCCTGTCCTGATGGCCTTCCGGCGGTTCCACGCCGATTTTCAGATATGGCGGGCCCTTGCCGTTAGACCGCCAGTTGGCAAGGGTGCGTGGGCTCATGCCGAGCATGGCGGCAAGGTCGGCTGGCGTGAGCAGATCGTCACTCATGACCGTGTGGGCAGTAGCGGCTGATGAAGTACGTCTGGCCTTTGCCGGTGACCTTCGCGGTGCGGTTGATGGTCACGTGGCCGTCCGAATGGGTGATGGCGGTTTCCTTGATGCGGAACAGTCCCAAGTCCATGGCCTTCTGCGTCGGCACGTTGCGGTTCGAGCCGGTCTTGCCGAGATACCCGTCCTGTCGAAGAATCTCGAAAAGTCGGTTCTGGCCGATGTCCAAACCGTTCTGACGCAGCATCTTCGCCAGTTCCCCGATCAGGCAGGTGCCGTCCGACGCGGCAACGGCGTCCGCGAACCGCGCTTTCGGCTCCAGTTCCCTGATCTGCGAGTCCTTGGCTTGAAGCTGCTGGTTCTTGCGTTCGATGGTCTTCTGCGCGACGAGCACGGCCCTGGCCATGATGTCCTCATCCGAATCCGACTCGGACGTCGGGATGTAGCCGCCGGTCTTGCGAATCTGGGGCAGCACCTCGTGCGTCACCCAACGCTTAAACTCGTGAGCTTCAGGCTTGCGGGAGCCAAGCACGAGGCTGTAGAGACCGGCTTCGGTGACGATGTTGGTCTCTCCTTGACGCCCTAAGTTGGACTTAGACCGTTCGTCATCATCGAGACGATCAAGCGCCATGCTCACGTTTGAGTGGCCGAGGATGTCGCATACGTCCTTGGCAATGAACCATGGTTCGCCATTCTCGTCGGTCAGAGTGCGCAGCGCCGCGCCATTGAAGTCGAATCGTTGTATTTCAGTGCTCATTGCGTTTCCCTTTGCTTGTTGCAAGTTGTGGGCCCCGTCCTGACGAGTGGATGGGGCTGAGTGGCTGGCATCGGAGTCGGACCGATGCCGTCCTTGGAATCCATGGACGGGCGAACCGTCGCCAAGCCAATGCGCCGACATGGTGAACGCGGATGCCCGCGAAACGTCCCTAATTTGGTTTGTTTCGTTGGACTGTCGGCTGGCGGGAAGTCCTAGTCGCGTGGGGCGAACCGTATGGTCAGCCATAGGCCGGTCAGCAGGTAGATGATGCCGGCGAGGATGGTGGCGGTCTGCGAGTCCGCCGTCCGCCACGTGACCAGCAGGGTCGCCGACACGGTGAAGGCGATGATGGCGATCAGGGTCTTGATGCGGCGGAGCGTGTAGTTCGGTTTCGTGTTGCTAAAATCAGATTCTTCGGTCATTGCGTCTCCTTCATGAAAACAATCCAATGTGTTCCGGTGCGGTTCGGCTGTTTGTTGCCGAAAAGCGGCTTGCACGTGGCGAGCTTGAGAATCTGAGAGACGGGTATCTGGGTCTCATTCCATTTGAAGATCAACACGCCATGCTCTTTCAGGACGCGGAAACACTCGCCGAACATGGTCTTGATGTCTGTTTGCCATGTCTCTTGATCGAGGCATCCGTATTTCTGCGCCATGTAGCTCTTCTCTCCCGCATTGCGCAAGTGCGGTGGGTCGAGCACGACCATGCGGAACGTCTCGTCAGGGAACGGCAGATCGCGGTAGTCCATCAGCATGTCCGGCTTGACATCGAATCTGCGTCCGTCACATAGTTCCCAACTTTCGTCGCGCACGTCACCGAAGAGCACACGGCTGTCTGACTTGTCGAACCAGAACATTCGCCCGCCGCAAGCAGGGTCAAGAACTGGCTGATATGCGTTCATTTGTCTGCCTCCAGTTCCTTTCATCTGGTGGCTCCTATGGCGTCTTGGAGGTGGTATGCGAATGTTTCCGCCTGCGATGGTTTGAGTGTGGCGAGCGTGGTGTGGCCGGTGGCGTTGAGTTGCATGAGTTCGGTTCCTCCATCCGGTGTGAGTCGCAGGGCGTATGGGGTGTCGCCGTAGGGGATGACGATCGGTGGTTTTGGCGGGTCGAGTAGTTGGCTGGTCATTTATGCGCTTCCTTGACGATCGTGTTGAGGGTTTGGTGGTATGCCTTCGTGTTTCAGTCGTGCCGGTTGGCGAGGGCTGTTCTGAGCAGGGTCGCGATGGTTCCGTCGGCGTGCTTCTGCTGTACTGTTGTTCTCATTGGTCGTCCCTTTGTCGTGGAAGCTGGTGGGTTATGGATTCGTCCGTCGTGGCCACATGGGCCGGTGTCGTGGTCGCGATTATCGCTGCCATTGCGTCTGCAATCCTTACTGGAGTGACCATCTGGTGGCCTTGGCATACTCGCGGAAGAGTCGCTATCAATCCGCGAGAAGGCGTTCTTCGACATGCCGATAAACGACTTGTGCCTTTGATCGCGATATGCGGGTTTAGACGTCCCACATTGTTCGTTGACTGGCGGAACAATGGAGACGGAACCGCGCACGCGGTCAAACTGTCGAGTGACGATTCCTGCGAAGTCCTCATGATGCTCGAAGGCCCGCAATACGAGAGGGGATTCGAGGTAGTGGAAGACGTGGCCCTGCTAAAACCCGGAGAGGCTTTTGTGGCGATCATTCTTCCGACCTCCGAAACTGCTCGGGAATCCGTGCGTGTAACCCTGGAATATCTAGAGGAACCCACCCGTTTGGAGAAGTCCCACGTATCCAGACGCATCCTCCTGCCATATC